>Ga0114974_10002670_pt1 | contig 13708 bp, 6 predicted proteins | sample S_130206_EF_Meta_FD_87318 | JGI IMG/M metagenome (GOLD analysis project Ga0114974, IMG submission 87318) | Freshwater microbial communities from Lake Simoncouche, Canada to study carbon cycling - S_130206_EF_MetaG | ecosystem: Environmental > Aquatic > Freshwater > Lake | place: Lake...
CTTCATTGGCCGCCTCCTAAAGGCTCAAAAGGGACCCTCCGTCGTTCTGGTCACGCACCATGTCGAAGAAATCGTCCCGGGATTTAGCCACGCCCTTCTCCTGCGCCAGGGCTCGGTTGCAGCCTCCGGCCCCACCAAAGAAACCCTGCGTTCAGACATTCTCGAAAAAGTCTTCGACTCCCCTCTCACGCTCAGCGTCGCCAAAGGGCGCTACCGGCTCGAAATTCCATCCCCGAAACGAGGAATCGTCTAGTGCCCCTTTGCCCGCCCACCCTTTGAAAAGCCCTATGAAATCTAAACCCAAATTTGTCCTCACACTGCTCAGTCTGCTCTGCATCGCCGTTGCATCTCAGGCCGCGACAGTGCCCCTTTTTGACGGTAAAACACTCAATGGATGGGAGGGTGAAACCAACAGCGTCTGGCGGGTCGCCGACGGTTTGATTGTCGGAGGGTCCCTCGGGGGAAATCCGCAAAACGAGTTTCTGACCACGACGAATAAGTACCGCAACTTCATCCTAAGACTAGAGTACAAACTCACCGGTACCGAGGGCTTTGTAAACAGCGGCGTCCAGTTTCGGAGCAAACGCATCACCAACCCTCCAAACGAGATCAGCGGCTACCAGGCTGACATTGGAGCAGGCTACTCCGGCTGCCTCTATGACGAATCCCGGCGCAAAACCATGCTCGTCAAACCCGACAAGGACTTCGTTGATTCCATCGAAAAAACCGGCGATTGGAACTCTTATGAAATCCGCGCCGAAGAGCAGCGAATCCAGATTTTCCTGAATGGAAAACGCACCGTAGATTTCACCGAACGGGAGGCTGGCATCGACATGACGGGCGTCATCGCCCTCCAAATTCACGGCAAGTGCAAAGCGGAGGTTTTCTTCCGCAACATCACCATCGAACCACTCCCTGACCTCCTTGTGCCCGCTGAAAAACAGGCACTGCACCGCTTCGGCACCGGCGATTCAGCCGAATCAGCCAGGCTTAAACCCTTTGAGCAAGGCCGTTTCTCCCCGCAAAAACAGGAAGCCATGGTCTTCGCCGGCAAGACAAATGAGGTGCGCGAACAGAAAGCCGGCGAACTCGAAGCTCTCTTGAGCGCAGGCTTCGCAGGCCAGCAACTACGCTTCCGTTAATGACATGGAAGGCGGACTCCCTTCACGCGCAGTGGCGGGACCTGAAATCCGGCCCTCGGAAAGCCCGGTTTGATGCGGCGCCAGCGGCGGAAATTCAACTCACGGAACGCTGGAACCTGCCGTTGTGGAACCGTTCGATATTTCCTTGAGGAGCTGCTTTGTCATGCGCGCCACTGTTTCCGGTTCTTCAGCCTGACGGTTACGCAATTCGTCGCCCTCGTCTTTCATGTTGTAGAGCTGAACCGCAGGGAGCTTCCGGCTCGCCGGGTCATTCGGTTTTGGAGCGCTCCACCCTCCCGAGTCCGCCCCGAGGATCAGCTTCCATGGTCCCTGCCGGATCGCAAACGTGCCGTTCACCGAGTGGTGAATCAACGTGTTGCGAATCGGGGCGGTTACCTTTCCGAGGAGGGCCGGCAAAATGCTAATGCTGTCTTCGGCGGCCTCTTTGGGCACCGGCTTCTCCAGGATTTCGGCCACGGTCGCGAACCAGTCATTAAGACAAACCATTCCCGTATAAATGCTTCCAGACTTTATTTTGGCGGGCCAGCGCACGATAAACGGAATATGGTGCCCCCCGTCAAAGATGTCGGCCTTGGTTCCTCGGAATGTAAAACTGGGGTTATGACCGTGCGCCGCAAGCTCTGCAAAATCAGCCTGTGGCGAGCAACCATTGTCGCTGGTCATCACAACCACCGTGTCATCACTGAGGCCCGCCTCCTTGAGTGCACCGAGAACTGAGCCGAGTGCGTCGTCCGTCTGCATCACAAAATCCGCATACGGGCTGATGCCACTTTTGCCCTTCCACGCTGCCGAAGGAACGATCGGTGTGTGCGGCGAGTTGAGCGGGAGGTACAAAAAGAAGGGCTGTCCCGCCGAAGCCGCCTGGGCGCGGCTGCGGATGTAATCAACCGCACGCTTCGTAAGCTCCGGCAAAACATTCTCCGCTTCAAACGAGGCTGCAGCCGGACCGAGTCGCGTACTGCCGCTTTTCGCCTTGTCGACCGTCATTGGAAAAGCTTTTTCCACCGTTGGAATTTCAAGCACGTGATCGTTTTCAAGAAACGTGTACGGCACCATATCTAAAGAAGCCGCTATTCCGAAAAAGGTGTCGAAACCTGCCCCGAGAGGTCCGCCGCCAAAGGGTTTAGTGAAATCCGCGCGCCAGCCCTCTGAGCCTTTTTCTATATTGTCGCCGAAAGCCGCAGCCCCCGGTTGGCGTTTCCAATCAAACCCGAGGTGCCATTTGCCGATGCAAGCCGTGTGGTAGCCCTGCTGCTTGAGAAAGGCCGGGACGGTCAACCGCCCCGGTTCTATCAGATCCGGGCTCATTCCACCCTGCACACCACTCTTGAGCCTGGAGCGCCAGTTGTAGCGGCCCGTAAGAATCCCGTATCGCGTGGGCGTGCAGACCGCACTGCTTGAATGTGCGTCCGTAAAACGCATCCCATCCCGCGCCAAAAGATCCATGTTGGGAGTGAGTATTTTACCCTCGGGGTTCAGGCAACGCACGTCCCCGTACCCGAGGTCGTCGGCAAGAACATACACGAAGTTGGGGCGCCTCGGGGGGGCTTCTGCGGCGCCAGCCCGCCACGGAATGACGACGCTAAACAAAAGTAGAGCAAGGGATGCACTTTTCATGGGGACGGGGGATATTTTGTTTTGGAATTCCAGCAAAGCCGCGACGGTGGAGCGTGTCCTTTGTGCTGAAGGTCTATGGCTTCGCCGCCAAAATCGAGCGCATACGCTCCATTCGCGCCTGCTGGTCGGGGGCAGAGGCAAGGTCATGGACTTCACTGGGGTCGTGCTGGAGGTCAAACAGCTGAGTCCGGCCGACCTTCGGATAATGGATCAGTTTCCAATCGCGATCACTGACCGCCTGCTGGACATCTTTGTAGGCAAACCGCAGAAAACTCCGGCCAGGCGTGGAGGGCTCGCGCAAGACTCCGGCCAGGTTGACCCCCTCGCTGGTTGCGGGTGCCTTGACTCCACAAATTGCTCCGAGCGTTGGGAAAACATCAAACAGGTAACACATTGCATCGGTGGATTTGTTTGCGGGAATTCCCGGTCCACTGATCACCAGGGGCACCCGAATCGAGTGTTCGTAGAGATTTTGTTTTCCGATTAACCCATGGGATCCACGAGCCACCCCGGAATCGGCGCTGAATACGACGATCGTATTTTTTGCAAAGGGCGAAGCCGCCAGTGCATCCAAAATCCTCCCGATCTGGAGATCCAAATACGAAATGTAACGGTAATAGTCGGCCAGCATGGAACGTATTGCCTCGGGCGTTCTCGGTGTGGGGAGCAAGACTTCGTCGCGAATTTTCATTTCGCCATTGTCGAAGGGGTGTTGCGCCATAAAGTTTTCCGGCAGCGGAAGCGCTGCCGGATCGTATTTAACGGAGAACTCCGCTGGGACAATGTGCGGGTCGTGGGGGGCGTCAAAGGGTAAGTAGCAAAGGAAGGGCCCCTTTTGAGGCGCGTTCAAAAAGGCGATCGCTTCGTTGGCAAAAATCTCGCACGCGTGTGTTTGTGACTTCACAGCCTTGCCCATCCTGCCATTCTCAAGCTGCTTGAGAGGAACGTCCATCGGATTGGACATCCCGCCGGTAAACATCGACCGGGCGAGTTGAAAACACTTGGGAATGGACGCTTCTCCATTGTGCCATTTGCCGGTGACGAAGGTGGTGTAGCCCGCTGTTCCGAAAGCCTCGGGCCATGTGGGATCCCGCATGAGTTGTTCATCGATACGGAAGAGCGACTGGCCCGAAAGCAGCATGGCTCGCGAGGGCATGCATGTCGCTGGGTTCATTCCGCCCTGCATATAGGCGCGACGAAATGCGAGTCCAGAGCGTACCAACTTGTCCAAATTTGGCGTCTCGATGTTTGGGTTTCCAAGAGCGGCAATGGTGTCTGCCCTCTGGTCGTCCGCGAACAAAAAGAGGATGTTCGGGGGCTGGACATTTTCAGCGGCCGCAAAAATTGAGAGCGGGTTTACGAAGGCGAAAATCAAACCTAAAAGGAAGGAACGCAACGGTTGCATCTTGGCAGCAAACGCCCACATCCTTCTGGGATCAAGCTCTTAGAAAAGGAGGCTTTTCAAAAACGGGGCGATCCTGCTGCCGCTCACCTTCATCACAACTTCCGGAGTGCCGCAGGCCACAAGTTTTCCGCCCCCGGCTCCCGCTTCCGGACCGATCTCCAGGAGATAGTCCGCTTCGGCAATCACCGCCGTGTGGTGTTCAATGACAACCACCGTGTGACCCGCGTCCACAAGCCTGTGCAGAACACCCAACAACTGCCGGACATCGGCCAGATGCAACCCGATGGTCGGCTCTTCGAGCAGGTACAACATCGACTTGGCGGCCTTGGTCGAACGCAGCCGGACGTTTTCGCTCCGGCTGACTCCCCTGGCAAGTTCGCTTACGAGCTTGAGTCTCTGAGCCTCCCCACCACTGAGCGTCTGGCTGGACTGTCCTAGGGTCAGATACCCTAGTCCGGTTTCGCACAGCAGCTTAAGCGGCCGTGAAATGGCGGATTGCGGTGCGAAAAATTCGGCGGCTTCCTCCATAGGCATGGCCAGCACGTCTGCGATCGTTTTCCCCCGGTACGGAATCTCCAAAGTCGCTGCGTTATAACGCCGGCCATGGCAATCCGTGCAGGTGATGTGCGCGGAAGGGAGGAAATTCATCTCGATCTTGATAACGCCCTGTCCCAGGCACGTCTCACACCGGCCACCTTCGGTGTTGAATGAAAACCGACCTGCCGCGTAACCGCGCATTCGGGCCGGAGGCGTTCCCGCGAATAAAGTTCGGATATCGTCGAAGATTCCGAGATAGGTCGCCGGAGTGGACCTCGAGGTTTTCCCGATCGGCGATTGGTCCACCTCATAGACGGCTTCGAGGAAATCCGTGCCGCTCAATTCGCGACAAAACAGAAACGGTGTCTTTGTTTTCGTTGCTGTTTTTTTGGCCGCAAGCGCCGCGGAAACGGCTGGCTTAAGGATTCCCCTGACAAAGGTGCTTTTGCCTGAACCAGAAATCCCTGTGAGAACCGTGAGCCTGCCCAACGGAATCTTTGCATCCAAGCCGCGGATATTGTGCAACGTTGCCCCTTTGATCTCGAGCCAACCCGGAAGCTCTTTCTTGGAGAGAGAACGTCTCTGCCCGAGCATCGGATGTTTCATCGGATTCCGCAGATACTCACCTGTGGCCGAACGCTTGGATTTTTTAATCTGCGCGAGCGTCCCTTCGGCAATGATCTCGCCGCCGTGCCTACCAGCACCTGGACCGAGGTCGATCACATGATCGGCGCGGCGCAGCGTGTCTTCATCGTGCTCCACAATGACCAGCGAATTACCCTTGTTTTTGAGCGCCACTAGCGTGTCAAGAAGAGCTGCGTTGTCCCGCGGGTGAAGGCCGATGGTCGGCTCGTCGAGCACATAGAGGACTCCACGGAGATTAGATCCAAGCTGAGCCGCCAGCCTGATCCGCTGGGACTCGCCCCCGGAAAGTGTCTGTGCGGAACGGTTGAGTGAAAGATAGCCGAGCCCCACCTCGCCCAAAAATTCGAGCCTCTGTTTGATTTCGGGTAGGATGTCCGAGGCGATGCGCGCCTGGGCGCCGCCAAACTTGAGAGCTCCAACCCACTTCAGCAACTCGCCTGCGGCAAGCGCAATGACGTCATGAATGGGCGTGGCGCCGACCCTCACGGCCCTCGCAACGGGGTTGAGCCTGGCTCCATCGCAAGCAGTGCATTGACGGGCATCGCCGGCTTCGAGAGCCAAGTGTTGTCTCTCGTGGTCCAATTCAATTTCCAGTGCCGACTCCAACCGCGGATTGTCTTTGATCTCCCACTCTTCACCAAAACCACGGCAGGTCTCACACCACCCGTGGGGACTGTTGAATGAAAACAGGCGCGGATCGAGGTCTTCAAACGAGGTGCCGCAGCCCGGGCAACTTTGCTCGGTGCTCAACACCTGCCGGGCGTTCTTCGCATCCAGCAACGTCGCCGTGCCCTGTCCGATTTCCAGCGCCTTTTGCACAAGCGCTCGCGCATCGCCGCCTTTGGAAACTTTACCGATCAAAAGCTCGATCGTGTGCTCTCGAAAACGCTCCAATTTGGGGAACGCATCCGCTGTCTCCCACTTCCCGTCCACGAGCAAATCGGTGAACCCATGCTGCACCGCCCACTTGGCGGTCTCCGTGTGAAAGCCTTTCCTAGCCCGGACAAGGGTCGCGAGGATTTTCACCGGCCCTTTTGCCGAAAGCATCTCCGCGCGGCGGACGGCCTCGCCGAGGGTCTGTTTTTCCACAGGCAGGGCACAAGCGGGGCAGTGCTGTGTCCCCAGTTTTGCGAACAAAAGCCGCAAGAAATGATACACCTCAGTGACCGTTGCCACGGTTGACTTTCCACCGCCACGCGTGAGGCGCTGTTCAATGGCAACGGCGGGAGGCAGACCGGTGACGCGGTCCACATCAGGCCTCTCAAGCTGTGTGGCAAACTGGCGCGCATACGGCGACATGCTGTCGAGAAAGCGGCGCTGTCCCTCCGCAAAGAGAAGGTCAAACGCGAGCGAAGACTTTCCAGATCCGCTCAACCCGGTGATGACACACATGGCATTGCGCGGAATACTGAGTGTGAGGTTTTTGAGGTTGTGCTGCCTTGCTCCCACGATCTGGATCGCGGATGCATCCTCCGAAAAAAACTCCGGCTCAGCGACTTTAAGGGACTCCACATCGTCAGGATGACCCAAAAGAAAGCGACCCGTGTGGGATTCCTGGCACGCGGCAATGTCCTCGGGGGTACCGGCTGCGAGGATACAGCCGCCATCCACTCCCGCTTCCGGTCCGAGATCGATAATGTGATCGGCACCCCGGATCACTTCGGGATTGTGTTCAATCACCACCACGGTATGGCCACCATCGACCAGTTTATTCAAGGCCTGTACCAAAAGCGCGATATCGTCGAAGTGCAGGCCTGTCGTCGGTTCATCCAGAATTAGGAACGCCCCTTGGTCGGAACGCTGAATAAGACGCTCCACCAATTTCAATCGCTGGGCCTCGCCTCCGGAAAGACCGTTGAGCGGCTGACCCAGACGCAGGTATCCCAGGCCGATTTCCTCCATCGCGCGAAGGGGTGGAAGGACGCCTTTGAGCGCTTTATTTTCAAAAAACGCAATCGCCTCCGTCACGGTAAGATTCAGGACCTCGTCCACCGAACATCCGTCCAGTTTGAGTTTCCGAATGTGAGCCTGGTAGCGACGGCCTTCGCATTCCGGGCAGCGCACAAACACGTCGCTGAGGAACTGCATTTCGATTTTTTCAAACCCGCTGCCGCTGCAACGCTCGCAGCGACCCGGCCCCGAATTGAAAGAGAAAGCGCTGGCGGTCAGACCGGCGGCTTTTGCTTCGGGCGTCTGCGCGAAGCGTTCGCGAATCGCGTCAAAGATACCCAGATAAAGCGCGGGACTCGACCGGGGTGTTTTAGACAAGGGCGTCTGGTCGACCAGAAGAACGGGGCCGATCTTTTCCGCCCCGTGCAGCGCGCGGCAGGCCCCCGCTTCCTCGTTCACTTCAATCCCTTGGACCCGCGCAAGCTGCCTGTAAAGAACCTGATGCACCAAAGTGCTTTTGCCGGATCCGGACACTCCAGTCACACAGCACAAGACGCCCAGAGGGAACGCCGCATCGATGTTCCGAAGATTGTGCGCAGAGGCTCCCTCGAGACGCAGCCAGCCTTTCGCCTTGCGCCGCACGGTGCGAACTGGAACGTTTTTTTTACCGGTGAGATAGTCCCCGGTTAACGTCTTTGTTTTGCCAGCCAGCACAGCGGCGGATGGCCCAGCATAAACTAAGGACCCTCCGGACTCGCCGCGACCCGGCCCAATCTCCACAAAGAAATCTGCGGCTCGCAACACCGCTTCCTCGTGTTCGACGACGACGACGGTGTTTCCGCGATCCCGCAGGCGCCGGAGAACCCCGAGCAACCGCCCCGTGTCCCTTGGATGCAGGCCGATGCTTGGTTCGTCCAAAACGAACAGAGTGTTCACCAGGGCCGTTCCGAGGCAGGTGGTCAGATTGACGCGAGCAGTTTCCCCTCCGCTGAGCGAACGCGTGGGCCGCTCGAGGGTGAGGTAGCCAAGGCCCACGTCGAGCAGGTATCCGAGTCGCGACTGCACTTCGCCGGCCAGCAGGTCTGCGGTGGGATCGGCCGCCATGGCGACCCGGCGCGCGGCAAGAAAGGCGTGCAGCTCTTTTACCGGCAGGCGCATCAACTCCGGGGCGGTGAGGCCGTCCCAGCGGAAGTGAAGGGTATCGGGTGCGAAGCGTCCCCCCTGACAGTCCGGACAAAGGGTGTAGTTGCGGTAGCGACTGAGCAGCACGCGGACGTGCATTTTGTAGGCTTTGGATTCAAGCCAGTTAAAGAAACCACGCACACCGTACCAGAGTCCCTCGCTCCACAAATCCTCGCCGGAACGCTCCGGCGCCTCTCCGTTGAGAACCCACTCCCGATCTGCCGCCGACAGTTTTGAAAACGCGACTTTGGTTTTGATCCCACGCTTGGCAGCCGCCTTGAGCATGTCACGCTGACAGTCCTGCCCACTTTCGCTTTGAAAGGGCTTCACTGCGCCATCGACGAGACTGAGGGAGGTGTCCGGGATGGCGCGCATCAAGTCGACGGTGATGATTCGCCCGAAACCCCGGCAAGAAGCGCACGCTCCCAGAGGGTGGTTGAAAGAAAAGCGGCCCGGTGAGGGCTCGGGAACGTCGCGTTCGCAGGCCGCACAATGCCAGCCTTTGGCAAACCGGTGGATGGTGGAGCCCGCAATCGCCGCAAGCCGGCCTTTGCCAAAACGCAGAGCCGTTTCCACGGCCTCCGAAAGGCGGGAGAGGTTGTCCGCCGCAGGTTCCATGCGGTCCTGGATGACAAAAAGCTGGGCGGGCAGACTCGTTGCGGGCTCGTCGGTACGCAACACAGCGCCCTCCGCCCAAACCCGCTGGTAGCCCTGCTGCTGGAGAAAAGCGAGGAAGTCCGAGGGCGAAGCATCCGCTGGGACGCTGATGGGGAAGGTGAGTAAGAGCGGGCCCTGTTTGAGGGCGGCCAACGCGGCGGTGATCGAGGCCGCGGTGGAGGGAAGCACCTGCTCGCCGCATCCCGGGCAAAAGGCATCCACCACGCGGGGGAGAAGCAATTTGAGGTAGTCGTTCAGGTCGGTGATCGTCCCAACCGTTGACCGCGTGGACTTCACCGCATTGACCTGCTGGATGGCGATGGCCGGGGGAATGCCTCGAATTTCATCGACGGCCGGTTTGTCCATCCGGTCGAAGAACTGCCGCGTATAAGAGCTAAAGGTTTCGACGTAGCGACGCTGGCCCTCCGCATAAAGCGTATCGAAAGCGAAACTGGACTTCCCGCTTCCGCTGGGCCCGGAGACGACAATCAACTTGCCCAGTGGCAAGGAAACGTCGAAGCCCTTGAGGTTGTTTTGCCGAGCACCCCGAACTTCAATCGAAGGGGCGCTAACTGGGATTTTAGACATCAAGACGCCTGAACAGACTGGTTGCAGGAAATAAGCGCGAGCCGCTCACTTTTAAAATGCGGCGCACCCGGGAGCCCTAGGCCGCCAGGGAGGTCAGCTTCCTGATCGGCCAGAAAAGGATCGAGAGAGGCATATTGATGATCCGGAGTGCAGGCAGGCATACCCTTTGAAAAAAGGGTGCAAGCAACCGCTGCAAAGACGGCATTCCATCGTAGATAATGGTCACTAGGATGATTTCGAACAGCGCCAGAAACTTCTGCATATCCGTTAAGTGGGCGATTTTAAGCGTCTTCGTGACGGTTTCCGCCATCAAAAGCAGACCGATCCAACCCACCAAAACGTACACGCTGTTGCTGAGAATCGGGAACCTGCGGATTGCCCGGACCGTCACCCGGCCGAGAATCCTGATGAAAACGATCCCAAACAACACGCTAGAGCAAACCACCCAAAGCGTTTTGCTCATCGAAACCGCAGCGACGATATTGTCCGTGTTCAGAGTAAAATCCACCAGTAGGACCGTAAAGAGCGTCTTCCCAAAGCTCCATTCGACCAATCGGGAACGGTCGGATGTCTCGTCGTGCGCCGTAAAGTGCGAGGCCATCAGGTGAATCATGTAGAGTGATCCAATGATTCTGGCGGCCGGGTAAGCGGAAATGAGGGGAGCAGTCACCAGCAGGGCGACGATGCGCAGTAGATAGGAGCCGATGGCCCCAATGCTAAGGGCTAGATTGCGCTTGTTTGGAGGCAGGTGCGCAGCCACTGCAGACACCGCAATGAGGTTGTCCACCGACAGAAGCACCTCCATCAGAGCCATTGAAACCAAAATGGGCCACTGTTCCTCAATTTCGTACAATTCTGGCAGTTCGATCATAGGTCTGGAGCAGCGATGGGTGGCGCAATAAGTCCGGCTTTGATGCTTAACATTCGTCTGAATCATTTGCAATTCCTAGTTGCAGCCCCCGCTGGGCGGGTTTGCAGGGATAAAACAGCCTAAATGCAGGCCAGACTTGCACCCATCCTAAGGCAGGGCATTCTCCAAAATCCCAACTTGAACGCTTAAGCCTGTCATCTGATGGAATCGCAAATCCAATCCCTTCAAACCAAAGCTCTCGAAGCCATCGCCTCCTGCATCGACGAATCCCAATTGGAGGCGCAACGCGTCGGCCTGCTCGGAAAAGGAGGTGAACTGACCGGGTTCTCCGACCGGATGCGCGAACTTTCCAAGGAAGAGAAACCACGCATCGGCAAGGTTCTCAACGAAGTCCGGGCCGCCGTGACCGCCGCGCTTGAAACGCGCAAGGCCGCGCTCACCGCCGAGCGCGAGGCCAAAATTTTTGAAGGCGTCGACGTTACCCTCCCCGGCGTCAGCTTCCCCGCCGGTGCCATTCACCCCATCACCCAGCTGCTGGACAGAACGGTGCGGATTTTCCGACGCATGGGTTTCGCCCTCGCCGACGGTCCGGATATCGAAACCGAGTGGCACTGTTTTGACGCCCTCAACACCCCGGCCGACCACCCGGCCCGCAACGAGGCCGACACTTTTTACCTCCCGGACGGCCGCCTCCTGCGTACCCACACCTCGACCATCCAGATCCGCACCCTCGAAAAAATGGCGCCCCCCGTGCGCATCATTGCCCCCGGGGCCGCTTACCGGCGCGACGAGGTGGACGCCACGCATCTCGCCCAGTTCAACCAGATGGAAGGCCTTTACGTTGACGAGGACGTCACCCTTGGCGACCTGCGCGGCACGCTGGAGTTCTTCTTCCGGGAACTCTTCGGGAACGACGCCGAATTCCGCTTCAGGCCGCACTTTTTCCCCTTCACAGAGCCCAGCTTCGAAGTGGACATCAAAGCCTCCGCACTCGGGGGCGGGCGCTGGCTGGAGATTGCCGGATGCGGCATGGTCGACCCGGCCGTCTTTGAGGCCGTCAACGCACGCCGCGGCGATCATGCGCTGGATCCCGAACGCCACACCGGCTTCGCCTTCGGGTTCGGCCTCGACCGCCTGGCGATGATTATGTCTGGAGTTCCTGATATCAGGCATTTCACAGACAGCGACCAACGCTTCCTCTCCCAGTTTTAATTTTTCGCTTATTTACGCATGAAGGCTTCATTAAATTGGTTGCGCGAGATTGTTGATTTCCAGGAAGACGCGAACGCACTCGCCGCCCTGCTCACCATGGCCGGCGTCGAAGTTGAGGGCATCCACCCCACCGGCGCCTCTTTCGACAAAGTCGTCGCCGCGCAGATCCTCTCTTCTGAACAACATCCAAACGCCGACCGACTTTCAGTGTGCAAGGTGGACGACGGCTTTGGCACGCCTCTGCAAATCGTTTGCGGAGCAAAGAATTACAAGGTTGGAGACAAGGTCCTTCTGGCTCAGGCGGGCGCGGTCCTCCCCGGCGACTTCAAAATCAAGGTGGGCAAACTGCGCGGCGTCGAATCCGAGGGGATGATGTGCGGTGCGGACGAGCTCGGCCTCGCCAAGGAATCCGAAGGCCTGCTGCTTCTGGACCCCGCCACCGTTCCGGGCACCCCGATCTCCCGCCTCTTCCCCTCGGACACCGTTCTGGATTTGGAAGTGACCCCAAACCGGCCGGACTTGCTCAGCCATGAAGGGATGGCCCGCGAGGTCGCCGCGCTCACAGGGCGCGCATGGAAGCCAGCCTCTGTCTTCCAGACGGAAACCGCGACTGAAAACTCCCTCTCCGTGAGCGCACGGGAATGCCCTCTGTACACGGTCCGCCAGTTCACCGGTGTCAAAGTCGGCCCCTCCCCGGACTGGATGAAGCAGCGCCTGGAAACCATCGGGTTGCGTTCCATTAATAATGTGGTCGACACCACAAACTGGGTGCTCATGGAATCCGGGCAACCGCTGCACGCCTTCGACGCCGACAAACTGCAGGGCCCGCTTCGGGTTCGGTTTGCGGCGGAAGGCGAAAGCCTGGTCGCGTTGGATGGGAAAACTTACAAACTTTGCTCCAAGGACCTCGTCATCGCCGACGACTCCGGCCCCGTTGCGATCGCCGGCGTCATGGGCGGACTGAGCACGGCTGTCACCGAGTCCACCGAGCGGGTTTCTCTGGAAAGCGCGGTCTTCGAACCGGGCTGCATCCGGCGGACATCCCGCAGCCTGGGGCTTTCGAGCGATTCGAGCTACCGCTTCGAGCGGGGCGTTGACCGGGCCGGTGTCCTGCGGGCTTCTCAACGCGCGGCGGAACTCCTCGGGCAGGGCGCGGGCGCCACCGCGGGAGGCCTGCAAACCGGAGTCGGGGGCGACGGCGTGGATATCGGAGCGCTCCTGATGGGGCTCACTCCGGTGCGGCACGTCCCGCTGCGCGCCGAACGGATCACGGCGCTGCTCGGCGCCTCCGTGCCGGATGCAAGGGTCGACCAGATTTTAAGCGCCCTGGGTTTGAGCCGCTCCGAGGACGGCTGGGACGTTCCTTCCCGCCGCGCCGACCTCACCCGGGAGGTGGATCTCATTGAGGAAATCGCGCGCGTGGTGGGCATCGCCCATTTTCCGGCCTCCAACCGGGGCCGTTTCGTCGGCAGTTCGGCGGCAGACCAGCGCTACGACCGGCTGATGGTGCTCCGGCATGCGGCCGTCGCGCAGGGACTTTTCGAGGGACGCAGCCTGACGCTTGTCTCGGAATCCATGGCGGCAGGTCCTTTCGTCCAAACGCCCGTGCGGCGGGTCAAAAACCCGCTCAACGAAGACCAGGTGGTCCTGCGCCCAGCGCTGGTGCCGGGCTTGCTGCAGGCGGCGGGACGCAACGCGCGCGCGGGCGTGAAGGGCATCCGTTTGTTCGAAGTTGGCCGTGTATTTTCGGCGGAAGGCGCTGAGGAACGCACCCACTTGGGGGTGGTCCTCGCGGGACCGGCGTGGACGCCCAGCTGGCGCTCCGCCTCTGTGCAGGAAGTGGACCTATTTGATTTAAAGGGCGTCTTGTCCGCAGTCCTCGGCGGCCGGGTGGAATTCCAAACGCAGCCGGCTTCCGGTATTCTGGGGCTGGCGGTGGAA
>Ga0114974_10002671_pt1 | contig 13707 bp, 17 predicted proteins | sample S_130206_EF_Meta_FD_87318 | JGI IMG/M metagenome (GOLD analysis project Ga0114974, IMG submission 87318) | Freshwater microbial communities from Lake Simoncouche, Canada to study carbon cycling - S_130206_EF_MetaG | ecosystem: Environmental > Aquatic > Freshwater > Lake | place: Lake...
CATCTGACCTAGGGTAGTAGTGGCAGTTACTTTAGTATCAAAGTTAAATGTTGAAGTTTCGTTATAGATGTTAACACCGTTGGTGCTACCAGTCGGAACACTAGCAGGTGCGTTTACGGGAGTGCCAGTTGGCTCTGGAGTTTTAGTAATTTCGTCATATTGTTGTTGTGTGATCTTACCTTCAGCTAGGAATTTATCAGCTTCTGCTTTACCAGCAGTATTACCGTCATCACCTTCAACATTCTGTACTGCCTGCACAACTGTTACAGGACCTACTCGAGTCTGTGCAAACGCACCTTTGGCGGTAGCAGCATTGTATAATGCAATAACTTGATTGTTGGCATAGACGTCTGCTGAATCGTATAAGGGCTCTTGCCTTGGCATTGAGCCTGCGCCGTGAGTATGCGGGCGGGGTGCGTATGGGCCACTAGGGCTTGCTGATGGAGTTCCTGCTGCGGTAGACTGAGCTGTTGTCATAGTCTAGTATTTAAGCCAATTGTATACCAGTGGTGCTCGTAATAAATTGATCTGCGAATGTTTTATCTGTAGCTTCTGCCACTGTTACTGTGGTTTTTAACAGTTTAACTTCTTTTTCTGGAGCAACTGTAAACAGGTAGGGCATTAGACCTGGGCCTTTCTGTCCCATACCAATAACCATCGGCTTGCTCAGTTTATAATGTGTTGGAGTTTCTTCAATTAGTTTCGCAACGATTTCCTCTCCACTTGTCAGTTTAAGAGTGATTACTTCCCCTGCACTTACACCTTTATCAATTAGCATCTGTTAACCTTTTTTTAAGTTCATTAAATCCACCAACTAGTTCGCCATCTAAGACAATCTGTGGTACTGTTCTTGCTGTAGGTATCGCTTCTAGCAACTGTTCTTTAGTCCAGTCTGTACTTACATTTCTTTCTTCAAACTCAATGCCTTTCATTTTAAGTAATCCTTTAGCTTGATCACAAAACGGACATTGGTTCTTACTCCATACTATCGCTCTCATTTGTTGTTTACCTTCTGTTTTCTTTTTTCCAAAAATACGTTCAAAGCTGTTGGCAAAGTCATCTTGGCTAACACTCAGTGGACGTGGCTTGGACCCTTTACCTGCTTCTCGAGCCATATCTAATTCCTAGCTTGAATAAATTACTTCACCTTTTGGTCCAGTTACACGTACTAGTATCATTCCCTTGTTTTTATAACTCAGTGCTGATGCAACTGCGGACTGTTCATTTCCGTAGTTTCCAATAGTAGTCCAACTTTCGTAAGGTGAAGATCGTTTAAATTGTGCTTTATACATAGTTTATTATATAGTCGGCAAGGCTTCGTAGTCAATGCCTTCTGACATAACTCCAATAACATAATTAGTTGATTCGTTTTCTTGTAATGCTGTCTGCTTCTTACTGGTATCAACGTGTTTGTTAAACCAAGGAATCGGAGTCGATCTTGGTGCTGGACTATTGTATTTGATACCAATATCTTTTAGTGCGCCTACTGCTGTGTAGTCCACAAAGTCTTTCAGGATCTGTGCATTGAGTCCAATTACAGGACCTTTCTGGAATAGGTAATCAGCCCAGGCTTTTTCTTCACGAATAACATCCATATACAGTTGATACACTTCCTGCTCACATTCTGGTCTAATTTCTGCGAAACGGGTGTCTTCTTTAACCACTTGATTAATCAAATAGGCAGTCCAACCTTTGTGTAGTAGTTCGTCTTGTAGGATCAGGCTGATGATATTGCCATTGCCCATAAAGATTTTATTTTCTACCATCGCTAGGCTTGTGGCAAATGATACCATAAAGCGGAATGCTTCTAAGGCATAACTTGCGTGTAAGGCCATATAGATTGCTTTGATATGTGTCTTTTCGTTTATCTTTTCACCAGCTTCTTTTCGGCAGTTGATCAAATGTAATGCATCATAGTAGTCGCCAACGCTTGATGCCATTTCTACAATCTCTTTAGTATCGTGAATAGTATTAAACACATCTTTTGGTACATTGTAGATATTACGTATGATATGGCTGTAGCTCTTGCTGTGAATGTTAGTTTCGTAGAATGTCCAATTGTAGATCAATGCTTCTAGTTCAGGTAATGATACTACAGGCGTAAAGATTTGACTTGGACCACGACCTTGCAAACTGTCAAGAGCTGTTTGACGTAACAGATTACTAGTGAAGATGTGTTTGACTGCATCACTGGCATCTTTGAAATCATTTGAGTCTTTGGTAAGACTGATCTCTTCTGGTTGCCAAAAGAAGCCACGTGCCGTTGCTTCGAAGTCTGCAATCTTCTTGTATTTGACTTCTTCGAATCGTTGAATGGTCACAGGTCCTGCAGGATCCAAGAACATCTTGCGACTAAGATAGTCTGTTTTTGTTTTTAAGTTATATTGCGCTTGACTCATTTACGTGTTCCCAATTTATAATTTTCCATTGATTCTCTAAATACTTTTTCTTATCGTGCTGATAGTCTAACGCCCAAGCGTGTTCCCACCAATCGATTAACAATACAATATCTTTTTTAATCTCGTGATTCTTGATAGTTTTAATCTTGCCATCTTTAGCTAGATAGACCCAACCACTGCCTTGAACCGACATTGCCACTTTAAGAAACTCTTCTTTGAACTGTTCGAATGTCTTAAAGTGTTCAACAATAAAATTTTCAATTCCGCCGTTAGGCTTGTTTGAAGCCGTTGGTGCTTGATATTGTTGGAATAAGATATTGTGTAGAAATACTCCGGCTTCATTAAAAGTAGGATCGCCTTCGTTGTTGTTATAACGTTCGGCATAGGTCTTGGCTAACTTACCATAGTGATACTTAATTGTATCTTCTGATATCGCAGGATCCAACTCGTTGTCTTTATAGGGCAAACTTTTAATTTCTAACTTATCCGGTTTACCTTCTAATAAAACGTTCCTAATAAAGCTGAATGTCATAACTTACAGCTCTCACAGTCATCTTCTTCGATTAGTTCTCGTTCGTTATGAAATCCATTGTAATGGACTTCGGGTGTGGCTTCCTGTACTGCTTTGCTACCTGCTTTATTGATTAGACTATAGTAGAATGTTTTCAATCCCCATACGTGTGCCTGCATCAAGTTCTTGGCAATCAGTGTAGTTGGAATCTTGCGATCGGCAAAGTGCGCTGGATTGTAAAATGTATTAGTACTAATCGATTGATCAACATAGGCAGCTAATACTGCCGCAGTCTTCAAGTAACCATCACAATCTTTCTGTTCCCACATCATTTGATATTTGTTTTTCAGTCTATGATACTCTGGAACAACCTGCACGAACGATCCTGCTTTCGATTCCTTAACACTGATTAAGCTCATAGGCATTTCTATGCCGTTGGTACTGTTTATAACAACACTTGAGCTTTCAACTGGTGCAATGGCCATTAGTGTAGCATTACGCACACCATACTGCTTCATATTGCCACGCAGTGTTTCCCAATCTAATTCAGGTGTAAAATCAGCTAGTGCATTTACACCCTTAGCACGAAGCTCCCAAGGAAACTGACCTTGACCGTAACGTGTCTTATCGCTGTCAATACAGGCGCCACGTTCTTTAGCCAACTCAACTGTTGCTTCTGTTAGATAGAATGCTTGATGCTCCATCCATACCTTAACATCTTGTAGTGCATCTTTCTCGCCATACTTGAGTCCACGCTTGGCGTGCCAGTAGGCCAAGTTAGTAACGCCAATACCCAATGGTTGGATTTCGTCATTTGACAACTTGCTTTGAATACTCAAGAAGTCTTGATAGTCAAGGATGTTACACAGGCTACGCTGTAGAATCCTGCAGGCTCTACGCATATCCTCTGGGTTACGGAACGATCCCCAGTTAATAGATCCCAGTGTACATAACGCTATGCGCCCCTCCGCGTCGTCTAATCTCTTAAATGGACGGGTTGGTAATAAGATCTCACAACACAAGTTACTTTGATAAATGGGATGATTCTTTGGATCAAAAGGTCCTTGATTCATCACGTTATCTATAAACACCAAGTAGATGCGACCAGTATCTGTACGTTCCTTTAGTATACCACCCTTGAACACTTCTTCAGCTGCCATTGTCTTTTTACGCAGTCCTTTCAACTTTTCGTATTTGACATACAGCTCTTCAAACAATTCTACATCTGTATAAAACGCTTCGTACAAGTCAGGTACTTCGTTAGGATCAAAGAAAGTTATGTTTTCTTTATTCTTGAAACGTCTCCAGAAGAGAGCACTAAGCACAACCCCATAATCCATATGACGGACTCGGGTTTCTTCTGTTCCTTGATTGTTCTTAAGCACAATAAGGTCATCAAACTGATGATGCCAAATGGGATAGAATACAGTAGCACTTGCATTACGGATACCACCCTGTGAGCACGAACGCAGATCACCAAACCACTTTTTCAGGAATGGGATCATACCAGTATGCTGAATCTCACCACCTCTGATGGGACTACCTAGTGAACGTAAGCGACCAATCTCCAAACCAATGCCAGCACGTTTGCTGGCATACTTGGCCATCATCTCTCCAGAAGCAAATATGCTATCCAGATCGTCGTCACTGCGGATAAGCACACAACTAGAAAACTGTTTAGTAGGAGTGCCAAGACCAGCCAACACAGGTGTAGCAAGAGTAAACAAACCATCGGATGCCGCTTGATAGTATTCTTTAATGTAACGCATCCTTGCACTATTCGGTTCTTCCTTATGGAAGACAGTTGCTGCCGCAACCATATATCTAATCTGTGGAGTTTCATAAGTTTCTTTTGTTGCTCTATTTTTAACAAGGTACTTCTCAATTAACTGCTCTATAGCTGCATACGAATATGTTTCGTCTTTCTCGTGGTCGAGAAAATCATTCATCTTATTCCAATCGTCTTCACTATACCATTGCAATAGCTCTGGAGTATACAGACCAACGCTAACATTCTTTCTTACAATATCAAACAGGTGTGGTGGTTCATACTCACCGTATACATCCTTACGCAACATTGACAATCGTTGTTTGCCTGCTACGAATTGATAGTTTGTGTGTCCAATGTCTGGGTTTGATTCTACATCGATTAAATCTACGATAGCACGTAGAGTAATACCGTCAATTTCTTCAGTTGTAATACCATCGTAAAAATGAGGCTGTGCTTTAATTTCAATCATTGACTGACTTACATCTGCGATACCCTTACAAACCTTTGCTACCTGTGCCTGCCACTTTTCAACTGCCAGTGGCTCTTTACTACCATTTCTCTTAATAACTGTGATTGTCATTGTCATTTACGCCTCAACTTTATTCTATTCGGACTGATATTTATAATATCGATTACTGTGAATACAGAAGGCTGGTTTTACTTCCAGCCAACCTATCAAATGGAACTACACTAGACCAGTCCATATTCAATACGTGTTGATTGTCTACCAATAACACGTATCTGGGATCATTGTCCTCTGGACGCATTGAAGTATGTATCTCGCATTTGGAACTCATAAACCGCTGTGTTAATTTAATAGTATACAGCATTCCAAGAGCTATTGCAAGCTCATCTAGGCGAGAATCCAATACCAAATGCCAAGGATCGGGCCATTCGGTGGGATTATTTGGGTTGAGATAACAACTAACGAACGGAGCGTGGCCCCAAAATTCAGCGACATCTTCTAACGGAGTATCGCTTGTTTCTAAACTTTCTCTAAATCTTTTCCATTCTGCTAGTCGTTGTGTGCCGTGACTATCAAACACCGTAGGTAGTATCAAACGTGATAGTACCAGTGGCTCCATAAACTAAAGGGTTCTGGTACGATAACACAACTGTGTCGATGCCGCTATCGGCATCATTGTCTTTTAATTCTGCTTTAAATAAAAAGTTTATCATACGAGCTCCTTCGGGTGATGATGTTGAAAGTGGTGAGTAATGATAGTTGTCAGAGATTGAAACTTCTCCTAAATCATCACCAATACTGATAGTTAATTGACCAATTCGAGAATGGGTCCCTAACTCTAAGAAATAATTTATAACAAGATATTTGTTCAATGCAGAAAATACAGCTAATGGTCTGAAACTATCTGATAGATAGACTGATGTCGTATTTCGGTCAATAAAGCTGACTTTTGAACCATTAGTCACTTCTGCCACTGCGGGCGTTAAGGCTGACGATACTATGCCTGCTGCCTGTTGTCTATCGCTAATACAGTCAATAACTACGTTGTTAGTGCGTTGACCAAAATAAACAATTGATGTTACTGGTGTGGCTGCTGTGTTTGTATTGTTACCGCAGTTCTTAAATCTACTGCGTTGAATAGTTGTGTTGATACCGTTTGTTGAATATAGTACTTGACGTGCTATTTCTTCGAAGTCGCAATCAATAACTCTCCAGTTGTTAACTTGGTCAGAAACACCGTTGATGTATATCCCAACGTGATTGACATAGAATTTACAAGTGTCAAAGACTAATGAAGTATCGAAGATTGCAGACTGTGTACAACTTACACCAACGCTGACTGAATCAAATATACAAGACTTAAACTTGATGTCAGTTACTTTAACACCAGCGAGGTTATTAAGCCATACTACTGCCGCTGGCTCTGCTGACAATGATGCCACTGTATTGCCTAACGCATAGGTACCTTTGAATCTAACACTGTCAAGAACACTATTACCAACACCAGAAAGGATTAACTGTCCTGTTGTTCTTTGAATGGTAAGATTTGAAATAGTAATGTTCTGTGGTCGGTTGCCGCTGTTGAATGCTGCATACTCTAAGCCAGTGGCTGTAATGAAACGAATGTTACGTGAACCAATATTAATAACTGCACCTAGTTGTGTTTCGCCACGGATGATAGCATTGCTAGGAATCGCAAGTCCGCTGGAAATTAAATAATTACCATTCGGTACCATTAACACTTTTTTGTATTTTGATGAAGGGTTTCTAAATAGCTGATTTAGTGCCGCAGTAAATGCTGCGGTGCAGTCAGTAGAACCATCGCCTACTGCGCCAAAGTCAGTAACTGACACATACTCATCTAACTTGCTTTGTAGTCCACGTGGAACACTTAGAGTAATAGCTGTATCGTTATAGGCAAACTGATAGCTAGATAGTAGTTCAAATAGGTTTGTATGTTCTGTTAAGATCTTGGTGTTGCCTACATATGGCGCACCCTCGGCAACTGAACCGTTACCTATATATAGTTCCTGTGAGTCAACTGCCCACGCAAACTCAGCTGAGCTGAGCTGTGGAACTCCACTGTTTGAATTCTTTTTGCCCCTACGGACTTGTATCTTGGAGATTTGGACAACGGCCACTTTAGTATCCTCTATGTTCTATAGAGTATTTATCTACCTAGGGCGTAGTACTCCTCTACCTTGTTAAGCCAAGCGTCCTGCCACTTGTTAAAGTCCTTGGGTTCTAGGGTAAACTGCTGATATTGGAAGTCTCTTGAACACATAAAAATAACACCTTTGCGGATGTCTGTTTTATACACTTCATTATGTGCTAATATATAGGCCATTAGCTGTAGATAGTAGTCATCAACCCACTCTGCTTTCTTAGGCTTGTTAGTCTGCTTGTGATCGCAAACAGCCGGCTCTCCTTCGTGTACTCCGATCAAATCAGTGGTACCTGAATACAGTCCTGGAAAGTACAAGCTCTGTTCCATAGCCCATACTTCGCTCATTTTACTTAGGCCGTTTTCAATAATGACATCAGCCATCTTGTTAGCCTGTATATGTACCGGAGCATTTCCGGGCTGTCGTTGTATGCCAGCTAGGAATCGTTCTAGGTTACCGTGCATTGCTGTGCCTACTCCAGCGGCCTCTGTGGTAATCTGTTGTGCTTTAGCGTGTCCTATCCTGTCTCGCCATTCATTCAAATGGGTCATATCTTTAGTAGCACTAAGGATAGTTGTAACACTAGGCAGGCTCTCGCCGTCGGGGGTTTTATAAACCCGTTTACGTGTTACTGGATCGTTAATTTGAACGCAGTTCTTATATTGAAAACGTTCAACAAATGGGGGTGGAGTTATTAGTTGTTCAGTCATAGTGTATATAGTACACTATTGTTTTGAAGCTGTCAACCTTGAGCTTGTGCTAGTTGTTGTGGAGCGGCAGAAGCTGCCATTTTATCAATTTGGTCTTGACTGGTTTCGCCGCTTTTCTGTGGGCTTTGCTCTTCTTCGCTATCTGGAGCACCTGGAACTTTTAATCTAATCCCTTTGGCATCAAAGTTCTTAACTAATGATTGGATAATTGGATATGTGTCAAACATAGACTTGAATGTTTCGTAGTCAGCACCCATTTCAAAACCTGTGTCTTTACTCATCTGTGCCACTGCATTCCAATTTAATACAGCAGGAGATTTCTTACTGGCTGCACGACCAATCTGATTACGTAAGGCAATGATAAACTTATCAATGTTGCCATCGTCGTCACCTACAAATTCAAAGAATCTCATTTTATACTCGCCATTTGTGCCTGAAGGGCTGCTAACTCTTTTTGAGCTGCTTGAATTTCTTGTTGTTTAGCTTTTACTTGATCAGCGGCTTGTGCTTTTGCCTGCGCCACTTGAGCTGCTTGAGCCTGTTGGTCAGGTTGTCCGCCGGGCTGTTGACCACCTGCAGCAGCGGCTTGACCAGCTTGTTGTCCCACAGCATCTGCAGCCTGCCCAACTTGTTTGCCGACAGTCTGGACACCTTGAGCTACTTTACTACCAACAGCTTGAGCACCTTGAGCTACTTTACTACCAATAGCTTGAGCACCTTTTACAGCCGCTGTTCCAACAGCCTGTGCGCCACGTGCTACAGCTCCCCCGGCTGCTGCTGCACCTCGTGCAACGGCTCCACCTGCGGCTGCTAGAGCAGGAAGTATTTCGTCTAGCTGGGCTTCGTCAACCTGACTGCCTTGCTTTTGAATTTCAGAGAAACGCATTAGCCTGCCAACACTCTTAGTAGATCGTTGCCACGTTGAATGCTTTCGCGTTGTTCGCGTCCTGCTGTTTCCATTCCACCAACACCTGGCTCACTGGCTGCAAAGTCGTCGGATGGTACGCTCATATCCATATCTTCTTCGCCACCCATATCTAATGAGTCTGGAGCTGACATATCGTCACCACCTTCGTCACCACCAAGCATATCAGTAGCCTGTTCTTCGCCTGTTAGCGCACGAACGCTGGTGCTTAGTGCTTCGCGTGTGTCTTTTAGGTTCTGTAGAGCCTGTTGGATAGCTGGAGCACAAGAACTAATAAATGTCTTTGCAGCTTCTGCACCCATCTCGTCACGGATAGAGTCACCTAGTGTAAGGAGAGTATCATTCTCCATACCGGAAAGTTCTTCAATCCAACGACCTACTCTGTCAACCATTGTTTTTGCTGTGACGATCGCAGACGCTTGCTGGATTTCACCTTCTCTTAAGTTACTCATATTTTCTCCTATTGATTCGTTTTCATTTGGCTCAACACCTTTTTCGTGTTGTCCTTTCATATAATCTCTAGCTGTATCAAGATAGTCAACTGCTAGAGTAATTTTAGCCTGTACCCATTCTGGCAAATCTTCATTAGAATCTAAAATACTTTTTAGTTCTTCTGCTGCTTCTTCACCTGTAGATAATTGCCCTTGTGCCATATCACCTTCGTGACCATATTCGTTTGGATCTGGATCAGCGTGTGGGTCATCGTTCATTTCTTCTGGCTCTTCAGGGCCCATATCAAACGGTGATTCTGCAATGCTTTCACGATGCATAATTTCAGCATTGATAGCATCCAACATCCACTGTGCTTCAGTGAATGCGTCATTTTCTAGGTTCTCGTTAAACCCGGATAAGTTACGCACATCGTGTATCTGTGTACGTAGTTTATTGCGAGCATCTTCAAGTTGTGCTAGGTTAAAAGTTTCTAATTTTAATTTACGTCCAAAGGTTTTTTCAAGCGTTTCATTCAGCTTCTTTGAAGTTCTATTAATAGTAAAAAGTTCTGTGGTTTTCATATTTTTCCCAATCCAGATTTGTTGTTATATTTATTCAGACCTGCGCCAAACTCTGTGCGTAGTTTCTAGCAGAAATAGCACGATCCCTGCTTTCGCAGTACCTAGCCCATAGGGTATCTGACTTGTCATAGTCTTTGACTGTTAGAGCCTTGTGATACTGTGCTCTAAGTAATTGACTTTCAATAAACCAACGCCCGTAGTCTTGATCGGCTCTATATATAGCATCTGCATACACAGTGCTGGATCTTCTTGCCAAGATGTTAGCCAATTTAATTGCCACAGCATTCAAGCTGACATCTTTGTAGATCAATTGGTCCTTAAACCAAATGTGTTTGATATGGTCTTCGCTGACTATCTTTGCATCACCCACAAGGATTCCGTCCGCTACTTTAACTGGTAGAATTGGATTTTTTTGTATGGCAGAGCGTAATGTCTGCTCTAAGCGTTTTGAGATATCAGTCATAAAAAAAGGACCTATGGTCCTTATTTAAGTGTGTGTATAATCCTACTTGAAGAAGTTGGACAACGCTGTGGCGTGTCCTGACATAAATCCTAGTACAGCAATACCACCTGCTGTCATATAAACCCATTTGGTTTTAAATTGTTCTAATTCTTTGATCTTTTTATCTAGTGCTGCGTGACTTTCTTGATCTTCTGCGTGTAGTTTATCTGCGTGTTCAAAATACTTAGAACTATTAGCACGATATTCATCTTGCATTTTTTCTAGTTTGCCTGCGAGTAGGTCACGTGTCTGATCTAGACAGTCGTGCATATCTTTGACATCAACTTTGAGGTCAATTAGTTTTTCGTTGATGTTATCAACCTGTGTCTCTAATACGCTTACACGCTCTGGTAATGCCGCAAGTTGTGCGACAGCTTCTTTGTTAGTGGCCATTTATGGCGATTTCCTTTTATGTTAAGTCAAGCGTCCGCTCCGGACTATGTGCCTAAGTTAGAAAAATGCCTTGATGTTATTTGCCTATAATACTATTTATCCTCGAATACCCAAATGTTTGGTTTGGCGCCGATACTGACAAAGGCTGAAGGATTTAAGTCTACTGAATTATTTAGTCTATCAATGACAGGAACGCCATTTAGGTCTTCCACTAACAGGGCGACTGCGTCATCGTCTCGTCTAAACACATCTTCACGTTCAGTGTCAAACTGCCATTCCCAATGTGCGGCCTTGCCGCCGAGACCAAATGGCAATGAACCATTGACGTACTTGGGATCAGCTGCCCAAGTGATGTTGGCTCTAAGTCCAATGGCCTGTGTAAGGCTGTTGAAGTTAGCCTGTTGCTTGACTTTGAGTTGATCTGTTTCGGAACGTGTGATATTGTTACGAGTGATGTCAACTAGAGTGATGAGAGTGTATCGTGCCATAATGTGCTACTATTTACTCCTAGAAACATCAGTCAACAAAAAAGGACCCGAAGGTCCTTTAGTGCTTCCCATCCCTGAGAATATCTTAAATTAAGATGTTTGGAACACGTTAGCAACGCCACGTGTAACTGTTGCTGTACCACCAGTAACTGTTTCAATTGCTGCTTTGATAGTAGCAACTGCGTTTGCGTTTGTTAATGCGTCATCAGACTGTTTTGTTTCTTCTGTACCAGCTGAAATTGCAAAAATTGCAACGCCAGATGCTGTAGTAGCTGAATACCAAACTTCGCCAATTGCTTGTAGACCACGTAGTGCCTTAGCGTATGTGCTGTCAGCTGCTGTTGGTGAAGTACCGATACCTGTTAATGCTACTTTAATCCATAGCATTTCACGAATGCCATATGCAAATGGATCTGCTGCTTTGTTAAAGTTTGCGCCAACTGTTGTTGAGCCAACTGCCAATGATGTAATGTTTGCCATTTTGATTTCTCCTTAAATATGATCCCGCTCCGGGACCGGCATATTATTTAGTCGGTTTGGAAAAAATCGTGGTCTTAGGTGCTCTAATCGGCTCTAAATGGGGTCCAACGGTCACGTGGAACTAGCTTAACTCCGTGGGCACCGTGCATATATCCTTCACCACCGGATTTGCCGCCAGTGTGTGCGGTAATATCTCCACCAGCACTATCTAGTTCGCGGATAACTTCATCCTTGGCTTTCATAAGCTCACGTACTAGATAAAACAGGTTTTCTAATGCTCCCGGGTGTTGCTGTGATAACTGTGAAATCTTTTGCTGTTTTGGAGCACTTACTTTACTGCCCTGTAACCAAGTAAAGAATGCTTCGGAATCTATGCTGTCTAAGGCTTTAGCTTTACTTTGGTTGTTGACAAACGTATAGATAATTGTCTGTAGATCGCTTAGTCCTGCTGTAGGTGCTAGAAGTTTGTCAATGGCCGCTGAAAATGTATTTGCAGCTTTTTCAATAGAGCCTAGATTGTCTGCATTTACAGCAGGTTGATGATTGACATAGGTCTGACCAAATACCACTAGAGCCGGAGTGTGATTGAACATCTCAACATCAGCAATGTCCTCTCCAGTTTTATCGCCGAAGAAATCAAAGTGTTTGTGTGCTGCCACAGCTATTTTTGACTTGCCGATTCTACGTCCTATTTCACTAGTACCTTTAACTGAGTAGGTTGTTTGGTTAGGAGTAAAACTAATCTTACCATCTCCGCCTTGATATGGCTTACCTGGATGATATAAGATATCACCGTAGATGTAACCACGGAAGTCTTTAGGTGTTGCTGCTTCAAACGAAGGCCATAAGTTGGCCATATCTGCTGCAAACTTTTCACGCCAATCTTCGCCTTTGCCTCGACTCATAATAAACTGTTTTAGATCTTCTGGACTGGAGCTCTTGCCTTCTTCACGACCCCAGTTGTTCTTACCAACCATACGGAATGTGCCGTCTTCGTCACGTCCCCAATAGACTGTAGGGTTGCCGTCCCATTTAACTGAAACATCTTTGGCATCTTGTGCGATTGATTTAAGAATCTGCACAGCACGTAACGCACCCTTAGGTTCTGTAAACACTAGATCCTCTAGGTGGTTGAATTCACGTCCTACTTTCTTAGGAGCAGGTGCTTCTGATTCAATTAAAAATTCAAATGCTCTCATTTTACAATGTCGATTAGTTGTCGCATCCAACCAATAGATCCTGGTTGAAAGCTTTCTACTTGATTGGCTTTAGGCAATTCTATGCCCTGGCGGCCCAGTGTCTCACGTGCGGCTGCGATTAGTTCTTCGTAGTTGGGTAATTTTTTAATATAGTTCAGGATGTTTTCGACTGAACGGATGTCTTTGGTTGTGGCTGTCTGCCCTAGCAGCTCTTTAGCGATTTGATTCCAATCATTACCATTAGGTAGTAGTTCGTCAGTCTGTGGATTTAATAGTCCGTGTTTAGGACTGTACTTCATACCACGGGCACGAGCAATTGAGCTTAATACGATATGACGATGTTCACCACGGTAAGCATCACTGCCGCCAATCATTGAACCCTGCTGGAACTTGGGATTAGCTGAAAACATAAAGTCTGCTTGCACAAAGCCGTTAGCTGGATCACCTTTGATAGGAGTTTTCCAATGTACATTGTCGCCGCTTAGTTTAACGTTCTCTTTGCCAAAGTGTGCAATCAACTTGTCAGCAAATGTTTTCTTATCTACTTCTTTAGCATCTACGCTTAGGTCTAGGTCTCCTGAGCTGTTACGCTCAAAGGTACCATCTTCGTGTGACTTACGTCCAGTTGTGCCCAGCCATTTAACTGGCTTCTTGTCGTCTAGATCTTTCTCTTTGGTAAAGTCTA
>Ga0114974_10002680_pt1 | contig 13681 bp, 8 predicted proteins | sample S_130206_EF_Meta_FD_87318 | JGI IMG/M metagenome (GOLD analysis project Ga0114974, IMG submission 87318) | Freshwater microbial communities from Lake Simoncouche, Canada to study carbon cycling - S_130206_EF_MetaG | ecosystem: Environmental > Aquatic > Freshwater > Lake | place: Lake...
CACTTTCCCCTCCCTCATGCTCAACGGTCCCGCTTGGTCCCAGAAACTCCGCGCTGAAATTGGCAAAGCCGTCATCGGTCAGGACGCCGCCGTCGAGCGCTTGCTCGTCGCCCTCCTCGCCAACGGCCACGTCCTTCTCGAAGGCATGCCCGGCCTCGCGAAGACGCTCCTCATCCGCTCCCTCGGCACCGCTCTCGGCGTCCACTTCGAACGCGTCCAGTTCACCCCCGACCTCCTCCCGAGCGATGTCACGGGCACCATGATCTTTCAGCCGAAGACCGGCGAGTTCACCCCCCACCGCGGCCCCATCTTCGCCAACCTCGTCCTCGCTGACGAAATCAACCGCGCCCCCGCCAAGGTCCAATCCGCCCTCCTCGAAGCCATGCAGGAGCGGCAAGTGACCATCGGCGGGCAAACCATCCAACTGCCCAAGCCGTTTTTCGTGATGGCCACCCAAAACCCCGTCGAGCAAGAGGGCACGTACCCGCTCCCCGAGGCCCAGACTGACCGTTTCCTCTTCAAACTCATCGTCGATTACCCCTCCGCCGACGAAGAATCCCAAATGATGCAACGTTGGGGTCAGGTCACAAAACAACCCTCGCTCGTCGCTGCGTCCAGCGGCGAAGAACTGCTCGCCCTCCGCGCCGAGGTCGACCGCATTCACCTTTCGCCCGCAGTCCAGGGCTACATTCTCGCGCTCGTCCGCGGCACCCGCGCTCTGGCCGAAAAGGGCGGCTCCGGTAAACGCTACCTCAACTTCGGCGCCTCGCCCCGCGCCTCCCTCGCCCTCTACCAAGCCGGTCGCGCACTCGCCTGGCTCCGCGGACTCGACTACCTCTCCCCATCCCTCGTGCAGGATCTCGCCCCCGACGTCCTCCGACACCGCATCGGCCTCACCTACGAAGCCGAAGCCGAGGAAATCACCGCCGACAAAATCGTCGCCCAAGTCCTCGAGCGCACCCCCGTCCCCACGACCGCCTGATCGTTCTCTTTCCTCTTTCTCTTAATCGTTCTCCCCCTTCCCGTTTCGCTCTCCCCCTTCCCGTTTCGCTCTCCCCGTCCGCCCACCCTTTTGGCCTTCCTCTCACCAACTCCCGCTGCCTCCGCCACCGCGCCCACCTCGTCGCCGCTGGCCCTCCTGCGCCAACTCGAATGGCGCGTCCGCCACGCCGTGGAAAACGTCCTCAGCGGCGAATACCGCTCGGCCTTTCGCGGCCGCGGCATGGAGTTCGACCAAGTCGTCAAATACGAGTTCGGCGACGACGTCCGCGATATCGATTGGAACGTCACCGCGCGCCTCGGCGAAGCCTACCGCAAGAAATTCGTCGAAGAGCGCGAGGTCACCGTGCTCGTCGTCTTCGAAGATTCCCCCTCACTTTCCTTCGGCTCTGGCGCCCAATCCAAACGCGAAGCTCTCCTCGAACTCGCCGGTCTCGTCATGCTGCTCGGCGCCGTCAACCGCGACCGCGTTGGCTTCGTCTACGCTGGCCCCGAGGGAAAAATCGTTCGCGAGCCCGTCCGCGGTCGCGGCCAGATCATGCACGCCGCCGCCTCGCTCCTCGCCCGCCCCGCGCCTGCGCCCACCGATCGCGCCCCCGAGATGCCGTGGCGTTTCCTCGCTCGCGCCGCGCCGAAACACAGCGTCCTGCTCTGGCTCAGCGATTTCCCCCCGCGCGCTGTGCCCGAGGGCTGGACCGTTCTCCAACGCCGCTACCAAACCATGGGCTTCCGCGTCGACGATCCGTGGGAGCGCTCGCTCCCGGACGGCGAATCCTTCGCCGCCTACGATCCCACGGCCGGCCGTCTCGTCACCCTCGACGGCAACTCCGCCGAACGCGCCGCGCATGCCACGTGGTGCCGCCAACGCGAGGACGCCTGGACGACGCTCTTCCCCGACGCCCTGAGCCGCCTCGTCGTCGGCACCGAACACAATCGTCTCGATGCCCTCGTGCGTTTCTTCCACGCCCGTATGAAAGCGGGCACCCGCCGATGAGCCCGCATCGCCTCATCCTTCCCGTAGCCGCGAGCGCCAGCGAGGGCTCCGCCGCCGTCTCCGTCTCCCGTAGCCGCGAGCGCCAGCGAGTGGTCCGTCCTCTCTCCCCCTCATGGGCCACCTAACCTTCCACGATCCGCTCTGGCTCCTCGCTCTCCTCGCGTTGCCCTTGATCAGCTGGCTGCGCGGTCGCCGCAGCGTCCCCGTCTTTCTCGTGCCCTTTGCCGCCGCCTGGCATCGCCCCTCCCTCGCCGCTCCCTCGCGCTGGCCCGTCGGCTTGGCGCTCACCGGCCTCGTCCTCGTCGTCGTCGCCCTCGCCCGCCCCCAACGTGTCGAAGACAAACGCGAGGTCCGCTCCCAGGGCTACGATATCATGATCTCCGTCGACCTCTCCGGCTCCATGCTCGCGGAGGATTTCGAAAAAAACGGCGAACCCGTCAACCGCCTCCAGGCCATCAAGCCCATCATCCAAGCGTTTATCGAACAACGCCCCGCCGACCGCATCGGCATCGTCCTCTTCTCCGGCCGCGCCTACACCATGGCCCCGCTCACCTTCGACCACGACTGGTTGTCCCGTCAGCTCGAACGCCTCAAACTCGGCATGCTGGAAAACGGGACCGCCATCGGCGACGGCCTCGGCGTCGCCCTCACCCGCCTCGAGCAAGCTAAACGCCAAGCCGGCGGCCAACGTCAGGGCGCCTTTGTCGTCCTCATGACCGATGGCGTGAACAACAGCGGCGCCATGACCCCGGAGCAAGCCACCGCCCTCGCCAAGGCCCGCGGCATCCCCGTCTACACCATCGGTGCCGGCAAAGACGGCTACGTGCCCATGCCCGTCTTCGACGCCAACAACCGCCGCATCGGTCGTCGCATGGTGCTGTCCGACCTCGACGAAGCCGCCCTCCGCATCATCTCCGAACAGACCGGCGGAAAATTCTTCCGCGCCTCCGATATCGATACCACTGAAGCCGCCTTCAAGGCCATCGACCGCGCGCAGAAAATCGAATTCCAGTCCAAGAGCTACCTCGTCACCACCGAACTCTTCTGGTGGCTCGCCGCCCCCGGCCTCGCCGCCCTCGCCCTCGCCGCTCTCGCCGCCCGCCCCATTTTGCGCAAGGAGGCCTTCGCATGAACACCCCACTCGCCCTCGTTAGCCCACTTCGAGAGCAGCGGCGCACGCCCTACCGGCACCCGTGTCCGCCGTCATCTGTTCCTCCCTTGGTCCTTGGTCATTGGTCCTTGGTCCTTCCCTTCGTCCCATGACCTTCGCCACGCCCGAACTGCTCTGGCTCCTCCTCGCCCCCGTCGCGCTCCTCGTGTGGGAACTCACCCACCGCCGTCGCACCGCCAGCCTTACGCGCCCGAAAATCCTCCGCGCCGAAGCCGGCGCGAATTCCCTTAATCTTAAACTTTCCCCTTCAACGACCGCGAGTGCCTCACGCGTCCGTTTCTGGCTCTTTGCGGGCACGTCGCTCGCGGTTTTCGCCCTCGCCCGTCCGCAATACGGTCGGCTCGAAGAACCCGTCTTCGACCAATCCCGCGAAATCCTCCTCGCGATCGATCTCTCGCGTTCGATGCTGGCGCCCGACGTCAAACCCTCGCGCCTCGAACGCGCCAAGCTCCTCATCCAATCCCTCCTCGAAAAACTCGAGGGCGAGCGCGTCGGCCTCGTCGTCTTTGCCGGCACCGCCTTTCTCCAAAGCCCACTCAGCGCCGACTACGAAATTCTCCGCGAATTCCTCCCCGCCTTGGGTCCCGATTATCTCCCGCAGGGCGGCTCCAACTACGGCGCCCTCCTCGACGCCTCCCTCCAGGCCTTCAGCCACACCAACGCTGCCGACCGCTTCCTCATGATTCTCAGCGACGGCGAGGCCACCGACGACGATTGGAAAAAACGCATCGAAGAACTGAAAAAGAAAAACATCCGCGTCCTCGGCCTCGGCGTCGGCACGCTCGGTGGCGCGATGCTGCCCGACGGCACCGGCGGCTTCGTCAAAGACGAACGCGGCGCCGTCGTCCTCTCGAAACTCGAAACCGGCACACTCCAAGAACTCGCCACCGCCACCGGCGGAATTTACCGCGACGCCAGCGGCTGGCTCGACCTTGCCGGCCTCGTCAAAGAGACCGTCGAAGCGGGCCGCAAGGGACAGTTCCTCGAGAAGAACACCATCCGCCTCGCCGAACGTTTCCAGTGGCCCCTCGCACTCGGACTCTGGTGTCTCCTCGTAAGTTTCTACTCCGAATTCCCCGTCCGCCCCCGCCCCCGCGACCTCAAGCTCACCCCTCACCCCCGCCCCCCTCCTCCCGTGCCCACCGTCCCGCGCCCGCTCACCACCGCCGTCGCATCCCTCGCTCTCTGCTCATTGGTCATTGGACCTTGGGCCTTGGGCATTACCCCCGCCAAGCCCGCCGCGTCAGCTCCCGCCTCTCCCGCCGACACGCCCCCCCCCGCCTCCGAGGCCCTCGCCAAAATCATCGGTCGCGTCGCCGCCGCCGAATCCCGCACCGCCCGCGACTGGGCCGAACTCGGCCGCGAAACCGTCACGTGGGGCGGCCGCCTCCAATCCGAACAACAACCCATCCCCGAGGGCCCCGTCCGCGACGCCCTCGCCGCCGTCGACGCCGGCGCGAAACTCGACGCGAAAACCGCCGACTGGCCTAAGCTCCGAGAGGAACTCGCCGCCCTCCTGAAAAAATCCGAAGAGCAAAAACAGGATCAACAAAAGCAGGACGACAAAGATAAACAGGACCAGAAGGACAAACAGGATCAAAAAGACCAAGATCAGAAAAATCAGGATCAGAAAAAGTCCGACAAACAGGAACAATCCAAAGACTCCAAAGACCCTCAGCAGGAAAAATCTGACGAACAAAAAAAGCAGGACCAACAACAGCAGGACAAAGACGACAAAGATAAGCAGGGCGAGTCCGCGTTCGGGGACATGAAGAAAAACGAACCGCCGCCCCCGCCTCCGCCCGAAGACCCCGGCACCCAAAAAGTCGGCGGCACCCCCGAGAAAAAAGAATCCGAGCAACAGCCCGCCGACCCTTCCCTCGCGCTCCCGCTCCAAAAACTCGAACAGCTCCGCAATCAAGATTCTCCCGCCCATCTCTTTCAAATCATGGAGGGCGAAAAAAAGCCCGCCACGAAAACCAAGGGTAAGGATTGGTAACGCCCATGCGCCTCCCACTCGTTCTCATTCTCTTTCTCGTTCTCCGCTGCCTCCCTGTCGGCGCGCTGGCCCAAGCCGTCCGCTGGGAACCTTCCGACGCCGACCCCGCCGAGCTGATTCTTATTTTCGAAAACTGCTCGCCCAATGGCGAACCCCGCCTCCCCGCCATCGAGGGCGTCCAGGCCGACCGCACCGGCCAAGGTACGCGCACGGAGTTCAATAATTTCCGCCGCACCGATTACGTGCAGCTCACCTACCGCCTCCGCACGCGCTCAAACACGCCCGTCACCATTCCCGCCTTCGACGTCAAAACCGACAAAGGCGATCTCCGCGTCCCCGCTTTCAAGACCGCCGGGGCCGCCCGCAATCCTTCCCTCGACTCCGCCGCCTCTTCGCAGCTCGTCCCCGGCAACACCACCCTCTGGGCCGGCGAGGTTTTCCCGCTCCTCTACGCACTCGACGTCAACCGCCGTAATTTCAGTCAGCTCGAAACCAACCCCGATTGGAGCGCCAGCCCCCTCGTCGCCGAAGACTGGTCTAAACCTGAACCCGGTGAACGCGTCATCAACGGCGAAGCCAAACTCAACATCGTCTACCGCACCCGCGCCTACGCCAAGAGCCCCGGCCCCCTCGCGCTGAACCCCGTCACCCAAATCGTCCGCCTCCAAACCGGCAGCATCGGCTTCGGTCTCTTCCAGCAGCCGCGCCTCGAGCGCCTTTCCGTCGAGTCCGCGCGCCCCGCGCTCACCATTCGCGCCCTCCCCGCCCCCGCGCCCAGCGGCTTCGGCGGCGCCGTCGGCCAATTCAAACTCGTTTCCAAAGTCGTCCCCGAAAAGGCCGCCGTCGGCGAACCCGTCACGTGGACCCTCGAACTCAGCGGCACCGGCAACTGGCCCGACGTATCCGGTCTCCCCCAACGCGACGTCTCCAACGATTTCCAAGTCGTCCAACCCAAAGCCAAACGCACGCCTTCCGACGGTAAGCTCTTCGACGTCACCCTCGCCGAAGACGTCGTCCTCGTGCCCACCAAACCCGGCACCTACTCGCTCGGCCCAGTAAATTTCGCCTACTTCGATCCCCAAACCAGCACCTACAAAAGCATCTCGGCCCCGCGCACCACCGTCACCATCACCCCGCCCAGCGCACCGCAATTTAGCGTCACTCCCGCCTCCGGAGCCCAGACCCCAGACCCGATCGCCCCAACCCGCGCCGCCTCCACCGCCGCCTCCGCTCCCGCGGCGCCAAAACCGCCCATGACGACCCCCGCCGCTCCCGCGGGCATCCCGCGCGATCCCCTCCCCGCCACCGACACCGCGAGCGCCCCTCTCTCGAGTCAGACGCTGCTCCTCGGTCTCCTTTCTCCTGCCGCCGGTCTGCTGTTTTTCTGGACGTGGCTCGCTATCCGCCGCGCCCGACACACCGACCCGCTCCGGCCGCGCCGCGAAGCCCGCAGCCGTTTAGCCACCACGCTCGCCCAACTGCGCACCTCCGGCGATTCGACCTCGCCACTCGCAACGCTCAACGCTCAACCGCAGCCGCAATCGCTGCTGCTGCGCTGGCAACACGACGCGGCCATCCTGTGGCAACTCACCCACGCCGCCCCGCCCGCCTCCGCCCTTCTCACCGCTGGGGACGCGACGCCCTCGTCGCGTTCCTCGCCAGCTCCCGACACTTCGGCCTGGGCCACCCTCTGGCTCGAAAGCGACCGCGCCCTCTACGGCCCCGCCTCCACGCTCCCATCCGATTGGATCGCCCGCGCTGAAGCCGCCCTCACCGCGAAACGCGTCCCCGGCTTCAACCCTCTCCGGCTCTTCCTCCCCCGCAACCTGCTCCCGTTCGCCGCGCTCCTCCTCGTCGCACTCTTCCTGCCGGCCCCCCTCCCCGCCGGGGAACCGGCCGCCGACTACACTGCCGGGAAATTCCCCGCCGCCGAAAAATCGTGGCGCGAAGCCCTCGCCAAAAACCCCACCGACTGGACGGCCCACCACAACCTCTCGCTCGCTCTTGCCCAGCAAGACAAAGTCGGCGAAGCCGCCGCGCACGCCGCCGCCGCTTTCGTCCAAAACCCCAGCCACCCCGCCGTTCGCTGGCACCTCGCCCACGTATCCGAAAAAGCCGGCTACGCCCCGCCCCCGCTCGCTCCCTTCCTCCGCCCGACCGCCCAACAATCGCTCGCCCAGCTCGCCTCCCCCGCCACGTGGCAACGCCTGCTCCTCGCCGCCACGTGCCTCACCGCGCTCGCCCTCGCTGGCCTCCTCGCGCGCACCTACGGCCAGCGCTCGCGCGCCGTCGCTGTCACCGCATTCACGCTGCTCCCCTTGTCCCTCGTCCTCGCCGTCTCCGCGATCGTCGGCTGGCAAACCTACGCCACGACCGCCGACGCCTCCGCCGTCGTCGCGTGGCGCGCTGGCACGCTCCGCTCGATTCCCACGGAAGCCGACACCACGCAAAAAACCACCGCCCTCCCCGCCGGCAGCGTCGCCCTCGTCACCAAATCCTTCCTCGGCTGGCAGCAACTCTCCTTTGAAAACGGCCAGACTGGCTGGGTGAGAAAAGAAGAACTCGTCCCCCTCTGGAAGTAGCGTGTGGCCTGCCCAAACGGACCGGTACTTTCCCAGCGCCGATTCTCCCCTGCCCTCCACTCGCGCCGCCTTTCTCTACCGCCATTGTAGCACAGGCCTGCACGTCAAGCGACCCCAGGAAATTCCCCGCGACATCAACGAACGCGCACCCTTGGTCATTAGCCCCTCGTCCTGAGCCCCTCGTCATCAGTCATTAGTCATTAGACATTAGTCATTCCGCGCGCAGCGCGGCTGTCTTCCTCACCATCCTCGCCATCGACTCCTCCGCATTGAGCGACGTCACTCGCGAGACCTCCACCCACGCGAGATCCTTCGACTCGCTTGAGATCACCAACGGCTCATGCGGGTCCGCCTCGATCATAAAGCGCAGATCGTAGTGATCGTGCCCGGGCTCCGCCTTCCGCGCCGGGATCCCATGGCGGTCCACGTCAAAAATTTCCGCCCTCACCGTACGCACGTTAGCAAGCCCGCTCTCTTCGCGCGCCTCCCGCAGCGCCACCGCCAACAAATCCGGATCGCCATCCGCGTGCCCACCGAGCTGCAGCCACTTCCCCAATTTCCGATGGTGCGTCAGCAACGTCCGCGTCCGGTCCGGACTCACGATCCACGCCGATCCCGTCAAATGCCCCGGCCCACACGTCCGCTCCAAACAATCCACCTCCGCCTCCACAAACGTGATCGCGGCCGCGACCATCTCCGCTTCATGCGCATCCACTACCCGCTCCGCATGTTTCCTGAGCAAAATCAAAACCGCGTTTCGGTGCATAAATTTCGCGTTTCTTTCTCTGTCCGTTTTCCGTGTATTCCGCGTCTTCCGTGGGCACTCCTCTGTCTTCCTTTTTCCACCCTCACCGCGTCTCAAACCACTTCGAGTCCGCCTGCACGCCCGCCGACGCCTCGATCTGCGCGAACACCTCCGGCACCGTCGCCGCCATGCGATACAGCTCCATGTTCGACGGCTTGAAAAACTTCTCCGCGAGCATCCGCTCAAACAGCTTCACGAGATCGTCGTAGAACCCATCTTGATTCAAAAACACACACGGCTTCTTCACGATAGCGAGCTGCCGCAACGTGAGAATTTCCATGATTTCCTCCAGCGTGCCCCAGCCGCCCGGCAGCGTCACAAACGCATCCGCCCGCGCCTCCATCAGCAGCTTTCGCTCCCGCATCGTCACGACAGTGATGAGTTCATCCGCCTCCGCGAACGCCAGCTCGCGCGCCTTCATGAATTCCGGAATCACCCCGACGACCTTGCCACACTTCTCCTTCACCGCCCGCGCCACCGCTCCCATCAACCCAGTCTTCCCGCCGCCATAAACGAGCCCCCACCCGCGCGCCACCAACTCATGCCCCAGCTCCGTCGCCGCCGCATAATACTTCGCATCGAGCCGGTCGCTGGAGGAACAGTAAACGCAAAGCAGTTTAGTCATGAGTGAGGGCCCCACCGATGACGACCATTCCCTCCGGACAAAAGCTCAGAATCACCTTTCACCTCAGCCATCCGTGTTTATCCGTTTTCATCCGTGGTTAAACCTCTTCCTTCTTACCTCGGCCGCCTCGCCCCGTCGCCCACGGGCCATCTCCACCTCGGCCACGCGCGCACATTTTGGCTCGCCGCCGAACGCGCCCGCGCCGCCAGTGGCGAACTCCTCCTCCGCAACGATGACCTCGACGCCCTCCGCTTCCGCCTCGATTTCGTCGCCGCCATGCTCGCAGACCTCCGCTGGCTCGGCTTCACGTGGCGCGAACCCGTCGTCACGCAAAGCGCCAGGATGCCCCGATACCGCGCCGCCCTCGCCGCCCTCCACGCCGCCGGCCTCATCTTCCCCTGCACGCGCACGCGCCGCGATGTCCTCGAAGCCGTCTCCGCTCCTCACGAATCCGCCGCCACGCCCGCCCCCGACGACGAACCCGTTTACCCGCCGCAATTCCGTCCTCCGCTCGACGCACCTCTGCCGCCGCTCGGCGCCGTCATCACCGTGAACTGGCGCTTCCGCGTCCCCGACGGCGAAGCCATTTCCTTCCACGACGCCCGCTTCGGCCCCCAACGCGCCGTCGCCGGTCGCGACTTCGGCGACTTCCTCGTCTGGCGCAAAGACGACGCCCCCAGTTACCAACTCTCCTGCGCCGTCGACGATGCCGAGCTCGGCATCACCGAAGTCGTCCGCGGCGCCGATCTCATCCGCTCCACCTTTCGGCAACTCCTCCTCATCCGCGCCCTCGGCCACATCGCCCCCGCCTACTACCACGCCCCGCTCATGCTCGACGACCGCGGCGAGCGCCTCGCCAAACGCCACGACGCTCTCTCCCTCCGCACTCTCCGCGCACAAGGCGTGACTCCCGCCGAAATCATCGCCCCATTCCGCACCGTCGACCCCACCCCTTAACGCCCCAGTCGCCCTTCGTGCCGTTCTCCTCTCTCTGTGCCTCGGTCTCTCTCTGCGGTGAAAAATGATTCTCTGCCCCCGATTTTATCCGTGTTCATCCGTGTCCATCCGTGGTTAAAAAAATCCCCATGACCGTCCCTAAAATCGGCGTCCTCAATATCTCCGACCGCGCCAGCGCTGGGATCTACTCCGACGAACCCGGCCAGGCCTGCCTCGCCCTCCTGCGCGAGTGGGTCATCACCCCCTTCGAGACCGACTATAAAATCATCCCCGACGAGCGCGTCGTCATCGCAGCCGAACTCCGCCGGATGGCCGACGAATCCGGCTGCTGCCTTGTCGTCACCACCGGCGGCACCGGCCCCGCCCCCCGCGATGTCACGACCGAGGCGACGCTCGACGTAATCGAAAAAGAACTACCCGGCTTCGGTGAACTCATGCGCGCCACGTCCCTCCGCTACGTCCCGACCGCAATCCTCTCTCGCCAAACGGCCGGCATCCGCGGCCGCACCCTCATCGTCAATCTCCCCGGGCGCCCCAAAGCCATCCGCGAAAACCTCGAAACCGTTTTCCCCGCGATCCCCTATTGCCTCGACCTCATCGGCGGCCCGCGTCTCGAAACCAACGAGTCCGCGATGAAGGCCTACCGTCCGAAATCCTGAGATACAGGTTGCCACCGGACACATTTCGCCGGAGTCAATAACTCGGCAAGCGTGTCTGCTCCATCCGGCAATGCGATTGGCGATATACCTGAGTTGCCTACTTCCGCCCCGCAGCTTTACCCGCGTAACCAGTGTTTCCGAGCAGAGACTTGCCCTTAACCTTAGCCGCCAAAATCCAGCCATGCCCCCAATCCCCTTTCTCCATCGCGTGAGCCGCTCTCTTTGTTTTCTCGCCCTCGCCCTCGGTTTTTTCGCCAGCGGTGCGGTCAGCCGCGCTCAGCCGCCCACCGGGACCATCACCGGTCGCGTCCTCAATCCCGCCAACGGCCAATATATCGAGGGTGCCCGCATCACTGTCGCGGGCACATCACTCGAAACGTTTACCGACAACAGCGGCACCTTTCGCTTGGACGGCGTGCCTGCCGGCGACGCCCGCCTCCGCGTGTTTTACACCGGCACGGCCCCGCGACTCGACACCGTGCGCGTCACCACCGGCCAGACCACCCTATTCGAAATATCACTCGCCACCAACACAGACCGACCTCTCACCACCGCCAGCGAAGTCGTGAAACTCGATCAGTTCACCGTCACCACCTCGCGGGAAATTGACGGCGCGGCCATCGCGATCAACGAACAGCGCTTCGCACCTAACATCAAGAACGTCGTCTCCACCGATGAGTTTGGCGCCGTCGCCGAGGGCAACGTCGCCGAATTCCTGAAGTTCATGCCCGGCGTCACGATCGACCTCAGCGGCGGCGACGGCCGCACCATCTCCCTCGACGGCGCGCCCGCGGCCAACACTCCCATCACCCTCGGCGGTATCGGCCTGCCCGCCCCCGGCAATAACAACACCAGCCGAGCCGTGGAAGTTGGCTTCTTCAATCTTAACAATATCTCCCGGATCGAAGTCTCACATTCGCCCACGCCCGACTCACCTGGTTCCGCGCTTTCCGGCTCGATCAATCTGGTACCGCGTAGCTCATTCGAACGCGCTCGGCCGGCTTTCTCCGGTAGCGTCTATTTCCTGATGCGCGACGACCAGCGCGACTTCGGCAAGACCCCCAGCCTCTACCGTGACCGCCGCTCCACCGTCCACCCCGGGGCAGATTTCTCCTGGATTGTGCCGGTAAACAAACGCTTCGGATTCTCCATTTCCGCCGGTGCCTCGACGCAATATTCCAACCAGATCGGTCACACCAACACCTGGCGGGGCGCCAGCGCAGCGACCAACGGTGCGGCGTTTCCTGATACGATCCACGGTCGCCCCTACCTGTCGGATTACACGATCAAAAACGCGCCCAAGGAAACCAGCCGCAACTCCTTCGGCGGTACGCTCGATTTCCGGCTCGCCGCCGCCGACCGCCTCGCCCTCTCGTTTCAATACTCCTCGTTCGATGGCTGGACCGCCGCCCGCTCCCTCCAATTCAGCCCCACTCAGATCGTCGCGAGTTCCATTTCGCCGACCTCCGCGCAAGGCGTGGCCGGCGCCGGCACGCTCGTTCTCACGAGCGGCAACGGCCGCGTGCGCGCCAACCGCACCTACCTCCCGACCATTACGTGGCGACACGACGGCCCGGACTGGAAATTCGATTCCGCCATCGGCCGCGGCTACGGGACCAATGCCTATCGCGACACCGACAAGGGGCAGCTCCTCAGCGTCGCCACCCGCCGCACCAATGTCACGATCGGGTTCGAAGGCACCGGTGCATTCCGCCCCGACACCATCACTGTCGTCGACAACGCCACGGGCGCCCGCGTCGACCCCTTTCGGATCGACACCTACGCACTCAACACGGTCGCCAGCAACCCTCGGTTCGCCTCCGACGTAAACTTCACCGCCACGGCCAACGCGCGGCGGGACTTCCTCTGGCGGGTTCCCGTCACGCTCCGCAGCGGTATGGATTTCCGTCAGACCGCACGCGACAACACGGCCGTCAACTACACTTACACGTTTGTCGGCTCGGACGGTCGTGGTAATCTCACCAAGGGCACCGCCGCCCCCTTCCTTGACCCCGTCGCTTCCCTTCGCCCCGGCCCCTATGGTTTCCCCGCGATGGAGGCTCCCGACTACAAGGGCACGCTGGATTTTCTTCGGGCCAACCCCACGCAGTTCACCCTCGATCAAAACAATCTCTACCGCTCCGGCGTGACCAACTCGAAGCACACCGTCGAGGCCGTCTCCGCCACCTACCTCCGCGGCGATGTCGCTCTCCTCGACCGCAGGCTGCTCCTCGTCGGCGGTGTGCGCTTCGAGCAGACTAATATCGACGCCCAGGGCCCGCTCACTGATCCCACGCTCAACGTCCAGCGCGACTCCGCCGGGCGCCCGCTCCGGACTCCCGCCGGCGCCGTCATCCCCATCACCACCGATGCGCTCGCCTCCTCGCGACTCACCTTCCTCGAGCGCACCGCCGTCGTGAAAAAGGAATACCTCCGCTCCTTCCCCTCGCTCAATGCGAGCTACAACATCCGCGAAAACCTCGTCGCCCGCACCGCCGTCTCTACCTCGATCGGGCCACCCGATTTCAACCAATACGCTGGCGGCGTCACGCTCCCCAACACCGACAACCTTCCCTCGCCCGGCAACCGCATCATCGTCAACAACGCCGCCATCAAGCCCTGGAGCGCCACGAGCCTCAAGGTCCGGCTCGAATATTACTTCGAAGGCGTCGGCCAGATTTCCCTCGGCGCTTATCGGCGGAACTTTAAAAATTTTTTCACGAACAGCGTTTTTCTCCCGACCCCCGATTTCCTCACACTCTACGGCCTCGATTCCGCCGAATTCGGCGCCTACGAGGTCTCGACGCAACGCAACCTCGCCGAAACGGTGCGCATGGAGGGCATGGACCTGAGCTACCGGCAGGCCCTGACGTTTCTCCCTCGCTGGGCA
>Ga0114974_10002681_pt1 | contig 13676 bp, 12 predicted proteins | sample S_130206_EF_Meta_FD_87318 | JGI IMG/M metagenome (GOLD analysis project Ga0114974, IMG submission 87318) | Freshwater microbial communities from Lake Simoncouche, Canada to study carbon cycling - S_130206_EF_MetaG | ecosystem: Environmental > Aquatic > Freshwater > Lake | place: Lake...
AGCGCTCGATGCCCCGCATCAGCGCGTCGGCGAGTTGCTGCTGGTAAGGCTCGCTGTTGAGCTTGTCTTCCTCCTGCGGGTTGCTGATGAAGGCTGCCTCGACCAGGACGCTGGGAATGTCGGGCGCCTTGAGAACGGCAAACCCCGCCTGCTCGACGCGTGGCTTGTGCAGCTTGCCAATCCGACTGATTTCCCCGAGCATGTCGCTGCCGAGCTTGAGGCTGTCTTTGATCTGCGCGCTCGTGCTCATGTCGAATAGCGCGCGCTGCACCTCGATGTCCTTGCCAGCGATATTGAGCCCGCCGATGCGGTCGGCCTTGTTTTCCTGCGCGGCCATCCAGCGCGCCGCGCTGCTGCTGGCACCGCCCTGGCTGAGCGCGAAGACACTGGCGCCTTGCGGGTGGGGCGTGAAGAACGCGTCGGCGTGAATGCTCACGAAGAGATCGGCCTGCACGCGCTGCGCTTTTTGTACCCGCACATGCAGTGGCACAAAGAAGTCGGCATCGCGCGTCAGGTAGGCGCGCATGGCGTTGCCGTTGACGCTGGCGGCGTTGATCCGGTCGCGCAGCAGGTGGACGATGCGCAGCACCACATCCTTTTCGCGTGTTCCGCCAGGACCGATGGCGCCGGGGTCTTCGCCCCCGTGGCCAGGGTCGAGCGCGACGATGATCAGCCGGTCCGTGCGGCTGGCGCTTGCCATAAAGGGGATTCCCGCAGCCACGGCGGCGTCGCCCGCCGGTGATCTGGAGCTTGGGACGGATGCAGGGGCCGGCGGCTGCGCCGCTGCCTTGCGTTCACGCTGTGCAATCCATTCGCCCAGCGGGTCGCCCTCGATGGGGGTCCTGCCCGGCGCCGCAGGGGCCTGCGCCGCCGAAGCGGGTCGCGGCGTTCTCGGTGTTGTGGTGTCGCGCAGCCGCTCGGCGATCAGCGCCTCCAGCGGGTCGGCGATGGCGGTGGGGTGAAGATCCAGCACCAGCCGGTGCATGTAGGCGGCCACCGGGGGCAGGCTGAACACCTGCGGCTGTACCGCCTGTTTCAGGTCGACCACCAGGCGCACGGTGTTTGCCGAAAGCTGGCCCACTCGTATGCCGGCGATGGTCGGATCGTCCGGGCGCACCTTGGCGACCAGTTCCCGCAGTGCCGGGTTGAGCTCGATTCCCTCAATGTCGACCGCCAGCCGGGGCGGGGTGTCGATGAAGACCTGGCTGGCCCTGAGCGCGGTGTCGGACTCGATGGTGACGCGTGTGTATTCGGGCGCAGGCCACAGCCGGACCGCGATGATGCGTGCGCCGCGCACCACCTGGGCGGCCCCGAGCATCAGCACCACGGCGCCGCAGCGCAGCGCGGCGCGCCGCTTCATGGCGCCACCGCCTCCAGCAATTGGTCGCCGCGCGCAGTTTGCCCAGCCAGCGTGAGCTGGCGGACGCCGTCGGCATGCACCGTGATGCGCAGCACCAGGTCGGCACGCGGCGCGAAGCCGGCCGCCTTGTCGGGCCATTCGGCGATCTTGAGTCCAGGGCCGGAAAATATCTCGCGAAATCCGGCGTCTTCCCATTCGGCGGGGTCGTCGAAGCGGTAGAAGTCGCAATGCCAGATCTGCAGCGCTGGCGCGCCGGTCGGCGTGCTGCCAAGCGTGTAGGATTCGACTACCGCGTAGGTCGGGCTCTTGACCCGACCGTGCACGCCCAGCGCATGCAGCAGGTGGCGTACCAGACTGGTCTTGCCGGCGCCGAGTTCGCCGTGCAGTTCGATGTAGCAATCGCGCAGCGCGGGCTGCGCTGCCAGCCTGCTGGCGAAGGCGCGCGTGGCCTCCTCGTCGATCCAGACCAGGGTTTTTACAATCGGCGGGTGAACAACACCCGCGCGCGTTTCGATGGCAGTCAAATGGTTTCCCAGATTCAGGCTTGGGGCCAGGAACTCGGATTCTCCCAAATTGGCGTCGCTGGTGTGGATCTTGAAGCGGCCGAACCGGGTTTGAGCGCCTGGCTGGCGCACGGTTTCCATGGCGGCATGGGCTATATGGCGGCGCATGGCCTCAAGCGCGCCAGGCCGGCCGAACTGGTGCCAGGCACGGTCTCGGTGCTGTCTGCACGGATGGACTACCTGCCGCGCGCCACACCCGGGGGGTGGCAGGCCGTAGAGCTCGGGCGCCTGGGCCGTCCGCACGAAGCGGTGGTGTCGCTGTACGCGAGGGGGCGCGACTACCACAAAGTGCTGCGCCAGCGGCTGCAGCAACTCGGCACCCGCATTGCGGCGGCGGTGGGTCCTTTGGGCTACCGGGTATTCACGGATTCCGCGCCGGTGCTGGAGTCCGAACTGGCGGCGCGCAGCGGACTGGGTTGGCGCGGCAAGCACACGCTGGTGCTTAACCGCGAGTCCGGGTCGACCTTCTTCCTTGGCGAGATCTACCTCGATCTGGCGCTGCCGGCGAGCGCACCGGTGGACGCACATTGCGGAAACTGCAGCGCCTGCCTCGACGTGTGTCCGACGCAGGCCATCGTCGGCCCCTACCGACTCGACGCGCGGCGTTGTATCTCCTACCTCACGATAGAGCACGCCGGGCCGATTCCCACCGAACTGCGGCCGCTGATCGGCAACCGCATCTATGGCTGCGACGATTGCCAGTTGGTGTGTCCGTGGAACAAGTTTGCCCGTGTCAGCGCCTTACCCGATTTTGACGCCCGCGAGGGACTGGCCGGCGCGCAATTGGCGGCACTCTTTTGCTGGACTGAGGCCGAATTTCTGCAGCGCACCCAGGGCAGCGCGATCCGACGTATTGGCCACGAGCGCTGGCTGCGCAATATCGCGGTGGCGATTGGCAACGCGCTGCGCCTGCAGCCCGATGCTGCGCTGGAACAGGCGCTGCACCGCCATGCGCAGCACGCCAGCGCGCTGGTGCGAGAGCATGTGGCATGGGCGCTCGAGCAGGCCACGCCCCCTCTAGACAACCGAAGCCTGTGCACCACCGGAGAGGCAACATGAACCGCATTCGAATGCTTGTGATCGACCCCCAGAACGACTTCATGGACCTGGATGGCGCGGCGCTTCCGGTTGGCGGAGCGCAGGCTGATATGCAGCGCTTGGTCGGCTTTATGGACGCGATGTCGCAGCGCATCAGCGAATTGGTGGTGACGCTCGACACGCACGCGAGCGTGGGTATCGAGCGCACCAGCTTTTGGGTCACGCGCGAAGGCGTCGAAGTTGAGCCCTTCACCGCGATCACGGCGGCTCAGGCGCAGCGTGGTGTTTATGCGGCACGCAATCCGGCGCTGCGTGCCCAGGCCATCGGCTACCTGGAGCGTCTCGAGGCGATTGCCGCGCGCACATTGATCGCCTGGCCGGTGCATTGCGTTCTCGGCACCTGGGGCCACAACATCGCAGAACCGCTGGCCGCGCGCATCGCGCAGTGGGAGCGGCAGACCTTCGGTCGCTGTGAAAAGCTGCTCAAGGGCTTGAACCCGATGACCGAGCAGTACAGCGCTTTTCGCGCCGAGGTTCCGCTCGACGACGATCCGCGCACCGGCAACAACGACGCGCTGATGGCGCGCCTGGCCGCCGGCGATGAGTTGCTGGTGGTAGCCGGTGAAGCGCTCAGCCACTGCGTCGCGGCGTCGGGCGAGGACATGCTGGCGCAAATGGACGACGCGCGCCTGCGCAACACGGTCTTTCTGGTCGACTGCATGAGTCCGGTGTCGGGCTTCGAGGCGCAGGCCCAGCAGTTTCTGCAGCGACTGCGCGCTGGCGGCGTGCGGACCATGAGCGCAGCGCAGGCGGCGCGGCTTTAGTGCGAGGGCTTGTCCGGCACCGACGCCTGGATAGGCTCAGAGCGTGCGCAGCACACCCAGCGCAAATGGCAGGCTGAGCATGCCGAGCAGCGTCGACAGGGTGATCAGCCCGGCAACGTAGGCGCCGTTGAATCCCATGCGCGCCGCCAGCACATAGGCACTGGCGGCGGTGGGCATCGACGAGAAGACCAGTAGCACGGTGCTTTGGTCGGATCCCAGCGCGAGCAGCTTTGACAGGCCCCATGCGGTCAACGGCAGCAACAGGTGGCGGATGATCAGCAGCGCTGCCGCCAGGACCTTTCCCTGGGACATGGCGCCCATTTGCAGCCCGGCACCGGCCGCCATCAGGCCAAGCGCCAGCGTCGCCGCTCCAATGCGCCCGGTAGTGGGTTCCAGCCAGGAGGGCATTGCGAAGCCCATCGCATTGGCGGCCAGGCCGCCGGTGGTGGCCAGCACTAGCGGGTTGCGCAGCAGTTCGCCCAGCAGACCGTGCTGCCCGTGGCGCGCCATCGGCCAGACCGCGCCGACGTTGAGCAGCGGAACGCAGACGCCGATCAGGACGGCGATCAGCGCCAGGCCCGTGGGTCCGGCCAGGCGCTCAACGATAGCCAGTGCGATGAAGGAGTTGAAACGAAATGCGATCTGGGCGCTGGCCGCGTGGTCGCGGCGGTCTACATGGCGCGCGAGCCAGGGCAGATGGGGAAGGGCGTAGGCCATCGCGATGCCGGTGCAGCAGAGGCCGACGCCGGCGACGATCAGCCCCGATGCCGCGTACAGGTCAAGCGGGCTCTTGACGATCGAATGAAACAGCAGAACGGGAAACAGGAGGTAATAGACCAGCCGGTCGACCTGACTCCACAGCCCTCGGTCGAGCGCCGTGAAGCGACACACCAGATAGCCCAGCAGGATCAGCGAGAAGTCGGGCAGCAGGATCTGGGCATAGCTCACCCGCGTGAGAATAGCAGCCGCCGCTTGCCACCGTTCCGGCTAGGCCACAATGGCGGTTACGTGCGCCGCCCGTCTTATGGCGCGCGTATTCATCCAACTATGGGAGTCGATCTGATATGCAACGCAAAATTTTGCTCGCTGTAGGGCTGGGTGTCCTAGCCGGACTGGCGATGGCCCAGGGCTATCCCAGCAAGGTGGTGAAACTACAGGTTCCGTTTGCGCCTGGCGGTACAACCGACATCGTCGCGCGCGTGATCGCCGAGCCGCTGGGCCGCGCGATGGGACAAAGCGTGGTCATCGAGAACAAGGCCGGCGGCGGCGGACTGGTTGGCGCCAACGAAACCGCCAAGGCCGCCCCGGACGGCTACTCGCTCGGAATGGCGACTGTTTCGACGACAGCGGCCAACCCGGCGATCAACCCGAAGATGCCGTACAACGCAGAGACCGATTTCACGCCCGTGATCAATATCGCCGCAACACCCAACGTGATCGCGGTGCATCCGAGTTTTCCGGCCAAGAACTACAAGGACTTTGTCGCCGCGCTCAAGAGGTCGCCGGGAAAGTACTCCTATTCCTCGTCCGGAACCGGCGGCATCGGCCATCTGCAGACTGAGCTGTGGAAGACCTTGGAAGGGGTCTATGTGACGCACATACCGTACAGCGGCGCGGGTCCGGCGCTGCGCGACACGGTCGGGGGCCAGGTCGAGATTATTTTTGACAATGTGCCGTCAGCGCTGCCGCATATCAAGGCCGGGCGGCTGGTGGCGTTGGCGGTGGCCGCGCCGCAGCGGCTGGCTGCGCTGCCCGAGGTGCCGACCTTCAAGGAACTCGGGCTCGAGCCTGTGAACCGGATGGCGTACTACGGCATAGTCGGGCCCCGTGGGATGCCCAGGGACGTGGTCGACAGGATCAACGCAGCGACCCGCAAGGCGCTCGAGGACCCCGCGGTCCGCAAACGCATCGAGGACACCGGCTCGGTGGTTCTGGGCAACACGCCCGAACAGTTTGCGCTGCAAATGAAGGACGAGCTGGCCGTCTACCGCAAGGTGGTCGAGTCGGCCAAGCTCAAGCTCGATTGATCGCGTCGGCGGCGCCCATGCTTAGCGCCAGCGAAGCGGCCATCGACGCCTTCGCCGACGCGCTGTGGCTCGAGTCGGGTCTGTCGAAGAACACGCTGATGGCGTACCGGCGCGATCTGGGCCTGTTTGCGGCCTGGCTCGCTGCGCAGGGGCTGGCGCTCGATGCGGCGCAAGAGCATCACATCCACGGTTATTTTTCGGCGCGCCATGCCAGTACCAAGGCGACCTCGGCGAACCGCAGGCTCAGCGTGTTACGCCGCTATTTTGGCTGGGCGGTGCGCGAGCGCCACATCGTGCAGGATCCGACGCTGCGGATGCAGGCGGCACGGCAGGCCATGCGGGTCCCCAAGACGCTGAGCGAGGCCGAGGTGGAGGCGCTGCTGCAGGCACCCGACTGCGCAACGCATCTTGGCCAGCGCGACCGCAGCATGCTCGAGTTGATGTACGCCAGCGGTCTGCGGGTCAGCGAACTGGTGGGTCTGGGGGTTCTCAACCTCAGCCTGGCGGACCATGTGCTGCGGGTATTTGGCAAGGGCAACAAGGAGCGCCTGGTTCCCTTTGGTGAAGTCGCCGGCGCGTGGCTGCAGCGCTATTTGGCGCAGGCGCGTCCCGCGCTGCTGGGTCAGCGCCAAAGTGCCGCGCTGTTTGTCACCGCCAGTGGCGCCAAGGCCGGCAGTGCGATGTCGCGCGTGATGTTCTGGGGCAATGTCAAGCGCTATGCGGCGGTCGCTGGAATTGCCACTGCGCCTTCGCCGCATACCTTGCGCCATGCTTTCGCGACGCACCTTCTGAACCATGGCGCCGACCTGCGCGCGGTGCAGTTGCTGCTGGGGCACGCCGATATTTCGACGACCACCATCTACACCCATGTGGCGCGCGAAAGGCTCAAATCGATGCACGCCCGCCACCATCCGCGCGCGTAGGCGCGCTGAAGGCTGGCTTTTACAATGGTCCAACAGGAGAAACGGGTATGGCGGTTTTTGAACTCGACGGTGTCGCGCCGCGACTGGGCGCTTCGGCTTGGGTTGCGGACAGCGCGCAGGTGATCGGAAATGTGGAGCTCGGCGACGGCGCCAATGTCTGGTTTGGTGCCGTTGTGCGCGGAGATAACGAGGCCGTGCGTATCGGGCGGCGGACCAATATCCAGGACGGCAGCGTGCTGCATAGCGACGTGGGGGTCCCGTTGACGCTCGGCGACGACGTGACGATCGGCCACATGGTGATGCTCCATGGCTGCACCATTGGCGACGGCAGCCTGATTGGCATGGGGGCGATCATCCTCAACGGCGCCAGGATCGGAAAGGGCTGCCTGGTCGGCGCCGGCTCGCTGGTCACCGAGGGCAAGGAGTTTGCCGATGGCTCGATGATCATGGGCAGTCCTGCCAAGGCCGTGCGGGCGCTTTCGGACGAGCAGCGTTTGGGCCTGCTGCCGGTTGCGCAGCACTACGTGGATAACGCCATGCGCTTCAAATCCGGCTTGAAGAAGCTCGCATGACCCAAGCCGGGCCGGTCGCTGCGACCGGATTCGGGATCGCACTTGTCTGAACTGCACAAATTCATCTTCGATGGCTTGCCGGTGCGCGGCATCGTCGTGCGGCTGACCAGCGCCTGGACCGAGATACTGCGCCGGCGCGCTGCCAACACGACCGCAGGCGCCTATGCGCCTGCGGTGCAGCAGATGCTCGGGGAGTTGCTGGCCGCAGCGACGCTGATGCAGTCGAACATCAAGTTCGAAGGCGCGCTGGTGATGCAGATCTTCGGAGATGGTCCGGTCAAGCTCGCCGTTGTCGAGGTGCAGTCCGATCTTTCATTGCGCGCGACGGCGACGGTAGTCGGCGCGATCGACGCCGGGGCCAGCCTGAGCGACATGGTCAATCGTGACAATCTGGGTCGCTGCGCGATCACGCTGGACCCCGGGCGCCGCTTTCCCGGCCAGCAGCCCTACCAGGGCGTGGTGCCCCTGTGTGGCGACCGCGGCGAAAAGCTGGAAAGACTCAGCGAGGTGGTGCAGCACTACATGCTGCAAAGCGAACAGCTCGACACCACGCTGGTGCTCGCAGCCGACGACCAGGTCGCCGCCGGGTTGCTGATCCAGCGCCTGCCGATGCAAGGCGCTGGGAATCTGGCTGGCGGCATGCGCAGCATGGCCGACGAAGATCAGATCGGGCTCAACGAGCACTACAACCGCATCGCCATGCTGGCGGCCAGCCTCAAGCGCGACGAGTTGCTGGGTCTGGACGTCGATACGCTGCTTCGAAGGCTTTTTTGGCAAGAGCGCTTGACCCGTTTCGAAGCGTTGACGGGGGACGCAGCCCCACGCTTTGCCTGCAGCTGCAGCGCCCAGCGCGTCGACGCCATGCTCGTCGGACTGGGCCAGGAAGAGGCCCAAAGTATCATCGCCGAGCGCGGTGAAATCGAGGTGGCTTGTGAGTTCTGCGGCGCCCAGTACCGCTACGATGCGATCGATGCGGCGCAGCTGTTCAACCCTTTGGCAGCGGGCGGAACTTCAAGCGCCCAGTAGGCGGCACTGGCGATGTGGCTCGCCCCATGGCCTACTTGGTGATCTGAACCAGTATCTCGTTGGGTCGGACCATACCCAGTTCGAAGCGGGCTTTTTCCTCGACCATTTCCAGCCCTTCCTTGAGGTCGCGGACCTCGGCCGCCAGCCGCTCGTTGGCCTGGCGCGCGCGTTCGTTGCGGCCCTTTTGGATTTCAAGCTGCTGCGACAGTGCCGCCACGTTCGGAATGCTGCCGCGACCCACCCAGAGCTGCGCATGCAGGATCAGCAGCAGCGTGGCCAGTGCCAGGGGAACGAGGCGGTTGCGCATGGGCCTGGGTGGCTTCGGAGCGGTGCGGGCGTTAGGGCCTCGCGTTAGCGCAGGTTGTAGAAAGCCGCGCGACCCGGGTAGGTGGCGACGTCGCCCAGATCCTCCTCAATGCGCAGCAACTGGTTGTACTTGGCCATCCGGTCCGAACGGCTGAGGGACCCGGTCTTGATCTGGCCGGCGTTGGTGCCCACCGCGATGTCAGCGATGGTGCAGTCTTCGGTCTCGCCCGAGCGGTGGCTTATGACGGCGGTGTAGCCGGCGCGCTTGGCCATTTCAATCGCTGCAAAGGTTTCGCTCAGCGTGCCGATCTGGTTGATCTTGATGAGGATCGAATTGGCGATCCCCTTGCTGATTCCCTCCTGCAGTATCTTGGTGTTGGTGACGAACAAGTCGTCGCCGACGATCTGCACCTTCTTGCCAAGGCGCTCGGTGAGCAGCTTCCAGCCGTCCCAGTCGGCCTCGGCCATGCCGTCTTCGATGCTGATGATCGGGTACTTGTCGACCCAGCCGGCGAGCATCTCGGTCCACTCCTGTGCCGACAGCGACAACCCCTCGGCCGCCAGCACATACTTGCCGTCGGCATGAAACTCCGAGGCCGCGCAGTCGAGCCCGATGGCGATCTGCTCCCCGGCGACGAAGCCGGCGGCGGCGATCGCCTCCAGGATCATCTGTATCGCCGCCTCATGGTTGGCGACACTGGGCGCAAAGCCGCCTTCGTCTCCGACCGCGACGCTGATCCCTCTGTCGTGCAGGATCTTCTTGAGCGCGTGGAAGACCTCGGCGCCGTAGCGCAGTGCCTCGCGAAAGCTCGGCGCGCCGACCGGAATGATCATGAACTCCTGCAGATCCAGGTTGTTGTTTGCGTGCGCACCGCCGTTGATGACGTTCATCATCGGCACCGGCATCTGCGTCGCCGCCATACCGCCGAAATACCGGTACAGCGGCAGGCCGGACTCTTCTGCCGCGGCGCGTGCGACGGCCATCGACACCGCGAGCATTGCGTTGGCGCCCAGTCGCGATTTGTTCTCGGTGCCGTCAAGGTCTATCAGCGTGCGGTCCAAAAAGGCCTGCTCGCAAGCGTCCAGACCCAGCACCGCTTCGGAGATTTCGGTGTTGATGAACTCAACCGCCTTGAGCACGCCCTTGCCGAGGTATCGGCTCATGTCGCCGTCACGCAATTCGATGGCCTCGCGTGATCCGGTAGAGGCGCCCGATGGAACCGCTGCACGGCCCATGGTTCCACTTTCGAGCAGCACGTCGCATTCGACCGTGGGGTTGCCGCGCGAATCCAGAATTTCGCGGCCGACGATATCAACGATTGCGCTCATCTATTTCCTTCAAAAATTTCAGGTTGTCGCAAGTGCAGCGGTTGCAGCGCGATGTTGCTGGCCGGACAGCCGAGCGCCATCATAGTGGTCGTGGGGCCCTTGCCGCCGATGCATAGTTCATGGAGTCGCTGCAAAAGAGTGCTCCAAAAAGCCGTGTCGCTTGGTCACCCGGTCGAGTTCGAGCAGCGACGCGAGTAAGGCCTTCATGTGGTGCAGCGGCACCGCGTTGGGCCCGTCGCTGAGCGCCTGCGCGGGGTTCGGATGCGTCTCCAGGAAAAGTCCGGCAATGCCCGCCGCAACCGCCGCGCGCGCGAGCACCGGTACCATCGTGCGATCGCCGCCGCTGCTCGTGCCGCTTGCGCCGGGCAGTTGCACCGAATGCGTCGCGTCGAATACCACCGGCGCGCCGGTCTCGCGCATGATCGCCAGCGATCGCATGTCGCTCACCAGATTGTTGTAGCCAAAGCTCGCGCCGCGCTCGCAGACTATGAAATTGTCCTGCTCAAGGCCCGTTTCCTGAGCGGCGGCGCGCGCCTTGGCGATGACATGCTTCATGTCGCCAGGCGCGAGAAACTGGCCCTTCTTGATGTTGACCGGCCTGCCCGACTGCGCCACGGCGCGTATGAAGTCAGTCTGGCGGCACAGGAAGGCGGGCGTCTGCAGCACGTCGACGACCGCCGCCACCGGGGCTATCTGCTCCTGGCTGTGAACGTCTGTCAAAACCGGCACCTGCAATTCGCGACGCACCTTGGCCAGAATGTCGAGTCCAGCTTGCATGCCGGGTCCACGAAAGCTTCCGCCGGAACTGCGATTCGCCTTGTCAAAGCTGCTCTTGAAGATGAAGGGAACGCCCAGCTCCGCGCAGATGTCCTTGAGCGTTCCTGCGGTGTCCATCTGCAACTGCTCGGACTCGATGACACAGGGGCCGGCGATCAGGAAAAACGGCTGTTCCAGACCCACCGCGAAACCGCACAGACGCATCAGGCCACGGCCTTCAGGTTGTTGCCCGCAGCATGGTGGTCCAGCGCAGCGCCGATGAAGGCGTTGAACAGCGGGTGTCCGTTCCACGGCGTCGATTTGAACTCGGGGTGAAACTGAACACCCACATACCAGGGATGGACGTCGTTTGGCAGTTCCACTATTTCGGTCAACTGCTCGCGCTGGGTCAGCGCAGAAATCACCAGGCCTGCGCCGCGCAGCGTGTCGAGGTAGTGCACGTTCGCCTCGTAGCGGTGGCGGTGGCGCTCGGTCACCACGTCGCCGTAGATGGCATGCGCCAGCGTTCCGCGCACCACGTCCGAGCTCTGCGCGCCCAGCCGCATGGTGCCGCCCATGTCGGATTTCTCGCTGCGGTTCTTGATCGTCCCATCGGCGTCTTTCCATTCGGTGATCAGCGCGATCACCGGATGCGCCGTCGCGGGTTCGAATTCGGTGCTGTTGGCGTCGGCCAATCCTGCCACATGGCGTGCGAACTCGATGGTCGCGACCTGCATCCCCAGACAGATGCCGAGGTAGGGGATTCTGTTTTCGCGCGCAAAGCGGGCGGTGGCTATCTTGCCTTCGATTCCGCGCTTGCCAAAGCCACCGGGAACCAGCACTGCATCGAAGCGCGCCAGCTGTGCCACGGTCTCGGGCGTGATGGTTTCCGAATCGATGTAGTCGATCTTGACCCGGGCATGGTTTTTCATGCCGGCATGGCGCAGCGCCTCATTGAGCGATTTGTAGCTGTCGCTCAGGTCGACATATTTCCCGACCATCGCAATGCTGACCTCGCGCGCAGGGTGCTCCATTTCATAGACCAGGCTGTCCCATCGCGCGAGCTTGGCCGGCGGCGTGTTCAGCCGCAGTTTGTCGCATATCAGACCGTCCAGACCCTGCTCGTGCAGCATGCGCGGCACCTTGTAGATCGTGTCGACGTCCCACATGGAAATAACGCCCCATTCGGGCACATTGGAAAACAGCGAAATTTTGGAACGTTCTTCCTGCGGTATGGGCCGGTCGGCGCGGCATACCAGTGCATCAGCCTGAATACCGATTTCGCGCAACTGTTTGGCCGTGTGTTGCGTCGGCTTGGTCTTGAGCTCGCCGGCGGCGGCGATCCATGGCACATAGCTCAGGTGCACGAAGGCCGAGCTGTTGGGGCCGAGTTTGAGGCTCATCTGACGCACCGCCTCCAGGAAGGGCAGCGACTCGATATCGCCCACGGTACCGCCGATCTCGACGATCGCCACGTCGACCGCGTCGGCGTCGCCAAAGCGCGCGCCGCGCCGGATGAATTCCTGAATTTCGTTGGTGACATGCGGTATCACCTGAACCGTCTTTCCGAGATAGTCGCCCCGGCGCTCCTTCTCGAGCACGCTCTTGTAAATCTGCCCCGTGGTGAAGTTGTTGGTGCGCCGCATGCGGGTTTCGACGAAGCGCTCGTAATGGCCCAGGTCCAGATCGGTCTCGGCACCATCTTCGGTCACAAAGACTTCACCGTGCTGAAACGGCGACATGGTTCCCGGATCCACGTTGAGGTAGGGGTCCAGCTTGATCAAGGTGACTGTCAGGCCTCGCGATTCAAGGATCGCAGCGAGGGAGGCTGACGCGATTCCCTTTCCAAGGGAGGACACGACACCGCCAGTGACGAAGACAAATTTGGTCATGTCAGGGGCGAACCTGTGGGTTCGACTGGGTGGTAAAGAAGAATTATAGGCGTCTGCTACATTGCGGCCATCCGTAATTTTCATCGGACGATCTGGGCGCCACGAAGCGACATTGCATGGAACTACGCGACAAACACATTGTGCTGGGCCTGACCGGCGGCATCGCCTGCTACAAGTCGGCGGAGTTGTGCCGCCTGCTGATCAAACAGGGCGCAAGCGTGCAGGTGGTCATGAGCGCGGCGGCAGAACGCTTCATCACCCCGCTGACCATGCAGGCGATCAGTAACCGGCCGGTCTATACCTCGCAGTGGGACGAACGGCAGCCCAACAGCATGGCGCATATCAACCTGGGCCGGGACGCCGACGCGGTCCTGATCGCGCCTTGCAGTGCCGACTTCATGAGCCGGCTCGCGCACGGCGCTGCCGACGATCTGCTGAGCCTGCTGTGCCTCGCGCGACCCGCGCACCGGGTCGGCTTGCTGCTGGCGCCGGCGATGAACCGGGAAATGTGGGCGCACCCCGCAACCCAGCGCAACGCGGCACAGCTGCAGCGCGACGGCGCGCAGGTGCTTGGCGTGGGCAGCGGCGAGCAAGCCTGTGGCGAAACCGGCGACGGACGGATGCTTGAGCCGCAGGACCTGCTGTGCGAGCTGATTGCTTTCTTCCAGCCCAAAAGTCTGGCAGGACAACGGGTGCTGGTGACCGCGGGCCCGACCTACGAGGCGATCGATCCGGTGCGCGGCATCACCAATCTCAGCAGCGGAAAAATGGGTTTTGCGATCGCACGCGCAGCCCGCGAGGCCGGTGCCGAAGTGACGCTGGTGGCCGGTCCGGTCGCCCTGTCGACGCCGCGCGGCGTGACGCGGGTCGATGTGCGATCGGCGCGCGAAATGCATGCGGCGGCATTGGCGCATGCGGCGCAAGCCAGCTTGTTCATTGCGACCGCCGCAGTGGCCGACTGGCGGCCGGCGCACAGCGCCGAGCACAAAATCAAGAAGAATGGTTCGGGCATTGCGCCGCAGCTGCAATTTGTGGAGAACCCGGATATCCTGGCCACGCT
>Ga0114974_10002683_pt1 | contig 13674 bp, 22 predicted proteins | sample S_130206_EF_Meta_FD_87318 | JGI IMG/M metagenome (GOLD analysis project Ga0114974, IMG submission 87318) | Freshwater microbial communities from Lake Simoncouche, Canada to study carbon cycling - S_130206_EF_MetaG | ecosystem: Environmental > Aquatic > Freshwater > Lake | place: Lake...
ACAATTTGTTGGAGATTGTTGAAAAGGATGGAACAGTAATTGTGTTTCCTAATTAACATTTGACCTAGCTGATAGTCGGTTGTTTCTTTTCTAAGGCTCATGCGTGTTGCATGGGCTTGTTTCATTTATACAGGAGTATCTATTATGTATCGTTTTAATCTGCCTGCAATAGTTCAATACAAGTCAAAGCAGTTCATCGCCTACAAGGTGACTGAAAAAGGGAAAGTCAAGCTGATCACATGGAACGACAAGTGGGAGTTCTCGAAGTACTCGGGAACGCCTGGTCAAAGTTCTGTTGATATTCTGCGTGAGCTTGGTGTTCGGGTAGTCAAACCTAATCAGTTCTTCAAGGTCGAGGGCAAGGTCTTCTCCTGTGCAACAGGGGATGAGATGGTAGCTGCTCATATCTTAGATCGATTTAAAGATACCCCCAACACACTCTTGGCTAATGACCTTGAGAGTGGAGTTGAGAACGGGGTCTACAGTTGGGATAAGCATCAGATTGAGCTGCGTAAAGCAGCAGCGGTCAACGTGCCTGTTAGTGGTTCGGTAACAACAACTACTGCACCAGTGTCGGTGTCGGTAGGGTGTTTTTCACAGGAGCCTTTAAAGGAGGTAAGCATGGTTAAAGAGAGGATTGCAAAGCTCTTAGATTCCGAACGGATCAAAGAGTTGAGCAGTGATACTAAAGTAAAGGGAGTCTACGGCAGGGATTATCATATGATCCGTGCTGTAAGTAAGGGTAGGGCCTATCGGGTCTTTACCATGGACAAGGGTCTAGATACTAAAGAGATCATCCACTCGTTGGAAGGTTTCTTAATCATCAGTGTTAACAAACCAGATACCGTATTGTTTGCGGTGTCTGAAGAACCTACCAAGTATCTATCTTGGTTTAGGGAGTTCGGTTTCGGGATCAAGAAAGGGCCCAAGCTATCTAAGCGTCTGTCTCAGTTTATCAGGCCGTACTTAGTATTCTCGGGATTTAACCCAAGCATCTTCAAGATTAAGATCCTCACAAAGGACAACTGGAAAGGTGATTTTCGCACCGTTGATGGGGCGAATGTGATTAGTACTCGGGCTTTTAAGTTTATCCTAGCTGTAACAGTTGGGAACTTGCGAGCAGCGGGGGATCATGAAGCAGCAGACCTCATCTTAGAGATGGGCAATGAAAGTGTAGTGTTCAACGGAAGGTTGTGGTTGCCTGGATATGGCTTTATCAAAGGCCAGTTCTTTGTCAGCAGCTACATCAAGGAAGACTTCATCATCCATGAAGGTAACATCAAGGATGAGATTAAGGTGAACACACCTTACGCTTATCTGGGGTTAGATCCTCAACCCGGTAAACTTTCTTTAGAATCCAACGGACAGAGTTGTAACAACTTTACCTTCTCTTTCGGGATCGGTCACTCGATCAAAGCTGTAGATAGCTTGCTGTATAAGCGAGTTGTTGAGGCTTGTGAAGAAGCAAAGGATCGTTTGAAGACGGGGAAGCTTGAGACTTCGTTGAAGGAGCTGTTGATCCTGTTACAGAATGATCGCATTGAGGAAAGTGAAACCACTAAGGGCAGGCTTAATCTGGCCAAGTGGAGTGAGTTCGACTCTCCTAAATCTAACCCTGCATTGTTCGGCAGGGAAGCGAAGGATGGCCTTCGTAGAATGGTAGATCTTGGAGAGTTGAATATCAACGTAAAGGTTCAAGGAGGAACCTATTGTCAGACTGTATCAGAGTCAGTGATGGCTTTGATCGGTTGTCCTTACGTGATAGCAAAAGGGACGGTACAGTTTAACCGTCATTGGATGCTTTACGTTGTGAGTGATGAAGACTACATCGCCAACCTTGCGAATCATGGAGGGCCGGACATGGACGATAAGTTCTGTCAGATCCTTCTTACTCAAGAGGGGTTTGCCGGTGTTCGCTGCTTCATGTATCGAAACCCTTCCGACAGGGGTGAGTACAATGTACTCAGCTTTGTTGGTGTGCCTCCTGTTGAAATTAGCAGCGTGGTCTTACCAGCCAAGTTGCCTTTGAAGTTAACCGAACGGGATTGGAAACTTCCATTAGTTCCATCGTCCACACGGGCGAAAGTAGCTTACGTTGATGCGGACTACGCTATAGATGAGTTCTACAAAGAACTTGCTCTTGAAGGTGCTAGTCCTGGTCTGGGTATTAACGTGGGTAGTCTTTGGAACGCTTCCAATGCGGATGTGTCGCTTAGAAATAAGCACATGCCCAGCAATGAGCAGCAAGTGGACTCTACCGTTCAGCTTAAGGATGGCCTTGATATAGTCTTCATAAAAGGCTGTATGGTCAAGGTTGTCAAAGAGGTCTTCAACTCTACTTGGAAAGTAGATCACAGGAGACTTCGGAACATCAAGAAGATGTTCGAGCAAAAGGGCGAGTACGAAGGTTGGGTTACAAAGCTTACGAAAGCAGGCCGTCTACCCGCAGAGGGTAACTGGTGGACTAAGCTAGTGGTAGCTTGTGACAAGGTTGTCCAAGATACCATTGCGGACATTGACCAGACTATTGAGTCAGTCAGGATACGTAACAACTACAACCTTATTTCACCCAAGCTGCTTAATGCTGCTCAGTTGGATCTGGTTGGAAGATACGTGTCTAAGATGATGGCCGTTCAAGGATCGTGTGGTCGCACACCAGAGACTAAGAACACCGGACTCCGTAATGCTAAAGACAGCATCACCGAGAAGGGTCACGAATGGATTGCAAAGGGTATGAAGGTTCACTTCAATACTCTTTGTGAGAAGCTCGAAGCGTGGGGATTGGTTGAAGAGAAGGGAGTTAGGTTCAGTCGGACTCCTGCAAGAGCTGTTATTGCAATGGCTCATGTCGTTAACAATCATGCCTTCTTAGGAAGGAAGAACCCAATCGTAACAGATTGGTTGATGGATCGTAACGAGTACTTTGAGTATTACCTCAGCATCCTCAAGGCTTACAAGAAAGCCACTGCTGAAAAGCCTACTGTGTAGTAGGTAGTCTCTTTCTCACCTCTCACCCTCAACCGCCTCGCTAGGCTTCGCGGGATAGTCTTTCGCTCGGAGTAAGGCCTTCGCTCGGAAGCCTCGCTCAGTCCCTAAGCAAAGCATACGTACGTAGGTCAGTGTTAGTAAGGGTAGCTGTATTGGTGTGGGGATATGACACACGCTGTTGTGTGTAAGATCCCGTAACTCAACCTATCTAGGAGTATCAAGCGATGACCACAGTACAAGCAAGCCTTAACGAACTTAACGCCTTCCAAGACAAAGAGGGCTACCAGTTAGCGGGGTGTGGCCCACGGATGAAGACTCTTGCTGGCGAGATCAAGGTGCTGTTTCCTACCCTAACGGAAGCAGACAAAGCCCTTTTCCTCGCTGCGGTTGCAAGAGGCCGGTTCTCCATTGAGAGCAAGTACATCTGGCCCCTGTTCTGCGAAGCTGTAGGAGCTGCTGTTCCAGTACCTGCACCGAAGCCCGCTGCCCCTGCTGCTTCTGCTTCCCCTGCACCAGCACCAGCCACTAACAAAGTGGCAGCAGAGATCCTAGAGCATTGTCAGAGTACTAGGACAGTCGTAGGGCTGCTTAACAAAACCCTAGAAGCAATGCTTCTTACGCTAGAGAGTCAAGCGGATCGCATCACGGCCTTAACCGAGAAGGTCGAGGCGATGAAGAGGCCTGCTACCAAGCGGACACTTGCAGCCGTGTAAGCAGTACCAACCTCTAAGAGCCTCTACCCGCAAGGGTAGGGGTTTCTTTTTTTAAGCACTCGCCTTCGCTACGCTCAGACTGGATTCGTACGCACACCGGACTTCGTCCTCCTGCGGGCAGGGAGGAGTACGCATCCCAACGCTGAAAGTGTGGTGCTGTCTTGGTGTGGGGAATACCTACGGGGTAGAAGCCTAAACCATAGAGGCTTTGTACAACTGTACACTACCTAATAAGACGGGACAGGAAAGGTTTGGGGGGTTGGGTAAGGGCATAAGAGGACTAGGGTGTCCTCAATGTAACCCACGGGAGGTGGAAAGGTTATGGTGAACTACCTTCATTTTACAATTTACCCAAATTACCAAGCTGTTGGAAGGGATTTGCGTGTTTGCCTGTTCTGGTTTGGGGCTTTTCGCTGAAGCGGAGGGCCTGTTTCATCGGAAATTTTATCTGGGGGAAAAGTTATGGGAAGGCGAACTAGAGGTCATCCCGTTAGAGATGTCCGTCAACAGGTCACGGTGCTGGTAGATGTCTCCACTACGGAGATGTTTGCCATCTTAGCAAGCGATGAATTTTCAAGGTTTCTGAATGGGCTTGTAGCTCAAACAGAAGGTTCCAATCAGAGTAAATCAACCAAGGAGTTATGCAATGTATGAAATAGAGTTCAACCAATTCACCATCCTGTCATGGTGGAATCCGCAAGGTAAAGACTTCGGCAAGATTACAATCTCAACAAGCCATCACAAAGGCTCAAGACTAAAGGTAAAGTTTGAAAAGAACGAAGGAGCGGTATGCCTGTTGTATGCAGGCAACGTAAGTCAAGTAGTAAAAACAGGGCATGAAAACCCTGAAGAAGAGATGTTCACAATCATTACACAACCAGCCCCAACAATGGAGATTACAAATGTTTAGTTCTAATGTTCAAATTAACTTTCGCCAAAAGCTAGTAGTTCTCGTAGGCTTCCAAATAGGTTTGCTACTTATAGCCAATGTATTTTGTGCAAACGAAATGGCAGAAGCAATGGTATATGAACTGCAAATGGATGAGATGGCAGACTACTACGAAGGACTTGAAACTTCTAAGCAGATGCTAGCCAAAGAAGACATCAACCGCTGCTGTTCAGCAAGGGTAATAGAAGAGCTTCCAACCGTTGATGACAACCCAAGAATAGAGCCTACCCAACTTGAGTTCATGGAGCCGTCAGATATCAATCGTGCAAACATGAATAAAAAATATAAAACGGGTAATTACCTATTGTTCGTTGACAGCAACAACAAAGTATTTGTGTTCGACTTGTACTTAGTAGGATACGATACCGAAATGCAACAGAAAAAGATAAAGGAGTTCTTGGATGATTAACATAGCCTTCACTGGGCACAGACCCAACAAATTAGGAAGCTATGATCCCATGCACCCATCACGGGTGTTGCTTAGAGAAGAAATATGGGAGAAAGTAAAATCTATTTCCTCTGGTGAGATGCACTTCATCACCGGAGGAGCCCTTGGGGTAGACCAAGATGCAGCACGTATTGCGTATCAAAACCAGATACCTTTCACGGTAGCAGCACCTTGTCTTAACCAAGAAAAGAAGTGGCCTCTTGAATCCCAAACCAGTTACCGAAAGATGTTATCTCTTGCAACCAGAGTAGTGTATGTATCCGAACAGGAATACACTATGGCATGTATGCAGGAGAGAAACAAATGGATGGTAGACAACTGCGACTTGTTAGTTGCAGTATGGGATGGAACCAAAGGTGGTACTGAAAACTGCATTCGTTATGCAGTAAGCGTACGTAAATCAGTCCATCACATTCGACCCGATAAACCCTTTACTAAAACCGAGTAAGGAGTCTATGACTTTCACCAAAAAGGCAGTGCTAATAATCGCAGCACTGTCTCTTTCTTTTTATGCCTACTCCTACACGCAAAAAGAACCAGCTACCTCTTACTGGGGTAAGCTATTCAAAACTTTAGAACAACCCGTCAACCCAACCCAACTATACTTCTTGCACCCGCATGAAAGTAGTGTGGCTATTATGGACAGTAAGTATACCCGTGAAAGATTTCTCCTCTTCGCAAATGAAAAAGGTGAGATACATTACATGGATATAAGACAAGCATTTGCACAACACAGTTATGATGCTGCGGACAGAATGTTAGAAGAAAAGATCCGTAGCTGGTTAGATGATCCATCAATAACCCTACACGATCTACATCCTACTACTGAGTAAACGTCTAAAAACCCTATAACCCTGCATCACCCTTGAGGTGGTGTGGGGTTTCTTTTTGTACCCACTGTTTTTCATTTTGTTTTTCCCCTTTTGGTTTTGGGTTTCTTCGTGGGTTGCTGTTTTGGTTTGGGGCTCCGTGAACACATGCGTGTTCAAGCCCAAATTCTAGTACAGAAAGGAAGGAAGAAGACATGACTGTAAGGATACAGATCGTACAGACATTCCCAACAGGAGTGCCTACACAAGGACGGTTGCGAAAACTTAAAAAGAAAATGCTGCACTTGCAACACCTGCGTGAGCAGGGAAACCCTGATCGTTTCAGGGAAGAAGACTTAGTGCGAGCCTTAGACAGAACACCTAACGTCCCAGCAGACTTTTGGGAAAAAGGCGGTTACCCATGGGTTGGCTAGAAATCTTAGCTATTAGCTTGATACCCGGAAGTATCAAGATCACCCGAGAATTTGGAAAACTTGATGTAAGCGTAACACCCGCAGTGTTCATGCTCATTGAGTTCCTAACCAAAAAGATTAAAGAACTGTTGACTTCACCCTCGAAGCCATCAGAAACACCAGAAGTTAAGACTGTTTCTTAACACACCCTCACAAATAACTTAAGGATCACGACTATGGATATTAAAGAAACCGTTTTGAAGTCCACCCTCAAACAAAGAATCATTGCTATTGGAACAGCAGCTTTGATAGGAGGCGGTTACTGGATGAATGCCCACGCAACTGTTGCACCTTCTGTAGCAGCAACGCAGGGCTTGAACAAAGAGAACAACGTAAAGATGACTGTTCTTAGTGGCAAGGATTTCCTAGATGGAAAAACAAAAGCCCCTAAAAGCACGATCCTTAATGACACAACCGATTACAAGGCTGCAAGTCTTACCGTGTACATTGACAGGACTAAATGCCCACAGTTCAGTCACGCAGCACTACAAGGTAAGACCATTAACGTTAAGGGATTTGTACAAGAATACAAAGGCAAGGACGGCAAGTCCAAACCTGAAATCAAAGTTACAGATCCAGCCCAAATCAGCGTGATCAACTAAAAATAATGAGGAGTTATGAATAATCGTCCTAATGAAGACATCTTCATAAGCCTCAAAATCTTATTTGATTGCGACCAAGGGAGGGAAGAAGAAGGATTTAGTAATTCACCTATTCTTCTCTCCCCTGTTTTAAAAGTTTAATTTGACACAACATTAATATTTATAGGAGATAGTTATGAGTAAGTTTGAACAGTTCGTTGAGTTGAATGCAGCAGCATCTGTTAGGGATTCTAAAATCGGAGGACGCTTCTGGAAACGGAAGGACAGTTACACCACCGGAAATACTTTAGCACCTAGCCTTACAACTCCCCCAGAGTTAGAAGGCAAAACCTTGCACATCACCAAGCAAGACGGTGGCTTCAGTATGTACATGGCTCATACCGTTGATGCACCTTTTAGTTCCGCTGAAATCTTATGTCATCTTAAAGAGACTGAGATCAAGAACAAGGAAGGCGTAGTAAGCCCAGTACTTAAAGGCTTGGCTATGATCAATGGTCAGTCCACGGAGATTGTGATCCGTGCCAACTCGCTTCAGCAGAAGCAAGTCCAAGTGGACAAAGCTGTAGCTGCTGGACGAACAGCTATCATCAGCAATCAACCCGATCTCTATATGAGCATCGCTACCTACGCAACTGGCAAGACCAAGCCAGCCATACCCGTAGTAGGGAGTGAGATCGAAGACAGCGATCTCCCCTTCTAAACTCTTGGGAAGTCCCATGTGAGCAAGCTCTAACTGCTTGCAAAGATAGTCCTCTAGTAATTCCTGCAAAGGAAAAACTAGGGGACTTCTTTTTATGTGGGCAAAAGAAAAGAGACAGCACCTTTCTAGTAGTAGTGAGCAATCACAACCTACTAGAGAGGTGCTTTTTTTTGAAAGGTTTCTGTTTGGATTAGGGTTTATCAAATCAAATACACACTAGCTCTTTAACACTTCAAGGAGATCACCTATGGCTACACTCGTTCATCCCTCTGCCATTGAACAAGACGACAAACTTCTAGAACGCTTAAAGAAATACAGACTAGCACCAGTAGGCACACCTCTCACCAAGAATGACACACTCATAGTAAGCTGGGACTACAGACACAAAGCAGCAAGCCTATTACCTAGTAGAATGCTTACGGTCATTGCTCTCAACCCTACCAACGAAAGCCCACAGATAACAGTCAAAGGAGTCCACACCGAAAGGAGAGTAGGCTCGATCATCATGCAGTCCTACCAGAAGCGGGCACAGCAGAACCATTACCGACTGTTCCAAACCATGCCAAACACATGGGGAGGAAAGACTTGGTTCAGCATGAAGAAAGTAAATGACATAGCTAGATCTGCCTACGCTTACCTTCTTGATACCCGACACGCAACATGTACCAACTACTTCGGAGAAGAGTATGAGAGAGACATCACCAGCTACTGTAGATGGAATGACTGCGAGCCATATGATAGAGCAGAAGGAATACCCAGATACAAATTAACAGAGAAAGGAATCCCCCTCTTTAAAAGCCTTGCCGAAGCAATCGCTGGTAAAGCTATTCACACGATGGAACCTTTACGAACAAACAAAGAAGGTAGAGTGACTTTCAACCTTCGACAATGCCTAGCTTATATGCCACGAGATACAAGTGTGATGGCGACCATTGCTAACTGGCCCTATGAGTTAGTACCAAGGGGTTACTTAGAGTGGCTGGTTTCCGATGGTGAGCTTGATGACAGTATCATGTCCACCGCTTTGCCAGAACCAAACTCCCTGCGAGATAGCATTCTGTCTTTCCTATCTGAGACAAGCGTCTTCAAGATGTACCACGGAACCCTTGAAGAAGAAGGCAAGCTCAAAGTTATTGGCAACACCAAAGACAACCCAATGACTAGAGATATACGCAAACGCTGGGCTCGCATGGACACCGAAGAAAAAGATCTAGCCTACCGCGACTTCTCAACGTGCGGGTACTGGAACAAAGATACCTTCATCAGTGCAGGCACTAGCACGTACATTCCCTTTGAAGCACACGGGCCAGCAACATGGCTTGAAGCTTACGATGGGAAGACTGACAAAGAAACCCTGCCCAAGCACTTGAAGACAGGGCTCACTGAGTTTGAACGGCAGGAGAAGTGGACTCCAACAGAGAAAGAAAACTATGACTGGAAGCCCGTGAGGGTTAGTAGCAACATTAACAAAGCTACCGACCATCTGTTTAACCTACACCAAAGGCTAGATCTATGGGAACAAAGGCATGACTTTCTTCTTAGGAGAAACGAGCTAGAGATGCGAGAGCTTGATAGAGATGAGCTTGACTGGGAGTTTAAAGAACATGAGCTAGAGATGATACGAATCAAAAATGAGTATGTAGGAATCCTAAGCCAGCACAAGCACTCTATCCCTGCATCGTGGGGAATCAAAGACCGGATCATCAAGCTTAAAACTGTAGCTAGTTACGATGCTAGGAAGATGGCTGATCTTATTGAGGACATGCTAGAGTATGCAAGCTTAGAGGAGCAGCGTAGTGAGGAAGAACAAACGTACTGGATATTACTCACGCAGAAAGTAACGGAGTGGAGAGAGTATAAGCAGGAGCTAGACGAAGCAAAAGAAAAGCACCGTAAAGAAGCACGGCTGATACGGCCAGCACTACCGTGGGACATGGTAGAAGATTTAGATGTAAGTAAGACTGATGACGCTACCTCTTTAAGGTGGGCGATACGATTCGCCAAGACCCAAGCTCCAACTCTAAACAAAAGGAAATACTATGCTCCCCATAAACCACGGCATCTTTCCGCAAGATGAACTCGTTCCAATCACCACACTCTGGACAAGTAAGAGAGGAACAGGGACTCTTTGGGGAAGGCTCACAGAGACTATGAGAGTCTTCGTATTCCCTGGACAAGTTGGGATTAAGAAAGCTCGGCTAGCTCTGATGGAGAAGACAGACATCGCATGGTATACCCTCTGCTGTTTAGAAGACAGGGCTTACGGATGGTGCGGAGGGTTCGGACTAAGCTATGTAAAGATCAAGCTTAATAACAAAGAGAAGCCAACCGACAGCGATAGTTATGGCTTGTACTTTTCACCATACTACAAGGAGAAAATAGCATGAACGTAAACAGGGCATTAAAACCTCTTGTAATAGAACTCATAGTAATAAATAGGTTCACCATACAGTTTCAATGGAGTCAGAACTGTGAGGTAGGTGAAGAGGACATCTGCTTTAAATGGAAAGGAGGTTATATATGCAACATAGAAAACCAAGATGACTTTATAGAAACATATGAAGACCTTTACTTTCAAAACATTTTAAGCGGTATAAAAGAAACCGTTAATGATAGATCTTTCGTTCAAGCAATCAGAGATGAAATGAAACGCTTCCCTTACGGAGGAACATCTTATGAACCTTTACCGCTACTTCTATGACAGTAGCATCTGGGATATCTATGCAAAAGATATTGAAGAAGCTCGACAGTTAGTCTTTGACAGCGACAGGATACCCTATGATATAATATGTATTCCTACTATCAATATAAACATGGAGGTTGATAATGAAGACGAAGAAGACAAGACAACAAAAGGCAAGAAGGATTTTGCAGTTAACATCAAAGCGAATGCTGGCAAGACTGTTGTACATGAAGCCAGACCAGTTGCAAAGCTGGTCATTTAACAACAGGGAAATCTGCGAAGACATTCGAGAGTTGTATGAACGCAACTGCAAGTCAGATCGGTTGACTAGAAACTATGACCTCGCCAGTATTGTAGCATAGCTATGGCAAACCTACGCTTGATACTGGAAGGGCTGGAAGCTGCGGACGATCTCTCTGTATTGTTCCGCAGCGTATTGGTAGAGATTACTAAAGCAAACCAAAAGAGAATCACCAAGCTAGAAAAGATTATCTCAGAGAAAAGAACGCTGATCCATATAGCCTTGGCCGAAGCCGTGGCAGCAGAGAAACAGAGTACCAAAAACAGGACATGCTTATGAACCCTATCTTAGCTCACCCCCTATTCGCAAGCATGGTATCTGAGCAAGCACAAAAGAGTCTGAAAAAATCCAAACTGAAGTGTGACTTCTGTGCCTTCACCGGAACCGATCCAGATAACTTTGATGAGGACAAGCGGACGTGTTCACGCTGCCAAAACTACCTTGAAGCTATGCGGATCTACGGTATGGATATGGATGAGATCTCTAAACGGTTTGGCCTACTAGGAAGTATACGGGCAATGGAAACTGCCATTGGGATATGCGCCCCTACTACTTCTATCCTTGCCAGTTTCAAATCTTTCTTCACAAAGTTAAGAGCCGTTCCCGAAATTAAAAAGGCTATCTCCGAAGGGATGGAAAACGAACGGAAGAAGAAAGACAACGGGCCTAACGACTGATTCGGTAAAGCTTTATCCCATCTCTAGTACAAATCATAACCTCAATCGCACCTTGCGTTTTCAAGATACCGTAAAGGTTTCTTGTTTATTTTGTAGGTATTCAGGGGATAGATACCTGTCCACTCGACCTTGCATTTGTATGATCCCAAAACAAAAGGAGGACTTATGTCACGGCACAACGTAAAAGCAAACGGTAAGACGTACACCTACGGGTACGACAGTTGTATGCCCGAATACTTTCTCATGAGTGTAGACAGTAAGGGAACAAGAGCTTTCTTAGTAGGAGGTATGTCTAGCCTTGCTGGAACCTCGGGGAATCTTATGCAAGAGTTCAACCGACAAGGACTCATAGGAATCATAAAGCCTGAACACATAACCCTAGCGTCTATGGATCTCCCTATCCCACAGAAGGAGTTCGTATGAAAATACTCACGCAGATATCTGAGACTAAGATCAAGAACTTAGTCAGGCTACTCTCCGAGAGACTCAAATTATCAACAGACGTTTCTAACTACGCACCTGGAAGAAGGAGGTCATGGCTACAGTACGAAGCACCTCTGGGAGCAACCCTACCTTGGCGAAAGGCAAACCAAGATGGGGAACTTTGGAGTGAGATCCTTGAGATAGGAAAGGAGATAGGCTTCACTCCCGAACTGGGCCTAGCTTCTATCGGGGGAACGATCAGCCCTCACAGGGATGCAGCGTATGCCGACTACAAAGCTATCGGGATTAACTTAGGCGGTACAACCTTTGGCTATGAGAAGGCTTACCCTGAGTACCGTTGGGCTCCGCAAGCACAGTTAGTAAACCCTACAGAAGTTAGCGAGACAGATCTAGTAGGCGGGGAAGTGTATGAGTTCAACTGTAAGAACCTGCACTGGACAACCAAAGTGTCACCAACCCGCTGGGCCATAAACCTTTGGCAAGTATCAAACAAACAAAGATCACAATACGAAACCTTTAAGGAGAAGGTATGCCCGACCTTGATGATGCAATAAAAACACTACTAAAAGAACACACTTTTCTATTGTCCGAAGAAGAAAATAAAATGTCACTTCTAATTGACAAAGAGATGTATGGGTTCCTTTGCGAAATACAAGCAATAGTTGAAGACTTTACCGAATGCCAACCCCTAACAAAAAATATGCTTGCGTATTTAATTGTAGGACTAGCATCTAAACTTGCTGACATTAATAACCCTAACGATTTACTTTAAGGAGATTCATAATGGAAACTGATAATCTTTCAAACCCTTGGCCAAATGTACCGCACACTACACCAAACCCTTTACCAACCCCCATTTATTTTTCAAATAACTCTAAAGAAACGGTAGCAAGTGTGAACTCATTCTTGCTTAAGATGTCCATCGATATAGCACAAGAAAATGTAAACGCAGTTAGATTAGGCAATCGTCAAGACCTAACCTTTGAAGCACAACAAGCTGTCATTAGAAAGATTGCCAAGTTCTTCAACCCCGCATGGAAAGTACTCTAATCTAACAGGAGGATGTAATGCCCAACTGGTGTACTAATGTAGTAACCATTGAATCCAAAAGCAAGGGGGTATTAACCGCCATTGCAAATGCTTATAACAAAGGGACTTTGTTAACTTCCCTGCTTAAGGATTCAGAAGATGCAGACCCTAAACTAATAACGGCTTGGAGATTTAAAAACTGGGGTACTTGTTTAGATGTTGCCTGTCCAGACAATGATGACGCAGAGATTTATAAGTTCAAAGTCGGAGAAGATTTCTGGAGCTTAGACTTAAACTTTGAAAGTGCTTGGACTCCACCTCTAAAGCTATACTCCTTGCTAAGTATTACAAACGAGATTTCTTTGACAGCCTTCTTCTACGAATCGGTCACGGGATACTGTGGCCGGTTCAAGAATGGGATAGATGCTTTCTATACCATTGACAAGCTAACCTCTAAGTGGACTTCACTTAACCTCCCAACAGATATCGACTGCGCCCTAGGCATAACAGAACGTTTAGAGGAGTGGGAAGACTACGAGTTTGAATGTAAGGAAGAAGAGAAGGAGAAAACCGCGGGAGCTTTGTTTGGAAAGGGCAGGGTATGATACCAGACTTTGCCAAACCTAAGTTTGAAGTAGGCAAGACCCTGATGTCCCCCACTGTAGCCAAGCTCTCTGAGTCCGTGCTGATGGTAGAGTTGTACATTGACCGACACCGGCTCGGAGATTGGGATGACTCAGGGGAAGATGACAGGGCTCTTAACCTATCAGCGATTGCAAACAATGATAAGGTGTTCTCCCGATTCAATACATCCTTCGGGCTCATTAAGATCACGACTACCTCTTCACGGAACACTAC
>Ga0114974_10002686_pt1 | contig 13664 bp, 12 predicted proteins | sample S_130206_EF_Meta_FD_87318 | JGI IMG/M metagenome (GOLD analysis project Ga0114974, IMG submission 87318) | Freshwater microbial communities from Lake Simoncouche, Canada to study carbon cycling - S_130206_EF_MetaG | ecosystem: Environmental > Aquatic > Freshwater > Lake | place: Lake...
AATCTCTTTGAGGTATTTTAATTCACGACGGCGTTGAGGATATTTCATACTCGGTAAAATTATTACACGTTCAGGAAGATTCATTAAACTAAGCCCTCCGTTAGCAACAAATACTAAATCAGGTACATCTTCTTTTGTATGAATTGTATAACTATGTACATCTGTTAGAGCTTCTTCCAATGCTTTATGATTTTTCATTAATTCTGATTTTGAAAAAATAGTAGTAGGTGCAATATATGGGTTTTGATGTGATTGAGAGGGTTCAATACGAAAGGTAGTGGGCCTAATTGTAATTCTGTAGATTTTGTCCATCTCTATTCATCTAGTATATAAAGCACCCGCTCCTGAATGGATCTAAATGAGTTTACCTTGGACCGAAAAATATAGACCTCTTCGATTAGCGGAGGTGAAGGGACATCGACGCATTCGTCAATTGTTTGAACGAGCCGCCGCTCATCAATGTCAGCGTCTCCCTCCTTTAATTTTATACGGACCTCCTGGAACTGGAAAAACTTCTCTTGCCATGGCATTAGCAGTAGAAACCTATCCTGGAATTCCCTCTCAACTCTCTTCTCTGTATTTAAATGCATCAGATGAACGATCGATTGAAGTTATTCGTGAACGAATTTTACAGTTTACACGAACTGTTTGGCCGGGAGTCACACGTAAATTTGTTATTTTTGATGAAGTGGAAACGATGACCGAACCTGCACAGGTTTCTCTTCGAGCATTATTGGATGAAGTGGATGCAGAAGGCCACCGTAGTTCTCCATTGTATATGTTTCTTTGTAATTCTCTGTATCGCGTTCATACATCAATTCGATCTCGTTGTGCTAGTTTATTTTGTGGACATATTCCCATTGGGGCCGTTCGTGATGCGTTGGTAACAATTCAAGAAACTGAAAAAGTAGTTGTTCGAACTCCCTCGGATATAACCTTTCGATTGCAGCGCGGAGATCTTCGCTCCTTTGTCTCGGCTATTCAACATGGAAAGGAGCTGAATGCATGGGATAAATGGTTGGATCGATTGCTTGATTCTGGAAAAGAGAAATGTTCCGTGGGGGTTTGGGATGAAGGACTCCGTTTAGCCCCCTTTTCCTTGCTCATGCGGCACGTTTTCCTTTATTTGGAACTAAAAGGACTTCTAACATCCAAGTTCGCAAAAATTGTTAGTCTGTGCGTGGAAGTACAAGATGCACCCATTGATTCTATTTTAACTCAAATTCCCCCTGCATGGGAAGAATGCTTTTAAAATTGATAAAGTTATCTAAACGAGAAGACTCTAGAAAGATCTTCAAATGGCTGCGAAACCTGCTAGTGCTTATAAAAAGCTATCGCATCGCGAACATATTCTTGAACTACCTGATACTTATATCGGATCCATTGATATTGTAAAAGAACATCGATGGATTTATAATTCTAAAAAGGATGAAATGGATTGGAACGAGGTCACCCTTTCTCCAGGATTTCTAAAAATCTTTGATGAAATTCTAGTCAATGCATTGGATCATCGAGTCCGTCAACAAGGATCTACTTCTACGGATGCGCTGCCCGTGAAAAATATTAGTGTAACTCTAACATCAGATCGAATTATTGTTCGAAATGATGGTGATGGTATTCCCATTGCTAAGCATGAAAGCGGTGTCTGGATTCCTGAAATGATTTTCGGCCACCTCCTCACCTCTTCCAATTATGATAAAACAGAAGAAAAGATTGTAGGGGGTAAGAACGGTTACGGTTCAAAATTGGCTGCAATTTTCAGCAAAGAATTTATGATTACAACGATCGATCACCGATCCAAGAAGAAATATGTTCAAACATGGCGAAATAATATGAGTGTTTGCGAACCTCCTACCATATCAGCCTCCACAGCGAAGGCCTTTACCGAAGTAAGCTTTGTTCCTGATTTGATTCGATTTGGTATGAAAGGCAAAGAAATTCCACTTGATGTATTGCAGGTATTGTCGACGCGAGTCGTTGATGCTGCCATGTCGGCTGGAAAGGATTGTAAAGTAACTTTAAACAGCGAAGCCATTAGTGCCAACACATTCCCTAAATACATGAAATTGTATTTGAAAGATACTGACGGTGCTTCCTCTGGAAGCACTGGAAAACGCATTGCCTATGAACAAGCCGGTGAACGGTGGGAGATTGGTGCGATGTTGACCCGTGATTTGCACGGAGAGGCTCCTCCTGATCAGCGTCATATTAGCTTTGTCAATGGTATTTACACTCGCAAGGGTGGCAAACATGTGGATTATGTTCTCCAGAAAGTCCTTGCGGCTTTCTGTGAATATGCTAAAAAGAAGAAGCTAGAGATTACACCAGGACTCCTGAAAGAATCGATTGTTTTATTTCTAAATGCAACAATTGTAAATCCCTCCTTTGATACGCAAACCAAGGAGACCCTGACGACCCCGTCATCCAAATTTGGATCTCTTCCTGTTATCTCTGATAAATTTATTGATACATTGGGAAAGATTGGATTGTTGGAGGAGGCAAGACTTCTTCTAGAAGCTAAGATCAAAAAAGATGCCAAACGAGTGGATGGTAAGAAACGTGTCAGCGTCCGCGGCATTCCCAAATTAGAGGATGCTGTTTGGGCCGGTGGCGCTCGGTCTGCCGAATGCACTCTGATCCTTACGGAAGGAGACTCCGCCGCCACCACCGCCATTAGCGGTCTCAAAGTAATTGGTCGCGAACAATACGGTGTCTTTCCTCTTAAGGGAAAGATTCTAAATGTAAAAGATATTCCTGCTGCAAAGCGACTTGCAAATGAAGAACTTGCCAATATTAATAAGATTCTCGGATTAGAGAGTCGAAAGGTTTACAAGACCCTTTCTGATCTTCGCTATGGTCGCATCATGATTATGACCGATCAAGATGTGGACGGCTCTCACATCAAGGGTCTCCTCATGAATTTATTTCAAACCGATTGGCCCTCCCTCCTAAAACTGGGATTTCTCTGTTGTATGATGACTCCATTACTAAAAGCCGTGAAAGGGTCTACCACTCTTTGCTTCTATTCCGAAAGTGAATATGAAGCGTGGAAAGATGCAAATGATGTTCGTGGCTGGAAAACCAAATATTACAAAGGATTGGGTACGTCGACGGCCGAAGAAGCCCGTGAATACTTTCGAACTATGCATACGGTTTCGTATAAATGGGAAGAGAAAGTAACGGATGAAGCGATTGATTTGGCCTTTAACAAGAAACGAGCGGATGATCGCAAAACCTGGCTTGATACCTATAGCCGCGATCATCATTTGGAGGTTGCTCCAGGTGGATCTGTTGGCTACCGTGAATTTGTCGATAAGGAACTGATTCATTTTAGTGTAGCGGATAATATTCGCTCCTTACCTCATGTAATGGATGGATTAAAACCATCTCAACGGAAGATCCTTTGGTCGGCATTAAAACGAAATTTGGTGTCTGAGATTCGTGTTGCGCAATTGGCGGGATATGTTTCAGAGACAGCTGCCTACCACCATGGTGAAAAATCTCTTATGGATACTATTATTGGCATGGCGCAGACCTTTGTGGGTTCTAACAATATTAATTTGTTGGTGCCGAACGGTCAGTTTGGATCTAGGTTACTTGGTGGTAAGGATGCTGCCTCGCCAAGATACATTCATACCTATCTGGAACCCATCCTAAAAACTCTTATTAAAAAGGAGGATGATCCTATCTTGAAACGAATGGATGATGATGGGTTATTGGTAGAACCAGAAACCTATCTACCCATCCTTCCTCTTATTCTAGTAAATGGAGCGGCAGGAATTGGAACAGGGTATGCTACCGATATTCCACCCTACAATCCTACTGATATTGTCAAGGCTCTTCGTGCTAAACTTACAAAGAGTACGGTACCTGAACTCAAGCCTTGGTGGTTTGGTTTCAAAGGACTGATTCATAAACCAGCTGCAAATACCTATGTCACAAAAGGACTGTATGAATTTGTGGATGAAGAAGCTCATACCATTCGGATTAAAGAATTGCCGGTGGGACGTTGGACCAAAAACTATAAAGAATTTCTGGAAAAGATGTTGGCAGAACAGGAAACTGCAAAGAAAGAGGATAAAGAAAAGAAACATATGGCTCATCTCAAATCCTTTGAAGAGGCCTACAACGATATTGATGTTGATTTTATTCTTCACATGGAGCCAGACGGCTACCACGAGGCGAAGCGATATCCTGATGAATTTGAAAAGCGTTTCAAGCTGACAACAAGCTTCAGCACCTCTAACATGGTTGCATTTGATGTAGATGGAAAGATTAAAAAGTATGAAACTGTCTATGATATTCTGGATACCTTCTACACAGCAAGGCTGGATGGCTATGTTCGTCGCAAGGCTTATCAGCTGGAAGAAATGGCAAAGCAATTGATTGAATTGAATGCAAAATATATCTTTGTTCTAGCTATTGTAGAAAAACGATTGATCGTTACGAATGTATCAGATGAAGATCTCTTGGCAGGACTGAAAGGATTGAAACTTCCTCCTCTCTCGGATGGGGAAGGCCTGAAGGGATATGAATATTTGCTGCGAATGCGCATTGATCGTCTGAAGGCGTCCTCAGTTGCTGAATTGGCAAAAGAGGTAGCCGATATGACGGCGGAACGTGACCGATTAGCGGCAACTCCACCAGAAACTATCTGGTCGTTGGAGTTGGATGCCTTCTCCACCGCTTGGGACACCTATTCCAAGGAACGTACAGCAACTTATACAGTGGCTGCAACAGTTCCTGTGAAAAAGAAGCGGACGGTAAAGCCGAAGACTACGTTGAGTATTGAGTAAAATTGATACTTGAATTATTTATTTTTAAACATTATAATCACCATGTCGACTCCCAAAGAATTTTCGCAGATTGTGTTGGAACTTTACCAAGAGGGACCGAGGCTTCGGCCGACCTTGGATGCACTTCTTTGGTTTTATTCAAAGACAGAGTACAAGGGAGTAAAAAACTTCTCGCAGATTGTTCTTGATCTGTACCGTGCTGGGGAGATGTTTCGACAAACCTTAAAAAATATACTGCACTTTTATGCATCGGAACTAAACAAACCGTTGGATGCTGGAGGGAACACCCTTCTGCATTATGCGTACACGTACAGGGATGCTGACATGATTCAGTTCTTGATATTCTGTGGTGCAGATCATACTATAAAAAATTATGGTGGAATGCTACCGATTAACATACTCTGAAACGAGGGTGACCTCGTGTAATCCTCTGAAAGATCACTTTTTCATCAGGATCGGTCATGATGTAGAACCCTTTCACTTTGTCGACAAAGATGAGGAGTTCACCTTTGAACATGTGCTTGAGTCCCCCCAACTCTTCTTTCAGGAGGAGGGGGTTGTCAATGTAGGGGTGGAGGAGCCTTGTAGTGACCTCTTTAACTCCGTCGAAGGACTCCTTCAGAATCTCGCGAAGGGTGGCCTCATCAGTTCCGTTGGCGGTGGCGATGGTGTAGAACTGCAGGGCGGAGACCTCCTTGGGCTTTCCAGTAATGCAGTCAAAGAGGGAGAAGGTCTTCTCAGGAAGAAGTTCCTTCTTCCTGGCATGGAGAGAGGTAAAGGTGGTATAGAGCATTTCAAGGCTCTTTGCCGCCAGTTCATCGGGGCTCAACTTGATTTCTGGATGCAATCCAAGGAAGCTGGTGATCTTCTCTTTGATAGGGCGCAATGCATTGCTACCTGCAACACCTGTGTTGAAGGTGTTTGCATCCAGCTTTTTCACATCCGCATGGTAAATGGTGTCACCAATGGGGACATCCATGTCGTAGGAGGAGTTCTGTCCTAGTACAGTGGTACCGAGTTCGGCAGCGACATTGTTTTCTCCATCGCCTTGTCCGGCGACAGTGGATTCAAAGACAACATCCTTGGAAGCGTTGGTCCATGGATTCCACTTGTCAGTTTCAATGGCAGCGGGATCTGCAGCAGGTTCTACTGCAGCAGGAGCAGGTTCTGCAGCAGGTTCTGCAGTAGGAAGTGCAGCACTAAGTGCAGATAAGTCTTCCATCTTTATAGTATATTGTATATACTGTAAAGAATAAAATCAATTTTTTAAAAGAATTTAGGAAAGGGGAGGGAGCGGGTTCCGGCGAGGGTTTGCAGCATGGGGTGTTCCAGAGGAACTGGGAGTTTGCTTACATCCTTTCGGTAATAGAGATACATATCAATTTCTGGAATAATTTTACTAATGCACCAATCTGTGACGATCTTATTAAGATCTTCAATTTGTTCTTTAATCCGGGTCGGTTGATTTTTGCCGTATTGATAGTACATAGATCGCATAACGATAAGGAGATCATCTGAGGATTGGGGATCAATGGTATGCTTTGTTTTCTCCCAGACTTTATAGCGGATTTGATTTTGGATAATTTGTAGATTGTCCGGTGAAAAAAAGGCGGTGTTGAGGGGGGTGGCCATGAGGTTGCCGCGGATGGCATCCGTTCCGGCGGTTGCTGCTCCGGTAGTCGGGTAGGCAAATCCAGGTAATGCGGAAGATCCTGGGGCTGATTTACGATCTTCCCAACTGATGCGACCGTTCGATTCCATCTCTGATCTTCCTGGATCTTTAAAAATTATTTTCGCACCCCCTAACATAAAAGGAAATGTCTTCGGTTCACAGCTACATCAAACAGACAAACGCACTCTACACAAACAGCAAGGATATGCTCAGCACGATCTATCTGTCCGATGGTACTAACCGTCCTACTTGGGTTGCAACGGCAAATGCATCTATCCAGTCTTCCATCCGTGTTGCCGGTGCGGCTGTCTTCCGTGACATGGGAAAGGTGGTCTACCGTCCTTCCCCTGATGTAGGTGCCGGTGCGGTCTCCTCCATCTTTCGCAAGGTACAGTTTGTTCCCCAGGGTATTCTCCAGACGGGCCAGGGTGTTGGCGGCGGTGATGCCTCTTACTACGTTGGCTACGTCAGCGTCGGTGCTGTCGACGGTGTGACCGGTGGCCTCGTTCGCATCAACTAAATAATAAATACCGTTGTATAACAATCAGAGATCATTTTATAATTTCTGATTGTTCTATAGAATGAGTAGCACTCCACCTGTTGCAACACCTATTGCAGGTTCGTCCGTAGCTGGTTCCGGTATTTATGGAACGGTTCAATCTTATGGTGCCTATATTTATTGGATATTAGGTCTACTTGTAGCATCTGCTATTGGATATGTCTTGTATAAAATGAATTTTCAAATTGCGGGGGTTCTTGTTTTCTTAGGAGCGGTTATTGCATTATTTTATTATTATGTAAAATGGTTTCAACTTCCATCTACGAATATCACGTGGCCCCCTTATACAACGGCTTGTCCAGATTTTCTAACATTAGCAAATCCAGGCACTACTACTGGTAAGGCACAATGTATGGATTATGTTGGTGTAAGTGCGAATGGAAAGTTAAAAAAGGCCGATCCTGCAAAACAGTATAATTCAAATGATCCAGCCAATACCAAGTTTTATTTTAATGTTGATCGTAGCAAAGGGACCACAGAGCAATGCCAAGCAGCTGCTGAATATGGATTAACCTGGTCTACAATTTGTCCTGAGTAATCTAAACTTTAATTCCTAGAAACTCTGCAAATGAGTCTTCATGGTTCTCTTTTTGGGCAGATTGTAGACTGGGCCAAGACTTCTCGAGAAAAACGTACCAATGCTCTTTTTTTATATGGAGCGCCAGGAATTGGAAAAACAACACTGGCTCATGCTGCCTTAGAAACAGCTGGATATCGTGTGGTGGAGTGGAATGCATCCCAACATCGTCATCGAGCTGCTGTTGAAGAATCTTTACTACCTTTGTTAAATAGTCGCAATGTCAGTGATTTTTTTCGACCCGAAGGACCTCGTAATCTTGGTATTGTACTAGATGAAATTGATGGTATGTCAGTGGGAGACAAAGGAGGGATGACCGAATTAATTAAATTATTGAAAGAATATCGTGGCGAGAATGCTATTATATGTATTTCCAATGAATGGATGGAGAAGAAATTTCAACCTTTTATGAAATTGTGTAAATCTTTTGCTGTTGTAGCACCCACCAAAGAGGATGTAGCATCTTTGCTACGAACACAATTTAGTCCAGCTGTTACTGATGCTACTATTTTGTCGCTCTCTAACATCCTATTGGATATTCATACAGGAGATCTTCGTAAAATATTGCAGACCACTCGAGAAGTACGAACACAGTTAGAAACAGGTAAAATGACTGTAGAAGAAGTTCGCCGAACTATTCTAGATTCTTTTGTAGAATCTCATGCATTGAGTACGAATCGAATTCGACGAGCGGAAACGATTAAAACTGCAGTAGGACAATTGCTACGAGGGCAGCTTGATTTATTGGCAGAGATTCCTTTAACAAACAATGATTTAAATTTAGCAGGGTTGCATTTGCACGAATCTCTTCCCAAATGGTTAGCAAGACATATTACAGATCCTGTACGAGCTTATCAAATGTATCGATCCTGTTTTAAAACATTAGTTGCCAGTGATCGATTGGATTATTATACATTCTTTTTTCAACATTGGACGTTATTTCCGTTGACTTATCAGGCTAAATTGCAAGGAGTCAATCAAATATTGTTTGGATATCAAGGAATTCCAACGGAGTTAGCACGATGGAAGGATGAAGAGATGGAATATACAGCAGTTCTTGCAAAGCAATCAATGCTCTATAATCAGTTCCGTTATCTTTGTGAAATGCGAGATTTATTTAATGAAGATGGATTTGATTCTACGGTTTGGACGGCCAATTTATGGATGGGGTGGGCGCGGACAAAAACGGCTAAATTACCGTGGGAGGCGTCTGACGTGTGGAAGGTAGAACTACCCTTGCGGTTTAAATCTCCTGATGTGCCGCGGTTTATGCGATTGCTGCAATCGTTGAATATTCCAAAAGTTCCGGCGATGACTTAGACCGTTTCTACTTCATCGGTATGGAGGAGGTGGAGGACATCCAAAGGGGCGGTGCGTCCCAAGCGGTAGGCCCGTCCAACAATCTGGTGTTCCGTGGCCTGTGGCATACGATGATAGAGAACTACATGAGAGGCAGTGCTGATATTCAACCCTGCCCCCATATTATTTGCATTAAGAAAGAGTACACGATATTTACCAGTTTCAAAATCTCGTAGCAATTTATTGATATGCGCATTACTTCCATGAACAACAGCGTGAGAAATATCAGCTGTCTTAAGAACGGTTTGAAGTGTGTTGAAGGTTGCATCATAGCCACTGAACATGAGAACTTTTGCAGTTGGATTTTCTTTTAGAAAATGGACAAGAGCATCATTTTTGAATTTCTTAGGAGGCGGTGCTTCGATGGAGAGAGTTCCTGATAATTCTTCACCAATAACATTTAATTCTTTAATACTGCGAATACGAGCCCTGCAGAGGGGGCAGGTGCTGGATCGTTCTAGACTCCTACATATGCATCCAAAACAGAATACATTCTGACAGCAAGGAGTTAAGGTGGGTTTTGTGAATTCTACACAGCAAATTGGGCAGGTCTGTTCTTTTACAGACTTCAATCGTTCTTCAATGGCGGAAATGCGAGAATTTAAACTGGCTATCTTTTTCTCACATGTTTCAAAGGAAATTCGTTTAGCTGCATCAGATGAATAAGGAAGTGTCTTTTTAAATTCATAAATACGTTCTGCCTGTTCTAATTCTTTTTTCAAACTTACTGTCAATGCTTCATTAATAGTTGATACAGAATGTGTTTCCAACCCTAACATCTGAATAGCACCATCCATATCTCCTGCATGAATTCGTTCCATCATAGCGGGAGATAGGTGTGAATCGTAAGCATGAAGACTTGCTGGTTTTTCGCAAATGATGGATGCATGTCGTACAGTTGGCATATGGAGACTGGATGTTAAAAAATCAACTGAATTGCGAATTATGACACGAAAACTTTGTTGCACTGCAACATTCATAGATCCATAGGCACATAAACTTCGCACTAAATTTGCATGATTAATTCCACGAATATTAATTGCAGAATTACCTGTTCCAAAGGTCTTTTTAATAAATTCAATTGATTCAGCTGGAATTGTGGTAGGAGGAGGATATGAATTTATGCTACTCATATACATTCCGTTGGGACAGGCTAGATTAATCCAACTAGCTGTAATAAACCAATAATAACAGGCTCGAAGTGTATCTGTTCCACCACGATTGGTAAATGCGATTGTATCGGCTTCATCTACAAAAATACGATTCCATACCCAGTCTGCTAAGGGATTTGTTTCTTCAAAATGTTTCCACATAGTACTACTTACAAAAAAACATTGATATTCTTCTAGTTTGGATAGAATAGGGGTTGTTGCATCTTTGGTTCGCTTAATAAACATGCATTTTAGGGATGTATCTCTTGAAACATAGGTTTCCCACTGGCTCATGAGAGCATGAGGAATAATAAAGAGGGATGCATTAACCGCTTTGTATCGTCCTCCTTCATGAGTCATAATGGATCGAGTTCGCATGAGAGAAACATCTGTAAAGTTACCACTATTATTACGAGAAAGAAATTCGATTGTTTCTTCGGAGGGACGAGGTTGTCCTGCCAGGGCCAGAGCGGTAAGAGATTTTCCAGATCCAACGGGATCTCCAATCACACCATAATTCATGTAGAGGGTTCCTCCATGAGGATCACCTAGAACGGGGTCACAGGAGAGTCCTGTGCGTTTTGCAGCTTCCAGTGCAATAGCCTGATGGAGAGTTGTTTGTTGATGAAGAAGGAGAGGTTGCTTGATATAGGAGGGTTGCGCTTGTTTGGGAGATGTTTCTTTTAGTTCATGCTTATGAAGATTATGAAGATAATTCCACCGATACCGATGACTGCTCATTTCTTATATTTGTTAATGGGCATTATTTATTTAAGACAGCAAGAATCTATTGACCTTTTGGTAAAGACGGATGTAAAAAATGGAATCCTGTATTACTAGCATGGATACTGTGGCAAAGTCGATTCTTCTTTGATCGTTTGAAACTTGGACAGGGGCTTCGCCCCTGTCCAAGAATAAAATTGAAATCGTCCAAGGAACCCCTCCCGTAGGGAGGGGTTCCTTGGTCGTTTGAAACTTTATAAGAACACCCCGCTTCGCGGGGTGTTCTTATAAAATTGAAATCGAGAATAAACCCGCCCTTTGGGCGGGTTTATTCTCGTTTGAAACTTTATAAACATACCAGCGGCAAAGCCGCTGGTATGTTTATAAAATTGAAATCGTCTAATTTCCAGCCCCTTTGGGGCTGGAAATTAGTCGATTGAAACTTTATTCCTACCCCCCCCGCTTCGCGGGGGGGGTAGGAATAAAATTGAAATCCTTTTTTTTCAAAAAAGAAAACTATCCTTTTAAACGCAAGAACTCCGCTCCCTTCTTGCTATCACTATGGGTTGTGCCTCCTCTAAACAGGTGACCCCCCCTGCCCCTCCTGCGCCGCCGCCGCTCTCTGCGCCGCCGCCGCTCTCTGCGCCGCCGCCGCTCTCTGCGCCGTCGCCGCTCTCTGCGCCTCTTGCGCCTCTGGTCGAGAGCCTATTAAGCGAGTTCGGCTCTGCATTGGACTTTCCGGAAACTCGTGCCGTACAAGCACGTATTTCTGAAAAAATGGAAATACTTAGTAGCGCCCTATCGGATGCCCTGTGCATCTGGGAGAAATGGGAGAAAGCATCTCCCGCGACTCCCTGCCCTGTCCTCCTCACGGAAAAATTGGCTGTCGCGGAGGCTGCCAGAGCTGCAATCAATGCAGACAATGCATCGCGGCTCGAGATTTATACTCGCGAATCTCGTAACGCAGCTGCTTTTGCACATATGAGTGCATTCTTGGCCAAGAATGCACATAAGTAAACGTCTTTGTCAACTTCTTTTTAGATTTGTATACTAATAAAATTGAACCAACTTTTTTATAGTAGAGAAAACGTCCTCTTTGGACACGTTCCAGAGAGACCCAAGCCTTCAAGCCTTCAAACGCCCCTGCCTACCGTCTCTCCCTATCTCCATATTCAAATGGCTTCTGCCGTCCCTGCGCCTACGGGCTCCCTCTCCGATCTCGTAGAGAGGGCTTCTGGCGTTCCTGTGCCGCCGGGCCCCCTCTCCGATCTCATATCCCTCCTTCTGCAGTTCAAAACTGCGTACAAGGCCGGTGAGCTCACCTCCCACATCAAGCAGTTGTGGTATGCGATTTGCGCGATTGGCGCAGACTCTCACATCAGCTTGGTGATGACGCCGTACCAGTACGACGCGCTGATCACAGCGCCCCTGGCAGCCGCGCTGAAGCCAGGAAGCTGGTGCGGCAAAATCGCCGAGGCGAAGGACCTCCACGCGACCCTCTTCTTCTTCCCTGCCCTTCCGAGGGCCATGAAGATGTCCGACGAGGAGCTGATCAAGAAGCTCGACCACCTCGTCGAACTGTTTCCTGGTCTGTGGACAGCCACCGACGGCAACATCATGATGCGCTCGATCGCGACGGCCAAGGCCGACAAGCCCGGCTACCACTTCTACCTCGTCGTGGACCCTACCGATCTCCCTCGCTCTCAGAACGAGGTGCTTCACTTCACCGTCAGCTGCGGCAACAACGCCGACGTGCGCGGCAAGATCCTGACCGACCTTGTCGCCAAGATGGGTGACTCCAAGGGAGTCGAAAAGGGACCGTTTCCCTTCAGCGCCACCCTGAAGCTGGTCGCTCCCACCCAGGAGCCGACCGATGTCATGCGCGAGATCATTTCTCAGACGCTGACCCTGGCGCCCAGCATCCTCGGCGCCGACGCCGACGCCTCAGTGGTTGCGAATAACCATGCTCATTTCACGCACTTTGCTACGCGCCTCCAGGTGGAGGCAGCGGCAAAGACGGTCGCGTGGACCACCAAGATGGTGGAGACGGCCAAGCCCGATCAGGTCGCCGAGCGACAGGCCAAGCTCGACAGCGCCAAAGCGGCCTTCGAGACGGCCGTAGCGGCAGAAGTCGCTGCCCGTGTTGCGCCCCCCTCTGGCGGCGGAGCCTCCTCTGCAGCAGCGGGGGGTGCCGGTGCACCCCCTCCCAAGGAGTCGGTCGCCGAGCTTGAGGCTGCTGTCGCGGCCTTCAGCCTTCGCGTAGCCTCTGCATCCCCCGTCTGAAAACTCCTACATCTTCATGTATTCTCTCAGAACTAATTTTTAAATTAGATCTAAGTCTTTTTCAATTTATAGGAATAAGATGTTACCTACGCAACCTACGGTCAGTATTCTAACCCCCACGTACAATCGTCGTGCTTTTTTACCCAATCTCGTAGAATGCATTGCGGCGCAGACCTATCCTGCCACCAAGATGGAATGGATTCTTTTGGATGATGGGACGGATCGTGTTGAAGATCTCATACCCGCATTTCAGAAACGGTTAAAAGATGTAAAAATTCGATACATTGGATTGACGGAACGATTACGAGTGGGAGCGAAGCGCAACCGTCTTCACGATTTAGCGACAGGTGATATCTGTATTTGCATGGATGATGATGATTATTATATGCCGGATCGAGTCTCGCATGTAGTCATGAAATTGCGAATGAATCCCAAAATTTCATTGGTGGGGGCGAGTGAACTTTATTGTTATTTTATAGACGATAAAAGCATATGGAAATCGGGTCCGTATCCTTTTCCTAATCACGGAACCTTTGGAACGATG
>Ga0114974_10002687_pt1 | contig 13662 bp, 16 predicted proteins | sample S_130206_EF_Meta_FD_87318 | JGI IMG/M metagenome (GOLD analysis project Ga0114974, IMG submission 87318) | Freshwater microbial communities from Lake Simoncouche, Canada to study carbon cycling - S_130206_EF_MetaG | ecosystem: Environmental > Aquatic > Freshwater > Lake | place: Lake...
ATGACCGGAACCGGATTTACTGACCGGCTGCGGGCCGAGGGGGTCAAACTCCGCGAGCGTATCGGGGAGCAGCGGGTCACTTGCCCGAAATGCCAAGGTGGCAACGGCAAGGAAAAATCTCTGGCCGTGCAGGTCAGGACCGATAGCGTAATTTGGATTTGTCACCGCGCAACGTGCGGTTGGAAGGGAGCCTTTTTCGATGAAACTAACACCAGAAGCCATAGCCTACGCAGCCACACGGGGGATCAGCGAGCCGACCCTTACGAAAATGCGCGTCGTCGGTGGGCCAGCAAAATTCGGGGATGAATTACTGCCATCAATTACTTTTCCGTATTTTGAAAATGGGGAATTGGTTAATTATAAATCCCGCGCAATTACCGAAAAGAAATACAAACAAAAATCCGGCGGTAAACAAATCGGATTTAATTGGGACCTCGTTCGCCAGTCTACGCTGGAGGAGGTTTGGATCACCGAGGGTGAGTTTGATGCCCTCGCTCTGGTCGAGGCTGGGGTCCCCCCGGACCGGGTGATCTCTGTCCCGGCTGGCGCTCCGCCGGGGGAGTCCGAGGACCCTACCGATTCCAAACGGTACGTCTGGGCCTTCGCGGCGCTCGCTGACGGCCTTTCAGGGGCTGGCCGGTATCTGATAGCCACCGACAACGACGGGGCTGGGAGGGCGCTCCGAAGCGATCTGGTGGCAATTCTCGGAAAAGCCAAGGTTTGCTTCATTGACTGGCCGGAGGGGGTCAAAGACGCCAACGAGTTCCTGCTCCAGAGGGGCAAGGAAGAACTGGCATTCTACCTCAGCCGGGAGGTCAAGCAATGGCCCGTGAAGGGCCTCTACACGATGTCTCAGGTGCCGGAACCCCCGGCCTTGGAATTATGGAATTTAGGATTTCCTGAATTTGAGAATAAAATCAATTTCGCGCCAACCACATTATCGGTCGTCACGGGATTTCCGGGCCACGGCAAGTCTATTTTGAGCGCCCAGTGGTGGTTCCAGATTGCGCGGGAATACGGGATCAAGGTTGCGATGTTCTCGGCGGAAACCCGTCTGAAGCCATTTTTGCGCCGAAATTTACGCCAATTCTATCATGGTATGCAGGAATACCAGATGGACTCGCGCCAGCTACGGGAGGCCGATAACTTCATCGAGGCCCATTTTGTCTTGATGGACCCCGGCGATGATGTTCCGACAATGGGGTGGATGATAGACTCTATAGAAATCGCCGCCCAGAGACACGGGTGCCGTGCTGCCGTAATTGACCCGTGGAATAAAATATCCGAGGACTGGGATTCTCGGCAGGAGACTGAAACCCGGTGGATAGGGCGCATGCTGGACCTTCTGATCCAGATGAGCCGGGGCCTCTCGATCCATACACAGATCATCGCGCACCCTGCCAAGCCGGATGCAGCCTTCAGAAAGTCTCCGCCGGACCTGTACAGCATCAGCGGTTCCCAGCACTGGGCTAACCGGGTCGATTTGGGCTTGTGCGTTTATCGGGAGAAGCTGATCGAGGGTGCCACCCGCCAGACTGGGGCGCAGCTAAAGGTCCTCAAGTCCCGCTTTCAGGAACTGGGCTGGCCCTGCTCGCATGAGATGGACTACGACATTGAGAAGGGTACGTTCAGGTGTATCGACTATGAGACAAGGCTAGAAACAGCGATGACCAAGGTATGAAAAAAGGGCCGTCACAAGGACGGCCCTTAATTATTTTTTGGGAAATTCTATAATTTTTGCTGGCGGGTCCAGAAAAATCAATTCGTCCTCATCAAACGTCCCTAGTTCTGGATCGTCAGGACACCAGAAGCCTGACTTGCCGGTCCAGTATTTGTACTCCGGTGAAGCCACCACCTCCAGTGGGCCAAACTCGTAATGCTCGACCATTATCTTGCGGGGTTCACGCATCTGGGGCCTCAAATCCTAAAGAGCAACGCTGTTCCCATTTTTCCGCCGCATAGGCCGGGTTCTTATCCCAAGCCTGTATGTCGGAGCCGGTGCAGTCATCGTTATCGCACCAGATAGCGTACCCGCCGCAGAAATTGTCAGCGGTCAGGGGTGCGCTGCCGCAGACAGGGCAGGTGTGGAAATTGGTATTCATCAGCCCCAGTCCTTCTCTGCGCCAGATTCCTCATTGTCGGCCCAGCCAGCGGCGTAGGCGGCAATTTCGTCTTCGGTCATGCCGTCCGTGCCGATGTACAGGCCCTTGCCTGTGCCGCCGGTCCAGTAATGGGGGGCGAAAGGGCGAGCGTAATAGTTGTCAGCCCGACCGCGATCAAAGGGTCCGCCGTGGCGCATATCGTGTTCCATGTTTCAGGCCTCTTGCTCGTCGGTGTCTTCGTCTTCGTCTTCGTCTTCATCCGTTTCAATCTCCGGCCACGGCTCGCCGTCGGGCTGGAGCTTGCCGGAGGCGATCAGGCGCTGGGTTTCGACCCGGCGGCGCTCCGCCGCGCGGTCCCACTCCGCCTCGGCCTGTGCGCGCCTCTCTGGGGTGTTGAGGCGGGCGACTTCCTCGTCGAACAGTTCGTCGAGGGACTGGGTCTTCTGGGTGGTCATGGCGGGTGTCTCCGTGGTGGGGTGGCTGGGGGCCGAAGCCCCCGCCGGGTTAGGCCGCGACGGCCATGGGGTGCTTGATGGCCTCGACCACATCACTCATTTTGCGGTCAGCGGCGGCATCAACTGCTACAATATTCTTGTCCTTCAGGGCTTTGCGGACAGCAGGCGTGTCGAGGGTGGTGCGCTGTAAAGCCTCAATTTCGGTGGCTTTAAAGCCCACGGCTTTTAGGCTGTCTTCTGTAAAGGTCAGGGTTTCTTTCAAGTCCAATTCGATAGTGTAGCTGGTGCCGACCAGAACCGGTTTACCATGCTGAATTACGGCCTTGCGAGCATTGTCGTAGGCCTTTTTGGCGGCATCAAGGGCATCGTAAGCAGCGCCGAAGTTGTCGGCCAATTTGGTTTCAATGTTCATATCTAAACTCCATCTATCTGGGCCAGAATTGGCCGGTCAATCAACACAAGTGTTCTAGGCCCAACGGGCCGGTGGTGTCAAGCGGCCCTCCACCCGTCGAACCGGGCCTGCTGGTCTTTCAGGTGCTGGGCGGTGTTCTTGATCTGCTGGGCCATGCGGGCCAAGTGGCTGGCCTTGGCGAGGGCGTAGGTGGCGTGGTCGAGGCGACCAAAGCGGGCCTTGGGGGCGTGTTCAGCGGCCTGTGCGTCAAAGTTCGTGATGCTCGCCCAGAAGCATTGCGTCTCAAACTTTTTGTCACGATAGGTCACCCGGATTTCGCTTTCATCGTTCGTAACAGCGGTGTGGGTTCTAAACAGACCGGCAAGCTGGGTCTGGATCATGGCGATGTACTCGCCCAGCCGGTCGCGGCTGACCTCGAACGGGAGGTGGCGAGCGCCGAAGCAGGAGGAGGTCTGCCAGCCTTCGCCGGGGCGCTGGTAGCCGTGGTGGGCGATGACGCCGGTTTCCGCGAGGATCGGGCGACCGCAAATCTGGCAGGTCTTGGCGACGGCGGCACGAGCCGCCTTAAGGGTTGCGGCCTTGGTCGGGGCCTTTGCAACCAGCGGGGTGCCTTTGATGTTCGCGCGGAGTTCGGCGCACTCGTTGGCAAACTTAACTTCGGCGGCAAAGTTTGCGTACAGAGCGGCGTGTTTGGGCTTCCAAACGTGCAGGGCGTGGTTGCCGTAGTACAGGTCGCGGTCGGTGCCGGTCATGTGGCAACCTTCACGGCGGGCATCAAGCAGCTTTGTATGTACGGGTTCCTTGAAGCCTTCGTCATAGGCGCGGTTCAGGGTGTCCAAGGCGTTTTTCTGGGCGGACTTGCTGGTAAAACCGGCGAGGGCGGCGGCGAGGACATCGTTGAAGTATTTGTTGGCGCGGGTGGTGGTCATTTAGTATCTCCCTGTTGATCTGATGGAGGGATAATAGGCCCATTGGGCCGGGGGTGTCAAATGGGGGGTTAGGCCACCTTGGGCCGGTTGATGATGGTCTGGAGGGTGCCTTCGCGGTCCTCATGGGCCTTGACGGTGGCCTTCAGGGTCAGGGTCTCGCCATTGTCGGCAATGCGGTTGCCCTTGTAGATCACGATGTTCCCGGAGGCGTCCTTGAACCCGTGGACGGTCAGCATGCCGTACTGGGTCTCGAAGGACTTAGACCACTGGAGGGTCAGGGTCAGGGTCAGGCGGTCGCCCACGGCCCCCAGAAAGGCGCTGGCGGCGTTTTCAGCGGCCCGCTTGGCAGCGAGGGCGGCACGGCCCGAAATGCGCTCCAGCAGGCTCTGCGCGAAGCTGATCTGCTTGTCGGAGATCGAGCCGTACTTGACCAGCTTCTGGACCATTTCGCAGATGATGCCCTCTTCGCGGGGGACCGTGTGGACGTTGACGTTGGCAGCGTAGATGTCCCAGAGGGCGGTCAGGCCCTTGTCGGCCAGCGTGGCCTGCGCCTTGGCCTTACCGGCAATACGACCTTTTTCGCCTTTGACGGTTTTGCGGAAAAGGTTGAAGCCTTCATCAGAGAAATCCATTTTGTCGGCGCAGGTTTCGCCCACGTTGATGTAGGTATTGCTGATGGGGTGGTGAAAAACGGCCAGATACATGGCGCTAGCCCCGCAGATACCGCAGGTGCCGCCGTGGTCGTGGGCGGAATAGCGGCCACCGGTATTGGCGCGGTGGGCTTCAATTAATTCCATCTGATTGGCGTTAATAAACCCGGCATACGGGCCGATATACTTGAAACCGACGAACGTATAGTCGGCGGGAGCAATGGCGTTGGGGCGGTGGATGTCAGTGCGGGTCATAGTCATCTCCAAATCAATCGACCTACGCATCATAGGCCCAATGGGCCTCATGTATAGGGGGAAAATGGGGGTCAGGCAGTTTATTTTAGCTTGCAGGAGAGGCCCATATGGCCCATAAAAGGGGGTCGATTGGCGGCGTTTTGCTGCCTAAAGTGGAGATAGATGATGAATTTCAATAAGATACGCCTTCGGTCATTGCCGGGGGCTACGAATTGCAGGTGCGGGGTGGGCCTCCCACATGGGTCAACGGCCCGCTGGGTTGGGTCCCGCTGGTGGGACTGCTGGGATTGCTACATGTGCCGGGGGCGCAAATGAGCCGGAACTACGGAATTAGGCCGGACCACCGGCAGGTATATATCCCGCCGGAGGAAAAATTTCCGCGCGTATTTGGCCTGATCAGTATGCTGGTCGGGGGCGTACTGCTGGCTGCGCTACTCACTGGGATGATGTTTCTGGCTCAACTGCTATATTGGTTGATGCCGTGAGGCGGGTATTTGCCTTTGCCGCCTACGCAATGCTCTTGGCTATATTGGGATACCAATTATGGACAATACTGCACATGATACAAACCCACCTGCGGTGGAGGACATGATGATCGAGGACGCAAGAGAGTTCCTAAAAAATCTGGCCGCAGACGGTCTGGATGCGTATCTGGACAGGGTATGGGAGATGCGGGAGCCAGTGCCGCCTAAGCCGTCGAGCAAGGGCTGGCCCTATAAGCCTGCATGTGAACTGGCGTTAGAGACCCCGCGCCGGTTAAAGGTGCTGAAGTGAACCTCCCCAAGGAACTTATGGACATATTAGACAATTTGGAAAAATTCGACGCCGAACGGGACAGGGTGGCTCAGGCCATATCTGAGGCAAATGCCGGGAACAAACTGGGTTGGAGATACCCGCCCGATTTAATCGTCCCCGACGACATCCGGCAGAGTTATTTGGCAGGGCCAGCACATTGACACCCGAACAGCTAAAATCCGCCCGCGCCAAACTTGGCGACTTGAAACCGGCTGAACTCGCGCAAATCATAGGTCTCAGGTGGGACCGTACCATCCGTAAATGGGAGGCAGGGGAGAGAGCCATCCCTGAGCCTGTGGCGATCCTCCTGAACCTGTTCTTGGAGAACCCGGTCCTGATCACTATGTCCGAGAAGTTCCGTCCGGTGTATAACGACGCCGGAACAAAGGTGAACGGACATGCCTAGGAAGAAAAAGGATTTGGTGACAGATAGTCCTGAAATAGCTGCGGAACCCAGAAGTGTGGGAAGACCCAGCAAATACACAGGTAAACTGGCCGATGAGATTTGCACTCGCATTGCTCTGGGGAACAGCCTGAGAAAGGTTTGCCGTGCGGATGACATGCCGGACATCACAACTATCATCCGTTGGACTAGGGAAAATAAGGAATTTTGCCAACAATATGATAGGGCTTGCGTAGACCGGGGCAATCATCTGGCCGAAGAAGCCTTGGAAATCGCTGATCAAACCCCTGAGACAGAGCCTGTCAGGGACAAGGAAGGCAACATCATCGACATGCGGCTGCACTCTGCCTACGTCTCATGGCAGAAAAACCGGGTGGACGCCCGCCGCTGGTATGCGAGCAAACTGTCCCCGAAGCGGTTTGGCGATAAAGTCCAGACTGAGGTTTCTGGGGTCGATGGCTCTGCGATCAAGGTCGAGACTGTTGCGCTGGACGTAGCCAGCCTGTCCCCGGAGTCCCGCGCTGCTCTCAGGGCTGCGCTGGTGGAAGCTAAGTCCAAGGGATGAGACAAGTCTATGAGACATCCGGGGACCTGACCGCAGAGGATCGCGTGTCAGATATACTGTCGGCGGCTTGGGGGTTCGATCTGGAGAAGCTGCCCCGGCTCCACACGTTCGACCGCGCTCTAAAGCGGGGCGGTGTCCTGCGCGGGTATATCGAGATCAAGAACCGGAAGAAGTCCTATCCGACATATTTGATCAGCCTGAAGAAATGGCGGGACATGCTGATGGTATCAGAGGCCGCGAAGGTCCCGGCTGCGCTGGTGGTCTGCTGGCCGGTTGAGGGGGAGATGAAGACCAAGGTCATAAGGATCAGCCGCGCGAAGGTTGGCATAGTCGAGGGTGGCCGCAGGGACCGGGGCGATCCCAAGGACATTGAGGATATGGTTGAGATACCAATGTCCCAGTTTGACGATGTGTTCTAAGCGCCAGACCTATGTCTGCCGCGACTGCGGACAGTTGTGGAAACTGCTGCATATGCGGACATGCCGGTACTGGGTCGAGAAGTCCAAGGTGGTTATGAAGTGGCAATGTAAACAGGCCAATGGGGCCGAGTGTTTCATGTGAAACAATCAGAAAGCGGGAGAGTTCTGTGGCAAATTATTTGGTACGACTGATAGAGAACAAAGAAATCGTGGGCTTCTTCAATGCAGTAAACGATTATGAGTTGTTCTGGCTGGTAGATGAATGCACGGACCCTTGGGGCTGTGAGCGGCAAAAGCTGATTGGCGGGTGGGGCGTCATGTGGCCCGCGCCGAAAGCATTTAAAGTTCCACTGAAAAACCTTGACGCTGAGGTAAAGCTAAACAAGGCCCAACTTACAGAATGTGCCACTACGCTATTGCTGGATGAGGGTAAATGGAAGCCGGTGGCCGTTGAGGAGCGGAAAGACTATTATTACAGAGGTTAGGGTATCTGTGTTACAAAGGCCGTGCCTGTCGCAGGCCCCTTTCCTGCTGCTGGTACGGCCTGTCTCGGTTTTGCTTCCCGCTATCCGGGACAGGCCACCTAAATTGGGAATAGGGTATGATCGTTGATGTGGGCGGCAAAATGTTGGATGCGGACGAAAGTCTGCGTCTGCTAGACCAGTACGAGAACGAGCAAAGCCTGTACGACTTCCTGATCAACTCATGGAAGTATATCGACCCAAGCCCGTTCACCCACGGCTGGCCTATTGAAGCAGTTGCAGAGCATTTGCAGGCCGTTTGCGATGGCGATGTAAGGCGTTTGATCATCAATATCCCGCCGCGTTGCTGCAAATCCTCCCTGACATCCGTGGCATTCCCGGCTTGGGTTTGGGCGCAGGAGTATGCCAGTGCGACCAGCGGGCCGGGGGTGCAGTTCCTGACGGCATCCTACGCGCAACAGCTATCCATCCGAGACAGCGTGAAGTGCCGCCGGTTGATTGAAAGCCCGTGGTACAAATCCATTTGGGGTTCACGATTTGTTCTCACCAGCGACCAGAACACCAAGGGGCGCTTCGACAACTCCAAGGGAGGCACCCGGCTCTCCACCTCGGTAGGATCGGCCCTGACCGGTGAAGGTGGCTCGATCATCATCGTAGACGACCCAAATGCGGCTCAGGAGGCGTTCTCCGACGCGACCATTGAGACAACCATCGACTGGTGGGACAACGCCCTCAGCACCCGCCTGAACGATCCTAAGACGGGCGCGTTTGTGGTGATCCAGCAGAGGCTGGCTGAGAACGACCTGACCGGCCACATCCTTGAGAAGCAATCCGGGGAGTGGACCCACCTGTGCCTGCCTATGGAGTACGAGAAGTCCCGCTCCTTCGTGACCACCATTGGCTGGGAAGACCCTCGAACGGAGGAGGGCGAACTACTCTGGCCGGAGCGGTTCGGACCAAAGGAAATCAAATCGCTAGAGTCCGCGCTAGGCCCGTGGGCTTCGGCTGGTCAGCTACAGCAGAGACCGGAACCCAAGGGCGGCGGCATCATCAAGCGGGACTGGTGGGAACTCTGGCCCCATGATGCCTATCCCGCGATGGACTATGTGATTGCCTCGCTCGATACGGCTTACACCACCAAGAGCGAGAACGACTTCAGCGCCATGACCGTCTGGGGAGTATTCTCCGGGGATGTCGTGGCCCAGAATGTCAGGGCGGGCGGAACTGACACGGAACGGTCCTACGCCCAGCAAAGCCCCAAGGCCATGCTGATGGACGGCTGGCAGGAGCGGCTGGAGTTACATGATCTGGTCGAGAAGGTCGCCAAGACCTGCCGGACCATGAAGATCGACAAGCTGATCATCGAGAACAAGGCAGCGGGCCATTCGGTCGCGCAGGAAATCCGGCGGCTGTACGCCCATGAGGACTGGGCGGTCCAACTGGTGGACCCGAAGTCTCAGGACAAGCTATCGCGCCTGTACTCGGTTCAGCATCTGTTCAGTGAGGGGATGGTCTATGCGCCGGACAGGTCATGGGCCGATACCGTCATGACGCAGGTGGGGACGTTCCCCAAGGGTAAGCACGATGACTTGGTGGACACGGTGAGCATGTGCCTTCGCCACCTTCGTGACCTTGGCATGTTGACGCGCGGGCAGGAGATGGTTGCTCAGGTCCAAGAGTCGATGAAGCATCGCGGGAATGATCTTAGGCCGTTGTATTAAGGTTCATGGTTTGTTCTAGACCACACCAGTGGTATCTTGCGGTCAAATATCCGCAAGGAATAGATCATGGCGTTAACTCCGGGGCTGTCTCCGTCCATTAGGCTTGTTCAACCTGACCCTGAATTTGAAGGGATGGGAGAGGACTCCACTGTCGAGATCATCGAGGGCGACGATAAGGAAATTGCCAATGAAGATGGCAAGGTTCTGGAGATCGAGCATGACGACGGCTCGATCACGATCAGCCTAGACGGCAAGTCCCTTACCGGAGAAGACGAAGCTAAAGGTCCGACCGGCTGGTTTGATAATCTGGTCGATGACATTCCCGAACTGGAACTGAACCGTATTTCGGACGAACTGCTGCGCGGTATCTCTGATGACATCGAGAGCCGCAAGGACTGGATCGAAGATCATTCGACCGGCATCAAGCTGCTTGGTCTCAAGATTGAAATTCCCGGCCTCGGCGGCTCCGCAGAAGGAGCGCCTGTCGAGGGCATGAACAGGGTGCGGCACCCTCTCCTGCTGGAGGCGGTGTTGCGCTTTCAGGCCAACGCCCGCTCTGAAATGCTGCCGACTGACGGCCCGGTGAAAATCCGCAACGACGATAACAACGCGACACTGGAAGAAGATCAGCTTGCCAAGGCGTTCGAGCGGGACCTGAACCATTACCTGACCTCGACGGCCACAGAGTATTACCCCGACACCGACCGCATGCTGTTCATGCTGGGCTTCGGCGGTACGGCATTTAAGAAGGTTTACTTCTGCCCCCTGCGGAACCGGCCTGTCTCTGAGACGGTCGATGCTGATGACCTTATCGTCAATAACAACGCGACGGACTTGCAGAACGCCAAGCGCATTACGCACCGGTCCTATCAGCGGCCTTCGACGGTTAAGCGCCTCCAGATACTGGGCGTGTACCGGGACATCGACCTGTCCACCCCGAACATGAGCAATCTGGATAGCCTCCAGCGCGAGAAGCTGTCTGTGCAGGGCATTGCCCCGGACAGCATGAACCCGAACGACCGGGACCGCGAGATTTACGAGTGTAACTGCGAACTCAACATTCAGGGTTACGAGCATAAGATGCGCGGTAAGGTGACCGGCCTCGAAATCCCGTACCGGGTTACAATTGACGTTTCCTCCAAGAAGGTCCTGTCGGTTGTCCGCAACTACAATGAGGACAAGCAGGAACTCCCAGAGGCCCGCAAGACCTTCGTGAAGTACACCTACGTTCCGGGCATGGGCTTTTACGACATCGGCCTGCTGCACATTTTGGGTAACACCACCAACGCCATTACGGCTGCTTGGCGCGAACTGCTGGACGCTGGCATGTACGCCAACTTCCCCGGCTTCCTGATGGCCGATACCGGTGCGCGGCAGAATACTAATATCTTCCGGGTTCCTCCCGGCGGCGGTGCCTTGGTCAAGACCGGCGGTATGCCGATCAATCAAGCCATTATGCCCCTGCCGTACAAGGAGCCTTCCCAGACCTTGATGGGGCTGGTGGACAACATGGCCCAGACCGGCATGCGGCTGGGCGGTACGTCTGAGGCTGCGGTTGGCGAAGGCCGCTCTGACGCTCCTGTGGGAACCACACTGGCCCAGATCGAGCAGTCCCAGAAGGTCCTGAACTCGGTCCACAAGCGCATGCATGCGGCGCAGGCTGAGGAGTTCCAACTCCTGAAGGAAGTCTTCAAGGAGCATCCTGACAGCTTCTGGCAGCGGAATAATAAACCTGCTGCCGCTTGGGACGAGAAGACTTTCCTGACGGCTTTGGAGAACTACGAACTGATCCCGCAGGCCGATCCCAACACGGCTTCGCAGGTCCAGCGGCTGATGAAGGTCATGGCCCTGAAGCAGCTTCAGCAGGCTAACCCCTCGCTGTATGACCCCATCGCCATTGATACCGCCGCGCTACAGGCCATTGGCTGGAGCAATCCCAGCCAGTTCCTTGCGCCGCCCTCTGCCCAGCAGAACCCGCCCCCGGAACTGGTCAAGATGCAGGCCGACGCCAAGGCTGCACAAACAATGTCCGACGCCCACATGTTGGGCGCACAGTCCAAGGCTAAGTCGGATGAGGCTAAGACGCAGATCGACGCCCAAAAGGTCCAAATCGACGCTGCCAAGGTCGAGATCGACAAGATGAAGGCTGAGGCCGACATGAAGGACAAAGAGATCGAGGCCCAGAACAAGTTTCAGGACCGCAAGTTCAAGGAGCATGTCCAGTTGATTGATCTGGCCCAGAACATCGCGGTCCACCCTGAGAGCCTAGATGTGATCCAGCCCTTGATCGCCCCGGCCATTCAGGACTTGAGCGACATCAGTGGCCCGGAAGAACAGCAGCCCGGTCTTGCCCCCGGCCTGATTCCTAGGGACCAGTAATGTCCAAGGATGTCCGCAAAGCATTGATGATTGCCAAGGGGCCTGTATCCAGCGGGTATCTGCCTCCGGGCCATCCTGAGCGGGAGGCTAACCTTGCGCGTCATATGGAAGGCAGTGTGGCTCCGCCAGTGTTGTATCATGGTACATCCAAGGACGCCGACTTTAAGAAGTTTAATATCCCTAAAAGCGGCGCGTGGTTTACGACAAGTACGGATGCTGCATCATCGTATGCCAAAGAAAATGATAGCCAAGGGTATAAGAGTGACTGGGGGTGGAATATTACGCCTACAAATACCGCCTCTCGCGTTGTTCCGGTTCACCTAAGCGCCAAGAACCCTAAAGTTTACGAAGACCCCAAAGAATTTAGCGATCTGACATATTCTTTAGCTAAAGAAAATTATAAGCGCGGTCAGGGCATTTTATTTGATCAATTGCGTCAAGCTGGTCATGACAGCGTTTGTATCGGAGGCAATACTTGGGTTGCCCTGTCAAACCCGGCTCAAATAAAATCCGCCACCGGCAACAACGGCCAATACGACCCAAACGAGCCGGACATCACCAAGGCCGAAGGCGGCAAAATCTTGCCCCCCGGCCATCCTGAGCGGGAGGCCAATCTTGCGCGGTATATGAAGGGGGCTAATAAACAAGTCTTTAACAAAGATAAAAGCCCTAAAACATTTTATCATGGGACTACGGTCCCGGAGGATTTCTCTGAGTTTTCTGTTGGCAGTCCTATTCATACAGAAGATGAATATGGTGAAAGCCATAGGCGTATTTATACGCACAACGACCCGACAACTTACCTTGGAAGCCACTTCGCGGAAGAGCCTGAAATTGCCAATAAATTTGGTAAAGGCTTATATGGAGAGGCCAAGGGGGCGCAGGAGGGTAATCGGGTGCTTCCCGTGCATCTCAGCATTAAAAAGCCGCATGTCACGACGGAAACAGACATGATTCGCTCTATGCTGCGCGACACTTATGATCATCCTGCCGTTAGTGCAAGGCTCCAGAATGAAGAAGAAGAAAAGCGGTATGACGATCCTAAAGAAATAGATTTTCGCACACGGGTAAATAAATTTGCTTGGAAACTTTCTTCAGATGAATCTGCGTATGACAATGATACGTTTGCAGAGCAAATGGCGAAGCAATACAGGAATAGACTTATAAATGCTGGTTTTGACGGCATAAAATATCAGAATGAAGTAGAGGGCGGTAACTCTTGGGTTGCCTTCCACCCTACCCAGATTAAGTCCGCTGTCGGCAACAACGGCCAGTACGACCCGAACGAGCCAGACATCACCAAGGCTGAAGGCGGGGAGGTCAAATCCCGTCATCCTGCCCTGAGCATCCCCGGCTTTCATGTTCGTGAGGAAATTCACGGCACTCCAATATTTACGGGAGGTCGTAATGCCAATTAAAGCCTATCAAGGCTCCCCTAACTTAATACAGTCAGAGCCGGATTATCCCCTTGGCCGATATAAGGATGAGTTTATTGGATCGGGCGAGGGCGCACAGGCTTACGGGCATGGGCATTATTTTGCCGAAAATCCAGAAGTAGCAAATACATATAGGTATGTTAATTCCGGCATTGATCCAGATGAGACAACATATGACGGAAAGCCAATATCGCATCATTATAATGAGGCTATGGCTGCAAAAGATGCTGCTGACCGCAAGCGTGTCAGCGGCCCTGCTATGTCCAGATTAAACGCAAAGGCAGGCTTCTGGGAAAAGCTAATGACAAATTGGCATCCCGACAACGCAATATCTGAGGCTAATACTGAAGACTTTGGGTGGCCTGAATATACAAAGTTTGCAAACTCCTTAGACCGCTCAAAGTTTAATGTGCCTAAAGCTGGGCATATGTATGAAGTCGCTATCAACGCGCATCCAGATCATTTTCTTGATTGGGATAAGCCGCTGAGTGAGCAGCCATTAATCGTTCAAGACATGGCCCGCAACGCTGACCTGACTCATTTGAAACCGGGAAACCGCACCCGGAGACAAATTGAAATGTGGCGGGATGGGACGCTTCCCAATAAAGAGAGCGAGCCGACCGGGAACGTGTTGCACAGCGCCCTGACCGATTATGGTA
>Ga0114974_10002688_pt1 | contig 13656 bp, 15 predicted proteins | sample S_130206_EF_Meta_FD_87318 | JGI IMG/M metagenome (GOLD analysis project Ga0114974, IMG submission 87318) | Freshwater microbial communities from Lake Simoncouche, Canada to study carbon cycling - S_130206_EF_MetaG | ecosystem: Environmental > Aquatic > Freshwater > Lake | place: Lake...
GCACCTGCTGGACGTACTGCCAGTCTAAATGTTGCAGCAGTTGATGTTAGGTTAGCAACTGAGATAGATGAGACTACCGCTTCCTTCGCAGAAGGAACAGTGTAGAGAGTTGTAAGTGTTGTTGCAGATGGGTTTACTTGCCCAAGTACTTTCTTTGCCATTGTTTATATCCTTTGCTTAGGCACCCATCAGCATAAATACTGACGGTGTAGGGTCGGTTACGATTGATGCCCACGCAGCGGCTGTTCCGTTGGTGGTCAAATATTTTCCTGAGTTTCCAGTCTGTGATGGTAGAGCATCTACTGCTCCCCAAGATGAAACAGTTCCATTGGTAGTTAGATACTTACCTGAGTTACCAGTCTGGCTTGGTACTACATACTGAGTTGAGTCTGTAGCAACCAAAGTCTTAGATGACGGAATTGTTGTTCCATTGATGCTGGTAGCAGTGGCTACACCTAGCACTGGAGTAATAAGTGTTGGAGTATTATCCATTACGAACTTAGTGCCAGTACCAGTCTGAGATGCAATCGAAGTTGCAGGACCTACAGATGTAATTGGACCAGTCAAGTTGCTAGGAGCAATTGATGCTGTGTCAATGTAACCCTTAGTTGCTGCATCAGTAGAATTTGTAGGAGTTCCAAGACCTGTAATCTTGTTAGAACCCATTGCAATAGCACCAGACATAGTGCCACCAGCCAGAGGCAACTTAGTTGCTAGGCTATTAGTGACAGTAGTTGAGAATGATGCGTCATTGCCAAGTGCTGATGCCAACTCATTAAGAGTATCAAGAGCACCAGGTGCTGCAGCAATAAGGTCTGTAATTTCTGTTTGTACATAAGCAGTAGTTGCTACCTGAGTTGTATTAGTGTTGGCTGCTGCTGTTGGGGCAGTAGGTACACCAGTCAACGCTGGGCTTGCCAATGGAGCGTATGTGCTTGATGCTGTAGCAGTTGCTAACTTTGCATCTAACTGGGTCTGAATATTTGAACTTACGTTATCAAGGTATCCAAGTTCAGTTGCAGATACTGTTGATGAAGGAGCAATCTTTGTCCAAGCAATAGCAGCAGATGCGTTGATGTCTGCATCTACGATGCTGTTAGCAGCAATGGCTGCTGTAATGCTTGCGTTGCCTGTTCCATCAAATGATGCAGAAGTACCAGTCACATCGCCTGTAAGGCTGATTGTACGCCCTGTAGCAAGTGCTGTGGCAGTAGCGGCATTACCAGTTGTAGAACCAGATGAGCCTGTTACGTTACCAGTTACATTGCCAGTCACATTTCCAGTTACGTTACCTGTGATGTTACCTGTAAATGTACCTGCAATAGTACCTGCACCAGTAATAGTTGGAGCAGAGATTGTTGGGCTAGTTGCAAATACATTTGCACCAGTTCCAGTCTCATCTGTTAGAGCAGCAGCAAGGTTTGCACTTGATGGAGTAGCAAGGAATGTAGCAACACCAGTGCCAAGTGAAGTAATACCAGTACCACCATTGGCTACTGGAAGAGTTCCAGTAACGCCTGTTGTTAGAGGTAACCCAGTTGCATTAGTCAAAACACCAGATGCTGGAGTTCCTAATGCTGGGGTAGTTAGCACTGGGCTAGTTAAAGTCTTGTTAGTTAAAGTCTGTGTGTTAGTTGTACCAACGACAGCACCAGTTGCACCGTGTCCTGTTGTTGCTTCGATGTGGTTATTAGCCTCACGGAAGTCACGGCCAATAGCCATGTGACGTACCTTTGCACCAGCAGAGTGGGCAATAGCATTAGTGCCATCTACACCAGTACCACGAGTAATTGTTATTGTATTGCTACCCGAAGCACTGGGAGGGATTACATCTACAATTTCTTCAAGGGCTGTATCTGGGTCAATAACTACTGTGAATGTTTCACCAGCAGCAAGTGTGATACCGCCAAGAAGCGCTGTAGCGGAGTTGACCACCATAGTAGTTGCGCTAGAGTTTAACGCTGAGGTAAGGTTAGTTTCCTGGGAAGTAGAGGAATATTTGCGAGTTGTCATATTTTAGTACCTCGTGTAGTGGATTCGGGTGGGGTAAACGTCACGGAGTTTCTTAGTTTCTTCATTCAGACGTTGCTGATAAAGAGCAAGAAGGAATCGGGCAGTAGATGCACCAGAGCCATATTGAATCTTGGTGTCTGCATTGTCTGCTTCTGCAGATGAGTAGTTAAGTCGACCTGGGTCAACGAAGGATGCTAGACGATATGCTGCACCGTAAACAATGACATCCTTGCAAGATGAAGGTAATCCTGTAACAGTCTCAAATACTGCACTAGATGCAGATGCTGTTAGGGTAGATGGCTTCTTTGAATAATAAACTTGAACTGTACGACCTGACTCAATGCGGTCATAGATTGAAATACTCTGCGCTGTTGCAAATGCTGTTGTATTAGCAAATACGTCTGCTCGGTAGTTTCTTACAGGTAGCCATTCTTCTGTTGGTCCTGTTGGCTTGTATGAGACATACAGAATTGTTTGCACTTCGGCAGGAAGTGAGTATGTTGTCTTAACTGTGTTATATGTAAAGGTGTGTACTCCGACAGCAAATAGATTAGGAAATACTGCATCAATTGTATCATTGATAGCCTTCTTAATAGTTGCTCGTGGGAAGGTAGGAGCAATTGTTACCTTAGTGTTTGCTGTGTGTGCTGCAGCGGTTGTACCGTGGTAGCCACGACCATAAGGAGCAATGTTTCCAACTGATGAAATACGGTCATATGTATCTAGCCATATTAACTCGTCATCAATTTCAACAGTACCTTTACCAATATTGGTCACACTGCCCAGACTTAGTGATAAACCAGAAGAGGTTACATCAGCAGTCAAATGCGTAGTACGGTCTTGCCTTAATGTATAGCCTGACAGATTGAGAGTAATCTCATCTACCAAATTGGCATAGGTCGTTGTCATTGGATTCCTTTAAGTTAATTACTTGTTTTTGTTTGCTTTTGCTTTTGCTACTGCTGCTGCGCGGCGCTTGTTTTCAGCCGCTACTTGTGCTGCAGTCATTCCTTGGTTTGAACCACCACGAAGAGCCTTGGCTGCACCAAATACAAATTTAGCAAATGGGTCAGTTGTTCCACTTTTCTTAGCCAGTGGGATTACCTTACTATTTGCGCGTGTGCTAGGAGTATTAGGCATTGTAACTGCTTTGCTGTTTGCTCTTGTGCTAGGAGTGTTTGGCATGTTTGTTCCACCAAAGCCACTTTTTGCTGGAATTCTTACAGTAGGTTTCTTTGCTGTTGCTGCTGCACGAGCAGCATCTGCAGACTTGTAAGTAGCACCGCTAGACTTTGCTGGTGTATTAGCAACAAATCTAGAACCAACATATTTTCCGCCACCAGAACTTGCTGAACCACCTGCTGCTGCAACACGCTTTGCGCCATACAGACGCTTCAAAGCCTCGCGCATTTCAGGAGATGCGTTTGCTGCACCCTTAAGAGCCTTAGTCATTCCCATTGCTTTAACTTTATTAATAGTAGCCTGTGACACCTTAGTGCCAGGAGTTACTACTGTTTTTTTTGCTGCAGTCTTCTTCTTCGCTGCTGCCATACTTGATGTGCTACCTCGGTACTCTGATGATTTCTTTGAACCATAGTTACCAGGTGCACCTGAGTTATCAATTGCCATTACCATTTCACCTTATCTGCCCAATATGCGGCACTCATTTTACCTTTGGATATATTCTTAGCATGTCTTGCTTTGAAAGACTTACGTCGTGCTGCATTGGCAGCAGATTCTCCTGCTTTTTTAGGTGAGCCAGAAACGCCTTGTTGTCCAAAACGTATGGTCCTAACCTGGCTACCTACCTTAGCCACAACAACGTGTGACTTAGTAGGGTGGCTAGGAGTAGCCTTTGGCTTGTTATAGCCAGACACTCCAGCCCGTGTTAGTCGTGAGTCTTTCATCTGTAACCCTTTGTTTTCTTTGCTACTGATTTAGGTTGCTTTACAAACTGCTTACCCTTTGCATTACCTCTAGCCTTGGCTCGATTAGTGGCAGCCTTTTCGCCTGGAGTTAATGCTTCCCAAGCAGCAGACGGTAGATATCTTTTCTTGCCCTTGGAGGGCTTACCGTCTGAGGTCTTCCACTGCTGTGCAGTCCACTTCTTGAGTGACTGCTGAGACTTAGCCAAAACCATTACTTATACCCTCCGCCAGCCTTTTTGTATTGAACAGCAAGTAGTTGTGCCTTACGAGCAGACCACTCTCCAGGGTCTCCACCCTTAGAGCCAGCCTTAATCTTCTTGAATAAAGAAGCACGCATGCTAGGCTTGGTATAGTTACCTGCAGCGTTTACTTTAGACTTTGCTTTTTTGACTGGCATTTACTTCTTCTTTACCTTAGGCTTTGTGTGAGTAAGAACTTTGCTAGATGCTGTGTGAGTTACGCCAGTGTGTACTTGTCCGTTCATTCTATGAACAGCACCTTTGTACTCTTTGCCACTCTTGAGATAATGCTTAGATGTTTTGCTCATTTCTTTTTCTTCACCATTTTCTTAGGCTTAGACTTACCAGCCTCAGATAATGCAATAGCAATTGCTTGCTTACGAGACTTGACTACTTTTCCACCTTTACCAGAATGAAGCGTCCCAGTCTTAAACTCGTGCATAACTTTCTGAGTTTTTGTCTTCTTCATTTCTTCTTAGCCTTTACTTGCTTGCCAGTCTTATCATCATAACGACGACCTTGAAGGGCTGAACCAAATAGTTGACCAAATGCTTTATCTTGCTTACGACGAAGCATGTTTGCACGCTCATCTGTTCCAGGGCCAGACTTGTTCATTGCTTCACCTGTTTTTTGGTAAGCACGGAAAGACTGTCCTAGTTCCTTCTTAAGGTTATCTAGGTAAGATACTTTCTTAGCCATTAGTACATACCACCAAATAGTCCCTTTGCAGCCTTCTTGGCTGTCTTCTTTGCAGTTTTCTTGGCTGCCTTCTTCTTCATACCACCAGTGGCTGAACCATATTCAGACATACGGTTCTTCTTGCCTTCGCCCATTTCGTGCTTCTTATTCTTGGCTGACATCTTCATTATATTACTCCCACTTCCTTGAGCGTAGATACTGTTTTATTTTGAATTATCTTGCTATCGCCCATGGTATTAGCATCAAATGCTTTACCCATGACATCAGAGGCACGACGTGCTTCCTGAATCTTCTTCATGCTTGTGCCAGCAGGTTGAATCCCATCAGCGCGTGCTGCGCGATAGGCTTCTAACTCACCGTCCCACTTTTTATTACTCACCATCTTCTGAGATGATGCATCTCCTGGACTCATTTGAAGTCCAATAACCTTGCACCCAAAGCAACCTTCAACGTCCTCTGGATGGTCTAATCTGTGTCTCATACCGTCTCCACTGTATAACCTGCAGCCTCAAGACTGGCTTTTTCTCCTGGACTAACTTCATAGGAGTATCCTCCCAAGTATGCTTCGTCAGCAGCGTCTACCTCTTCTGAGGATGGATAGCGAGTTTCGTAGTATTCGCCATCTATCTTCAAGACTGTTACGCCTCTAGTAAGCCTGTAACGGCTAAATAGACGACCTTCACCTGCAGGGCCTTCGCTTATTGTAGGTGTTGTGAATTTGTATGCCATTTAGCCTCCTAAGCCGTTTTATGGATAGAGCAGGAGTTACCCCCTGCCCCACCCATCTAAATACTTAGATTATGGACGAACTGATGAAGCAGTCTCGATGCGGTATAGCGCCTCTTGACGGTAGATTGCCCAGTTGATAATACCGTGCCATCCGACTGGACGGAAACGGTTCAACTTGTCTACAACGTTACCAAACTCAATGCCTGGTTCCTTCCATACTGCTTCAGCAAGTGCTTGCTGTCCTAGTACGTAAGTGTTGTAAACGCGGCACTTTGGAGTAACTGTAAGTGTGTTTGTTCCAACAGTTCCTGAGTTAGCGACAGACACTGTGAATGTAGTGTTTGTTGCACCAACTGAAATTGCTGTAATCAAAGCACCTGAACCTACGTTAGTACCTGAGATAGCATCGCCAACCTCAGCAAGACCACCGAATGCAGCATTTGCTGCAACGATTGTGAACGCACCTGAAACACCTGATACTGCTGCTGCAGTAGCAAGTGCTGTCTGAGCAGCACCTGTGTTAGTGTTTGTCATGCGTGGTGTCTCGATGAAACGAACACCTTCCCATGCGCCAAGTTCACCAGCAAGTAGTGCACCAGCATTCTGGTACTCATGTGGTGTACGCCAGATGTTGTTACCTGTCTCTACGCGTAGGTCGTGTGAAACCTCTGGGTGGATGTATGAAACATACATTCCGCCACGAGGAACAACATTGTTAGCACGCAACTTTGTTACAGCGTAACGTACGTCGCGACCCTTGAATGTGTCTGTTGTTGTAACTGTTGACTTTGCTGCAGTTGTAGAAAGTGCACCAGCAGATTCGCGGATGACGTTTGTACCTGCATCAAGGATAGCAGCAACACCATTGTCTAGTGTAGTTGCCATGTTGAATGCGACTGCGTTAGCAATCCATGGGTCAACGTCAGCAAGAGTCATAAGTGACAACTTGCGTGTTGGAAGTACTACGCGACCTAGTTCTGTCTGTGAGACATCTAGTGTTGTAGTTGCTGGTAGTGCTACTGCATCTGGGTCTACAGTTTCATCGAGTGTGGCACCAGCAATTGTGGTGTCAGAAATATCGTTGTGGAACTGGAAACGAATTGAAGAACCGTCGTGAGTTGGGTTTCCGATTTTCTTGTCCGCGATTGCACGGAACTGTGGTGTTGAACGCAAGTTGAGTTCAATCAACTTGTCATACGCCATAGTTACAAGATTGGAACCTAACCCAGAGGTTGTAGTTGAAAAGACATCAGCCATTTGGCGATATCCCCTTTCTGGTTAGTGTGCGGTTTTTTACTGACCGCTGAGAATGGATAGAATCTCTTCTTCTGTTGTTGCGTTAGCAAGACGATTTTGTAAATCGTTAGAAGAAGCAGGTGTCTCAGCATTAGTTAGCACAGAATCCATTCTCTGCATTGCAGCGATATCATTTTCATTAACTGCTTGCTTAGGTGCTGGTGTGTATCCGAAGACATCACCATTTGCATCTAACCAAGCGTTGATAGCATCTTCAGATGCTTCGATATCATTTGGAATGAATTGTGCAATCTTATGATTGACACCCTTGGATGTAAGTACATCCTTTAGAATCCGCTCTTTTTGGGCTTTGGTGAGTTCACCATATGATGCCTCAAGTTCCTTGCTTTTGCGCTGTTCAGCCTTTAGTTGCTTACGTAGTCGCTTAACAAGGTCTGAATCTGATTCAAACACAGGTGTGCTTGTTTCCTCTTCGTCTTCGTCATCTGCCCAGTAGTTGTCGCGGTTTTCGCTCATAGCGAGTCTCCCTTTTAGTAGTTATCGCACACCTCAATTTAGATGGGGTATCTTCATTGGCTTGTACTATCGGTCTATTACGCCCCCTGGGGCCGATGGGTCCAGGTGGGGATTCTTTATAGCAGTCCTGATACGGAAGTGGTTCTTAGTGAACCAGTTGTAGTTCCTGATTGGCCTTGGAAGGCACGAATATTTTGCTCAGATAATCTTTTACGACGCTCTGAGGCTGTACCCATAAACTCTTCTTGTAGAAGACTGTTCTGGATATTTTCTGTAAGCGCAGCATTGGATTCAACAGTGCCACCAGCCTTCTCATAAATCTGAGCAAGTTGGGTTGTAGGCATCAATGTTTCAGAAATATTCTCAAAGCCAGTTCCAGCAAGTTGTGAAATCTGTGCTTCGCTGTAACCCTTAGCAGCAAGAGTTGCTGTGAGTTGCTTGAATCCTGATAGTTGAGCCGCTGATGTTGAGATACCAGACTTAGAACGACGAAGCGCTTCTGCTGTAAATACACCAGTTTGACGGTTAAGTTCTAACTGCTCTTTACCAATCTTAGGGTCTAAGTAGAAGTCTGCTAGGTCTGCTGCAGATGAAATAAAGCCTTGTTTAATAAGAGCATTAACCTGGAATGGGTCTGCTTCGAGTGCTCGTAGTTGAGCAGTTCCAGCACGCTCTGCAAGGTCTGCAACTGTCACATCATTCTTAATATATAACTTAAGTGCATCTTGTGTAAGATACTTAGAACTCAACTTATACTTGTCTACTACACCCTTAAAACCTTCGACTGTGTTAAACAGTTCGTTGGCAGTTTTAGGTACAGTTAGTCCCTCGTTAAGATAACCATACTCTGTATAGAATGGAGATGTAATTTTCTGACCATTCTTAAGAGTGTACTCTTTGCTGTTCAAGAAAATTTCTGTGGCGTTATCGTAATCAAGACCATCTCTAATAAGTCCATTAAGGAATGATGTAGATGCTTCAACGATAGTTGATGAGAATCCCATTCCTTTAAGAGCAGCCTTGAGGACATCAATATTTGTAGTTGGCTTGCCAGTTGTATCAATAACGTCGATAATAATAGGATTGCCATTGCCATCTACAGAACCATTGCCGTTATTGTTGTTTACGTCTGAGACGCCAAAAGATTGTGCTACTACATACTTATATTTACGCCAGACACCACCATAGTTAGCCCAATACATTCCTTCGCCTGGGTCTTCATCTGGCATAGGATTATCTGGGTTATCTCCAGCCTGTGTTATTACACGTGCAGAAGTAATTTTATCTGCTCGACCTGCTTGATACGCCTTTAATTCTTCTGGAGTAAATTTATTAAGTTTAACTGCTGCGCCAGTATTACCTGCTTCATAAGCAAGAGTTACTGGGTCAACCTCAAGGTCTATTCCAGCCTGGGCTACGGCAGCATCAATATCTGCTTGGCTTACCTTAGATGTGTCAGTACGAGGACCAGAAACACGGGGAGCACCAGTAGCGCCATCATCTAGTTGCATTAAGTCTGGATTATATCTAGCCATTATCCGCGTCCTAACTTGCTTCTTAAGTTCTGAGTCAAGTCAACAGCCTCATTAACTGCTTTGGCTGTCTTGCCATAATCAGGATGGTTCATAACCATTTGATTTAGTTCAAGCGCGTTAGGCATGCGGTATACACCTTTATCATCTTTGAAGTTGAGAGCCTGTAGTACAAACGGGTCAGTTTCTGTAAAGTTCTTTTCAAGAGCGGTACTAAATACTTCAAGGAGTGGCTTAACATACTTGTCAGCATCTTCTCCAGCATTAATGTACTCAGCAAGTCCCATATACTTAGAAGCAGTTTGCTTGCGAATTGTATTCTGGTATTGAGTAATATATTCTGTAGCAACCTTTTCATCTGCGCTAGAAAGTACATTGTTAATCAAAGGAGACAAGGTGGCAAGGTCTGGGACCTTGGTGTAGTTAGCCTTGTGAAAGGCTGCAATAGTGTCGTAAATAGACTTAGCAGAACCACCTAGGTCATCAACATTAAAAGTAGTGTTAGGGTTGTTAGCCACTAAGAAGTCAGCAAGAAATTGCTTCTGCTCTTCTGGTGTGAAACCTTCTCCAGCAGATGTTGTTGTGCCAGTAACTACGCTTGTATAACGCTTTTGACCTGACTGGTCTAGCGCAATCTTAGAGTAAACTAGATTGCCAAACTTATCAACCTTTTGCTTTTTAGTCTTAGGGTCAATAACTGCCTTGCTCTTCTTGTCGTAGATAGGAGCAAACTCTGTTACAGTCTTAGTGGTTGTAGGCTTATCCTGGTCTCTGACTTGCTTGTTCCAAGCATCCTGAAACTTTTTATCTAGGTCAGCAGATGGGTTTTTGCCAAATGCTGTAAAGTAGGCATTATTGTAATACTGACGAGCATCGCCAAGGTCCTTAAACTGCATAGCAGTTTGGATTTGCTTGGCATAGCGTGTGGTAGTATCTGGTTGCTTGACAGGTTTATCGCCAGCAAGGCTCTTTTGATAGGTCTCAAGGAAACTAAATGGGTCAGTGTTGGTACCAACAGAGGCAGCAACTACTTTGTCCAAAGCGCTAGCAAAGCCTAATGAGTTCTTAGTTAGTCCAGTCTTAACTAGCAGACTTGAGATGTAATCAAACTGATTCTTAAAACCTGCAGGTCCAGCAGTTGAATTAAGAGCACGGTTAAGGTTCTGATAAGCCTGAGCCTTTGCTAAAGGTTCTGTTGCAAATGCAAACTTGTAGAATAAGTTCTCTGGGTCTCTCCAGATATTAGGAGAGTTTAGATTGCCAGTACCTGCAACGTTTGACATCTGAGCAAATGCGGTTGGTTTGGTTGTAAACCCACCCTGTGCAGGAGCATAAGGTATTTTAACATCAGCCATTACTTACTCTCCTTTAATATACCAGCAAATACTCCGTAGTACATACGGATAAAGTCAGGATTTTCTGTCATTAATCTTTCTCCTAATGCAACAAGTTCATCGCGCATTAATGTTGGAAGCCCACCCTTAGATGAAAGTTCTGCATAGTTGCTAACTTTTACTTCATTAAGTGAATCTTTGAATCTCTTAAACACTGGGTAGAACTCAGATATTTGCTTGTATACTGGTGATGACTGCATGATAGGGTCTTGCAAAGCCTTCTCAACTATTGCAATACGAGCATCTGAAATACCTGTAACAAGTGTATCTATTGGACGAGCACCACCAAATTGCTTGTCTAACATAGCAATCTGTTCTACGTACCAATCACCTGTGTAGTATCCAGCAATCTGCTTCTCTGCAATCTGACTCTTGAGCATTGCATAAACCATGCCTTCTGATTCTTGCATAATCTCAGCAGTAGATAGTTTACGACGCGCACCACTCTTAACCTGCCAATTGTAGTACTTCTGTGAGTACTCTCCGCCTGGGAAGAAGAAAGGAATTACATCCTCGTTAGGACGAGCATACTTGCTGTTTGCACCTGGATTATTGTTTAAGAATGTCCAAGCATCTTCCATACCTGATGAACCAGGTGTAGTTCCGCTTACTGCAACAAGAAGGTTACGTGCACCAAACTGTGCAGCAAACTCTGAGATTGCTCTACCTTGGTCTCCAGGGTATTTATCTTTTAGAGTCTTTAGTTGGTTGTAAAGCATAGTCATTGTCATGAAGTTCTGCTTGTTTTCAGGATTCTTAATACTTACTAGAATTTCCTGAATAGGAACTGATGGGCTAATAGACTGTAGCAAACCACCAAAGATTCCATTCCAACGTGAGATACGAGTTGCATCATTAAATAATCTGATTCGTTCTTGGTCGCTAGCAAGAGGATTATCTCCATACTCACCAGTTGATGCTAAGTACGATGCCCAGTCTTTAACTCCACGAAGTGTAGTTGCATCGCTTCCCATAGTAGCAGCGGTTGTTTTCTTAAACCATGCTGGGAATATGATGTCACCAAAATTCTGAGGCTGACCAAACGGAGTTAGGATATCTCTAACAATGTCATCTACTGGACCAAAAGCGCTTGCTCTTCCACTAAGTTGGTATCCTGCTACCAATGCAGGTCCAATACCAGGGATAACTGGGTTAAGAGAACCAAATGCAAGGTTAAGTGATTCTACAGGTGTTGTAATCTGTAGTGCATCTTTTGCATTAAGATTCTGTGCAACCAAAGCACCCAGTACGCTACCAACAAGTGGCATCTTAAAGCGTAGTTGCTGAGTCTGTTCATCCTTGTAAAGGAAACCTTGGTTATCATCATATGTCATTCCTGCAACATCATAGATAACGTTTGAACCTTCTTTAGTAGCAGCGTCAAACGCCTTAGCAAACTTGTAGATAGGTACTGGGTTAGAAACAGTTAGTTGACTCCACTTGCCAAGCGTGTTGTAGTGTGCTTGAGCAAACGGTGCTACAATACGGTAAGCATTAGCCCATTGCTTCTGCTTTGCAGCATCATAGAACAAGTTCTTAACATAGTTAGAAGCCTGGTCTGCAGCAATAGCATCAAGTGTCTTAAGTGAAGTACCACCTACATGCACATAGTCTGTCTGCTTTAGACGGTCTTTAAGAGTCTTGTTAATAACACGAAGTCCAGGTGGAACACGACCAATAATCTTTTTTCCACCACGAGGAGCAAATACTTTATTTGCAGTATTACGCAACTGAATTAATTCTTTTGTATCCAAGAAGTCTGCATAGCCAGCAATGTAATCCCAGTATGCAGCATCAAACTCTGGACCAAAGTTGACCTTACTCTCAGCGCGTGCTGCTAGATTAAAGAACCAGTCTACAAACTTTTGACCTTGCTTTGTTACACCTGTGACACTTGTCTTTTCAACCATATTGGTTGCGACAGAACCTTCTAGTTGTTCACGCTTAAATAGATTTTCAACGCGTGTAAGGTATTCTTTTTCAGCAGCAAGAACCTGTTCGGTTGTTAGTCCTTGTTGGCGATAAGGAGTCTGAATTTTGACAACCTTGCCACCTTCTGTAGTCACTAATGCTTCTCCATCACGGATAAGACTCAAGACTGTATTTCTTTGAGCACCTTGACCAGCAAGAAGGTTAAGTTGACCTGCATAACTGCTAGGTTGTCCTTCATCGAATAACCAGATAAGAATGTTTTCCTTGTTAAGATTATCTTTTACAAGACCAGGACCAGTTTCTAAACCCGGGTTTCTAAGAAGAATCTCCCGCATACCTTCATTGTTATCGTAGATTGCTGATGCAAACTCTCTTAACTTGTTTCCTGGTTCGTCGAATGTAGCAATAAGATTATCTACATAGTCAATCTGCGATTGAGGATTTCCTGTTTCAAGAATTCTGATTACATCAGGCATGAACTTATCTGATGAGAAGTTGTTCATAGTCCATCCAAGTGCCTTAAGGTAATCAGGATGGTCTACTGAGACAGTTTGGTATGCCTTAAAGATACTAGCCTGACGTCCAGGCGCACCGTAGTCACCAACAGATGTACCACGCATTAAACCACGACGAGCAATAATTGATGCTGATAGTTCAACTTCTGCATCTGTAGTCTTAAAGTAATCATCCAGTGCGTTAACGTTGTACTTAGAACCCTTTGCAAGCATTTGACGGAACTTGTTTCCTTCTGCATCTGACATTACCATTGCAATAAATCCAAGAGGATTATTGAATAGGCTGTTATGACCAGAGAAGAATTGACGCATTTGCATTTCTGCAATGTTACGGAAAATGTAAGATGCACGACCAACTAACTGCGCTGTACGCCATAGGTCGTTTGCTTCTTCTAATAGAATTCTACCAGACTTTGCTGTGCCATACAAAGGAACATTAGTCTTGTACTTAATTACTGATTCATTAATCATACGGCTATCTGGAAGGTTAATAACATCGTGTACCAACTGACCTTCAAGGATTCCACCAGGCAATCTAATGTCACCATTAGGTGTCTTAATGACTGCGCCACCGTTATTGTTAATAGCGTTTTCTAGGGAGTAAGACTTAATAAATGCTTCTTCGTTTCCAGCAATTCTGGTAACGTCTTTAAGTTCTTTGATTTCAGCATCTGAAAGTTTAAGAGTGCGACCTACTTCATCCATTAATTGACCAATACCGCTAGCAACTGCCTTAGCGCGCTCTGCGTTTGTAGTGGCTTTGAAGATGGCTAACTGTGTCTTTTCAACAATATCTTCTTGTGTCTTTTTGCCCACAATACGCTTGATGCCTAGCGAAGTCATCCAGTCTTCAACACCATTGTTAAGTGCTGTTAGGTCATTAAGGTTAAGCGCTGTAGAAC
>Ga0114974_10002692_pt1 | contig 13649 bp, 8 predicted proteins | sample S_130206_EF_Meta_FD_87318 | JGI IMG/M metagenome (GOLD analysis project Ga0114974, IMG submission 87318) | Freshwater microbial communities from Lake Simoncouche, Canada to study carbon cycling - S_130206_EF_MetaG | ecosystem: Environmental > Aquatic > Freshwater > Lake | place: Lake...
AGGCCATCACCGGTGTTGAATGAAAATCTTCCGGCACCCCAACCCCGAATGCGGGCTTCCTGCGTTTCTGCAAACTGTTTACGCACATCATCCCAAAAACCGATATAGGTTGCGGGGCATGAGCGAGGCGTCTTGCCGATCGGGGTTTGATCAACTTCAAGAACACGATCGATTGTCTGCCAACCTTCAATGCTTTCACAACCGTGCCATTTCGGATCGCCACGCACAGAGACCGCGGCACCCAAGTTATCGAGCAGCACCTCGCGCGCCAGGGTTGATTTTCCTGAGCCAGACACGCCGGTTACGACGCTTAAGCGTCCGATCGGAAAGCGCGCATTGATATGGCGTAGATTATGTAATTTTGCACCTTTGACGACAATCATTGGCGTATCTTTGGCAATCGGTCGGCGCGGCTGCAGGGGGTGTGCGAGCGGATTTTTTAGATATTGACCGGTCGTGGATTCGGGCGCGTTCATTAGATCTTGCAAGCTGCCTTGCGCCACCACACGTCCGCCTCGAATGCCGGCGCCAGGGCCAATATCAATGATATGTTCAGCGCGACGAATCGTGTCGTCATCGTGTTCAACCACAACTAAGGTATTGCCATTTTTTTCAAGGCGCGACAAGGCGCCAAGCAAAATCCGATTATCGCGTGGGTGCAAACCAATCGTTGGCTCGTCCAGAACATAGCAGACACCTTGCATGTTTGAGCCGAGTTGTGCAGCAAGGCGAATGCGCTGCGCTTCGCCACCGGAAAGCGTAGGTGCTGCCCGATCGAGCGCAAGATAACCTAGACCAACCTCTTGCATAAATTGCAGGCGACCACGAATTTCAGAAAGAATATCCCGTGCAATTTCAGCATCGCGACCACGTAGTACCAGCGCTGTAAAAAAAGTATGGGCATCAGAGACGGCCAGGCCCGCGAGCTCGGCAATCGATTTGTCGCGCCACAATACGGCGCGCGAAGTCGGATTTAAGCGCGCGCCATGACAACTGGTGCAGGGGGTGGCTTCACCTTCGTACCACGCGTTCCAGGCTGTTTCTTCGCCTGTTTGTTCTTCATCAAACCCTTGTAGTTTTAAGCCAGTACCAAAACAGCTGTGACACCAGCCGTGTTTAGAGTTGTACGAGAACATGCGGGGATCGGGTTCTGGAAAACTTGTGCCGCAGCTCGGGCAGGCGCGCTTCACAGAAAAATGCGTTTGATCGAGCTTGGCCGACATATCGGCGTGCAGGCGATCAAGCGACCAAACGACGCTCATGACGCCTTGACCATGTTCGAGCGCACTGCGCACACCTTCACGTAACTGCGCTTCGTTGTCGGTGCCGACCACTAGGTCAGCAACAGGTAGTTCAATCGTGTGTTCTTTAAAGCGATCCAGACGCGGCCACTTTGCGGTAGGGATAAAGGCCTCGTCTACACGTAGATGCGTAAAACCTTTACCGGCCGCCCATTTTGCCAGGTCGGTATAGAAACCTTTACGTGCGGTGACCAGCGGTGCCAGCAGGCCAATCCGCTGACCTTTGTGATCGCGCATAATACGCGCCACGATCTGATCAGCACTTTGTGGTTCGACGCTCACGTGACACTGGGGGCACATCTGCGTGCCAAGCTTCATGTACAGCAAGCGTAAAAAGTGATGAATCTCAGTCATCGTCGCAACGGTTGATTTTCGGCCACCGCGACTGGTGCGTTGCTCGATGGCAACGGTAGGGGGGATACCAAAAATGGCGTCGACGTCGGGCTTGCCGGCCGGCTGCACGATCGCGCGTGCATAGGCGTTTAAGGATTCAAGATAGCGCCGTTGGCCCTCGTTAAACAAGATATCAAACGCGAGCGTGGATTTGCCCGAGCCTGATACACCCGTAATGACTGTGAACTTGTCATGCGGAATACTGACGCTGATGTTTTTAAGATTGTGCTCGCGCGCATGCAAAATATCGATGCTCGTTGCAGCGCGACGCTTTTCTTTTAAGACTGTTTGCAGTGAACGACCTAAAGGTGCGCTTGTATTGGGTTCGAGTAAACGCAAGGCGACTGCACGTGGATCCTCGGCAACGTCATGCGCTGCTGCAGAAGTACCAATTGCGTCTGGCGTCATGGCCACAGCATATTCGCGTAAAGCAGCGCCCGTGTGCGAAGTTGGATGCGCCATGATTTGTTCAGGGCTGCCTGAAACAATGATCTCACCACCAGCGTCACCACCCTCAGGCCCCAAATCAATGACCCAATCTGCGGAGCGAATCACGTCCAAGTTATGTTCAATGATCAGTAGCGTATGGCCCGCGCCTAATAATTTTCTGAAGGCGCGCATCAAGCGCGCGACGTCGTCAAAATGCAAACCGGTGGTGGGTTCGTCGAATAAAAATAGGCTTCCTTTTTTAGCAAGTTTCGCCGTTGAAATTCCGCTACGAGCAGCTTCAGCTAAGTGGCCTGCAAGCTTTAAGCGTTGCGCCTCGCCGCCAGATAGTGTAGGTACTGGCTGGCCAAGCTTGACGTATTCAAGCCCAACGTCTTCAAGCGGTGCCAAACCGAGTTGCACGTCGCGCAAGCCCTTAAAAAATTCAAGTGCCTCTGAAACGGTCATGTCGAGCACGGCATCGATTGAGGCGCGTCTGCCTAAGTGCTCAATTTCGACCTCACGTACTTCAGGTCGAAAGCGCTTGCCATCACAGTCTGGGCAGCGGATATAGACGTCGGATAAAAACTGCATTTCGACATGTTCGAAGCCAGTGCCGCCGCAGGTAGGGCAGCGCCCGTCACCACTATTAAAGCTGAAGGTACCGGCGGTGTAGCCCCGCTCGCGCGCGACGGGTGCTTGAGAAAACAGCTTACGAATTGGATCAAACGCGCCAACATAGCTGGCAGGATTTGAGCGCGCGGTTTTACCAATCTGTGCCTGGTTGACCATCACTACGTCGGCGAGTTGCTCCGCGCCTAGAATCCGATCAAAGGCGCCAGGTGATTCTGTTGGCTTACCCATGATCTTCAGTAAACCTGGGTAGAGCACATCCTGGATTAACGTTGATTTGCCCGAGCCCGATACGCCGGTGACACAGACTAAACGACCAAGTGGGATCTCGATCGATACATTTTTAAGATTATTGGCGGTGACGCCTTCAAGTAGCAAGCGGGGGGTGTTGGCTGATACGGGCAATGGTCGCGGCGCCTCGACCTTCATGCGTCCGCCCATGTATTTTCCGGTGAGCGTTGTCGCGTCTCGCAGTGCAAGAGGTGAGCCGTCAAACACGATTTGACCGCCGCGTTCGCCCGGACCCGGGCCCACATCAATCACGCGGTCGGCAGCGATCATGACCTGTGGATCATGCTCGACCACCACCAAGGTGTTGCCGGCATCGCGTAAGCGGTGCATGACTTCGACGACACGATGAATATCGCGAGGATGCAGACCGATCGAAGGTTCATCCAGCACAAATAAAGTGTTCACCAATGAGGTGCCCAAAGCAGTGGTCAAATTGATTCGCTGGACCTCACCTCCCGAGAGCGTGCGACTCTGACGATCGAGCGTAAGGTACCCGAGGCCCACATCACATAAAAACTTGAGCCGTGCGCGTACTTCGGTCAATACCAGATCCATGGCTGCGTCCAAGCCGCCCTCAAACTTAAGCGTATCGGCAAACGCACGCAATTGAATAATCGGTGTCAACATCAAATCTTGAATCGATTTGTGTTCGATTTTCCAGAGCAGGGCGTCGGGTTTTAAGCGGGCGCCATGACAGGTTGGGCAAGGCGTATAGCTGCGGTACTTTGAGAGCAAGACCCGTACATGCATCTTGTATGACTTGGTTTCAAGCCAGTTAAAGAATTTTTGTACGCCGTACCATTGGGTTTTCCAGGCACCGCTGCCGCCTTTCCAAAGTGGGTCACCATCCAGTACCCAGTCTTTATGCTCTTGGGGCAAATGACGCCAAGGTGTGTTCACCGATACGTTGGCGCGCTTGGCGTACTTCAGCATTTCTTCATGACACTCTTTGTAACTGGGTGTCTGCCAGGGCTTGACCGCACCGTCCTCCAGCGTTTTATTTTCGTCCGGAATCACGAGCCCAAAATCAATGCCGATCACGCGGCCAAACCCACGACAGGCTTCGCAGGCTCCCAGAGGCGAGTTAAACGAAAACGTGCTGGGTAACGGGTCGCTATAACTGATGTTGCAGTCGGCGCAGTGCAGCTTATCGCTGAATTTCCAGACGTCGGTGTCGGCACCCTCTTGATCAAGCGCATGCACCGAGATCAGACCATTGCCCATCTTGAGCGCAATGTCGAGCGCTTCCATCACGCGAGAGGCTTCGGCACCTTCAAAACGGAAGCGGTCTTGTATGACGCGGAGCGTGCGTAATAACGGTGAAAGCGTGGCTGATTTTTTTGAAACTTTTTTTAATGGCTTGGATGGTTTGGCTGCAATCGCGTCGCCGACTTGCGTTGGATTTTCATCCGCGTGTACGCGGGTGTAGCCCTGTTGATCGAGAAAGCCACGCACTTCCTCTTCGGTAAAGTTCAAGGGCACTTGAACCGGAAAAGTGACGACGAGACGAGGATCACCCGCTTTGGCAGCACGCTGGCCAATTGCAGCAAAGATCGACGCGGTACTGTCGCGACAGACCGACTGACCACAGCCGCGGCAGGTCAACTGCGCGCCTCGCGCGAAGAGCAACTTTAGATGGTCGTTGAGTTCGGTCATGGTGCCGACGGTGCTACGAGAACTGCGCACCGGGTTCGTCTGGTCGATCGCGATTGCAGGCAAGATGCCTTCAATGCGGTCGACAACAGGCTTATCCATCCGATCTAAAAATTGACGCGCGTAGGGAGAGAAGGTTTCAACGTAGCGTCGTTGCCCTTCTGCGTAGAGTGTGTCAAAGGCTAAAGAGCTTTTGCCCGACCCGCTCACACCGGTGATCACCGTTAAATCGCCGGTATTTAGCGTGAGGTCAAGGTTTTTGAGATTGTTCTGGCGCGCGCCAGTAATGCGTATTGTTGGGTTCATGCTGCAATCATAAAGCGACTGTTAAACGAACTTGGGTTCACTGGCGAATATCCCTAACGTTTCAGAAAAGAGACGCCTCGGGACGTTTTAGGGTATCATCACAGGTTCCCTACCGGAGAATAGCGATGGCTTCAGAAACAAAACGTACGCGCCGCAACACGCTCGAGCGCCGTTGCCTAGGCAAGGCCTTTAAGCGCTTGTTCGTCAACGCCCCTAAAGGCGTGTTCAAAATGCTTGAGAAAGTCAAAAAAGCCTAAGTTTTTTATAGTCTTTTTCGGCAAATCAGAAGCCCAGTCGTGAAAATGACTGGGCTTTTATTTATTTGCGAATTAGGGTTATCCCTAGTGTGGAATAAGACTTTTAGGATGGGCGCCGCGAGTGATAATCAATAAGCCAATCAAACAAACGGAGATAACAGCATGAGTGGTTCAAAAAGATGGGTGAATCGTCCCGAGGGCTCAACCTGGGGTGACTTTGGGCCAGATGACCAGCGCGGTCGAATCAACCTGCTGACACCCGAAAAAATCAAACAAGGCATAGCCGAGGTTGAGCACGGGATTCCTTTCTGTTTGAGCCTGCCGCTCGATTTACCCGGGGGTAATTTACTGAATCCGCGCCGTTTTCCGCCCGTCATTCGTCCGACCTTGCGCGATGGACGCCCCAATATGAATTACCGCTTGTTTGCGGATAACGACCAGCATACCGACGTCGTGAGCGACGATCTGGTTGTGATGCATCTGCAATATTCAACGCAGTGGGACAGCTTGGCGCATGTCGGTTCACTCTTTGATGCCAATAATGATGGGATTCCTGAGGCGGTTTATTACAACGGCTATCGCGCTGGGCAAGATATTCAAGGCCCGACTGATGGCAAAGATGCAGGGGTACCAGAGCCCGGTGATCAGCGCAGCACGTCAAACGCTGTAGCACTTGGTATTCAAAATATGGCCGAATCTTGCGTGCAAGGGCGTGGCGTGATGATTGATTTTCATGCGCACTTTGGCAATAAGCGCGAAAACGTTAGTTACGACACGTTAATGCGTGTCCTGGAGCAAGACAAGGTCGTGGTTGAAAAAGGCGATATGGTTTGCCTGCACACGGGCTTTGCGCAGATGTTGATGGATATGAAGGGCAAGCCCGATCTTCAACTGCTTAACAATAGCTGTGCGGCGTTAGATGGGCGCGATAAAAAACTGCTGAACTGGATTACGGACAGTCAGTTGGTCGTCTTGATGGCCGATAACTACGCTGTCGAAGCGCATCCGGCCACTAGTCACATCGGTTGCTGTGCAACGCTACCGATTCATGAACACTGCTTGTTTAAGTTGGGCGTGCATCTGGGCGAAATGTTTTATCTGACCCCGCTTGCGCAATGGTTGCGCAAGAATGGTCGTAACCGCTTCTTGCTGACTGCACCTCCGTTACGTTTGCCCGGTGCGGTGGGCTCACCATCGACGGCAGTGGCGACTGTTTAATGAAAGACGTTATCCGAATTGGGTCTGGGGCAGCGTGGTGGGGCGATCGTGTTGAACCCGCTGCGCTGAACGCTGAAAAAGGTCAGCTAGATTATCTGTGCTTTGAAACCATGGCCGAAGCCACCGTGTCAGCCGCACAGGTGCGCGCTCGGCGCGATCCTACCTTCCCAGGCTACGACACCTATCTGGATGACCGGATGAAAGCGGTATTACCTGCTTGCATGAAAAACGGCACCAAGATCATCACCAATCAGGGTTGGATCAATCCCGACGCTGCGGCCAAGCGCATTGTGTACTGGCTCAATGAATTTGGTTTTAAAGGCATCAAGGTTGCCTCAGTCAACGGCAGCTTGATTACTGAGCATGTGCTTGAGTTGACGGATGTGATTTTAGAAAATGGTCAACCCACTGCGACACTGAAAGAGAATTTAATTTCTGCTGAAGTCTATCAAGGTGCCGAACCAATTGTCGAGGCCTTGAAAGCAGGCGCACAAATTGTGATCACGGGCCGCGTCGCTGACCCCTCAATTTTTATGGCACCGATGATGTATGAGTTTGGCTGGGATCCACTTGATCACGTCAAACTCGGGCAGGGCAATGGCATTGGTCACTTACTTGAGTGCGGTGCGCAAGCTACGGGCGGGTACTTTTCAGATCCAGGTTTTAAAGACGTACCCGAACCTTGGAATTTTGGTTTTCCGATCGCTGAAGTGAGTCGGGATGGCAGTGCCGTGATCACCAAGGTCGCCGGCACAGGCGGTGCGATCACACTCGAAACGATTAAAGAACAAATGTTGTACGAAGTGCATGATCCCGCGAATTATCTGACGCCTGACGTCGTGGTTGATTTCACGACGGTGCAGATTGAGCAAGTTGGTGCTGATCGCGTGCGGGTGAGTCATATCAGCGGCAAGCCGCGTACCCCTACGCTCAAAGTATCAATCGGCTGCACAGAGGGCTTTATTGGCGAAGATATGTTTTTCTACGCGGGCCCTGGCGCCTTGCGCCGCGCAGAGTTAGCAAAGAAAATTCTCGAAGAGCGGTTCAAGATTGTGAAACTGCAAGCTGAAGAGATTCGGATTGATTACCTGGGTTTGAATGCCATTCATGGCGCAGCAACGCCTGCCGATGCACCTGAGCCTTATGAGATTGCCGTTCGTGTGGCTGCGCGCACCAAAACGCGTGAAGAGGCTGCGAAGGTGGGTCGTGAGATTGACGGTATGGCCGTGTCGGGTATTGCGCATACAGGTAAGCGAGTGCCGCATCAAGACCGCACCCGTGAAGTGATCGGCGTATGGTCTGCGCTGGTGGCGCGCGAGAAGGTCTTCGCCTCCGTTAATTACTTTGTGAGCTAAGCCGTGAAAGTGAAACTACAACATGTGGCACATGCCCGTTCGGGCGATAAGGGCGACACGTCGAATATTGCGGTCTACGCCTATGTGCCAGCCTTCTATCCGTTATTGAAAGAGCAATTGACGGCTGACAAGCTGAAGGCTTTTTATAAAGGCGCGATTAAAGGTCCGGTCACGCGGTACGAGGTCGATAATTTGCATGCGATGAATTTCGTTGCGCAAGGCGCGTTAGGTGGCGGTGTCTCGCGAAGCTTATGCCTCGACAATTATGGCAAAGCCTGTCGGCTGCGATTCTTGGTTTTGAAGTTGAGGTGCCTGACGCCTTGCGTTCATCTTTGCGTGGGCAACATTTGTTATTAAATACCTAGTTGATTATTGAGCAAATCGATCGTTTGGCATTGAGATGAGAAAAAAACACACCATATTGATTGTCGGAGCCAGTGGCGTTGTTGGCGCGGCTGCTTTGAACCATTTTGCTTCATTGCCAGATTGGAACGTAATCGCGCTTTCAAGACGCTTTGTGAATTTGCCATTTTTGGCGCAACACATCAGTGTTGATCTGACGGATCGTCAGGCTTGTGTGCAGGCGGCTGCCAGCTTGTCAGAGGTCACGCATATTTTTTATGCGGCGCTGTATGAATTGCCTGAACTGGTTGCTGGCTGGCAAGATCCCAAACAGATGGCCGTCAATGAGGCGATGCTGCGTAACTTGCTCGATGCGCTTGAACCCGTTGCCAAAAGACTGCGCCACATCACGTTGATGCAAGGGACTAAAGCGTATGGCGGTCATGTTGAACCGGCACGTGTTCCGGCAAAAGAGCATTGGCCACGTCATGCGCACAAAAACTTTTACTGGTTGCAAGAAGACTTATTGCGTGAACGTCAGCCTAAAGCGGCTTGGACTTTCACCATTTTGCGGCCACAGATCGTATTTGGCTACTCAGTGTTTAGTCCGATGAATATTGTTGCGGCAATTGGCGCCTACGCAGTGCTGCAGCGCGAGCAAGGTTTGCCGTTAAGTTTCCCGGGTGGTGGACGTTATATCAATGGCGCAAGCGACAGCCGTATGATTGCGCGTGTTGCTGAGTTTTCGGCAACCCACGAGATTGCCGCTAATGAAACCTACAACGTGGTCAATGGTGACGCGCTCGTCTGGCAAGACATCTGGGGTTCGATTGCGGCCAAATTTAAGATGCCAGTGGGTGAGCCCGCGCCGCTCTGTCTGGCCGAGAAGATGCCCAAGCATGAGAAGCTTTGGGCCCAGCTCGTCAATAAACATGATCTGGCGTCATTCACACTGGCTGAAATTATTTCAAGCTCTTGGGAGTTTACCGATCGTGCGTTTGCGCTGGGCGTTGAACACCCGGCTGACTCAGTGCTGAGTACGATTAAGTTGCGCAAACACGGTTTCAATGATTGCTATGACACTGAAGCCTCTTTGCTTGACTGGCTCGAGCTCATGCAAAAGAATCGATTATTACCCCGCTAATAAAAACATTTATAAAAACATTTTTACTGGAGCGAAGATGAAAAGAATAATAACAACCGTCAAGTTTTTTGGATGCTCGGTGATTTGTGCGACCGTGGCGTATCTGGTCTCACCGAGCGCGTTAGCGCAAACGACGTTTGCGGATAGACCAATACGCGTGGTCGTGCCTTACCCTGCCGGTGGTACGACGGATCTGATGGCGCGTGCGGTGAGCGGGCGTTTAGGCGAATTGCTCGGGCGTACGGTCGTGATTGACAATAAGCCAGGTGCCGGGGGTGTGATTGGCTCGCAGCAAGTGGCGAAGTCGACGCCCGATGGGCACACATTGGTTTTTGCCAGTATTGCCTCGCACGGCATTATCCCCGCATTGCAAACACCGCCTCCTTACGATGCTGTAAAGGATTTCATACCGATTACGCTGGTGGCGAGTACGCCTAACGTCTTGTTGGTGAATATGGATCTTCCGGTTAAAAATGTCCAAGAGCTGATTGCTTTGGCGAAGGCAAAGCCTGGCACGCTTAATTTTGGCTCGACGAGCCATGGTGGCTCTCCTCATATGACGGGTGAGCTTTTTAAGATTATGACAGGCGTTGATATCGTGCATGTTCCCTACAAGGGTGCTTCGCCGATGCTGATTGATTTGATTGGCGGGCAAATCGGAATGGGCTTCGATAATTTGCCTTCGTCGATGGCAAATATTCGTGGCGGTAAAGTCCGTGCGCTTGCTGTCACGACCACCACACGTTGGCCGGGTGCACCTGAGATCCCAACGATGAGCGAGGCGGGCGTGCCTGGGTATGATGTATCGGCCTGGTTTGGTTTGTTGGCGCCAGCCGGAACGCCAATGCCACTGGTTGACTTATTAAGCAAACATCTCATCGTGATTTTGCAGACAGAAGAAATTAAGAAACAATTTTTAGAGCTTGGTGCGACACCAGTGGGTGATACGCCTGCTTACTTCAAGAGCTTCATCGAGGCTGAACGAGACAAATGGAATAAAGTGGCTCAGACCAACAACATCAAGTTGTAATGCGCAACCGGCGCAGGTCTAAGTCGCATAGGAAAATTTCATTTTGAAAAAAGCGTTTATTCGTGGCGTGGGCAATACGCGCTTTGGTCGCCTTGAGGGTCAAAATGCGCTTGATTTAATGGCGCAGGCGGCAAAGGCCGCATTATCCAGCGCCAACGTCATGCGCGCAGAAATCGATGGCGTGCTCTGTGGCTATGCGACAACGATGCCGCATTTGATGTTGGCCAATTTGTTCTGCGAGCGTTTCTCTTTACGTCCTAGTTACGCTCACGGCATGGCAGCGGGGGGGGCTACCGGTGCGGCAATGCTGATGCTGGCGCGCGAGTTGGTGCAAAGCGGTCGTTGCCGTAACGTGTTGGTGGTGGCCGGTGAAAACCGCTTAAGCGGTCAGACGCGCGACAGTTCGATTCAGACGCTCGCTCAAGTGGGTCATGCAGATTTTGAAGTGCCCAATGGGGCCTCGGTGCCCGCCTATTACGGCTTGATGGCTTCGCGCTATATGCATGAGGCGGGTGTCACCAATGCAGACCTCGCTGAATTCGCCGTGCTGATGCGTAACAATGCGCGTCGCCATCCAGACTCGCATCTCACACAAGAGATTTCGATTGCTGACGTGCTAGCTTCAAAGCCGATTGCTGAGCCGTTGCATTTGTTGGATTGTTGCCCGATCTCTGATGGCGCGATGGCCTTGGTGGTGTCGGCTGAACCGGGTTCAGGCGTTCGCGTCAACATGGTTGGGGCAGGCCAGGCACATCTTCATCAACACTTAACAGCGTTGCGAGATGTGATGGACACGGGGGCTGCAGCGGCTGCGAAGATTGCGTTTAAAGAAGCGGGTCTGACGACGAAAGACATCGATTATTTAGGCGTATACGATTCATTTACGATTACGTTGTTGATGCTTCTCGAAGAAGTCGGTTTCGCGCCTCGGGGGCACGCGGCAGAACGCGTCAGACAAGGTGACTTTTCGCAACACGGGGCTCTTCCCTTGAATACGCATGGCGGTTTGTTATCGTTTGGACATTGTGGTGTAGCAGGTGGCATGGCGCACACCGTTGAGGCTTATCGGCAGTTCGCTGGCCAAGCGGGTCCTCGTCAGGTCAAGACACCCACCCACGGCTATATTCATGCAGACGGTGGCGTGATGTCGTCGCACGTGAGTTTGCTTCTATCGTGCGAGGGTTAATAGATGACAATCAACGAACATGCGAACATTTCACTAGCCCAACCTTATGTTGAGGGCTTAACCGAACATTTACTTCGCTATCAACACTGCGAGTCATGCGCCGGCGCACAAACTTTTGCCCATGATGCTTGTCAGTTTTGTGGCGCAGAAACCCTATCCTGGCGCACGTCAAGTGGCCGAGGGCGCGTTCACGCAGTGACTGTGGTCGCACGCGCACCTTCAGATTATTTTCGTTCGCTGGCGCCCTATACCTTGGTCGTTGTGACGCTTGACGAAGGTGCGCGAGTGATGGGACACGCCACAGCGGGTATACAAATTGGCCAAGCAGTGATTGCTACATTTTTTAAACATCTGGATCAAACGCTCGTGCGTTTCGAACCCCATCCCTAATATCTTCTGCGCGGTATCACCCGGAATCTTCATGTCTGACTTGCTTGAAACTGCTTTAAATCCACGTACTGTTGCAATTATTGGTGCCTCAGAAAACATTCATAAAATCGGCGGCCGACCGATTTATTACATGCAAAAGGGTGGTTTCAAGGGGACAATTTATCCCATCAATCCCAGTCGCACAGAAGTGCAAGGCTTAAAAAGCTATGCCTCGCTGGCGCAGTTGCCCGAAGTGCCTGAGTTGGTGTTGATTGTGGTGGCTGGCGATAAGGCTGTCGAAGCGGTTGAGGAGTGTGCGGCGCGTGGTGTGAAGTCGGTGGTGGTGATGGCCTCAGGCTTCGGCGAGACTGGCCCAGAAGGTCGTGCCACGCAGCAACGCATGACGGATGCAGGGCGTGCGACGGGTATGCGTATCTATGGCCCCAATACGCACGGCCTTGCAAATTTTGGTACTGGTGCGATAGCCGGTTTTTCGACGATGTTCATCGAGCGTCCTCCACAGGATGGGCCTGTAGCAGTGTTAAGTCAGAGCGGTGGCATGAGTGCGATGGTGTACGGCTTATTGCGCGAGCGCGGCATTGGTGTGCGTCATGTGCATGCCACCGGCAATGAAGCTGATGTCACGGTGGCTGAGATGGCCTGGGCGATTGCGCACGATCCAGAAATTAAGCTCATGTTGCTGTATCTCGAAAATATTGCGAATCCCGAGGTTCTGGCGCGCACCGCGGCGTATGCACGCACACGCGATTTGCCGATTATTGCGGTCAAGGCGGGGCGTACAGCCGGTGGGCAACAAGCGGCGTCGACACATACGGGTTCGATGGCGAACGAAGAGCGTGTCGTCGATGCGTTCTTTAAAAAGCATGGGATTTGGCGCGTGCGTGATCCGCATGCGCAGGCCTTATGCGCGCAGGCCTACTTAAAGGGTTGGCGTCCAAGGGGCAATCGATTAGTCGTCATTAGTAATTCGGGTGCCAGCTGTGTGATGGGGGCCGATGCCGCTGAAGAGAACGGCCTGGCGCTTTCGATCTTGTCAGCGTCGACACAACAGGCTGTTGCAACATCCTTACCCGGTTTTGCCACTACAACAAATCCGATTGATATCACGGCTGCGTTGTTATCCAACAGCAATTTATTTAGTGAAGTGTTGCCGGCGGTGGCGCAAGATCCTTCGGCAGATATGTTTTTTATTAATATCCCCGTCGCAGGGGCGGGCTATGACGTCGAAGCGTTTGCGCGCGATACAGCCAAATTCGAAGCGCTTACAGGTAAGCCTGTTGCGGTGGCTGCTTGGCAGGATACGGTGGCCAAACCCTTTATCGCAGCGGGTGTCCCGACCTTTGCCAACGAAGCCCAGGCAGTTGGTGTTCTGGGGCAGTTAGCCGCACACACGGCGTTGATGAACGAGTCGTTCGAGCCCTGGCTCGATCTTCAGGCGGTTCAAGTGCCGGAGGGCTCGGGCGCGTATTGCAGCGAGGCACAAACTTTGAAGCTGTTGGCGTTGCATGGCGTACCAATCGTCAAACATCAGTTGTGCCAGACAGCGGCTGAAGTGCGCGAGGCCTTTGTCTCAGTGGGTGGCCCCGTCGTGATTAAGGCCTGTTCGGCTGAGGTGCCTCATAAATCAGATTTCGGTTTGGTGGCCTTGGGCGTGCAAACGGCTGATGTGGCGGCAACGATCTTTGAATCGCAACGCAAAAAATTAATGCAAATGAATGTCAGTC
>Ga0114974_10002694_pt1 | contig 13648 bp, 15 predicted proteins | sample S_130206_EF_Meta_FD_87318 | JGI IMG/M metagenome (GOLD analysis project Ga0114974, IMG submission 87318) | Freshwater microbial communities from Lake Simoncouche, Canada to study carbon cycling - S_130206_EF_MetaG | ecosystem: Environmental > Aquatic > Freshwater > Lake | place: Lake...
ATCACTGGTAGCATAGATAGCATTTTGATTACTACCAGCCGCACCACCTGTATCTACCGATTGTCTTGGCTCTAGCATAGGAATCTTTTGTCTTGACCCATGCCAAAGATAGGTATTAATAACTTTGCCTTCAGTGATAAACTCTTGTGCTCTCATTTAATACACCAAACTATCTATACGTTTATATTTTATATTAAACGCATTCATTAATAATTCTACTTCACGTAGGCATTCGTCTCTACCGCCGCCAACCAAGTATGCGCCATTAAAACGCTTTAGTTGACCAACACTGGCCCAACCCACAGTCATTGGATCATCTTCCATTTCTTCAATGGCACCTTGAATTAAACTTTGTGTAGTGGTACGACGATTAAAAGCCGGAAACTCTAGGTCTCTGGTATCACTTACTCGTTGACTGTACATTTCACGTATGGTGGCAATGATAGTACTTGGTTCTATTCCGTGATCCATCCATGAACGTAAGTATCCGTAGCCTTTGTCTACTATTTCAAATCGGCGCCAATCAATCGGGCTCTCCGGCTCGTTGTAATAGTATTCACCATTCTCATCCTCGCCCTCTTCACCTTCTGTGCCCAGTGTCTCGTCCCAGAATTGTTGTATCTGTTGAACGGAATCCCCACTCAAGCCTTGGTCTTCAGCATTGACAAAGAATAACACAGGGCCCGTTTGCTTTTGTACAAAATTCATTATTTGAACAAACTTTGCATTAGCAGGTGGCCATGGTCCGCCATTGTATTCTGGCTGAACATCAACACAGATTACTGGATGACTCAAACCTTCGGTCACCGTTTGCTCTTTTATTCGTGGATTTAAATTCTTTAGGTGTTTAGCATCACCTTGTCGGCTCCATTTGACCCACATGGCCTTGCCCATGTTAGTTCTATTAGACGATGGAGATATGTTTACTCCTAACATGCGCATGACAGCATACATGTTTGCGGCAATACCTCGACCTTGCCACGCTTGATCCACATGAGTGCTCAGGCTTTCTAATCCGTCTTGAGAGGGGTGTTTCCAAAATGTGGCGGCACCAATTACTTGACCTTGTTTGTCTAGTGCCAACATTTCGGGCATGCCTATTTTATTAATTACTTTATAAACAACACCGTTGATTTCTTGGCTGAATTTAAAACCCGGTTGCATCACAGCCTGGTTAAATTTTTCCTTGTATTCACGTAAAAATTCTTGTGCTCTCATATTAGTGGAACATTAAGTAACTGTCAATCACGTCCTTGCGATTGGCTGCACGATCCCCGGCACCAGGTTGTACAATAACATTCCACTTGGGTGTAGGACCCACTGGTGTTGCCAGCATTTGATCGTAGGTGATAATTGAATCAAGGGCAACTTTGTACTGTTGTGCAAGACGTTGCTTGAATGTGTTGAGTGCTTCGGGGCTAGAAAATTGTGTGCGTCCCTTGGCGTCTTTGATCAAACTAGTGCCTTTACGTGCAATTAAATCAAAGAACATGTCTTTGGGCACAGTTACACCTTGCTTGACTGTAGCGCCAGGGTTTTGTTGTTTGTAGAATTCTACTTTCTTTTCCTCGCCACGCTTGCTGCCTGATGAAAAGTTCATTGTAAAGTTTGCAGGTGCGGCACCTGTGGCAACATCTCCCATCTTGGTGTAGGCATAGAACTGCACATCAGGATTGGATTTGGCAACATCATAAGCAAGATCCAGGTATTCTTTGCTGAAGAAGTCACCAGCATCGTGCCAACGTACAACTAGCTGAATACCAGCTTTGTCAGACTTGGCTTTGACTGCTTTGATCTCTTGATTGACTCTGGCACTGTAACCTTCAGGATCATTCACCAGAAAGTTTAGTGCTTGTGCCGCACTCATTGAACTTGCGGGGAACATAACATAGCCACCTTTTCTAGCATAGCAGAATAACTGACAAGCACCTGCACCGGGGCAAGTTGTAATTTCTACAAAGTCTCCAGTGTCTTCGTCTACAACAATACCCGATAATGCCGGCAATGTCAAGTCATAAATGATTTCGCCTTCGGTCTTTGACTTTTCCATCTTGGCGTTGGTGCCAAGTATGGCCCTGGGTCGAGTTGTTATTTGGCGGGACAAGTCATCCAAGTCCCACTCTGTGTTGTCATCGTCTTTGGTAATAGCTTTGATATTACTGCCGTGAATGATGGGAGCAAACTTGTCACGCTTGGTCTTGGTACCTGTCTTGATACGGTCAGCATAGCCCTGCAATTCATCACGTGGTATTGTACGCTGTGGTGCGTTGAGCTTGATTGCTTCGCCCACGCCTTTAACAGCTTGAGATAATCTCCATCTTTGTTGTGGTCCCAACAAACGATCATCTTCGGGCTCGGCTTTGTAGCCACCATAACGACTTGGATCGGCATGATGTCTTATGCCCCCAGCAGTTTTTTCTACTCGTCCGGGTGTGACTGGAGAATTATCAGGAGGAGAATTTGGTCCACGGCGACCACTGTTAGCATTACCAGCTTCTTCAACACCTTGGTCTTGAATGTTTAAAACTTTGACTGGGAACCCACCAAGTGTGGCAGCTTCTTTTAATGTTACTTCAAATATTCTCATCTTGCGGTACCTGCTTTTATTTCTTGTAATTGATTCTGCAATTTCATCAGCAGGGGAGGAACACCGGCTGCATCAGTCTTAAATCCCATCTTAGCTGCCTGACGTTGCACTTCACCAGGCCGGATATCTTGTGTGATGGCCATGCTGTATCTTGGGTCTTGTGCTTCTTTGCTGTTGACGGGAATGTAGCCAGTGGCCTCGGTTACACTTTCATTTTTTTTCTTGCCTGCGCAATGTGCTCGTTGGCTAAAGCCTTTGGGGTTGGTGCAGTTGATTGAACTCTTGTACTTTTGGCTCCACTTTTCGTCTAACACCGCTTCGTCAGTTTTCTTTTTAGTATTGACATTGATGGCCTTGCCACTACGCTCTGGATTAGGATCTTGTCTACGCTTACGTGCTGCCGCACTTGCACGACCTTTTTTACCTAGATTTTGTGCTTTGCTTTGTGGCAAACACTTGGGCTTGCCTTCACTGTCATCGCCCCTGGCACAGTCGCCACGAATTTTGCCATCTGGACCAAACCGAACCCACTTCTCTTTGAACCACTTGCGCAGATCTTCTTCTAGCTCTTCGTTGGTATTTTTCACGCAATTGGGATAGCGTTTGCCAAACATGGTTTTCATGCCTTCTTTGTGATAGCCTTTCCAACAGGCTTCTAATATTTGACGATATCTCATTGTATTGGTCCACCTTCAACCCAGGCACTGCATGTTCTTTTGGCAGCACATTTAAATTTAAGAAATTTGCAATAGCCCAGTGTCCCGGCATCTATTGTCGACGCAGGATCTGAACCTGGCTCTGACCCAATGCCTTTGGCAATACAATCCTGCATCTCTTCGGTGATATCAAATGCCGCACAGTTTCCGCATCGTGCAGACTTGGCCTGATCAACATCGTCCATGTTCCATTCTTGCGCTATCTCAGTCCAATATTCTTCATTGGGTTGATTGGGATCCAATGGTCCGTACATGTACTCGTCAATGGCTTTTTTTCTATTTTTTAAGTTTAGGTCAATGCTTTGAGTAGCAGGAGGACAACCACGTTCTATGGCTTCAAGCATGTTTATAAAATTTCTCATTTTTTGTTCCCCCAATTGGCAGCACCTTTTTTACGACACTGAACCAGTGCACCACTGGCATAGGCACTAGGCCATACTTTGTAACGGCTCTTGACTTTGTAGTAACAGGCATCTTGTTTTTCGTTGATCAGCAAATTACTAAACATTGGGCCACCGCATTCAGGACATTGTTCTTGAGCTTCTGCCACAGCAGGTTTTATTCTATTCAATTCGTACATGACTTTGTTGCCTGTATCTGAACGTGTGGATGTAAAGCCCAATGCTTTGGCATAACGCTGTACCAAACTATCGTACAATCCTGCACGACTTTGTTCTTTTTGTCCCGGCTCAACTTCTTTACTAGCCGAAAAGTATACTTTATTAGGTTTGTACTTTCCAATGGCACCTGGCACCCTGTCAGAAATAAATGTTTGAATGGCACTTAACACCGTGGCAAATACACGGAATTCGTCACCTTCACCTGTGACTTCTTGACTGTTGTTCCTATAAAACTCAACACTCCATGCTTCCTCTTTTGTCTCTTGACTAAATCCCTTGTTGAACATAATGCTTAGAAAGGTGTTGTCATCTAATCGTGCTATTGCGTCTACATCACCATAGTCACCCTTTTCCCATCGAAGTATTTTATAGGGTTGATCCAAGGCTTCGTTGACATCTTCGGGCACTACCTGACCCTGGCGACGGCGTAGATCATTTTTAAGTCGTTGCATGATTTCTTCTTCAGCCCCGGCTCGTCCCATACGCTTGATGGTCTGTGCGGCTGTGCCTGCTGCCTGTACACCGCGAACAGCGTCACCTGTTGTGGCACACCCTGGAGTACCGGCTATGCATGCGGCCGCAGCCACGGCCGCAAACCGGTCTTTGAAAGATTCTTCCAATGGAATATCTTTAAAAAATTCTGGGTACTGATCTACCCAATGCCGCATGATACGGCCAGCCATGGCATTGGCCTCATCTTCGTAGGGTGAGCCTGTTTTGCCTGCATCCACGGGCATGGTGGCCAGTTCATCCTGGCGAGCATGTGTGAGTTCGTGTGCCAGCGTTCGTAAAATATCCAACACATGTCGTCCACTCACTGCCAATGTAATTGAGCCAGTTTCAGTGTCAAACTGACCAAACGTGCCGTTTCTGCGTGTCCACTCAGGGTCTTTTTTTATTATAATTGTTGGCGCTTGTTTGATATCGAGGTACTCCACGCAACTATCTATGAATGGTTTTAGTATATCTTTGATGTCCTGGGGCGGTTGAGCTTCGGCTATGCTTTCGCCACCTCCGCCATCTCCGCCTTCACTGTCACCAAATGAGAATCCCGGCGGCCAGTAACCACCAAATCCGTAACGTACTTTTTTCTTCTTTTTCTTACGTTCAGTTAGGCTGAGTTCTTGATCTCGTGCTTGATTCACTGCTGTCTTTAACTTTTCCAACAATCCATGTCTACGTAATAATTTAAATGTTAGATTTTCTGGACCAAACTCACCGGTGTCAGCAAGTCCAGTTTTACGCATGGTTTTAACTTTGTCCCAGAGATTTTTGATAACTTCAACATTGCCACTTTTTAGTGCTTGTTCTATTCTATTACCTAGATCTTCGTATTTGCTTTTTACCGAAATATCATCAACTGTGGGGTGTCGACGATTTGGCACACGAATCCATTTGTTGCTGATCAAACTATAAATGCCTTGACTATGATGTGGCTGTGTGGCATCTTGAACATAAAGTTCAACATCATATCCAGCAATTTTGTAATTGTGTTCATCGTTGTATTGATACTTTTTGGCATCAAACAACTCGCGGTAAACGTCACTGTCACAAACTTCGTCAAGGTTGACTACTAGGTGCAGATCAATGTCGCTGTGTGGGGTGTATGTGTAGGCAGCATTGCTGCCGCTGATTGTGACATCTTGAACGTCAAGGTCACGTATGCCCAAGAATTGTCGGAAATCGTCGGCAATGGCTCGAAGTTGTTGTTCAACTTCGGGACGCAGTTGTTCGTTTTGCCACAGACGCGGGTTTAATTCACTGTGAAATTTTACCGCGTCTGCAAGATTATAGGTTTCTAGTTCGTTGATGTTCATACGAACTGTATTTACCGCAGTTACTTTTTCTTGGCTTTAGCCTTGGGTACATCTTTGACCTTGACGTCTGGTGTATTAGAGGCTATAATTTGCGGTGGTGTAGTATCAACTACAGCTTCTGGGGCAGCTTTGTGGGCGGGATCCATGGCCTGCAAGGCACGATACAATGGCTCTTGCGCTTGGAAGTCAAATGTGTAGCTGCCGGTGTGTTTGAGTAACACACGCTTGTCAACCCAAATCTTGCCACCTAGATCACGCCAGTTTTCACAGAATGTCCAGTCTTCTGAATAATAGCGATTTTCACGCACTGCTGTATCATAGTAGGTACGCAGGTGTTGATCTAGCTCTTTGGGCAGGCCAATGTCGTTGTTGAATGGGCGCACAGCTGGATGCGCATTGAGTTTTTCAAACACATCGCGTTTGACCAACATAAATCCAGTGCCAGTTTTGCTGACTTCTTGTAGTCCATCCTCGCCTTCTTCGGCTCCGTCAAAACCATTGACCACCCATTTCACCGGCAAGGTCTTCATGGGATACAATCCGCCAATCACATCAACTTGACGATTTAACATCACCAACAAATGCCAAGGCTCCCATCCAATGTCTGCGTCAACAAACATCAAGTGGGTTGATTCAGGGTTGGCCAAGAACTTGGCTACTAACGTATTACGAGCTCTGCTGATCAAGCTTTCATTGGTCATGGTTTCCATGGTCCAGTCAATGCCCAACTGGCGACAGGTGTTGGCCCATTTGATGTAGCTCATAAATGTTGATTCAGTTAACATGCCACCATAACAGGGCATGCAAATGTGTACGCGAGTAGTGCGCAAGTAGTCGACGTTGACTTGAATTTGTTGTTCGGCCATATGTTCCTCGTAAAATATGTACGAATATTTAACCGCTGTAATTAATGGCAGATAATTTTATGAGGCCAAACGAACACCCATGCCAATTAGCACAGTTTTTGTTCGCAGTTGGGTTGGGGTCATCTGTGTCAACGGACTTCCGTGCTGTTGCGGCTTTGGGGGATGCTGTGGTTTAGTTTGATGCGGCTTCATCGACATAATCAGTGTTTTCGCCAATGTCAATTTCTCGACCTTGGGCAATGGGTCGACGACCTTGTTTGGTGCTAAAATCTTCTAATCTGGCTAGAGCCTGAACTTTGCTCTGCATTGCGCCGCCTTTGTACAACAACTGTTCAACGCCACGATAGTTGCCAACCTTGAGCATTTCCACTATCTCAACCAGTTGTTTTACCAAGCTGTTTTTAAGGTTAGCTTCATTCCAAGTGCCCAGGCCACCATCAGGACGAATTTGAATTCCTGATTCAGGATCGTTAACTAAAGTGGCTTCGTCAACTGTTTTTTCATCTGGACCATTGGGCATGGGCACACTGCTGGGGTTTAACGTGCCAACACCACCACCAATTGGTGCACCCTGCAATTGCTCTTTTACTTTATTGCCCATGCCAGCGTCTAGTAACTTAATAGTAACATCGGTGAGTTTGTCGTTGCCATCAGTGGTTGGATACAAAGCATGTGTCAAGTTGGCTTTTTGTTTTGGTGACATCTTTGGCCATTTGCTACGAATTTCAGTGGCTGATGTCATGCCTGGGCCAAACTGCACCACCGGCAAATAGGCCATGTAGCCATGCTTGCTCATGGGCTGTAATCCGTTGCGTTTGTAGGGTTGCAAATAAGCTAGAGTTCCATCTTTTTTAACACCGCCGGGCTGTGGTTGTTCGTTGCGATCTTTTTCACTGCGAACAAAGATCAACTGAGTTTCATTGGGATTAAAATGTTGAGTGATTTCTTCAGCACGGAATGGACTTTTTACCTGGATAAAACGATGTGCAGGAATACCGGCAAGTCGTGCCAGCTTTTCTTTGATGGCAAAAGGAAACGGTCGTGTGCTGGTGTCAGCAGTGGCAGCAACATAAACGTCAGCACTGGGAAATGCAGCCTGTGCGGCATCATACAATGCTTTGTGCCCTGCATGGAAAGGATGAAATCCTCCTGGTATAATCACTAATTTTTTCATACCAGTATTTACCGGTTACATGTTTTCTAACAGCCACAAGTAAATTGGGCCAGAAAACTTTAGGGCAACTTGACCATTGCAACCCATTTTGCCATAAAATTTTTCTATTACTTTATTACCGGTACCATTAAAATCATGTGTATAATCGGCTAATTCGTAAAATGTGTGTTCCAAGGGAATGTTATCTAAACATACATCTGCAATTTCAATGATGCGATCATCTATGATATTGCCGTCCTCATCCAACACAGTGTGATGTGGCTGTTTGCCCTGCATGATTATTTCCAACACATATTCGGCATCATCAACATCTTCGCAGGTGTGGCTTATATCAACAAACTCAGTGCCAAGTTCAGCATTGTAAATCACCGCACCATCTAGTTTGACCAACAATGTCAAGTCTGCGGCAGTGGCCCGGGCTTTAAAATCAATTGAAAACTCACTCATGTCAATATGACAGCATTAATTTGGTGATAGTACCATCATTGAAGTCTTCGACTCTGGCGCGGATCCAAGTAAAGTTACCGGTGATGTTGTGACTGAAATTGTCAGTAACTGCATCAACAAGCGCATCCACTGAGTCAATGCGAAACCAATCTTCGGCTGTGACCGGGGTACTTTCAAGACTGCCTTCGATGGTTATTAGGCCCTGAAATCCAGACAGGAAATACGCCACGGTCTGCAATCCGCCAAATCCACCGTAATAGTTGGCAGCTTGTTGGGCATTACCTGCCCAATCAAGACTTGAACCATCGTAGTTACCAGACGGAGTTCCGTAGGAGGTGGTAGGCAGTAATTGTAGTGTGGTGGTTTTCATTATGCTCGATCCGCTTCCACAACAACACTGGGTCCTGCCAGCTCTTCGGCCACACTTTGCAATGCGGCAACAATGTCATCGGTGGCAATGTCGCCACCAGCATCGGTATCTTTGATCAATTTTGAGAGTTTGATCACAACTACTTCTTCGTGTATTTTAGCCATAGTCAATTATTTAGTTAATATCCTTGCAGTTTTTCTAATCAATCCGGGACTCACCAATTCCAGCATGAATGGTATAGCATCATCATTGTGATCAAAAAAATGATGTCGTTGCAGTCTTAGTTCAGACGATCTGTAGGCACCGCTGGCGCGACGATTAATTATTTTATCCAAACTTGGACATAGTCTCAACTCCGTTTGACTACTTAGAAAATTACTAACTGTGGTTTTTTCTTTCTCACTCAGCCAGCATTCTTTAAAATAACTTCGAGAATTGTACTTGCTTTCGGCTAGCGCAATTGAGTCTCTCGGCCTACTAATCACTGCTTGACGCACTTTGAAATTGGTGATGTACGGCAGTTGTTGTAGCTGATTAATAATGTCCAGTTCACTGGTGTACAGATATCCCCAACTGCCACTTACCATTAAATGTACCAGGTCATGATGTACTCTTAATTTATCAGCAAAATCCAGTAAATCTTCAACACAGCCCACTCGTGTGGAGTCTTTCATTCTCCAACTACCACCCTGATTTATATAGCGTTGCTGATTGCTGAACGACTGAATAATGAGTTTGCTGGCCTCTAGTTCATCGTGTATTCGCAACGTGTTTCGAAGACAGCAAACGCTGGCCAGCCTAAAACTTGACACATATTGATACCTATCAAAAAATAGTCGATCAGTGGGTGTTTTTTTAATTGCCAAGTCCGTCAACGACGATGAAACCATTATTATCTACCTGTGCTTGAGTGTCGCTGTTTGATTGAGTGCTGAATACCAATGCACCATCAACAAGATCTATGTTGATATCACAGTTGTTCCAACGATCAAACAGTATATGTTTACTTAATGGCACACGAATGAGCTCATCAATTTTTCTTGACAAGGGCCTGGCCCCCATTTTGGGATCATAACCTTGTTCGGCAATGTAGTTAACAGAGCTTTCGGTCAAAGCAAGTTTGATATTTTTATCTGACAAGCTTTGCTTGATCTCGTCCACAAACTTAATGACAATTTTCTTGATGGCCAATTGATCCAGCTTGCCAAATTTACAAATCTTGTCAATTCGATTGCGTAGCTCAGGTTTGAAGAAGTCCTTGAGAGCACGATCTTCTTCACCTGCCTTGTCAAGGCTTGTGCTAAATCCAATGTTGTTGTTTTCGTTGTCTCGGGCACCTAGATTTGATGTCATAATGATGATGGTGTTCTTGCAGTCTACAGTCTTGCCGTTGCTTCCTGTGATCTTGCCTTCGTCCAGCATCTGCAACAAAATATTACTGACATCAGGATGAGCCTTTTCAATTTCATCAAAAAGTATAATTGCAAACGGATTCTTGCTGATGTCGCTGATGAGTCTACCGCCAGCAAGATTGCCATCTTCAAATCCCACATAGCCCGGAGGTGCACCAATGAGTCCGCTCACCGAGTGTCGTTCTTGATACTCGCTCATGTCATATTTCAACAACTTCATCTCAAGGTGTTCACTGAGTAGTCGAGCCAATTCAGTCTTACCTGTGCCAGTTGGTCCTAGGAACAAGAAACTGGCCATGGGTTTTTTACCGTTTCCAACTCCGGCAAAGTTCACATACACTCGCTCCAGCACAGCATCCACTGCGGCATCTTGTCCGTGCAAAAATTGTTTGATATTGCTTTCCAAATCAACAATTTTACGACTCTGCGCATTTTCCAATCGATCCATGGGCACACCGGCCACACGACTCAATTGAGCCAGGATCAATTCTCGAGTAATGGTAATTGTGCCAGCATCCTTGACTCGTTCACGACTGCAGGCAGCATCGATTAGGTCAATACTCTTGTCAGGATTTTTACGATCATGTATGTATCGCCCACTGAGTTCCACGGCTGCGGTAATGGCCGCAGTGTCAATCATGACATTGTGAAACTTTTCTAGTCTTGGGCTGAGCCCAATAAGAATTTGCTCGGTGACAGCATTTGTTGGCTCGTCTACACCCAGTCTATGAAATCTACGCATCAGCGCACGGTCTTTCTCAAAGCTTTCATAGAACTCTTCCCAAGTTGTACTGGCAATGACTTTGAGTGTGCCCTTGGTAATAGCTGGTTTGATCATGTTGGCAAAGTCTAGACTGCTTTGTCCCGATGATCCAGCACCCTTCATGGTATGCGCTTCATCAATAAACAGCACACAATTCTTTTTGCTTTCCAGGGCTTGAATAATTTGTTTGAGTTTTTCTTCAAACTCGCCGCGGTATTTGCTGCCTGCCAGCAAGTTTCCAATCTCAAGACTCCATACTTCGTTGCCCTTGAGAAATTCCGGTACATCATTTTGAGCAATGCGCTGGGCCAGGCCTTCAATCAAGGCAGTTTTGCCCACACCTGGATCGCCTACTAATAGTACATTGGCTTTGAACCGGCGTGCCAGCACAGTGATCATTTCTTTGATATCAGTGTCTCTGCCAATTACAGGTTCCAGTCTGTCTTCTTTGGCCTGCTGTGTTAAATTAGCACAGTGCTCTTCAAGTATTTCTGTGGCCTGCTGGTCAGTTAAGCTACCGCCACTGTGACTGTAGTGCTGTTCCCAATGCTTGACAAATTCAGTTTTGCTGACACCGTATTTGAGTAAAAAGTAATGTGCATGGCTGTTGGTTTCGCTCATGATGCTCAGATACAAATCCACGGTGGTCACTGTTCTACGTCCAGTGAACAAAACTTGAGTTAGTGCACGGTTAAACACCCGCTCAAGTGCATTTGTTTTACGTGGTTGAAGATTGGGATCAGGTTTTTCGAGACTGCTGAGTCCAGAAAGATAAACATCTAGCTCTTGTGTGAAGTTATCAACATTGCAGCCAAATTTTACCAACACCGTTTTAAACGGCTCATGTGCCAGTAGACTGGCCAGCAGGTGCTCGGTGAGTACGTACTCATGATGTTTGTTTCGTGCAATGCGCATGGCATTTTCTACAATTTGTTCAATTTCTGGGTTGTTTTGCATATTTTTTAAAAGTATCAATGACAGTAGTTAGTATACATGAAGTTTCAACAATTGTCAACAATATTTATTGACCACGTGTTTGCCGAATTAGCTCTAGTAAATTGTCTGGTATGTGATCGGGTAGTCGAGCATCTAGTTTTAACATTAGGTCACCACGTGACTGTGGTTGTCCTTTGACGGGTAATCCGTGGCCACGAACACGCAGTGTTGTGCCAGGCTGAGTTTTTGGCGGAATCGTAACACTCAACTCGTCCCCAAATATGTTTTTGACAGCAACGTCGCCGCCAAGAATCAAATCCCACATTGACACATGAATCAGGGTGCTTAGATGACTGCCTGTGCGTTGCCAGTCGGTGTCAGGTTTGACTCTAAAAGTAACAATTAGGTCTAGTCCAGCTGGTCCAGCTCCGGCATAGCGCACAGTATCGCCATCATCAATTCCAGCAGGTATGTGTATTTCGCTATTGGTATTTCCGTGTTGCGTTCCTATTGATATAACACGTGATCCGCCAGTGGCTACATCATGCAAACTTACCCACAAACTAAGTTTGACATTGCGTTGCATGAATTCTTGATGCGGGTTTCCAGAACCAGGCCTTGCGCCAAACATCTCAAAGATGGCATTGAAGTCAAAGGGATTTGCACCACCTTGATGAAACTGAGATGGGCCGCCTCTGTGAACAGGGTTATCGTGTTGTTGTCGTTTTACAGGATCGCCAAGAGTTTCGTACGCTGTTTGTATTTCTTGAAACCGGGCAGTCTCACCGCCCTTGTCCGGATGATGTTGGCTGGCCAGCTTCCTATAGGCACGTTTGATTTCGTCGGCAGTGGCCGTTCTTGGCACCCCCAGAGTAGAGTAAAAGTCAGTCATAAAAAACCAGTATAAGTTTAATTATACTGGCTCCAGGGTCAGCACTGTTTATTTCTTTTCAGGAATAGCTGTGCCTTCGTGCTTTTGGTGCTTTTTCATTTCTTTGCAGTCCTGTTTGGGTTTGCCAGTTTTGGCGTCCAGGACAGGCTTGCCGTCTTTGCCTTGTACGTCAATGCAGACTCGTACAGTTTCCTTTTTAGGCTCGTCAGCCAACACTGGTTGTGCCAATGTCAAACATAGTCCTGCTACAAATATAACATTTTTCATTTTATTTTCCTTTAGCTTCTGCTCGGTCTTGTGCTTTAATTGGTAAACTTACAGGGTATTGGGCACAAGCTGATGGGTCTCCCTGTCCTGCTTCGGTCAAGAATGATGTTGCTGGTGGCACTTGGCCTGTGGGACATGAACATACAGCTATGCCATCTGCTCCCTTGACGCAATTCCAACTAAAACAGTTACTACTTTGTGCACCAAGATTTAAACTAGCATCACACTTTTGTACTGTGGCTTTTTGTTTCCAGGGTAATGGACTAAAGTTGTTGGCTTCTTGTGGATAAAACAATTTAGGTGCAAACAAACTCCAGACATGATTACTGTCTGTTGCGGCACAACTGCCCTTCATATTACCAGCACTGGTATCAGCAATGGCTGTGCCGTTGAGAATAGGACAACGGCATTCTACTTCGGGGTAAGGTACACCGTTGTTACCTGTAATCATTTTACCAGTGGGCTTGCAAGTGCTTGCGGCACATAGTGCGTATTCACCTGAGCAAGTTGTAATACCATCCTTGGATGGTTGAGCTGACACTGGGGTTGACAGCATTAGAAATGCTAGTATTGCTAATAGTTGTTTCATTTGTTTCCTTTAAATTAATGGATCGTCTTGCTGGGGCACAACCTTCTTGCCGCCCCAGCCAGTTGTCACCGGTGATGGCCCAAAGCCATTAGACGCTGTCGCTCCAGGTCCTGGATTGCCACCAAAGCCCGTTGAGACTGGTGTTGAGCCCCAACCTGGTGCGGGGTTGATTGATCCTCCCAAGGGTGCTGA
>Ga0114974_10002695_pt1 | contig 13645 bp, 12 predicted proteins | sample S_130206_EF_Meta_FD_87318 | JGI IMG/M metagenome (GOLD analysis project Ga0114974, IMG submission 87318) | Freshwater microbial communities from Lake Simoncouche, Canada to study carbon cycling - S_130206_EF_MetaG | ecosystem: Environmental > Aquatic > Freshwater > Lake | place: Lake...
TCTTTCACCACTGATGGCTTGTGATCAGAGGTGACATTCATGACGTGGTGGGTCATTTCGGGTACTGGCGATTCAGCACTGTCAACCGAATGTGTGACTGGAGAACTCAGGTAACGCTTCACTAATACATCAACGCTGGCGTCAATCGTTGCGGAGAACAATAAGCGCTGCCCATTTTTAGGTGTTGCGTCAAGAAGCCGCTTAACAATTGGCAAAAAGCCAAGATCAGCCATGTGGTCTGCTTCATCAAGCACAGTTACTTCGACCTGATCAAGCTTTGCAAAGCGTTGCTTCATGAGATCTTCGAGGCGGCCCGGGGTCGCAACTAAAATGTCGACACCATTGCGTAGTGCATTGATCTGTGGGTTGATTTTTACGCCGCCAACCACCACAAGCGTGGTCATGTTCATGGCTTTTGCCAGCGGTGCAATTGTCTCATTTACCTGTGCCGCGAGCTCACGCGTTGGAACCAAGATCAGTGCGCGAGGCGCACCAGCCTTGCGCACAGCTTTGGACTCAGCCAGTCGGACAACGGTCGGCAACGCAAAAGCAACGGTCTTACCGCTACCGGTGCGACCACGACCAAGAACATCGCGGCCAGCGAGTGAATCGGGAAGGGTAGCCGTTTGGATTGGAAAAGGTGAATCAATACCTGAATTGCGAAGGGCTTGAACGAGCTTTCCGGGAACTCCAAGGGCAGCAAAACTGTCAGCGGACATGGTGGAAGTAGAAGGTGTTACAGATGACAAAATAAATCCTTTGTTGGTGCGCGATTGGCCGCAGTTGCTGGCCCGATTACGCGTCAACGCAACAGAGAGTGGGAGATGAAACTTCCCGAGCAGACGACCTCGAGTGGTTCAGTTGAACGACTCGGTCAAGCGACAACGTAACAACAATCAGGGCCAGAACCGAATTCTCGGCGTGTTTCCTCATAGATCTTCCCTCACAGCGAACAACTCATTGGCCACCTCACGTGCAAATCAGCATCAGGTGCAAGTAATCTTGGCTCGTGGTTATTGGTCATCGTCTCCCCCAGCCCTTGTACAACTGTCTTGCCTGAGGAATGCGTGCCCACCCCACCCACGAGAAACTTTGGCTGACATGAATTCAATGAACTGGGACGACTATTTAAGAGAACATGGCGTGCGCATCACGCCTCAACGCCAGATGGTCATCAAAGCTGTTGCAGACCTTGAGCATGCAACGGCCGAAGAGATCCTGACGAACATTCAATTGGTCTCATCGGCAGTAAACCTTTCAACTGTCTATCGAGCCCTCGAAGTGCTTGAAGACATCGGCCTCGTTGCTCACGCGCACCTAGGCCACGGAGCACCTACATATTTCTTGGTTGATGATCGTGCACATATCCACCTGGTCTGTGACATCTGCAGCAAGGTCACCTGCACTGGTGCAAACCTTGCCAATGAACTTGGCATGCGCCTTGACACCGAGCATGGCTTCGACCTTGACCTAAGTCATCTCGCAATTCATGGCACCTGCAAGAAGTGCCGCTATATGGATACTGCTGCATACATTTAATTCGAGAATTAAGCGTTCACACCCACGGATAAATACTTATCTACAGAGACCCACTGCGCGCATGCCCCTTCGCCAGGAATGAAATCTACGACCACACAGCCGCTGGTTTCCGTCCAGTGCACATGAGTGGCTCCCGAATATCGTGTTGGTGGACTCTCGTGAACAATCGTGTGGACATGAACATGTCCAAGCGCCACATAATCCGCGGATAGTTCAGAAATTTCTTTATTTGTCATTGGTGATGAGCGTCCTTCTCCTGCCTCCACCAGTCCGTGCGCCGCGATCACACTCCAGCGATCAACTCGCGCCATGGGAGCATTGGCCAAAGGTCGAAACTCTGGAGAATGTTCGACCATTGCGCGTCCCCAAACAGAGATATCGGACCCCGGGAGATCCAAACTCTTACCGTCGGGGTGATCCAGCATGATGAGGCGTTCACAGGTGTCTCGTAGATCATGTCGACGATGAACAGAAGCGTCATGCAAGCTGTCGTGATTTCCCACAAGAAGCACGACCGGCCCAGGGAAGCGATTGAGCTGGCTCGCAACCCAAATAACGATCTCCGCGTTCACACGGTTGTGGTCGAATAAATCACCGGCAATCAGCAAAGCATCGGCCTGCCGGTCGATGGCCATGTCGATGACAGCTTGAAAAGCCATCTGTTCAGGCCCGCCATCAGCCTTTTCTAAATGACAATCTGACGTATGCACGAGAGTTGCTGGCCGCCGTCGATCGTCACCCGAAATCCCACTCATAGTAAGAAATTTATCAGTTACAGGCTCCGAACGGAGACAAACTTGAAGACTCTGCAATATTGCTCAAAGGCTAATTTCAAAAGAGGTTTGATCTAGAAAAGAGCTGTGGCGGGCAACCGAAGCTACCCGCCACTGCCTGTCTAGATTTATGAGTGGCTGTAAACAACCTGACCCGTATTTGTGTCAAGAATCTTGACGCCACAGGTTGGCTTTGCGTCAGGCACCAACTCAGTGCCCTTCACAATCATGTACCAAGTACACGAAGGTGGGTTTCCATTGGGAACCAGCCCTGGACCCTTGAAGCTGATCTTTTCAGCGAGCAAACCGTGACCGTCATAGTTCGTCACATTTCGAAGGTTCGTTATAAAGGATTCGCGCGTTGGGCACTGGCCCGCAACTTTGAGACCCTTAATCAGAAGGTCAGCACCTAAGTAGCCCTGTGGAGCCGCAGAGACGTAGGGATTAAGTCCTGCTGCCCTCATGCCATTCGAAAAAGTCTTCACTGCCGGTACGTTCACCCCAACAGGGACTGTGCCGTAGTTCGTGCCGAGCACACCTTCAAGTGCGCCACCCGAAGTCTTCAACACAGCTGGGTCAGAAAGACCAACCATGCTGACACCTTTAAGGGTGACACCTTGTTGCTTGAGTGCCTGCATGATCGCGATTCCGCCATCGATGTAACCAACGATGATCGCACCGTCTGCTCCTGAATTCTTAATTCGAAGAGCAGTTGACGTCGCATCATGCGTGCCTTGTGGCTCATCAGCAATGCGAAGTACCTCAGATAGGCCAATCGATGAGCCCACGAGCTTAATCAGATTAGACGTCGCATTGCCAGATGCCGAAGCACCCGTGCTGATGTGGTTGATGTTTGCGATCTTGGTGACGCCCATTTTGCTCAACTTCTCCAAGACTGCAGTGCTTGCATAGTTTGGTACGGACGACAAAGTCGCGCCGCTATCACCAAAAGCATTGCGATCTGTACCGAAAGCTGGGTTAGAAAAACCAGTGACGGGAATGTTGTTTTCTTTCAGCGTTGGATACATCGATGTGGTGCTTGTCTGCGCAGTAAGTCCGAAGATATTGTCGGACAGCATTGCCTTTTGGACCACAGAGATCTGCGTGCTGGCATTTGTTTCGTCGTTGTAAACCTTCAGCGTCAATTTACGTCCATTCACGCCACCTTTTGCATTCTCTTGGTCAATACGTAACTGAGCTGCTTCAGAAGAACCGACATAGTTCGTGCCGGCGGGACCAGTCTTGGGTCCTACCCACGCCAAGTTCACCGTTGTTGGGGTGACCCCAGGTGTCGCTGGGCAAGACGCGTTTGTCACGACCTTCACAGCCTTCGTCGCCACAGGTTTTGGCGTGGGCGCAGCCCCTGCCCCATTTGCTGCCATTGCAAGGAGCAAAGACGCACTTGCGCCTGTGACTATTGCAGCGGTGCGCTTACGTGAACGATTAATATTCTTCATACGCTCCCCCTATCCAGAGCCACATGTTCGCAAAATGCGAGCTGGCTTAAAACATGTATCAGAACACACTGAGATGCAGAAAGTCGGCAAAAGTAGAATCTTGAATGACAAATAGTTGTTCGTATTCATAGTAATTGCGACAAAGCAATGCAATTGCATCGTAGTATCCTCACAACTTTTTTGAGTCGAGATTTTGAATTACACCCATTTGTCCCACCGTTAAATGAATTAAGACTGTGGCGTTGTGCACTGCGCTCATATGGGTTGATTGCCCTATCTGAGATGGTTTCCGCCTGTGCTCAATTCTGAGAATTTTTTACTATTTGTCTCCCCTTTTTGCCAAAAACGCCTTATGATCTCGTGCATTACACATAAGTCGGGCACCCTCGGCTTACCGCAACACCGGTCGCCAAATTTCCTAGGGCGCCCCAAACCAAGGAGAAACAGATGGCTGAATATGGAGCCCGCTCAGGATCCAGTGTTACAACCCCAGAGCAGGACGCTCTGTATGCCTCATACATGGGCGAAATGGCCAATAATCCACGCGAATACTTTGGCAAGCTGCGCGAAAATGGCCCTGTAGATCACGAGCATTTCCGCGACACCATCGCGCTTCTGCGCCGCGAAGACATGGAAGAAATTCTGCGAAACACCGATGTCTTCAGCAACGCCAGCCCTGTATTGGGAAGCGCCGAGCCGGTCATCCCCCTCAACGTTGACCCACCGCTGCATTCCACCTACCGCCGAGTCCTTGACCCGCTCTTCTCCCCAAAGAAAATGGCAGTCCTTCAGCCAACAGTCGCAACACATGTCAACGAATTCATTGACACGTTCATCGACAAGGGCGAGATTGATTTCAGTGAGGCTCTCTCAGTGCCGCTACCGGTTTCTACCTTCTTAACGTTGCTTGGCCTACCACTTGATGAGATTGACCTTTTCATCAATTGGAAGAACATCTTGATTCGCCCAGACTTGGTTGCAGGCGGATACGCAGAAGGCTTGGAACTGCAAGCCAAGACAGCAATGGAAATCTACGGCCGATTCGGTGCAGAGGTCGCAGCACGCCGGGCCGAGCCTCGCGATGACCTGATGACCTACTTCACCACTGCGAAGCTCGATGACGGTCAACTTCTTACTGATGGTGAAATTCTGCGCATTCTGTTGCTCCTGATGGCTGCCGGCTTGGACACGGTCACGATCACCTTGCAGGCAATCTTTAATTACCTCGCCACGCATCCTGAAGCTCAACAGCTTATTCACGATGATCCAACACAAATCGACAACGTCATCGAAGAGCTACTTCGCTGGGAAACTCCCGTGATGTTCCTTGGTCGTACTGCAAAGGTCGACACTGAGCTATCAGGTTGCCCAATCAAGGCTGGCCAGAATGTTTTGGCTGTTATTTCATACGGCAACGTTGCCGAAGAGGTTCCAGATTCAATGAAGCTGGATCTCACCCGCGGAGATAAGGCACACCTCTCCTTCGGTGCCGGCAACCACCGCTGCCTTGGTTCACACTTGGCTCGAATGGAACTTCGCACCGTGCTGCAGGAATGGCATAAGCGGATTCCGTTCTACTCACTTAAGCCAGGTACAAAAGTTGAGTGGGTGCATTCAGCACTTCGCGGCATCGACCACTTGCCATTGGTATGGGAAACGAAGTAGCAATTTCTCACTCAAAATACCGGCACTACACGTAAGAAAGCCCGATTTCACTGCAGTTACCACTGCAAGGAAGTCGGGCTTTTGCGCGAACGAGGTATTTAACTCAGGAGAATTTTGGAAATTCATAGATCGGCTCAGCCCATGGTGAACCTTGGGCGAATTCAATAAGGTTGCCATCTGGATCTCGCACCATTGAGAAGGTGCATTGCGGTCCTGGCCCATCAGGAACGAAGTCCCCTCCTGGATGCACCACTTCATAGCCAGCGTCCTGACACTCTTTGGCCAGCTCCACCGCATTGGTCACTTGGAGAGTGAAATAGCGCATACCGATCGCCATCTCTTGAGGGTTGCTGGCTTCGGGCACTGCTTCCCACTGCAGAAGCTTGATGACGCAATTACCGAAACGTAAACCATAGATATGCGCCCCGGGCGCAAAAATCTCGCCGTGCGGCTCAAAACCTAAGGTGTCACGGTAAAAACGCAGTGACTTTTCGATATCCCGAGTGTGTAACCCAAGTTGAATCACACACAGAGCGTCAGAGTCGAACTGTGCAGGCATCAGCACTCCTAAGAAAAGCCATCCTGATCAGGTGTGGACTGCGCCTTACGGCTAGGACCAACTGATGTTTTTGATTTCAGTGAAGTCTTCTAAACCGTGATGGCCCCATTCGCGGCCAAGCCCACTCTGCTTAAAGCCACCAAAGGCAGCTTCCTGACCAATGCCCGCAGGAGTTGAACCCCAACCAGGTCCTTGGCCTGCTCCTGCACCAGCTGCAGCATGCGGATCTGAAGCAACTCCTTGGACAGCCAACATGCCAGTGCGAATTTGCCGAGCAACGTTGAAGGCACGACCAGTGTGGTTTGCAATGACGCCACCGCCGAGGCCATAGATGGAATCGTTTGCGATGCGAACTGCGTCATCGTCGTTACCTGAGTAAGGAATGACCGTCATTACTGGTCCAAAGATTTCTTCCTGCGCGATGCGCATTGAGTTATCACCAATCAAGATGGTGGGCTCGTAGAAGAATCCCTTAGTCATATGCGCCGGACGCTTTCCACCCGTCACCAATTCCGCACCTTGTTCAATGCCAGATTGAACCAATGCCTCAACCCTTGACCGCTGTAACTCGCGGATCAGTGGACCGAGAACCGTCGATGGATCATTTGGATCCCCGATCTTCGCAGCTGCAACTGCGTCAGCAACTCCGCTGCGGTAGGCATCCATCAGGTGCTCAGGCAAGAGCAATCGTGTTGCAATGGCACAACCCTGACCGCAATGGGTGAGTACTCCACCGAAACCAATAGCGCGCGCATAGCTCTCAGGAACATCGCCAAGAACTACTTGAGCACTCTTGCCGCCGAGTTCTAACTGAACACGCTTAAGCGTCGGTGCACTTGACGCCATGATCCGTCGGCCTGTGGCTGTTGAGCCAGTGAACGTCACCATGTCAATCATTGGATTCGAAGTTAATTCGTCGCCAACCTCGCCTGCGCCAGTTATCACGTTGATCACGCCGGCAGGAATACCCGCTTCTTGCGCAGCCCGAGCAATCAGCATTGCATCAAGTGGAGTCCACGAATGCGGCTTCAAAACGACCGTGCAGCCAACAGCAAGGGCTGGAGCTACCTTGACCATGTTGAGCATGAACGGGAAATTAAACGGTGTGATCGCTGCGACTACGCCAATTGGCTCGCGGAATAAGGCTTGTCCTGTAATGCCCATGGGTCCACCTTGAACATATCCAACCGGCTCCATCCACTGCATCTCATGTTGAATCTGCATGGCATTTGAACGCAACATTCCAATTGACCCATAACCCTGAATCATGTCGGTCATGAAACTCGTGGTGCCTGTTTCAGCAACAATTAATTCGCGCAGTTCGTCAGCGCGTGATTCCAAAATTTCAGCCATCCGAACGAGATAACCAGCCCGCTCAGCAGGCTTCATCCAAGGCCAAGGCCCGTGATCGAACGCATGGCGAGCAGCCTCGATCGCCCGCTTTGCAGTTTTCACTGTTGCTTCTGGCACGTGGCCAATGACTTCTTCATTGGCTGGGTTGATCACCTCAATGGGAGCAAGCTCATCGTCGGTAACCCATTCGCCATTGATGAATAGGTCGAAATCCCATTGCTTGGCCATAACTGTCTCCCTTGGAAAGTACTCCGCGCTTACCACGTGGAGTTCACATTTTGAGTGCTCGAGTTTGGTTCCAAGTCGATAGGCATTTGTCGAATGGTGGAACCAAATCCGTCCCCGTAGCGTAATGCGAAGTGTTGGTTCACGTGGGTGATTTATTTAGGTTTGGCTTGATTTCAAGGATTTGAGCTCGTGGGCACCTGACGAAACGAATCGGGACAAAATTCCGCTGTGAATTCTGACCTAAGTCAACTAGGTTTGATATCGAGTTGCCAACTGAGTGGTCTGGGAGGTGAAGGCTGTAAGGCTCCCATCGAAGGCGGCAGCCAAGACATCAGGGTTTTCAACTCCAGGCGCGCAGACAACTTCGCCTAACTCCAATCCTCGCAAAGAAGCCGAAACCACATCATCGGCGCTCATGCGCGGAATAGCGGAGAGGTCCATGCCCTGAACGCTATGAAACTCAGTGGCGACCAAACCTGGGCACAGCACTTGAACTTTGACACCCGTGCCCGTGAGTTCTGCACTCAAGGTTTGCGACATAGCGACAAGCTGAGCAAGTGTGCCGACATAGATCGCCCTGCCCCCCGGTGACGCCGGTGCTGATCCAGAAAAGGCCAGCATTCCTGCAACATTGACAATCGTCCCCGAACCCCGAGAAAGCATGCCCGGAATGGCTGAGCGCATCAGCATTGTCGGCGCCACTACTTTTACATGAACAAGTTCATTGGCTTTTTCAATGGGTAGCTCGGCAATTGGCATGTAATGAGCTACACCGGCATTGTTGACCAGCATGGTCAGCGACTCACGTGCACAGATCTGTGCGACTTCGGCTATTCCCTCATCCGTAGACAAATCCGCGCACACCACCTGCACGTTAACTTTCGAGAGTGACCTAGCAAGTTGCTCAAGCCTGTCACGGCGACGTCCAACAATGATGAGGTCGTAGCTCTTTGAAGCGAGCCGCTGCGCGAAAGCCTCACCAATGCCCGAAGATGCTCCTGTCACAAGCGCAAGTTCAGGCACTTTTGATCTCCCTCAATGTGAGTACGTAGATGAACAAAGTTAATGACCGACCATGAAATGACCGTTAATCGAGCACAGATGTGTACTTAAACATAGGCATTGGAGTCGTCTGAGTCGTGCCGGCATCTACCGCAAGTTCTGTTGCCGTTATCCAGCGAGATTCATCTGACGCGAAGAACGAAACAGCCCAAGCAATGTCCCAAGGATTACCTTCCGTGCCCAACATTCCCGAGCGCCGACGCAATTCGCGCATTTCTTCCCCGCCACTCGAGCCCATCGGACTATAGATATGTCCAGGTAACACCGTGTTGACACGAATCCCTTCACGTCCATGAGCCAAGGCTAGGTCTCGAGTCATTGCCTGTACTGCACCCTTTGCCACGGTGTAGGCCGAACCGCCCATCGCGCGGATTCCCGCAATGGACGAAATATTGATGACCGAACCGCCACCTGCTGCCCGGATGGCAGGGATAGCCGCCCTACTCATATGCATCACGCCATATAAGTTGACATCGATCACCTTTGACCAGTTGACGAGATCGCCGTCAACAATCGTGCCGCCCTCGCCAACAATTGCCGCGTTATTGACCATTGTGGTGAGTAAACCGTAGGCCTTCACGACTTGCTCAACACCAGCAACACAAGAAGCTGGATCGGTGACATCTCCTACGATCACCATTGCATCGCCACCGTAACTTTTAATCAAGGCCACAGTGTGAGCTGCACGTTCTTGCGAGAAGTCAAAAACTCCAACCTTGGCCCCCTGAGCGGCAAGCAAAATGGCTGTCGATGCTCCAAGGCCAAGGAATTCACCTTCACCGCCGCCGCCCGTGACCAGTGCAACCATGCCGTCGAGTCGTTGGGCGTGAATATTGTTAGGAAGGTCCATGACTTATGAATCCACTGTCAGCAACATCGCGCCAGCTGGCGTGAGACCACCACTACTGACAACAGCAACTTGCGCGTTCTTCACCTGACGTTGGCCAGCATCACCTCGCAATTGCACAACCGCTTCATACAACAGACCCATGCCGTGCGTTCGGCCATGCGAAAGCTGACCGCCGTGGGTATTCAATGGCAAAATTCCGTCGAGCGCAATGTTGTGTCCACCATCAAGGAAATCCTTAGCGCCACCAATTTCGCAGAAGCCAAGACCTTCGAGCCAGGAAATGCAATTGATTGTGAACCCGTCATAAAGTTCGGCAACCTGCACGTCAGAAGGTTTAAGGTGAGTGCGCGACCACATGTGCGCTGCGGGTCCCAGAACTTGAGGCTCATGAGTCAAGGTTGATTGATCCCACTCAATTCGCTCGATCAATTGTGTTCCTGCAGCTTCAAACCGGATTGGCTTGTGACGTAAATCCCGTGCAGCATCTACCGCAGAAACTATGACAGCAACCGATGCATCGCAAGGAACATCGCAGTCAAGAAGTCCAAAAGGCGAAGTAATCGGACGCGCATTGAGGTAATCATCCATCGTGATCGGATCACGATAAATAGCTGTCGGATTCAAACCTGCATTTCGTCTAGCGTTAATCGCAATCCAGCCCAAGGTCTCCTTGGTTGTTCCATACTTATGCATGTGGCGTTGAGCTGTCATCGCCAGAACGTTACTTGCCGAACTCGCACCAAAAGGCAGGATGTGCTCCATCATGCCTTCCATCCGGCCACCTGATGGCCGGTACTTTCCTTGCTTCAGAAGTTCGTCATATGAAGACTGCCACACCGTGCGAAAACACAACACGTGTCGTGCCATCCCCGTTGAAACGGCCATCATCGCCGCAATCACCGAACCACCAGGCCCAAAGGTTTCGCCTCCACCGTTGTACCAACTAGGTCGAATACGAAGCGCGGCTTCGAGTGCAGTTACCCCGCCCTCACCCATACCTCCACCGGGCCCAGAACCTGGATACGTCGAGAGTCCATCGATGTCGTCAATAGTTAGGCCTGCATCTTCAATAGCGGCTAGCGCTGCTTCAACAGTCAAACTCAATGGATCGCGCATCAAACGGCGACCCATCTGCGAAAACCCGATTCCGGTGATCGCTGAATCTTCCTCGTACTTCTTCGTAGAAACCATTGGTCGAACAGCGGCTCGATATTGCGCAGGATCAATTTCGTCCAACGGTAATGGCGTGACGTCAGTTGCACCTGTCGGTGTGAAGAGCGGAAAGTAGACATCATCAATATGTTCGAAACTGACTTCCACCTCCTGACCAAGAAATAATGTCTCAGGATCAGCGTCAATAATGCGCGTGGTCAAGCGAACGCGATCATCTTCGGAAATTGCAACATGGCCAATAGTGAACGGAGCTTGGAGTCCAGGCAACGAGAACCGGGAGTTCACCGTGAAGCCAATCAGCCTTGCTTTACCTGAAACTTCTGCCGTCGATAAATTTAGTGAGCGGCAGTAATTGCAAATCGGCTTAGGAGGATGAATAAGGGACTTGCAGTCATCACACTTTTGGAACCGCAGCACACCATCCGCGCCAGATGTCCAATAGAACTCGTTGAGGTCAGTAACCTGCGGAAGGATCCTGCCTGATTCGGACAACTTGATTCTCCATGTCTGTGCAGAGTTCGACCTACGGCCTTCGCAGCGCCCTACTAAGAAGTGCAGGATTCCATCTTTAATGGACCTTCACAAGCAATATCAAACAATTCGATTTACTGGATCCATGTGCAGACTTTTCTGACGGATTTCATGTTCAAGCGTGAACCGCAGGCGAATCTCTCACAAGCGCCTCCTCACCATGGTTGAATTCGGGCCATGGTTTACACACACAGGAAAGTTGCCGACCGAGAAGTTATGCCGATTGGCTTTGGTGCAATGCGCTTGGGTTTAGAAGGACGACCTCATGCGGATGATTCTGTGGACACACTTCATGCCGCCTTCGATGCCGGTGTGCAGTTGATTGATACTGCCGTCAACTACTGCTCAAGCCCTGAAGAATTTGGATACGACGAAGCCCTTGTGGCTCGAGCCCTGCGTGAATGGGCAGGTGACCGAGATCAGATATCTGTCATTTGCAAGGGCGGCGTACTTCGCACCGAGACGGAACAAGTACTGCTTAACGGAACCCCTGAGAATTTGCGTTGGTCATGCGAAACGAGTCTGCGTTCGTCAGGAGTTAACCAAATTTGGCTCTACCTACTGCACGGTGTCGACCCAAATACTCCATTCGAAGAATCCATCGGTGCTCTCGTCGAACTTCAACGTGAAGGAAAAGTTCAGCACATTGGTTTGTCTAATATTGGACGAAAGCAACTAATACAAGCACAGGAACTCATGGCGGTCGCGAGCGTGCAAAACGGTTTGTCACTTTGGAATCGTGCTTCTTTGCCTCTTGCACAGTTATGTGCTGAATTTGGTATTGCTTTCCATGCGTATGGCCCACTGGGGTCGCGTACACAGGACTTGATGAACCCCACCCTCACTGCTATCGCTGCTCGACACGGCAGGTCGCCTGCGCAGGTGGCTTTAGCCTGGGTTCTTGCTCAGACCAAGACAACCATCCCGATCCCTGGTGGGCGACGACCTGAATCTGTGCGAGATAGCGCTGCTGCCGCTGATCTGGAGTTGTCGGAGCAAGATTTAGTCGAGTTAGACGGTATGCAGTACTGAACTTGTCCATGAAGAATTATGGAAAAACTCGTAAAAGAGCAGCACCGACTTCTTGCATCACTTCAGGTTCGAGCATTCCCAACACGACCACACCTTGCGCGCCTACCTCCGCGAGTTCCTGCAGAAGGGGTTCAAATTTTGAACGATCTTTTCCTGGTGATACGAATGCAGTTCGAGTGATCTCGTTGTAGTCGCGCCCTACCCGCTCGCAGTGCTCGCGCAAAATTGCGAACTTGTGCCGCACGGTCTGGCCATCACCAAATACATTGCACGCATCAGCATGTCTTGCCACGATGTCAAGTGTCCGCTTCTCTCCACCGCCGCCGACCAGAATCGGGATCGAACCGCGAATTGGTCGAGGACTGTTGTGTGCATCGGCAATCGAATAGTGCTCGCCTGTTATAGATGATTGTTCGTTACCGATTAACGCTGTGCAGATACTGAGCGCCTCATCGAGTCGGTCCATTCGCTCCCCTGTTGTGGGAAAATCGAACCCATAAGCGGCATGCTCGGCGTCATCCCAGGCTGCACCAACTCCCAAAATTGCACGACCTCCGGAGATCACATCCAAAGTGGTTACAGCTTTTGCAAGGAAAGCTGGGTTACGCAAGGTAACTGGGCTGACGAGTGCGAAGAGCTTGATAGTGCTTGTGCGCATCGCAAGTGCACCCAGAAGTGTGTACGCCTCGAACATCGGCGAGGTCGGCCCGCCCCCTGTATCGTTTTGATGCATGTGATCAGGCACTGAAATCGCATCGAAACCGACCTGCTCGGCCAGGATCGCAGCGGCAGATGCGCGTTCAAATACTGGGGTGCCATCATCTACCGAACCGTACGAGCCCAGATGCAAACCCCGCTTGAACACTCCCATGAAATTAGGTCCTTGAACTTTCCCACAGACCTATTGCGGTGGAAATCGCAGCGATGAGCACGAGCGGCTGGTCAAGCATTGGATGGTGTCCGGACTGCGGCAACTCAACAACTGGAATCTTGTTACCAACAGCCTCGTACAAACCATCGACTACTTCCTGGGAAACAATGCCAAACTCGGCGCGCAACAAAACAGTAGGACATTGAAGATTCTGAAGTTTCTCATTCAAGGAACGACCCCGAGTCTGGTTGAAGAAGCCTGGGTCATACTTCCAAGTCCAACCACCATCAACCTGCTTCAGTGACTGCTCAGCAACATGGCGACCCACATAGGGCAAAATCACATCTTGGGCGGGAATGGTGCGAAAACGTTCGATTGCACCTTCGAATTCTGCGTGCACTTTCGGCGCTCGAAGTGGCGGTAACGCCCCGCTCTTTTCCCACGGCTTTGGATCTAGCGGGGTGTCAATCACAATAAGCCCACTGACCAATCCGGGATGATCGGAAGCGGCAGCAAGAGCGATTCCACCGCCCATGCTGTGCCCAATCACAA
>Ga0114974_10002696_pt1 | contig 13644 bp, 20 predicted proteins | sample S_130206_EF_Meta_FD_87318 | JGI IMG/M metagenome (GOLD analysis project Ga0114974, IMG submission 87318) | Freshwater microbial communities from Lake Simoncouche, Canada to study carbon cycling - S_130206_EF_MetaG | ecosystem: Environmental > Aquatic > Freshwater > Lake | place: Lake...
CTTGTCTTCTGGGCTTGTCAGAAGTAGCGTTAGGAACGCTTATATGCGTCCAAGAGCCGAATTCTTCGATGATTTGGTCATACCCTATATTAGCTGCAATGCACTCCTCTACGACCTGTTTAGGGGTCATGCCGGGGACTCTTATATCGGCTGCACAACCTATCCTATGTTGGCTAGTGTCCTTGCTACCGACAGAGTCATTGACTGGTTTAGACCTAAAGCCAGAATTAATCATTATTGGCTTGTTTAGGAGGGTTCTAACCTGCTCTAGCAAGGCTGCCAATCGAGTTAGATTAGCAACCTCTGTAGCGTTAGGAGTATTGTCTAGGTTCTTACGTTCAGCTACTTCTGAATGGGTTAACTCTTCTAAGGTAAAATTAGGACTTAGGTTCATTGTTTTTAGCTTTCATATCCATGATTTTCTCTAATGTTCTGCCTCCAAAGTATGCACTCATAATAAGCATACCCCATTGACCTAGAAGATTAACATAGGATTCTTTAGCATCGTAACCAAAGGCAGACATCATAGCAAACAAGAAATAACCAGCAAAGATAGCTACTAATGACATCGGTCTAATATTCTTAGATAGCCAAGAATCACTAACAAGATCAGCTTTCCATCGATCAGAGATGTTATTCTGTTCATTCATGTCGGCATTGAGTTCAGCAAGTCTTCCTTCTTGTTGCATCTTTAGAAGTTCTTGCTGTGCCTTAGCCTTCGCTTCAGGATCAGGAACAAATTTATCTAGGACTTTCATCCCAACATCAAGAAGTGCCATTAATGGTAGCATTATTGTTTAACTCCCCAAGTTAAATACCAAGCAATGACCGCAGCCACTGCATAGCACATGAACATTGCTCTACGAACCTTTTCCAAATCTTCTTTAAACTCTCTAGTAAGTTCATTGTCTTGTTTCTCTATCTTTTGTTTAATGGATTCGATTTCATTCCAGCGTTTAGCGCCGTGTTTCTTAATGAAATCAGCTTTGACTTTAGCTTCCTCGATACGGATGGTTTCTTGGCGTTGCCATTCCATCATTGCTCTCTTGAAGTACTGCTCTTTAAAGACCTGTGATTCTCGTATCTGTCTTTTACGTTCTAGATCTTTCTGCTGTGCTACTGCTGCTGCATCCTTCTGTACATCGACAATACTCTTAGTGATGGACTTACTAGCCTCACGGCTGGCATCCATGCTACTGGTTACAGACTTTGCTCCTTCGATAAACCCAAATTGGTCTGACATGGAATCATATTCTTATTATTGTGCTTCTCTTCTTTGTAACTCAGCTTCTAAGTCTTGCAATGATATATTAGAAGGCATTGTTTGCTCTAATGATAAATCTTCTCCACGAGCTGTAGGTACAGCCCCAGCAGCAGTATATTTAGCTAAGAAATTAAGAGAATCTGCATATGTTTGAGGAAGAGGCTTATTTGATACTTTCTGATTTGCTAAATAACGCAGCATATCTCTTCCTTGTGGATTGGTCATCATCCATGCAAGTTTCTCAGAACTAGCCGCAGATCCTGAAACAAGGTTTACTGTATCCTGAATAGCGGAGACTGCTTTACCAACAGTCCATCCTCCTGTTACCGCCGCTGTTTCGGTTGTGATTCCCTGTAATTGAGCCGATATTGACTCTGCTGCTCCTGCCGGTTTTCTTGTAATTGTTTCTAAGTCTTTAATTAATACTTTAGCTTGTGCCTGCTCTCCTTTAGTTGGAAAGAAGAAGTCATTTAAACCGATAGAACCCTGTTGCGGCTTCTGATTGATAACAGTTCGTAGGCTACTTAGTAGTGCTTCAGGGTTTCCTTGTGAAGCTGAAACAAGTTCATCCATTTGTGTTTTTCTTAAAGATGCAACAATGTCAGGACGGGTATTACTTAAGATGTTAAACATAACAACTCTTTCGGTAGGAGTTGCTTGTGCTAATCTTTGAACTGATTCTGTAGCATCTAATGCCGAAGGATTGTCCTTCATAAAGTATTTAACAAAGGGAGTTTCCGCATAAGCATCAAGTTCTTTTAATCCGTCTCTAAATTGATCTCTAGCTTTTTGTAACTGTGCTGCTCCTCGTGTTCCGGATGAAGCCGCAACGTCTAAATCATCTTTAAAACCGTTTAGTACTTGACGAGCAATATTCTTAACAGTTCCGGGAGCAACTCCTTTGAATATATTATCAGTACCACCCGGCATTGAGTACTCGCCTGTTTTGGCAGCCTTACCCCATGACTCTAGGTTTTTCTGTAATTCGTCAATCGTTAACTTCTGTGCTTGTTCAGGAATAACAACCGCTGGTTTACCATCAGGTCCTACAATTAAAGACGGTTCAGCTTGTTTTGTCATTGAGCCTTTTAAATCACGCAACTTATCTGCAATTGCACGTAATTCTGCTGGCATTTTATCGCTAGAATACAATGCAATTTGATTATCTAATGTTGTATTTAAGTTATCTGTTCCAAAAATAGGATCATTACCGGCTACCTTCTTAGCTTCACCAAAGTTAACACGATTCTGCGCTCTAAATTTGTTAACAAGTCTGTTGTTCTGGAAATTAACAGCGTCAATAACGCCTTTGTTAATATCAGTTGCTGTTAAGTTTTGATTTGCACCAAACTGTTGTATTTTGTTAGCAAAGTCTTCAGCAGTATTCGCTTGATTTAAATTAAACTGTTTAAATATTGGCGCACCGCCCTCGGTTGTAGAGACAGCTTTTTCTTGACGAAGTGCAGCTTCAGATCCTGTACGCTGTCCAGATGTCATAGGAATACCTGTTTCAGCAGACACCGACGGAGTTCCTGTTTCTGGGACATTTCGTCTTACTCTTGTTGCTGCTCCTGCAAACAATCCCGGCAATACTCCAACAGCCAGTTGCCCTGTAGGAGATTCTGGGAACAAATATTTACCAGCAACATTTGACAGCCCGCCTACAAGACCAGCCGTACCGGTGGCTACTGTTCCGACAAGTGGACCAGCTAAGTAAGACGGAGCCGCAAAAGCCATCGCCGGTGCTGCGCCTTCGCCAAAGCGATACAAAAACTGCTCCGCACCTGACTTAGGTTCTTGTGGTATCTCAAATCTTTCTCTTGCAATATTCGTAGGCGAAGCAGACATACCAAAAGGAGCATACGGTCCTGCTGCCTGTAATGGAATACTGGCAACTTCTGCAGGAAACGTCATTAATCCAGTTGCACCAGATTTTGCTCCCCCGATTAAAGCCTTACCTCCAGAAACAATCTGATCTGCTATAGAACGCTCATCTCTTTCACGACGAGCTAATTCGGCTTCTAATTCTTCCAAAGTTGCCATTAATTAATCCTTACTGTTTTGGAGTTGGGTTTTTGAGTTTATTTATTTCTCTACGAAGTTGCTCTGTAGACATACCAGACAACTCGCTTCCTGCGCCCGAAAACGCTCTAGGTAGTGGTCTATCGTATCCTGCAAATGATCCTTCATTTTGTCTAAAATAATTCAACGCATTATTAGCATCAATCAATTGTTGTTTCTTTAATGCCGTCATTTCAGTTAAGAATATTCTGGACGATGCGGGATTCTCACTAGCCGACGCAAAACGATCTAATGATGCTTGGAAGTCTCGATCTGTTGGATTAACACCCAACTGTTTTGCAATTGCTGTTGCAAGTTCAATACGATTAGCATTAAAAGTCTTTGTATTTGCTAAGTATCTTGTAATATTTGGATCTTTTATACCGGCACTTGACAATCCTGTTGCTAAGGCAGTTCTTGCATCGGAAAATGTTCCGCCAATAATTCCTCGCTCTAATTGAGCAATAGAGTTCTCTAGTAATGGAATAGACTTTTCTAATGAGTTTCTATTTTTAAGTATATCTTCAGCATCTTTCTTATCTATTTCAAGAACATTCTTTGGTCCCGGAGGCAGCTTAATTTCAGTCTTCGGTGTTTTGCTTTCTAGTCTTCCATAGTAAGGCACACGTTGTCCGCCCGGTCCTAGAATATACTGAGAATCTCCCGATTGGTATACCTGCTGCCCGTCTACCGACAATCCAATCGTTTTACCTTTTTCTACCAATACTAAATCAGCAGGATCACGACTCTGTCTATAAGCCGCTAAACTTTCTGGAGTAAATTTACCAGAAGAAATTAGCGTATTAATGTTCTCTCCTGACTTTTGGAATATATTTGCAGAAGTTAATCGCATCTCATCACGACGCTTAATAGCGGCTTGAGCAACCTCTGGAGCAAACGAAGATACTGCCTGAGCAAACTGTCCTATACCTTCAGCCGATGTCATATCAAACTGTGATGCCAACTGTCGAACCTGTGTAGCACGATTAAGCTGTTCATCTCCGCCAAGAAGCTGATTAATTCCACGACCAAGTCCAGCACCACCTTGGTAGATTGACAGATTAGCTCTTTCTAATGGATCTAACTGAGCAAATCTAAATGCGTTAGAGAAATCAGTCGCAGCTCGTTGCTGTTGCAACGCTGCTGGGTCTACTCCGAATAAATTAATGTCAGCCATGTTAATTCCTTTTACTAAATGTAGGGACTTTCCCACGATTCAAAACCAGTAGACCCTGTTGGCGCTCTACCCCAATCAAATAACCCACTACCGTAACGATTATAAGGATTTAAACCAGAACCACCAATACCCATATCAGCGCCAAAACCACCAAATCCTCCGCCACTGATTGAACTTCCTAAACCACTCATGGCTGTTCCTAATGGACTATAACCTTGGTATCTAGAATAGGCATCTGCTGCGGCTTGTTGAGGGGACAGATATAACTGACCTGCTCTTGCACCAGCACCGGATTGTGCATTAGCTAAGTCTAAACTCATTTGATATGGCTGTTGTCCGAAACCTTCAACAGATTTTGCTAACTCTAGTTGAGTGCTAATCGGTAAGAACGAACTACTAAACAACGATGGAATGCCTGAAGCAAGTTTACCACCAGCGCCATATAATTCTCCACCGAACCGAATACGATCCATGGCAGCTTGATCTGCTTCTGCAGCTAATTGTTTGTCTTGTTGGAATATAGAATTATAATATGCCTGTAATGCAGGATTTGACGGCGCTCCACCAGTTCCTGTATTGACACCTAAGCCTCCACGACCTGTAGCAAAGTTCCGAGCTTCTATTCTACCAAACTCAGCAGCACGACTAGGTTGTAATAATCCTTGTCTATCTGAGATGTATTTAGCTGCAACCTCTTGTGGGCTTGCACCTAGATAACTACCACCTAAGTTAAATAACGATGCTGCTCCACCGTAAATAGGCTCTGTTAGTTGTTGTAAACGAGTAGGATCGTAGCCAGTAGCGCCTGTTGTAAAACGATTACGAAGAGCTTCTAACTCTGGACTTAGTGTATATCCAGCTTCTTCGACTTGTCCTAGTTCGTTTACTCTGAAATTAGAGCTGCCAAATCCAGTTCTTAGTCCAATAGGACGGAACTGTGCCATGTTGGAAGAACGAAGTCCTGCAGCACGAAGCGCTTCCGCCTGTCCTTTGGCAGCATCTGCACCTTTGCTTCCAGAAATTAATCCGCCACCAATCGATAAGATTGGACCTGCGATTGCACTAACAACGCTACCCATTATTTACTCCTACTGTAGATGTCATACATTTGTTTATCATTACCTAAAAATGGTTGTTCATATTTAAAACCAATTACTCTACTAAATTTACCTAGTTTCTTATCTCGTTGATTCACCATTGCTACTAAAGGACAGTTTACTAAATACTGCAATATGTTTAAGTCTTCTAAGTACTTTGCTTTTATCTCGACTGTCCACTTATGTACATCTGTATGAAACCACAACATTCCTTCAAATAACTCTAAATACATTATGTAGTCTTGTCTAAGGACTACAGGAACTTTCATGACCAGACTGGATTAGGCTCAGTAGGAAAAGAAGGATTTGCTACTGGATTCTTAATCAAGGCACGAAGTGTTGCACGATATGCCTCAAACTCTGAAACATTGCTAAGACCAACATCAGGTAAGACTGACCAGTCTGATGCAGCGATACGCTTTTTAGCTTCTTCTTTACAGTTCTTTAATGGCTCTTCTGCTTGTAGACGAGCAATCTCAGCGTTTACTTCCTGCTCTGTTGGTTTAGCTACAACGGAGTCTAGCCACTGTAGACCAGAGTAAACTGTTCCTATTAAAGCCCATTGAGCGTTGGGTGTGAGTGTAGATAATGCTTGTGGAATACCAATAGTCTGACTCATTATAAAATCTCCAATAAAACAATGCTTGCACGACCAGCAGTAACTCCAGTACCACCTGCATTGTAAACCCCAGTACCGCCATCTACTAATATTCGTGTTGAATAAGTTAATGCAGAAATAGAACTTGGAGAATCTAAATAATTGATAGCAGCATTAGCGTAAATATTACCAGCAGAACTTAAAACATCACAAAACGCATTACCAGAACCTGCTAAATTAGTAGAATCTCTAAACAAAGTCATGTGCGTATTTAAATTTGTGCTTGCTTGAGCTAATTCGGAAGTCACTAAACACAGAATCTTACTCGATGTAGAAGTAGGTGTAATAGTTGCAGTATGTCCTGTAGACACAAAAGAAGTAGATGTAGTACTAAAAACTGTTGTTGAAGTGCTAGAAACTGTCTGTATAATACGACCACCAGCAGCTTGAACAAATGCGGTTGTTGCTAATTGTGTTGTGTTTGTACCTGCGGACGCAGTAGGAGCTGTAGGAGTACCTGTGAATGTAGGACTATTACTATCTGCTTTAGATGAAATCGCAGAAGCAATAGCTGTAAACTCAGTATCAATCTCTGTGCCTTTAACAATCTTACCTGCATTACCTGTTGGTAAGGTATCCTTAGCTGTAAAATTAGTTGCTTTTGTATAATTTGCCATGTTATGTCCTTAGACTAAAGTCTTTCCTTTTTTAATTGCAACGTCTATCTTTTGAATTGATACCGCATTTCCATTAATATCTGCTTCTAAACCAAGTTGCATGATTGTTCCTTGTCCACCAGCATTGATATTAAAACGATCTATAACAATACCAGAAGAGTACTCAGCAATGTTGTACTCAGTAGAACCAGAAATAGCATCCGTAGTAGAGTTATTATATTCGTATACCGTAGCAGCATCTAAAAAGTAAGTAGTGGCTTGGTAGTTTTCACTATAATCAAAACTCCATTTAATTGCGACAGCTTGATTAGTGCCGCCAATTATTACCCAACCAATCTTTTTTAATACTTTTAATATTGTAGAAGCCTCAAAGTCAAAATGATTAGTATAATATGCAAGACGATAGCTTGCGGTATTATCAGCATAGCCAGAATACTTACCAATATATCCCGGTTTTCCTAGATATAAATCTCTTCCTTGGGTTACAAAGAATGACTTAGGTTCTATGTTATCCCAAACTGTAACTCTCATTGCACCGTCTTGTAATGGAGCACGAGTATCGAAACAATATACAAACTTAGTTATAGGAAGCGTTAATAAATATATAGCATCTTTTTCATAGTAGACGCTTTTAATCTTAGTTAAGTCTGTCTCTGAATTAACAGCAGACATTAACTCATCACGAACATTCTTAGAGATATCACGCATAGGCATAGACTTCTCTTGGACTACACGCTGTAGGCTACGAACTCCTGAGTCAGATAAAAACAATACATCAGTTGCTATATTTTGTATTGAATCTCTAGCAAGACATCCTACGTTATAGATAACCTCAATAAGAGTTAAAGATCCTGTGTCTAATGGATTAGCATAAATAGCTATGTTCTTGCGACCAAAGAATATAATATTTCCATTATGTGCAGCAGCAGCTACTACAGGATCTCCGTTAGGAAGAACTTCTTGCATATTTAAATAACCAGCAGTTCCATTCTGAAAGTCTGTGCCAGCTAATAAGTCACTAAAATAGACAGTCTGAGTGTCTCCTGAGATACCGCCACACCATATCCTGCCGTAAGCGGATAACACCCAGCTAGGCATGAAAGTAGAAGTAGTGTGATTAGAAGGTAACGCAGCAGCATCTCCAACTCTTTGGTATCCAAATGTACCGCTTGTGTGGTCATTAAAACCACCGCCAGAGGTAGGCAACTCGTGATACACTAGCATAGGATGTGATGCTTGTGCTAAATACACATGAGGCTGAAAGTCGCTAACATCTCCGTAAGACATTGCAGCACCTTGCCAGTTGTTACCTGTGATGGTATAAGTAGCATCGCCACTATTAGTAGCATTTCGTACTGTCTTAGTAGTCATCGTAGTTGTTCCTACGAATAACTTATTATTACCAGCACTTAATACTTGATTGCTTCCACCATCTACTACTTCAAATATAAACTCTACTGCATTACTAGATCCTAAGTCAGTATTAACTGAGGAGTTTACTGGTGTCCATCCTTGTCTTGCTCCAATACGTCCGTACTTGTCAATGATACAATTCTGTGCTTTCAAGGCATAGCCCGAAGCTAATGTAACACTAGATTCTTGGAGATTTAATCCGTAGAATCCCGGAGCAGCTATTGACGATGTTTGTAATTTACTAGCCATTTAGACCCAATTCCACTGGGATTCTTCAATATAGCGATTTGATTCTAAGGAGATAGCATCAGATAGACTTTGACGATATAAAAGATATGTCTCACCAGATTGTACGCCACCGTCTTCTCCACGCTCGGCTTGCGCCCTAGCTAATGCACCTAAAATAACTGGCTCATGCGGAACTAATAAAATATCAGCATTGACAGCTAATGGAACTTGTGGTTTGATAATGTTAAAGCGGATATTATAAGCCCCATTAGGAATAGGGAAAAGATCCACTTGAGTATCGCCGTTGCTGTCTGTTCCATTAAAGTTATAATACTTAGGACTGCCTTTCTGAGGAGTTGTCAACAAGAACTGTTGATCCATCCAAATAGTGGAGGCATTCTCAACAAAGAAATTATCAGTATCATTTAGAACATCAATAACTCGAAAACGCTGTCCGGATCCTTCTAAAACATAATTAAAGACATCAGCCGTAGTTGTCGCTGATAATGTTTCTGATAAACAATTCCAGTTATAGGAATCTTCAACCTGTCTTTTTGAATCATTTACATAACGAGCTATAAGTTTTACATAGGCGTTATCCGAGACAGAAGAAGCCTCTGGCTCACGCAAGCGAATTAGGACATCATTAACAAGTTGAATATAATTATACGAAGCCATGCGTTATCCTATCATAATTTGACTATTTTGTCAAGTAAAATCTTAACAATCCCATTTCTTTAATGCTAAGGCTTTACGAGTAGGTCTTCCTTTGCTATCCTTCATCGGACCAGCAACTCCGCCCATCCTTGCACAAAAGCTCTTACGCCTTTTGGCAGCTTTAGGGGACTTTTGAGCCTCTTTTGCAGAAACTGGAGGTTTGAGGTTAGCTCCCTCAGTTCGCTTAAAATAAGCCCTTCCTTTGGCGTTTAAACCGCCTTCAGGGTTCTGATATACCTTCTTAACCATTATTTCTTCTTTTTAGCTGTTTTAGCGGCATCTCTAAAGTCTTTAGCCGATGGCGCACCTTTAGTGCCAGGCTTACGCATCTTCTCGCCTGATCCGGCAGCGATACGACGACGCTTGGCTGCGATATTGGCATATAATCCGGGTTTAGTAGCCACGCATTGCTCCCATCTTCTTCATAGGCTTAGCAACTACCTTAGCACCAGTCTTCTTGGCATACTGCTTAGCTTGCTTCTTACCCTTAGTTGTATAGGGAAACTTCTTCTCTTTGACCATTGGCATATTACTTACCTTTCTTCATTGGTTTAGACATTCCAGCTTGGCTTAAAGCAATTGCTACTGCTTGTTTACGAGATGTTACTTTCTTAGGAGACTTACCAATATTCAATTCGCCTTTTTTGTACTCCCGCATTACCTTAGAAATCTTCTTCTCTGCTTTAGTTTTTTTCATCACTACTCCTTAGTTAAACTGCTGTACGGAACTGCGTTGCTCTATCTCAAACGACGCTACGATTGTGGTGGTTGAGCCTGTTTCTGAGATAGCTCTAAGTTCATCGTTTTCATCCATCATAAAGTAGAAACCATTATTTAATACTAAATAATTCTTTGCTGTTAAATTGTACTGATACAGAATCTCTATCGATACGTTGGCACTAGCATCATACCAATACACAGTAATATGTTTAGCAGAACTACTGTGGTTACTTACTAGGATATTAGTAGTCTTTGCTAAGCTACGAGTAGGAACAGTAAAAAGAGTAGTCAGCGTATTCGCTGTTAAGTTCTTTCCTATGGAATGTATAATACTCATTTCTTAAACACCAAGTCAGCCATCCAAGTAACAAAGCCACCGAATACCGAGGCAACCCCCATGATAGCCCATAAAGAACCTTTCGATCTCTCAGCCATAGCAACAAGTTTCTTGATGTCGTGCTCCATTGCACTGACTTTGGATTCTAGGTTCTCTACAGACTGTACTAATTTACCATATTCTACAGGATTAATTTCGTTCATTGCTATAGCTCATTCCATGTTGTTGTTGTTTCGTTCCAAATGTAATATTTACCGTCTGTTGGCATAGGAAATGGAGCATCCCATAACCATGTCGTTGTGTTTAATGTCCAGCTTGGATAAGGCTGTGGAGCATAGAACACATCATTAACTGCATCGTATGTGTAACCAATACCAGCGTAATTTCCTCTTAAAGGAGTTTCATTTGGATGTTGATTACCTTTGGTGTTGTAAGAAGTCTGAACCCATTGACCTTCTTGAGTATCAATAAAGTCTTGTTCTGCCACAATTACTTGGCTAACTAAACCATTCTCTATCTTTGCAAAGTGGCTCATGCTGTGTATGTTCCGCTAGAAGTGAAAGTAATAATTGTATTAGAACCATTAGTAGTAACTGTAGGGCTTCCAGTAGTTGTTCCTGTGTAGCTTGATGTAGGTACAGAAATAATAACAATTCCTGAACCACCTGAATTTAAGGTTACGCCATTGCCACCACCGCCACCACCAGTATTAGCTGCTCCACCCCCGCCTGTACCATTAGAACCACCACCAGCACCATTAGTAGAGCAACCAGCACCTCCGCCACAATAAGTTACAGAAGAACCTGAAATTGATGTAGCAATACCGTTACCACCATCACCGCCTTGAGTTGATGAAGGTGCGTTAGTTCCTACAGCACTCGCCCCACCTCCGCCACCGCCTGCATTAAATGTAACAGCAAGTGAACTACCACCATCAAAACCTTGACCTGAAACTCCAGCACCACCAGCTTGATTACCAATAGAAGCACCACCACCTGACCCACCGTTTTGACCTACTCCTACACCGCCAGCACCTCCGCCTCCTGTCGCTGTTGCAGACACTCCTGTTCCGACAAGAGACGAAGTACTTCCATTACCGCCATTAGATGGATAAGTAGAGCCTGCTCCTCCTGCCCCAACTGTAACAGTATATACGACTCCACTGGTAAAAGTAGTTGATGTTGTTAAGTAACCGCCAGCACCGCCACCTCCAAAGTTAGCACCTCCTCCACCAGCAGCTATAAAATAAGTAGCAGAATAGGAAGTAGCTCCAGCAGTAAAACCAAACGAAGAAAGAGCAGCAGAGCCTATCTTAGATAGTCTTGGCATTAAGAAAACTTAGTTAGGGAAGCTAAAACAGTAAATGCTGCTGAACCTGTTTTAATAATTACATAGTTATAAATATCAATGGAACTTGCATTACCGCTTGTAGGAGCAGTACCGCCTTGCCACTTAGGAGTCACACTACTACCGTCAACTTGAACTGCAGAGTTGTAGTAAGCAGTGGCTCCATTCGTTACCATAAAGGTAGCTGACATTGATTCGCCAGTTGCCATCAATGTATTTAAAGAAGTACCGCTAGAACCTCTGAAGTTTACAGTAAAGTTACCGCTTGCGTTAGTAGTGTAATATATAACAGACTGAGTTGTAATGTCGTAGTTAATTGTACCAGTCGCTGCTGTTGCCGATACAGTTATTGTTTCTACAATATTAGAAGTTTTTATATCAGCATTAGAGGATGTGCCAGCAAATGTTTGTAAAGCAGTAAATGTTGTTGCTGTAGCAGGTGCTACATAGTCTGTGCCAGCAGTCGCTGCAGAAAAAGCAGAAGTGCCATTACCTTTAACAATACCAGTCAGGGTTGATACACCTGTACCGCCGTCTGCTACTGCTAAATCAGTAATACCAGCAATAGAGCCACCTGTGATACTAACACTATTGGAGTTTTGAGTGGCACTAGAGCCTAGACCAAGATTAGTTCTTGAGGTAGAAGTACTTGCTAAACCAGATAGATTTCCTGCTTTAGATAAATATAATGCTGGATCAAAAGTAGCAGCCGCTGCTGCGGAATTTGCTGCGTTTGTTGCAGCAGTTTCTGCGTTGGTCTCTGCTGTCTCTGCAGCAGCTTGAGCAGCTAGTGCAGCATTTTTAGCTTGTATTGCTAATACTGCCTCGCTAGAAGCATCATTAACTGCGTCACCTGAGCCACCTGCTCCACGATAAATACTCAAGATCTATCTCCTATGTTTGTTTAAATACACTCATCGAATGCACTTAAAGAAAACTCCCCAGCCAAAGCTGGAGAGTCTTAGGAACTACTATTAGCCGTTAACAGCTAATACAAAGCCAGTCTCAGGACGTACTACTTTAACACCGTAGAGGGTGTCAGCAGTGTACAGAGTAGATAAATACTCTTGTTTGTACTGAGTCTGTGAACGAACAGACATCTGCTCAGCAAGAACCATGGTATCTTTATGAGCCAAGATAGCTGCTTTAACATCGCCACCAACGCTGTTGTTAGCGTCAGTCTCAATGACTGGGCAGTTGCTTGTTACATAAATGTCGATACCATAGAGCTGACCGATCTGACCGTTGTTTACACCACGACCATCAACGAAATCAGAGCTGTTGTAACGATCAATACCCATGATAGCTGCACGAAGTGATGGAGGAACTGCGAAGAAACGACCATCCATTGGGGTATCAGCATCGTCCATGAGTTTGATCAAGGCACGGAAGCCAGCGTCAGTAAATACGTCGCCAGTAACTACAGTGTCTTCAGCGTAAGCTGTGAGACCAGTAGACACGTCGATGTAATAGCTGGTGCTGTGTGTCCAGTCAGAAGCGTCACCGTTACCAAAGGACTTGCCTAATTGGAACAATGTGTCGTCAACTTTCTTAGCCAAAGCATAGCCAGCGTCGTCAGTGTAGAAACGACGGAGGGATGCCAAAGCCTGAACTTCGACGATGTCTTCGATGAAACGTGAGTACTCGAAGTGCTGGTCAATCGAAACTAATACTTCGGTCTCGGTGTCAGCTTGGATGGTAACTGCAGTGTTAGCTGCTTTAGCTGTTGCAACACCACGTGTTGGCTTAGGAATATGGAGCGTGTCGCCCTTCTTGCCCTTCATCGTCATTTTGTTGACGAGGTTTGCCAATACTAGGTTCTTTTGATATGCAGCGATTACTTCATCAGACCAGATTTCTGGAATGAATTTATCTGCTGCTGTTTTGTTAACGATAGATGTACTACCGCCTGGGTATGTTACTGCTGCCATTTTATAAATCTCCTAAATTAATAAGTTTAACGGACTCGCCCTTCGGCATAAGCCGCAAGAATTTCATCTTGCAAAGC
>Ga0114974_10002699_pt1 | contig 13641 bp, 26 predicted proteins | sample S_130206_EF_Meta_FD_87318 | JGI IMG/M metagenome (GOLD analysis project Ga0114974, IMG submission 87318) | Freshwater microbial communities from Lake Simoncouche, Canada to study carbon cycling - S_130206_EF_MetaG | ecosystem: Environmental > Aquatic > Freshwater > Lake | place: Lake...
CAAAAAATTCTTAAAAAATTAAAAGGAGTTTCTGACCAACAAATTGAATATAATTTAAAACACGATTTGCCTTGGGATTGGAAGGGAACAAAAGAAGGTTTTTACCAAAAAATGGAAAATAAGAAAGATCATTCTGGGTCAAATTAATTTATATGGATAAAAAAAAATATATTAATTTTTTATTTAGAAGAGTAGAACCGGATCATTTAAAAAAATTATTTGAGAGGGAACTATCCGATCAGCAACCTTGTTATTATCGTGAACTACCTGACGAATCTGGATTTGAAATGTATCATTTAACTGTAATTGATAGTGTTTCCGATTTTGTATTTTACAATTATACAAAATTTGATGGGGCAACAGACTACGATAGTGAAATTGAAATTATAAAAACGGCTATTAATATGTTATTTAAGAGTGAGCTATACAAATATTATCAAGATGTTGATTGTAGTAATTACAGTACAAAAGGTTTGTTTGAATCTAGAAAACCGGAAGAATTAAAAAGATTAAGGAGAATCCAGGAAGTTAGAGATACTATAGATTTTCAAATGGAAGTTCAAAATCCTTGTAATTTTGATGATGGTGAAGAATATGCTGATTTTTGTATTGGAGAAGGAATGAGATTTTTCTATGGTGATGAAGACTATGAGAGAAAAGACGATATTTTTGCCGATGAAACCGAAGATTATATGAGGGGTGAGATTGAAGAAATGATGTATAAGGAATATTACGATGACCTAGTTGAGTTTTGGGAGGAAAATAAAGAAGATTGTTAGTGAATTTTTTTAATGTTTAAGGTATTTATTTAAAAACATATGAAAAAAATAGTTACTCTTACAGAATCAGAACTTATAGGTCTTATAAGAAAAATTATTAACGAACAAGAAGTTCGTGAAGATTCATTGGTTTCAGACCCTTACACACTAACAGCAACCTCAACAGGAAAAATTAAAATTACCGACAAAAAAAATAACAAAAGTGTTACTTATGGACTTGAGGTTAAAAAACTTGGTTTTTGGAAATCAGTTGATGTGTTAGATTTTCCTGGTGGAAACTCAATAAAAGTTTCAGCATTAGGAACAGTAAAAACCGTAAGTTTAAGTCCATCATCTGTTAAAAGTAAAATCGCCGGTAGTACTTGGGGTACAAGTCAAATAAGCATGACAACCGCAAAAGGTGATGAAGTAAAATTTGTTAAAGTTTAACTAAACCAATTTATTTATTTTTTAGTGATATTTATTTCATATGAGGTATGTAATAACAGAATCACAGCTTGATTTAATAAGACGATATGATATCTTGAAAAATCTTATTGACGAATCTTTTGATGTGATAACACAACAAGATGATATTTGTGGTTACACTTTTTATGATTTTATTCAAGAAGTGAAATGGCAAGTTTCAGATCATAGTGAGGAATTAAAAATAGGTAAGGTAAGTTATTTACATAGTCTTATTGAACTTAATTTTTATGAGGAGATAAAAGAATTTTATAATGGTTTTATGGAAGAAAACTGTAAAGATGGGTTTGACGATGATAAATATTATTCGTCATTATTACAAAATAATTAAAATGAAATGAAAAAAGAAGAAACAAAACCAAGAAATAAAAGAAATCTTAACCGGAGAATAAAGTTAATCTCTAAAAATCAAGAAATATTAAGAAAATTAAACGAAGAATTAAAAAAATAATTATGGGAAGAAAAATATTATTAAGTGAAAGTCAAATTAATAGGTTAGTTGAGAATTTAGAGGAAGAGGCCGCAGGATATGATGACTTTAATGTTATGGGTCAACACGGAGGAAAATCTATAACAATGTTAGTTGATACTTCTCAAGATCTATCAAGTATATTTAAGGGTATATTAAGTATGCTAATGTCGGAAAATATTGAATATATTGACTTAAAGGAAAATTTAATTGAAGCAATTGACTTAATTGAGGAGGTAAATATGTTAACAAAAATCGTATTCAGAGACTTTACAGATAAGAAAACAATTATGAAAGGTAAAATTATGCATCGTAAGTTGGAGTCTTATCAAGAAAAGATAAGAACTCTAGTTGGGATGGGTGAAGAGATTTTGGATAGAGAAAGTTTAATGGAAAGATTATATGACCTTACAGATGACGTATTAAATTATGTGAGGGACTATACCGTAACTTTACTTAATGCTAACAAAACTTTTATGGGAAGATTAGAAAAGGGAAGACCAACCAGAAAACCTGATATGAATTAAATTTTAGATAATTAAGTGAAGAGTAATATTTATTGATATGTCAAGCGTAAAATTTAAAAGGATGATTCAAAAGAATCTAATGATGGAAAATCGGTATGTTGCAAAAAAAATGCTTCTTAGAGAAGGTACCATACAAGAATTAGAATCAAAAAGACAAAATATTATTAAATATCTTGAGGATTTAAAATCCCAAAATTCCGTTATATATAAAGGAACAATACAAGGATATATTGATGATATGAAATCAATTGACGTTAATAATATTTGTTCCGGAACAAATTTAAGTTCCGATATGAAATCTAAATTAGATGAAGCAAAAGATGGTCTTAATAAGGCGAAGTCGTTTGGTATTAAAGATAAAAATACTGTAATTCCAAAAATAGAACAAGAGATTCCATTTATTGAAAACTACTGTTCTACTCAGACAACAAAAGATATTGAAAAGGATCAACCGGCTCCAACTGGGGATCAGTATTATAAAAGTCAAGTATCACAACAGGGAGGTCTTATAAGGGCAACCTCAAACCAAACAGATCAATCAAGTAAAATTTCAGATTCAGAAAGAAAACCCAGATTTATGGATGAATTAGATAGATTAAATTCGGATCAAAAATATACCAAACAAGATATAATTGATTACGTAAAAAGTAGGGTTAAAATAAAAACTACCTAATTTTTTGGGGGTTAAAAAAGTATTTATAAAAAATGGAAAAAAAGATTATGGAAAATAATGAAATTTTAAAAAAAGTTTTACTACAAATGAATTATGATAGTAAAAAAACTTTGAGTGAGAACTATGAAAATATAAATCTTTTAAAGGAAGATGATGTACTTAGAACCGGTAAAATTGTAAAGAGTCCTGGGTATTCTAAAATATACGAACCACTAAAATTAAACAAGCCTTTTACATTTACCGTTCATTCCACTAATAAAAGTAATAATTATTCAAATGAATTTATAATAGGAGGTACACATAAAGAAACTGGTTCGCTTGTATATTTAAGGTATGTTTGTGGAGATGAAAATTTTAAGTTAGATCTTATTCCAAAGGAAAAACGACCAATTAGTTTTACAAACGATATGATGTTAGCACAAGGTTCTGAAATTAGTATACCAACACTTAAAACTTCTGTTGATAAAGAACATTGTGGAGTTGTTGGTTCGGGGTCTAAAGGTAATGACAATATGGCGGGTGAAGAGTATTGGGGAGTTCTATTAAAACAATTAAATGATGCCGGATATGCATTTAAAGAGACTGAGGGTGTTGATACTAAAAACCCCCTATATTGGTGGGGTCCTTTTATAATTCAGAGATATGGTCCTAATTTTATTACTTATAAAAAAGGGGATAGTTCTGGTAACGCTAAAATTAGCGTTTTATCATATAAAGGTAAATACTCCGGTCAAGTTATTACTGATATATTATTGGCGACAACTGTAATTTATTTTAAAGACGAGACCCCAAATCTTAAAGAATGGATTGATTACTTATATAAAACAACAGAAAAAACAAAAGAGATTCCCGGAACTGGATCAAAAAAACAAAATGAGGTTCCTAGAGGAGGTTTACAGAAGTATCCAAAGGATACAAAAAAATCTAAAGGAGAATTTATTGATTGTACCGGAACTTACACTTATGGATGTAAAAGTCCAAAAATTGGTGAAGCTCAAAAATGTATGAAAGATCAAGGTTTATATTCATATAAAGTTGATAATGAATTTGGTTTAAAAACTTACGATGCAATTAAAAAGAAACTTAATAAAACATCATTTACCGATGCCGACGTTAATGTTATTTGTGGTAAAAAACAAGACGAAAAACCACCTCTGGATTTTGAAGGTGGTGGTGGTGGTAGTGGAACTAAAGAAGAAGATTATGTCTGGAATGGTGAATTCATTTAAAAGATTATGACTCATAGAAAATTACATAATATGGATATTAATAGAATTGTTAAGAAAGTTCTTAATGAAGAAATAGAACCTTTAAACGAAGGAATTAAAGATATATGGTCAGGGATTAAAGGGACGTATCAAGGATATGGTTATAAATATACCAAAAACTTAAGTGCTTTACGAGATGTTGTTGATGATTTATCATATAGCGAAAAATTCATACAACAAGTTAGAAAAAAATGTGATAACATAATTGACGATACGGTCAATTCAAAAATGCCTGATAATAAAAAAGACCATTTAATTGATATTGCAAATGATATAATCATATCAATAGATAGGTACAATCACGAAATAAAAGGCATTTCTGACGACGTTAGAAAAGTGTTAGAATAAAATTGTCGGTGTATTATTCTACACCAACAACTTCTAGTTCAAAAGTAAGTTTTTTACCAGCCAAAGGATGATTGGCATCAATAACTACAACCTCATCTTTAATTTCCAATACTTTAACAATACTAGGACCCATAGGACCAAAAGTTTGTAACATAGTACCGACCTCAACATTTTCAGGAACCTTATCTTTAGTAATTTCAACCACTAAAGTATCATCATATTCACCATATGCGTCTTGAGGGTTTATTTCAATTGTCTTTGATTCTCCAATTGACATATCAACTAAACCAGATTCAAAACCAGGAATTAATTGACCTTCACCTAATTTTGCTTTTAATGGTTCTCTACCCTCAACTAATGAAGTGTCAAATATTGACCCATCCTCTAACTTACCTGTGTAATTAACAGTCACAGTACTGTTTTGTGATACTTTTTCCATTTATTTTTTTTAATTAATTATATTATTATTTTTTTAGATAGTAAAACATATTTATTATTAAATTAAGAATAAGTTTAAAATGTCTTTAAAATCAAAATTACTATTAGAAGCAAACAAAAATCTTGAAATAAGATATGTTCAAAACAAATTTACTTTAAATGAACAGAAAGTTAATTATGTTGATTTGGCAAATAAAAAATTAAGTGAATTAAAATTAACCTCTAATTTGTTATCTTATTTACCTCAAAATCCCATAACGGAATTAGATTTTCTTTGTATACCAAAAACAGGTGATGAAAGTAAAGATTCAAAAATTAAGAGCGTCTCTACTTGGATAGATAACAATATGGACAATAAAGGTCTTATTGAAGTTAAATTAAATGAATTATCCAAACTATTAAAAGTTGTAAACTTATCTAAAGTTAGTGGAGATTTATCTGAACAATTAGGGTCAGACTCAATAATGTTTGGGAATACGCCAATCACTAAAGAGGAATCCCTTAGTATTGGGAATGAATTGATATTTTTATTGGTAATGTCTTTAGTACATCCAAAACTAGATTCAAAAATAGAAAGAAAGTTTTGTGTAAAGTAATTTTTTTCAATAGAGGATATATTTATCAATATATAAAGTAAAATTATGAATAGAAGAATACTAATAAATGAAGATGAAAGATCTAGAATTTTAGGTCTTCACGAAAATAGAAGAAAACAAGAGTGGTCTTTTTTGTTTGAGCAAGACACCCAACTACAAGCTTCTGGACAAGCAACTCTTAATTTCCAAACGGCTAAATTTGCAGACGTACAATCTTGTAAAGCGGAAGGACAACAAGGACCTGCGGCTCTAGTTGCTAAATTTGGTTTAAATTGGGGTCAAACACAAAAAAAATGGTTAGACTCAAAATGTAATGGAAAAACTCCTTGTGATAAATTGGGGGTTTCTAACGTTAATTTAACAAACTCTTTATGTGAAGGAACTTTTGGTGCCGCATCTGCATCACCAGCAGCACAAACAACAACAGGTTCTGCTACCGGAACAACTTTCTACATTGATAACATACCAACCCCTTTAAATACAGACCAAGAAATTAGTAATATGGTTAAAACTAAAAAGATTACACAGGATACTTTTGTTTTTAAATCACCAGAAATACCAAAACCAACAAAAATATCTGCACTACCAGAAGACAGCCCAATTAAAAAGTCTGTTATGGCAATTATCGCAACAGTTCCACCAGATCTTCCAGGTGAAACTAAAACATTCAAAATTTCACCAGACGGCAAACAACCAGCTAAAGATTATACAGAAGAACAATTAACTGCGGCAATCAAAGATGGTTCATTAACTCAAAACGCATTTGTTGTAGTGACTGATCAGGCAACTGGTAAATCATCTTATCAATCAATTATGCAAAATGCAGAGGCTTCAAAAATAATTAATTTGGCTTCTGGTCCTGGTCAAGTTGCAAGTCAGTTTAAAACAACCGGTGTTCCTGAATTAGACGCTTGGTTAAAAGGACCTATCGGTAGTGCTTGGGATAAAATGGAAGGTAAATTAAAAGAGAAATCTTTAGATACTTACAAAAGACAAGATCCTCAATTAAAGGCGATTATGGATAAAATGGGTGAAGGAAAAGTTAGAGACGCTTTAGGCACTCAAAGAAATAATATGTTGGCTAGAGGATTTGCCAATGTAAAAAAAGCTGGAGTTGAGGCTTTAGGTGGTACGGTACCAACACAAAGATAAGAATGAAAATATAAATAAAAAAAGATGTGTTTTTCACATCTTTTTTTTTGTTTAAAAAATATGGTTAAATTTTTAAGATATCTTATAATCCAATTAATGAACAAATATGGTTCGTTTATGTGGTTTGGGACTCATCTATCTATGACACAAATAGAATGGCATTATTTAATTGAAACTTTTTTATGTGTAAGTGTTAACTTTTTAGTTTTATTTTCATTATATTTGCAATACAAAGAAGAAGAAAATGAAAAACTACGAAAAACTGACAATACCAAATGACTCCTCTTGGGGTAGAGACGTTCTATGGAGAAGTTTACACTGGAGAATAAGATACTTTCTAACCGGAGTAAAAAACATATTCAGATGGATACCAACTTTATATCAAGATAGGGATTGGGACTCTTGGCATATCTACACAATAATACAAAAAAAGATAGAACATCAAAGACAAGAAATCATCAACGCAAATCGTCACACAGAAATAGATAGAGATAATCGTGATATGACAATATCTCTTAATTTACTTGAAAGAGTAAAAGACGATTACTATGGTATGGAGCACGTTGATTACAGTGAAACTAAATTTGATTTTATTCCTGTTGAGGGTAACTCAAATTTAAAGGAAATGAAAATGACGGTTTTAAGTGAGAACTATGATGAGTTTTTAAAAAAATACCCATCAAGCGTTAGAAAAGTCTTAAAAGAAAATGGTAACGATTTAGAGAAAGATGTTCTTTGTCTTTATGTTGCTAGATATAACCAAGAAAAGGCAAGAAAGTTATTATTTAAATTATTAGAACAAAAAATTGAAAGATGGTGGGATTGATCGTATTCAAAGTAAAAGATAAAGAAACGTATAATCGTTTACACATTGATTTATCTGGTTCGTGTTTTTTTAGAAATGATGGTGAAAATTATTTTATAAAAGCCCCTTTAAATGAGACAATTAAAACTCTTATTAAATTAGAGTTAATCTCAAATTTAGAACCTGTAAATAATTATTAATATGAAGAAATTAGATTATTTAGTTATTGGAGCCCAAAAGGGTGGGACCACATCTGCAATCAGACATTTAAATCAACACCCAGACATTTTTATTTTCGGTAGGGAATTACATTTTTTTGATTCTCAATCATTTAATGGTAACTATAAAAAATATCATAAAAATTTCCCGGACGATAAGATCATTGGAGAAAAGACTCCTTCATATTGTTATTTACAATACGCTATTGATAGGATATATGAGTATAACCCAGATATAAAATTAGTTTTATTTCTAAGAGATCCAGTTAAAAGAGCGTTTTCAGAATGGAACATGCACAGAAAGATGAATATGAAACAAGATTTTTTAGAGTCCGTAAAAGAAATTGAAGATGTCCCACTTTCAGATATTAAAAAAAATGGATATTGGGTTTTACAAAGAGGTCTTTACATAGATCATATTGAATACATCTTAAGTAAGTTTAAACGAGAAAATCTATACATTGGGATAAGTGAAAAAATTAAAAAGAACCCACTTGAAGAATATAATAATGTGTTTGAATTTTTAGGTCTACCCAAATTAGACTATATTGGTTTTACTGAATCAATAAATAGATCAAAATATGAGAGACCGATGACCGAAGACGAAAAAAACTATATGAAAGACAAGTATAGAGATAAGTCAAAAAAATTATTTGACTTTTTAGGGTATGAAATAGAAGAATGGGATCTTTAAGAAAAAACATCAACAGATGAATGTATTCTAATTGGTTTTTTATCACCAATAACATCCCACGCTTGTTTAATAATCACATCCAATCCATCCGGATATAAAGGCATCCCACCTTCTATATCGTATAGATAAAGAGTGGCGTTTATGATATGTATATCCTGACTTCTAACATAAGATACGTTACTTATTTTAATAAAACTTTTTTCACCAAAAAATTTTTTAATATTTGACTTTAAGGTCGTGTCTAAAATTCTTTGTAAAAATTTTCTTTTTTTCATTATAATAAATAATAACCCCAGAATGCTCATTTGACAAGTGAAATTGGAGACAATATTAATCTTTTGATATATTTATTTATGTATATGAAATTTATATTAACAATTTTAATTTTTTTTATCGTTAGTTTTACATTTAGTCAATGTAATGGAACACAATCGTTTACCCTAACACCACCACCAACATCCGGAACTTATCTTCCGGGACAAGTTGTGACGATGTGTTATACTATGAATGGTTATACCCAAGCAGGAACTAATTGGATTGAGGGGTTTGATCTAACATTAGGTCCTGGTTGGTCAACATCAGCACCTCAAACCGCACCTGCAAACTGTGGGGGAAACTCAACGGGGGGTCAATGGGTATGGAAAACATCCGTTACCTCAACAACAACACCAATTGTAACTGTAGGTCCTGGATATTTCTTTGATTTAACTATTGATGGGAATCCAGGAAATGATTTTGGTGATGCCGGTTCTTGTGTCTGGACATTTTGTGTAACACTAACCGTCGCAAACGTATGTACACCACAAAACTTATTAATACAGGTCACTCCCGGTTCTGATGGAATGTGGGGTAGTTATACTAGCACGTCTTGCGATGTTGCAACCCCTTTTACCGTATTTAACGGAACAATAAACACAGTCCCAATTGTATTGGGACCAATAACACATAACTAATCCACAATGAAAAGAGTTTTATTTACTTTAATGATAATGATTTCAGGAATTTCTTTATCACAATTAACAACTTTAAACCCTGATACGGTTTGTTATCAATCAGCCGCACTTTCTACCTATACAATACCTTCAGTTGGGTCCGGAACATACACTTGGACTGTTACCTCACCTGGAGTTATAACTACAGGACAAGGAACTAACTCAATATCTGTTAACTGGTCGGCAGCATCTCCTGGATTAATACCAAATGGAGTGTCTGTAACATATTCATCACCGGCTCCGGCTAACTGTCCTGCGACTCCAGTGAACCTAAACGTATTAATTTACCAAGTTATACCTACAATAACTGCTATTGGACCTTTTTGTGAGTCTGATCCTTGTGTAACTTTGGTTGGATCTCCAGTTGGGGGGTCTTGGTCTGGTATTGGTGTTGTTGGAAATCAGTTTTGTCCTGATAATGTTACCAATGGGACTAACGCAACCTCAACTGTGACCTACACTGTTGGTTCATCTGGTTGTTCATTTACGACTTCAGTTGTTGTTCCGGTATATGGGACACCAACATTATCCCCAATACAACACAATTAATGAAAATTGTTATTTTAATATGGGTTTTATTTACATCTTTATCATTTTTTTCACAACAAATGATAGAATTGTGTAATGGAGAGTCTAAAACAGTAACATATTTCTCAACATCTACCGGAGATGGGTCAAATACTTGGACAATTAACGGTACAATATACACAACTAGCGAATTAACATACACTTTTAACCAATCTGGGACGTATAATATAGTGTTAAAGAGGGAAAATGGTCTTTGTTATGTTGAAGAGTCCTTACAAGTGGTCGTAACTGACTGTCCTGGTGTCATATATTGGGTGCCAAACTGTTTTACTCCGGATGGAAACGAACATAATCAACTGTTTGGTCCGGTAATGACCGAAGGTTATGACATAAATGGGTTTGAGTTCTTAATTTTTAACCGTTGGGGTGAGATTGTATGGGAATCTAATAACCCAGATGGTCGTTGGGATGGTACTTTTAACAATAAATCGTGTACGGAAGGTGTTTATATCTGGAAAATACAATTTAATCTCTTTGGTAATGACGGAAAATTTGAAAGTCACGGTCATTTAACCTTATTGAGGTGATATTTTATTGATTTTTAAATAAAATGTGTTATTTTTCTTTAAAACTCACTATAAATGTCAATTTTAATTATTATTTTATCTATTTTGATCGTAATAGGAATAAATTTCCTATTTTTTTACATTTTATACAGAAAATTTGGTAAAATGTTTGTAGATCTATATAAAAACATAAAAAATATGTCTAATACCGTAGAAAAACCTAAAAAATACAAAAAATTAGATCAGTTTCAACAGGAACTGAACAAAATTAACAAAATATTAGAAAAATATCATCAAAAATAGTCATTTTCTGTGTTAATTTCTTGAATGATAAGTATTTTTACGTTTTTTCCCTTATTTTTGACAGTAATTTCGTTTTCATTAGGATAAAGTATGTTATTTTTGATAGATTCTTCAATATCTACCTCATTTTTGGGTATTTCAGATGTAATTAGGAAGTATTTATCACCACAACCAACACAAAATGAGTGATTTGACAGTAATTCTACCTTATTTGTACTAAAATGTGACCCAATTTCGTCTAAATTGATGTCTTTTTTGTCATTTACAACCAAAATTCGGTATCCTTTTTGTGTTTTTGGAAGGTTTTTAACCCATTTTAGGTAGTATTCTACCTCATTTTCAACCTCTTTTTGACTAAAATCCATTGATTTTAGGGTAGAAATAAGGGTTTTTTTACTAATTATTTCACTTAAAACAGGTAAAATCTTCATATGTATAAATACTTTAATTATCCCTTTTTCTTATTGGGTTTAATTTCTACCTCATAAGGACCAGTATTTGTCTTATAATTGTCGTATTTCCATATCATAATACAGTCATCAAGAGTGATAGTCCTTTCAAACACCTTTCTTTCTATTTGTTTTTTAACTTTTTTATCACTCATAGGATACAAATATAATAATAATTACCTAAAAAAAGAAACCCCTCTTTTGGAGGGGAGTAAAAACTTAATAAAATGTTATTCTTGGGGATCTTTTTCATCTTCTTTAAAGAAGTTTGTCAAGAATTTACCTACAACACCAAAGACTATTGACGATATAATCATAATCTTTAATTCTTGGGGTGTAAAAATTTCTTTTAGACTATCGTACTGCCAAATACCACCTACCGCAATAATAGTTGCTACCGCTAATAACGAATCCCCTAGTCTTCTCCATTTTTTTGGGGTTGGTTTCCAATAATGTTTCATCATATTTGTTTTTTAATAAATATCACAAAATAAAAAAGGGACAGTAGCGAATTGTCCCTTTTGTGTTACCGATAACGGTAACGATCCTAAGTAAAACTTTTATTGTCCTTTTGCAAGGTTTATACATTGTTTAAGATATTCTTTTGCTCTTGGGGATGGTGTGTACTCATCGTCCTTAGTTTGGAGGTTTAAAACCCTCTCAATGTCCTTAACTAATTCTGTTCCGTGTTCATTTTCTTTATATAATTCAATGATTTTATCCATAGCTTTATGACATTCACCATTTGTTTCATCATAAAAGTTTTTATTTCTAAAACGATTAAGGTGATTCATCATATCATATGCTAAATGCGACCCACCATCCTTAACGTCTTTAAATAATCTGATATTATTTAAGATTCCTAACGTATCAACCATAGAATTTACCCCTAATTTTCTTTTAGACACTCCAGGAGAGTATTTGATGTATTCATCAGATTGACCTACGATCTCACTTAATGGTATTACATTTTCAGGTATACATCTAGGTTTAACATCCTCAACCTTTTCTTTTCTTTGTTTTGATTTTGTATCATTCTGTTGTTCGGAAAGAACTTTATTTAAGACTTTCTTTAATTCATTTTCAACTAAAATATGTTTTTTCATAAAAATAGATTTTATTATAAATATTATTATTTATGGACTTTGTAAGTATTTATAGAAATAAATATCTATTAATATTAAAATGAATCAAAAAATAAACTTTATTCAAGAAACTGACATAGAAAGGTTAGTAAAAAAAATTTTAAATGAAGATTTTTTAAATGAAAATTTTTTATATGAAGATGTCTACGGATCTGTTGAGGAAATTGAAGATTTTATTATGGAATCTGAATATCAAGGAAGAAAGGTGAATCTTGGTAAAATAATGCAAGGGGATATTAAAAAATTTAAGGTTTATGTTAAAAACGACAAAGGAAAGGTTGTTAAAGTAAACTTTGGTTTTGGTGGTAAATCAGCAAAAGGTAAAAGAATGGTTATTAAAAAGAACAATCCAGAAAGAAGACGATCGTTCAGGGCAAGACATAATTGTAATAACCCAGGCCCAAGATGGAAACCAAGATATTGGGCATGTAAAACTTGGTAGTCAATGAATAAATTATTTGAAAATGTGAGACAAAGAGAAGTAATTAGAAGTGTCATAAAAGATATTATAAAAGTTTTTAAGTCAAATAATGATGGTGAATTTGATCTACCTAATTATCTTTATGAAGATGAAATGGTTTATGAATTTCCTAAAATATCAGACCCATTTAGTGTTGAACTGATAATAGAAGAAAATAAGAACATAAGGGACTTTAAGATTAATGGTGAATATAGGGAGGACGATACTATCGTAATTTTAATTCATTATAACCCAAATAAAAAAAGAACAATTGCTTATGATCTTATTGGTGAACTTAATGAGATTATTGCTCACGAATTAAGGCATGGATACCAAAACAGTAAAGGTTATTTTGATCTTGGGGATTCAGAAGAAGAAACCCCATATAAATATTACACTCAACCTAAAGAACTAGATGCTTTAAATTTTGGGTTTAAAAGAATGTCACAGATTACAAAAAAACCTATAGAAGTTCTTGTTAATAACTGGTTTGATAAAAACAAAGATATACATAGGTTAAATGATGAGGAAAAAAAAGACGTTATAAACAAAATTTTAAAATATAAAAAATAATGAGAAATTTTCCACAACAATATAAAAGTAAAATAGAAACACTAAAAAGAGCTATAATTATAAGATCACCATTAAGATCTGAACTTGGTGATGGTAATATATCTATTGAACTTGCTGATTGGGATTATGATCAATCAAAAGAACAATTTTATGAATTACACTTTGAGGTTACAATAACTAATGTTGAGTGTGA
>Ga0114974_10002700_pt1 | contig 13639 bp, 10 predicted proteins | sample S_130206_EF_Meta_FD_87318 | JGI IMG/M metagenome (GOLD analysis project Ga0114974, IMG submission 87318) | Freshwater microbial communities from Lake Simoncouche, Canada to study carbon cycling - S_130206_EF_MetaG | ecosystem: Environmental > Aquatic > Freshwater > Lake | place: Lake...
GTGGTGGTGAAGATTTTGTTTTCCTTGCCGCTCTCGTGTTTGAAGGTGCGGGTCCAGGCGATGGGCATCGCGGGAGTGTTGAGTGGCTGCTCCTGTTTATCGGTGGAGCGCTTCTTGATGGTCGCGGCGGGGGCGTCGGCGGGGTTCATGCCCTTGAGCACGAGGCCGCGGAGGAGGATCTTGGCGTCGGCGGGCGGATAGGCTTCGTAGACATCGCTGTCCCCGAAAACGTCGGTGACGCCGCGGAGGAGGGCATCGGAGGCGGCGGAAGGCTCGGTGACGCCGCGGGTGGCCTCGGACTTGTGTTTACCCCAGTGGGAAATCCACGTTTCGCCGAGGACGTGTTTGCCGAAACCGCCGGGCCAAGGGGCTTTGCTGTTCCAGCTGTATTTCGCCCACTTACTATCGGCGGGAATATTGAAGGGATGGGTCGACGTGCGGAGGGCGATGAGCGGGACGCCGCGTTCGAAGGCGGAGACGAAGCGCTGCATGTCGGCGTCGAGCCAGTTGCGGAAACGCAGGCCGAAAATGATCGCGTCGGCGGAGTCGAGGGCGGTGGAGTCGGCGAGGGATTTTTGGTTGTTGGGGTTGATCGTACCGTCGGGGTCGAGGGCGAAGAGCACGGTGCATCTGAAGCCGTGACGCTGGCTCAGGATTTTCGCGAGCATGGGCATCGCTTCCTCGCTGCGGTATTCTTCATCGCCCGAGAGGAGGACGACGTGTTTGCCCTGGGCTTTGACGCTGGCGGGGGGCGTGAAGACGAGGCTGGTCGGGGCGGCGGCGCGGAGGAGCGAGGCGGAGAGGAGGGCGAGGAGGGCGAGGGTACGGAGGAGCATGGGAAAAGAGAAGACCCTCAACGCCCCACGTTGAACCCTGCACGCTGACGTGCAGAGACGCGGGGTTGGGCGTTGAGGGTTGAGGGTTAGACTTTGAGGGGGGGCGTTCGCGCGGAACGCGCGGTGGGCGCGGTCAGGTCTGTTTTACTTTTTGCCACCGGCGGGACTGGGCGGACTTGAGCACGGCGTCGGTAACGTAGTCGGTGGCGAGACCGTCCTTGAAGTCGGGTTTGCAGCCCTTGCCGCTTTCGAGGCCGCGCACGAACTCGACCATCGCGTGGACGAAACTGTGTTCGTAGCCGAGTTGGAGACCGGGCACCCACCAGTTGCCGCAGTAGGGGTGGTCGCCGTCGGAGACGTGGATGCTCTTCCAGCCGCGTTCGGGGCCTTCGTCGCTGTAGTCGAATACTTGCAGGCGATGGAGGTCGTGGAGATCCCACTTGAGCGACATGTTGGCGCCGTTGATTTCAAACGTGTAGAGGGCCTTGTGGCCGCGGGCGTAACGGGTGGACTCGAAGAGACCGAGGGAGCCGTTGTTGAAGTGACAGTGGAACAAGCACGCGTCGTCGATGCTCACCTTCTCGACCTTGCCGGTGAGGGTGTGTTTGCGCTCTTTGACAAAAGTCTCGGTCATTGCGCTAACGTCCTTGATGCCACCGTTGAGCCACATGGCGGTGTCGATACAGTGGGCGAGGAGATCACCGGTGACGCCGGAGCCGGAGACCTTGGCGTCGAGGCGCCAGAGGCCGGTGCCGCCTTGGGGCAAGTCGGCATTGATGGTCCAATCTTGGAGGAAGTTCGCGCGGTAGTGATAGACGCGGCCGAGCTTGCCGGCGTCGATGAATTGTTTGGCGAGGACGACGGCGGGGCAACGGCGGTAGTTATACCAGACCATGTTGGGCACGCCGGCCTTCTCGACGGCCTTGAGCATTTTTTCGGCTTCCTTGCCGTTGAGGCCGAGGGGTTTTTCGCAGAGGATCATCTTGCCGGCTTTGGCGGCGGCGATGACTTGTTCGGCGTGGAGATTGTTGGGGGTGGCGATGTCGACGACGTCGATATCATCGCGGGCGATGAGTTTTTTCCAATCGGTCTCGATGGATTGGTAGCCCCACTTGTTGGCGAACTCCTGCGTCTTCGCGGCGTCGCGACCGCAGACGGCCTGCGGGACGAGTTCGTAGCTGGAGGGGAAGAAGTGGTTGACCTGATGGAAGGCGTTGCTGTGGGCGCGGCCCATGAAGCTGTAGCCGATGAGGCCGATGCGGAGTGGTTTTTTGGGCATGGGGAGAGGGGAGGGTGAAAGGAAAAGTGAATGTGCAGGTGAAACGGAATGTCATCGCGAGGGACGCGAAGCGCGCCGTGGCGATCCAGCTGGATTGCCGCGGCGCTGCGCTCCTCGCAATGACACGGAAAATCAGCCGACCCAGCCGTGGTTGTTGCGGACCTCGATCATGGCGGCGAGGATGTCGTTCCACGTTTGTTGTTTCATGAGCACTTCGTTGGAGAACATGCAGCCGTCCCAGCAGATGTGTTTCATCTTTTTGGTGACCTTGCCCTTGCCGTCGCGGAGCCAGTAGCCGGAGTCGCGGGCGATGTTGAGTTTGCCCTTCGGATCGGTGGCGAGGCAGTGGCGGCCGGTCTTTTCGTGCGAGCCGGAGCCGTAGGTGCTGCCGTCGTTTTGTGCGACATGGAAGTCGATCGTCCACGGGCGGAGAGCTGCGGTGAGTGTGGTCATCGCGGCGTGGAAGGCGGCGGGCTCGTAGTGGTAATTCTTGGGGACGATGCGGTGCGCCTCGGCGTTGGCCCCGAGGGTGTAGAGGTGGGTGTGGGACATATCGGCTTGGAAGCCGACGACCTTCGGCATGCCGACGGCTTCGAGGAGATTCACCATGTGTTTCCACGAGTGCATGCCGCCCCAGCAAATTTCACCTTCGGCGGCGAGGCGCTCGCCGTTGTCTTTGGCGATTTTGCCGGCTTCGCGGAAGGTTTGCGCGATGAGCTTGGTGGTGCCCCTCGGATCTTTGTCCCAAGCGGTGACGCCTGTGGCGCTGTCGATGCGGACGATGCCGTAGGGGCGGACGCCGAGCTCGCGGAGTTTTTTCGCGATGCGGATGGCCTTGCGGACGTGGGTGACGAAGTTGGCGCGGGCTTTTTCGTCGCCGCCGGCGGAGGCATCGAACCAGACGGGGGCCACGACGGAGCCGACGACGAGGCCGCGTGCCTTTACTTTGGCGGCGAGGGCTTTGATGCCGTCGTCGGAAATATCGATGTCGGTGTGGGGGTTGTAGAGGAAGAGATCGATCCCGTCGAATTTCACGCCACCGACCTCGGATTTGGCGGTGAGGTCGAGCATGGTGTCGAGTTCGATGAACGGCTCAGCGCCGGGAGAGCCCTTGCCGACGAGGCCGGGCCAGGCTGCGTTGTGAAGTTTGGGGAAGTTATTGGCGGGCATGTTTGGGGGGGAGTTGCGGGTTGGGAACTGAGCGGTGAGGGGACGGAAGGTATGAGAGAGAAATCATTCTCTTAATCTTTCTCCTCTGGGATTTCGACGCCGTAGGAGGGCGGGCTCCTGACGAAAGAGAACGATGAAGAGTAAAGAGAAAGAGGCGGAGAGGTTAGAATTTGTTGTGGCGGTAGGCGCCCATTTTCGGGGCGGTGGGGTTTACTTCTGGGCCGAAGTAGCGGAGGCAGACCATGGGTTCGGTGCTGCTGGTGTTTTCGAAGGTGACGCCGGCTTTGGCGCCATCTTCGGTGCAGAAGTACTCGTCCTCGGTGAGTTCGTGGAAACGGATGAGCTTCGGGCTGACGAGGGGCTGGCCGTTGATCTTGCCGGAGCCTTGGACGCAGATGAGGCCGTAGGCGCCGGTATCCTTGACGGTGCACGTGGTGCCCGGATCGACGGTGAGTTCCTTGGCGGTGAAGAGCTGTTCGCCATCGACCTTGCCGTAAACGATCCAGCGGTCGACGTAGCCCTCGCTGCGGGTATCGGCGACGGGGACGGGCTCGAGGTAGTGGTTATCCTTGAAATTTGGATCGACGTTCTTCTCCCAGTCGAGCTGGTCCACGATGAAGTCGACGTCCTGGTGCTTCGACTTGGGCATGTCCTTCACGAGGAGAGACCACGGAACCTCGCGGCCCTCGACGAGGTTTTGGTACATGCCGAAGACGTCGGAGCCCCATTGCGGCTCGTAGGTGCAGAGGGAGCCGGGCGCGTGAAGGATGCACGGATCGATGAGCCAGCCAGAGCCGACTTTGAGGCGGTAGGCTTTCGAGAGGTCGAGGATGCCGTTGTCGCCCTTGTTCCAATTACGGATGCACTGTTTGACCTGTTCTTTGGTCGTGCCGGGCTCGAAGCCCATGAACGTGTAGGGGAAATTATTGCCGACGGGATTGTGCTGGGGCGGGAAATAGTAGGACTCGGGTTTGCCCTCCTGGCCGACGAGTTTCGCCTGCGCGGCGCTCTGGTGCATGTGGTGCGGGATGGGCCCCATGTTATCGAAGAACTTCGAGTAGACGGGCCATTTCTTGTATTTTTTCCAGATGGCGGAGCCGACCAACGTGGCTCCGGTATCGGCGACGGCTTGCTCGAGGGTGAACTTCTTGTTGCCGACGACGCACCAACTGAGGCCTTCATCCCATGCGCGGCCTTCGTTGGCGGTGACGGTGGTCGAGGCGAACCAACGTTCGTCGATGCCGCCGCGGTTCAGGCCGTAGGCGTAGGTGTCATCGGGGTGGAGCTTGATACGGAGGCCGGGCTGGAGAAATGAGCGCGGCACCCAAGCGGGGGCGAGGCGGAGCAGACCGCCGGTGGTGGCGAGCTCGGCCTCGACGAGGCTTTGCGTAGATTTCTTGACGGGTTTGAGATCGAGGACGGACGGGATGGCCATGGGAGGGAAAGTGAAAGTTAAGGTGAAGGTGAAAGTGAAGGTGAAAGAGAAAGTGAAAGGGCGGAAGGAAACGGAGAGCGGACACCGATGCTGACGGGATGCGGAAGGGGATGGGTGATCTCGAGCAGGGGGTGAAGCTTAGACCATGGCCGTCTGACCGACTAGGAAGGCGACGGCGAGTTTTTGTTTAATTGCGCCGGGTGCGGCTGGGGTGGGGCGGCCGCGCGGCGGACGCGGGGCGGGTGGTGCGCTCAACTCTGGCAGCGCGTGCGGTAAGCGCGTGGGGTTTCGCTCATGATGCGGCGAAACTCTTTCGTGAAATGGCTCTGGTCGGCGAAACCAAATTCGTTGGCCACTTCGGCGAGGCTTTTTTTTGAAAAGACGAGCGCGCTGCAGCTCATGCGCACGCGGATCTGGCGCACATAATCGTGGGGCGAGCTGCGGTAGGTGGTGCGGAACTGGCGCTCGAAGGCACGCACCGATAATCCGCAGGTTTTGGCGAGGTCGCGATTGGTGATGGATTCGCTGAAATTCTGGCTGACGAAACGGATCGCGGCGCTGAGGGGGGAGTCGGCCGGGGTGCCGGGTTTTTGTTCGTTGAGTGGACGGGTGACGCCGGCGGTGCCGACGACCCGACCTTTGGCGTCATGGACGGGGATTTTGGAAGTGACGCACCAGCGGGCGGTGTGGTCGAAGCGGCCGACGAGTTCGACGCGCGAGATGATGCGTTCGCCGGCGAGGACACGCTCGTCGTCCATGCGGTATTGGTGGGCGAGGGCGAGACCGCAGAGATCGTAGTCGGTGCGTCCGATGACCTCGGCGCGGGATTGAAGGCCGAAGTTAAGGTAAAACGCTACGTTGACCCATTGATAGTGGCCGGCCTCGTCTTTCATCCAGAGCAACGAATCGGCGACAAAGTCGAACAACTCGATGACCTCGGACGCCACCGCTCCGATGCGGGTGAGGGTGGCAAGCGTGTGCGGGTCGCTGTTCATCGGGGAAAGACCCCGTAAAAAACCATCGCCTTGGTGGAGACGCAAATTTTTTATGCCTTCGGGCATGGAGCAGCGCCGCCGCCGGCGGCGGAAGTCGGGCGGCGTTCGTTGCTCGGTCGATAACGAACGAATACCCTTCGCGTTGCGCGCAGGAACTGTAGCTGAGGAAGGTTGAGCGGGAGGGTTTGTAGCCGATTAAATTCACGGGCCGACCGAGGGGGCCGAGGATGACGTGGAGGGTTAAGGCGTGGTCGGTGGGGACTGGTTTTACACTTGCTGATGCCATGATAACGATGCCAGTCATCATCGATGAGAACGATCGTCGATTTGCCCGAAGAGCAGTTGGAGTCGCTTGCCCGGGTGTGCGCGCAGCAGAAAATCTCGCGCGCGGAAGCGGTTCGGCGCGCAGTGGCTGGTTGGGTCGTGGCGGCGACGCCACCGCCATCGGCTGAGGTTGGTTTTGGCGTGTGGCGCCACAAGAAACTCAAGGCACGGCAACACGTGGACCGCCTGCGGGCAGAATGGGAACGGCCGTGAAGGCCATCATCGATAGCGATGTCCTCATCGATTTCTTGCAAGGGGTGAAGTCCGCGCAAACGGAATTGGCGAAATACTCCCGCCGGGAGATCAGCATTGTTTCATGGATGGAGGTTATGGCCGGAGCGGACGGGGAGGCGGAAGAGGCGGGCTGCCGGTGCTTTTTGGCGACGTTTGCGGTGCATCCGGTCACGTCTGAAACGGCGGAGGAAGCGGTGCGTTTGCGCAGGGACCGCCGCTTGCGTCTGCCCGATGCCATTGTGTGGGCAACCGCACGGGTGAATGGCGCCCTGCTGGTCACGCGAAACACGAGGGATTTTCCAGTGGGAGAACCCGGTATCCGCGTGCCTTACTCGCTGTGATTGCGGTGGGAAAAACCGACAGGATCAGATTTTGGTTTTTCGCGTTCGCCTATGCCGTTTGCGCGCTGCGCCGCCGCAGCTGGCCGCAGGCGGCGTCGATGTCGGGGCCGCGGGAGCGGCGGAAGTGGGCGACGAGTTTTTGTTCGCGGAGGATGGCCGCGAAGGCGTCAGCGGTGTCGTCGGGCGAGGGTTCGTAGGCGACGCCCTTGAGGCTGAGGCCGGTGGGGTTGTACCGGAGGAGGTTCACGTGCATGCGGCGTGCGCCGAGGACGGCAGCGAGGGTGCGGGCGTGATCGGGCGAGTCATTTACGCCGCGGAGGAGACAATACTGGATCGTGACCGGGCGGCCCCGGCTGGCTTGGAAGCGGTCGGCGGCGGCGAGGATATCGGCGATCGGAAAACGTTTGCCCATGGGCAGGAGTTGGGCACGGGTGGCGTCGTCGGGGGCATGGAGCGAGACGGCGAGGTGGACGTTGAGGCCGGTGGCCGTGAGCGCGTCGATACCGGGGACAATGCCGACGGTGGAGACGGTGATCTGACGCCAGCCGAGGGCGCCGAGCCGGTTGTCGGCGAGGCGGTCGATGGCGGCGAGGACGTGGCTGAGGTTCAGCAGCGGCTCGCCCATGCCCATGAACACGACGGTTTGGAGCTTGCGGCCGACGGCGAGGGCTTCGCGGCGGAGGGCGAGGAACTGCTCGACGATTTCGCCGGCGGTGAGGTTGCGCTCGAAGCCGGTCTTCGTCGTCGCGCAGAAATCGCAGCCCATGGCGCAACCGACCTGGGAGGAGATGCAGCCGGCGGCGCGATCGGGGCGGAAGTCGGGCATGAGCACGGACTCGACTGTACGGCTATCGTGGAGACGGAGGAGCAGTTTTGTCGTGCCGTCGGCAGCGACTTGGCGGGCGGCGAGGGACGATCCAGCCATGTGCGGAACGATCGAGCGGATTTTTTCGGCGAGGCCCGTGGGCAGGCGGAGATGCTGGGCCGGAGATTCCGGGGCGTCGTCGAAAACCCCGCCGGTCACGTAGAACGCGCGGAGCACGCGGGCGGCGTGCGAGGGCTTGTAGCCCCACGCCGCGAGCTCGCGCTCGAGGTCGGCGAGGCTGACGTGGGCGAGGGCGGGGTTCACGGCTTCGCTTCGAGGCCGCGGCGGACGAGCAGGTGTTTGAGGTCGGGCTCCTGGCCGGTGAAGTTTTTGTAGAGCGTAAGGGCTTCGTCACTACCGCCGCGGGAAAGGAGTGTGGCGCGGAAGCGGTCGCCGTTGGCGCGGGTCAGGCCGCCGTTTTGGATCATCCAAGCGACGCTGGCGGCGTCGAGGACCTCGCTCCAGATGTAGGAATAGTAACCGGCGGAGTAGGCGTCGCTCGAGAAGATGTGCGAGAAATAAGTGGAGCGGTAACGTGGCGGCACGGGGGCGAAGTCGAGCCCGACTTTTTTTAGCGCGGCGGCTTCGAAGGCGAGCACGCCGTCGGCGGCGGGGATTTCGCTAGCGGCGAGCTGGTGCCACGCTTGGTCGAGGAGGGTGGCGGCGAGGTATTCGGTGGTCTTGAAACCTTGGTTGAACTGGGCGGCGGCGGTGACCTTCGCGAGGAGTTCGGCGGGGAGCGGTGCGCCGGTTTCGTGGTGCTTGGCGTAATTTTTTAGGATCTCGGGCCACGTGGCCCACATCTCGTTTACTTGCGAAGGATACTCGACGAAGTCGCGCGGGACGGACGTGCCGGCGAAGCGCGGATACTTGACGGCGGAGAACATGCCGTGGAGCGCGTGGCCGAATTCGTGGAAGGCGGTGTTGACCTCGTCGTGTGTGAGGAGCGTGGGCTTACCGGCGGGCGGTGGCGGGATGTTGAGGTGGTTGGCGATGACCGGCTTGCGGGCGAGCAACGTGCTTTGGCTCACGTACGCGCTGGCCCAGGCGCCACCGTTTTTGTTGGCACGGGCGTAGGGATCGAGGAGGAAGATCGCGAGCTGCGAGCCGTCGGCGTTGAAGACATCGAACACGCGCACGGTGGGTTCGTAGACGGGGAGGTCGTGACGTTCTTTGAAGGTGAGACCGTAGAGTTTCGTGGCGGCGAAAAAGATGCCGTCAAGGAAGACGCGGGTGAGTTCGTAGTAAGGGCGGAGCTGGGCGCCGTCGAAGGCGTAGCGGGCCCGGCGGACCTGCTCGGTGTAGAAATCCCAATCGGCGGCGGCGACGGTAAAGCCGCCCTGCTCGGCGTCGACGAGTGTTTGCATATCGGCGGCTTCGCGGCGGGCGTTGGCGACGGCGGCGGGGGCGAGTTGGGCGAGGAGTTGGTTGAGGCGGTCAACGCCACCAATCGTCTGCTCCTCGAGTTGAAACGCGGCGTGGTGAGGGTAGCCGAGGAGGGCGGCGCGCTCGGCGCGTTGCTTGGCGATGGCGGCGAGCGTAGAGCGGGTATCGAAGTCACCGCCGCGGCTACCGCGGGCGAGGGAGGCTGCGAGCAAGCGCTGGCGCGAGGCGCGCACGGTGAGGCTTTCGAGCGGCGGCTGGCCGGTGGTGTTTTGGACTTTAAGGAGAAACTTGCCGGGCTGACCGGCGGCCTGGGCGTTGGCGGCGGCGGTGTCGATTTGGGTGGTCGAAAGTCCGGCGAGTTCCTCGCGAGTGGCGAAGATAACGGACGAGGCGTCGCGCTCTTTGAGGACGTTTTGCGTGAAGGCGGTTTGCAGGGTGGCGAGCTCGGAATTGAGCGCGCGGAGCTGGGCCTTTTTGGCCTCGGGGAGTTGGGCGCCGGCGCGTACGAAATCTTTGTAGTAGCGCTCAAGGAGGCGCATGGACTCGGGGTCGAGACCGAGCGTGCCGCGGCGGTCATAGAGCGAGGACAGGCGGGCGAAAAGAGCGGGGTTGAGGCGGATGGCGTCGCTGTGCGCGGCGAGTTGGGGTGAGAGGGTGCGCTGGACCTGTTGCATCTCCGGGTTGGTGTGGGCGCCGGAGAGGTTACTAAACACGGTGCCGACGCGGCGGAAGAGGCTGCCGGAGCGTTCGAGAGCAACGACGGTGTTGTCGAAGGTGGGCGCGGCGGTGGCGCTCGCGATCGCGGCGACTTCGGCGAGTTGTGCGGCCATGCCCGCTTCGTAGGCCGGCAAGAAATGGGCGTTTTTGATGAGGTCGAAACGCGGATAGTGGAACGGCAACGTGCTCTCGGTGAGCAGTGGATTGGCGGTCTCAGCGTCGGCGGCGGAAAGGCCGACGGCCGCGCTCAACAGAGTAGCATGAGTCATGTGACGAAGGAGGAGGAGCAGGTTTGGCATGATGGCAGCGTGGGCCGGGAGGGAGGCTTGGCAAGGGAGCGGAGCGTAACTCCGGCGGAGGGAGAGGCGTCAAGCCGCGCACCCTGAAGCCGCGCACCTTGAAAACGACTTCGATTTTGTGGTGGGCGGTCGGATGGCTCGCGCTGCGCAGCGGGGCGGCGGAGTCGGCGCTCGTCACGCGGAAGTGGACGGTGGATGGCGTGGTGCGCAAAGCGCTCGTGCAGGCGCGAGGCATCGGACGCTCCGGTGGCGTCGCCCAAAAAGGGGCTTTCCATGCCGAGTGGGCTCGCCCAAGTTGAGGTCGATGAACCCCCGCACCCTCGCCCTCTCGCTCTCTCTTTATCTCGCGGCCGCCCTTGGCGGGGCCGCAGCCGAGCCTAAGTTTGTGCCGCTTTTCAACGGTAAGGATTTGACCAACTTCAAGGCAGAAGGGGCCGCGGAGTTTTGGCGCGTGGAGAGCGGTGTGCTGGTCGGTGAGAACATCCCCTCGAAGAAGGAGCACTACCTTTGGACACAGAAGGACTACGGCGACTTCGTCCTCGAGTTTGACGTGCGCTGGAAGGCGACGACGGATCGCGGAGTCGACACGGGCGTCGAGATGCGCAAGCCGAAGATCCAGCTCCAACTTGGCGTCTCGGGCAGCTTGCGCGTCGATATGTCGGGCTCGTTCTACACGGGGGGCAAGCCGGCCTACCCGGAGATCGGTCAGGCTAAGGATGCGAAGAAATTGATGAAGCCCGAGGGCGAGTGGAACACGTTCCGCGTGCAGGCGAAGGGCGACACGTTCACGTGCTGGATCAACGGCAAGAAGGCCGCGGAATACACCGACGCGAAATTCTCCGGCGCGGCCCCGTTGGGGTTTCAGATTCACGGCGGCGTCGTGATGAAGTGCGAGTATCGGAATATGAAGATCGCGGAGCTGTAAGGAGGGCGGGACGGTTTTGACCCAGCGTATCTTCTGGGTGAACGCCACGCGCGCCGACGGCGGACATTGTGCCCGTCGGCGCTTGAACTTAGGCGACGAATGCGGCGGCGAATGAGCCCGCAGCGGTGAACAGCATCAGCGCGAGGAAAAACCAGTCGTGATGTTCAACGCAGGTCAGCCCTACTTCATGATGCTATACAGATTCGCGTTGTCGTCGGTCCAGAGGGCGGCCTTGGGGGCGTCTTTCTTGGGGTCGGCGGTCGCGCCGTAGATGTCGGACTTAGCGAGGAAGGCTTTGTTTTTCGTGAGCAGCATCCACGTCGTATCATAATAATACCAGCTCTCCGTGTAGTCGTCGGAGATAGTCGCGGTGCTGAGTCCAAATTCTTCGGCGAGGCGTTCGACGACCGGTTGGAGGTCGAGGTAGCGATTCGAAATGTGGACGGCGATGACCCCGTTGGGCTTGAGGTGTTGGAGGTAAATCGCGAAGGCCTCTTTCGTCAGGAGATGCACCGGGATCGCGTCGCTGCTGAAAGCGTCGAGCGCGAGAAGATCGAGGTTTTGTGGCTGCTGGCGCGCGAGTTCATACTCCATCTCGAGGCGGGCGTCGCCCATGATAACGTCGAGTTTTGCGGGGCATTGTTCGAGGTAGGTGAACGGATCGCGGGCGAGTTTTTCGACGGCGGGGTTGATTTCGTAGAGGCGAACGTAGTCGCCGGTTTTGGCGTAGACCGCAAGGGAACCGGTGCCGAGACCGACGACGGCGTAGCGTTTGTTGGTTTGCTCGGGCAAGTGAGCAAAGGCGAGGCCGATGCCGCTGGTGGGACCGTAGTAGGACGTGGGTGTGAAGCTGCGGTCCGTGCCGACGAATTGGATACCATGCGTCGTCGCACCGTGCATGAGGAGGCGGTAGTGTTCTGCGGGATTCTCGGGCGAGTAGTCGAAGACCTTGAGGGTGCCGTAGAAATTGCGGGAGGAGCGGATCACGGAGGTCGTTTCTTTACTGCGCATTTGGTCGAAGAGTTGGTAGCCCTGCCCCAACGCGAGGAGAACGACGATGAGGCCGAGGGCGTGACGCCATTCGGAGACGATGCGGCGGCGCTTGAGGTCGAGGCCGCAGGCCAGGAAGACGGCGAGGGCGGCGGCAATTTTCCAGGCGTGCTGTTGGTAAAATTCCAGCAGCTCTTTCGTGAAGCCGGCGCTGCCATCGAACGTGGCTTCGAGCGCGGGCACGGCGATGGTGGCGAGCGCGGCGCCGACGGTCGCGCCAAGGACCAAGGTGCGGCTGCGGTGGCGGAAGCAGACGAGGGCGAACACGACGGCGAGGACGCTGAGGCCGACCTGGAGTTCGCGATATTCGTTAAAGACAGCGGGCGCGACGACGGCGACGAGCAGGCCGCCGAGCGCGCCGCCGGCCGAGATGAAGAGAAAATAGGAGGTCAGGTAGCGCGGCGCGGGCTTGAGTTGGTAGAGCTCGCCGTGGCAGATCATGCAGACGACGAAGAGCGTGCCGGTGTAGCCGGCGATCTGGAGTTTCATCGGGGCGTCGCTACCGGCTTCGAGCAAGCGGATGAGGCCGGCGATACCGATGATGAGCAAGGCGGAGAATATTCCACGATGATACCAACGAGCGTGGTCGAAGCAGATGACGAACGTGAGCAGATAGAGTGCGAGCGGGAGCACCCAGAGAAACGGGATGACGGCGACCTCTTGGCAAAGTTTGTTAGTGATCGCGAGGAGCAGGACCGAGGCGAGTGCGGGGAGGGCGATCCAGAGTGCCTTGTCGTACCAAGCAGAGTAGGGGGCGGAGGGTTGCGCGTTGAGGGCGGAGGGCTCAGAGCCGAGAGGAGGATGGGCTGAGCCGGAAGCGGGCTCGGGGGCGGGCGCGTGTTTCCAAACGCGGAGGGCGCAGAAGCCACAGAGCAGGACGAAGAGGCCTAGGCCGACCGACCACATGACGGCTTGTTCTTGGCGAGAGTAGCGGACCTCGAAGAAAATCGGATAGCTCAGGAGTGCGAGCAGGGAACCGATGTTGGAGAGGGCGTAGAGCCGGTAGGGAGAGACGCCGGGATTGGTGACGCTGAACCATTGCTGCATCAAAGGACCGGTGGCGGAGAGGACGAAGTAAGGGAGCCCGATCGTAACGGTGAGGAGCAGGAGAATGTGCCACGTCGGATCGCCGGTGACGTGGGATTTCCAGGCTTCGTTTGGAGTGATGGGGAGCAGCGCGAGGGACAGCAGGAGGAGGCAGAAGTGGAGCACTGCCTGCGCGCGCGGCTTCAGCAGCGTCGAGGAGAAATGCGCATACGCGTAGCCACCCAGCAGCAACGTCTGGAAGAAGAGGAGGCACGCCGTCCAGACGCCGGGACTCCCGCCGAACCACGGGAGGATGTATTTGCCGATGAGCGGCTGGACTTGGAAAAGGAGGAAAGCACCGGTGAAAATGCTAAGGGCGAAGGGGAGCATGAAGGGAGGAAAAGAGGAGGAGTGGCGCCGAGGAGCGAGCCACAAACGCTGGAACTGCGCCAGACGCGTGGGGAGGGAGAGTGGTTCGGGAAATGTGGGGCGGGCGCGATCGGCTTGCTGGCGCTCGCCGCTACGGGGGAGGGAAGGCGGCCGGCTGGTGTTTGTGGGGCTGTGACGTGGTGGGTGTGTTGTCGCCATTTTCGTGAGGGATTTAACTAAAGCCTTCAGATGCGCACGGCGTGGTTTTCGCCGACGCCGGTGGTGAACGGGCGCAGGCCCGACAGCAGAGCGGTGCGGGACGGGTTGCAGGTCGGAGCGGCGCGCGACGCACGGGAGAAGACCGTGCCGAGTCGGGCGAGACGAGCCA
>Ga0114974_10002702_pt1 | contig 13637 bp, 11 predicted proteins | sample S_130206_EF_Meta_FD_87318 | JGI IMG/M metagenome (GOLD analysis project Ga0114974, IMG submission 87318) | Freshwater microbial communities from Lake Simoncouche, Canada to study carbon cycling - S_130206_EF_MetaG | ecosystem: Environmental > Aquatic > Freshwater > Lake | place: Lake...
ATCGATGTAATGCAAGAATGTAGGAGAAGGTCCAACAATCAAGACTCCGTCACGGGCAAGTTTGTCTCGGAACGTGTAAAGCAACCAAGCGGCCCTATGCAAGGCCACAACGGTTTTACCTGTGCCTGGGCCACCTTGCACCACGGTGAGTTGATTGAGCGGGCTTCGAATAATTGAATCCTGATCAGCCGCGATGGTTGCGATGATGTCGCCCATCCGACCATCGCGTGGAGCATCAAGGGAAGCCGCAGCAGCGCGCGATTCAGTCAGAGTGGGATCGCTGAGAATCTCATCCTCAACATGAGTAACAGTGCGCCCACGTAGCACAATGCGCCGACGCAATTGGATACCTAAAGGGTTGGCGAATGTGGCCTGATAAAACGGGGCAGCATTGGGCGCCCGCCAGTCGATTAAGGCAGGCTCTCCTTCGCTATCGCGCAATCCGATGCGACCGATGTGATGGCTGCCCGTATCTCCATCGATGCGCCCAAAACACAGGCGAGTGTCTGAAGCTCGAGCTTGCCTAATTTGGGCAATCAAGTTGTCCATCATTGCTTCGCGTTCGAGTTCATCTTGACCGGTGCCGGTACTTAACTGGTTTGAAGTGGTGTTGATTCGTTCATCAAGATGATTGACGTATGAAGCCAACAGGGCGTAGCAGTGATCGACGTAGGCCTGTTCTTCTTCCAAAGACTTGTCCATCACACCTCCTACGATTTCTGCTGAGTTCTTGAAGTGAACTTCTCCCGGTTAAGGGGCACTTAGTCTGCCATGCCCGCCCAAGGGGGCCGACCGACAGGCTCGATTTTTGGATGGGGTAGGAATTAGTGCCGGCCAAAGTGGCACAGAACTAGCAAAGAAGACGGGCAATTGCGCGCTTTAAAGCTATAGCGGGGAATGCTCAAAGGGAGCGGTAGGGGAGTAGGGGTGCTCAGGATCCCTGCCAGTGAGATATTTAGCAACGCCGTAAACCGCACCAGCAATAGGCACCGCGATCAGCGCTCCAATGATGCCCAAGGCAATGGATCCGGCAGCGATCACAATGACAATGGCCAACGGATGCAGATTCACGGCCTTACCCATAACGAGTGGCTGCATGACGTCACCATCGAAGCTGCCCACGATGATGGTGAGCACAACAACCAGCAAGGCTGTGATTGGGCCCTTCTCGGCCAAGGCAACGACAGCAGCGAAGAACGTGGCCACAGGAGCACCGATCACGGGAATAAATGCACCGAGGAAGACCACTGCGGCAAGTGCAGGCGCGAGAGGCACCTGCAAGATGAGTAAGCCAATGAAAACTAAAGTGGCATCCAGAAATGCAATGACAACGATTCCTCGGGTGTAGCCGGAGATGGAACCCCAGGCGATGCGTCCTGACACATCGATGTGTTCCCGCAAATTTTTAGGAACCCAGGTGAGGAGCCAACCCCAGATCGTTGTTGGGGCCATGAGGAAGAAAATCACGCCGAAGATGAAAACCGAGCCCGCAATGATGAGCGTGCCGATGGAGCCCACTGCACCAAGTGCATCGCCGGCCACTCCTTTTGCAATTGATGTTCCCCAGCTTTGCAATTGAGAGATGAGCGATGTGAATTGAGTGTTCGATAATTCCAAGGGCCCCGTTTTGAGCCACGTCTCGATATCCCCAAAACCAGAACTGATGGATGTAGCGAGCTTTGGTCCTTCTTGGATACTGGACTTGACCACGGTACCGAGAATGAAAATTATGGCTGCAAGGATTGTGACGAGCGCCAGAATCATAGACACGATTTTGGGCAGGATTTTGTTGTAAAGGTTCATCACTGGCGAAGTCCAAGCAGTGACTAGTAAAGAAAAGAAGAGTGCGAAGACGACCGGAAAAATACCGTTGAGAATGTAAAGAACGAATACAAAGCCAGCAACGAGGACTAAGAGGCGCCAAGTAAAGCCGGCTAGGGTCCGCAATGTGTCTGGGATGTTCTCTTCAGTACTCAACTTCGCACCCTTTCAAGGCTCAGGCTGTGAACGTTAGTACATCGCGGGGATATGCCGCGGCCTGCCAAGAAAAATCTTTAGTTAATCCGAACGAGGCCATGAGGCGTGTTGAACACGACGGCTACGACGCCATGATCTTCAGCATCCACCCATTCAACGACGACCCCATCCATGACGTCCATGAAAGATCCGTCAATCCAAGGATTGACTGTTGCTGGGTCGCCTGAGATTTCGACTCGTTCGACACTCACGCTGGTTGCACCTGAAGACGGGTGTTCGTCTGATCCAGTGATCCATTCAACGAAGAATGGCAACTGGGGATTTTCCATTGTGTTGAGAAGGCCTAACTGCTTCCATTCCAACTTCACGCCGTCGGGACGAATGCGGTGGCCAGCAGTTGCCGCGCGACCTAAGCGAGTTTCAACTGGTGCGATGTCATCAACTGAGACAACCCAACTCATCCAACCGCCGCCATCTTGAGCGAACTTGCTCACTGCGCGGCCAAAGGGCGCTTTATCTGCTGCGGGATGGTCGAGTGCTGAAACTACTTCGATGTAGCACCCATGAGCTAAAGGCAAAATAAAATTTCGCGTTCCGAACTGAGGGTGGCGACCACCATCTCGAAAGGAGGCACCAAGGTCAGCACCTATGCGCTGAACGACGTCTGGAAGTTCGCTCGCCGTGCAGGCATATGAAAGGTGGTCAAGGCGCATGGGTTTATGATGCCCAATGGGTTTTTTGGCCCTGACAGGGCCCCCCATCTGGTCAACTTGTGGGAACCTAAGGGCATGTCATCTCCCGCCCCTGTCGCACAGATCGATAAGAAGAAGTCACTGATCCTTGGGGGAGTGGGTCTTTTCTTTATCATCATCATTTTCTGGAAGGTAATTCCGCAGATCGGAAGTTATTCCGATGCATTGGACGCCTTGAAGGCCATGGGCGTGATGTCTATCGTGCTGGTCGTTGTGTGTGTTCTGGTCTATTTAACGTGTTACGGCTTGCCTTTCATGGCCGCTACGCCGGGATTGAAATTTTGGCCATCAGAACAGATCAACCAAGCGGCTTTCGCGATCAGCAATGGAGTCCCAGGCGGCGGCGCAGTTGGCCTAGCTTTTCAATATGGGATGTTGGCGACCTACAAGGTTGCCCCGGCTTCAGCAACGTCGGCAATCACGGCAGTAGGCATTTGGAGCACCTTTGTTTCGCTCGGTTTCCCAATCTTGGGGGTTGTGGCCCTGGTGATTGGTGGCGAAAACGGCAGCTCCTACATCTGGGCCGGGATTCTGGGGCTGGCGATTCTGGCCGGGGTGATCGTGGGATTCACGCTGCTAATGCGATCCGAATCTGCTGCCCGATGGATGGGACGTGTTGGCAACAAAATCATCGGTCCGTTTAGAGGCAAGATCAAGGCGCTAGCAACGATTGATCTCATCGCACCTCTGGTGAGTTTTCGAGTGAGCATGTACGACGTACTCAAGCGCCGATGGTCAGCTTTATCGGCCGCGCAAATAGCGGTGTCATTTACTCAATTTCTCGTGCTTTACGTTGCGCTGCGTGGCATCCAAGGTTGGGATACGCCAGGCACGTCAATGTGGCTCGTCTTTGCCGCGTTCGCAATCAGCCAGCTCGGGATGATGATTCCGATCACGCCCGGTGGCCTTGGCACAGTCGACGCCGTCATGATCAGCCTGTTGGTCAAGTTCGGAGTTGACAGCGGTGAAGCCACCGCAGCAGATCTGGTCTGGCGCGCATCTTCATATATTCCACAAATAACTATTGGCATTATTTCTCTGGTTGCTTGGACCAAGAAGGCTGGCCAGACTTTCGCCACCACAACCAAGGACGCTTAGCAGCGGCGTGTCGTTGTAACAGCTAAGCGGGCGGCCCCTAAAGTTTGCAGGGCTCGGTCGTCGCGGGAGGGGAAGCCTTCGACGGCCGGGTTTGTACTTTCTTCAAGACCTGATTTCCACACCTTGTTCATTTCATGGTTTGTGTACACAGGCAGGGGTGTAGTCGTAGCAAGTTTTCTATTTTAAAACTTGAGTGGCGTCATGACTTACATGACGACTCAACTTCCTGCTCGCGTTCTACGAACAGCGGACCATGTACTAGCTTCACTACCATTTTTGCTGGGTTTCCAACCCCAGTGCAGCGCGGTGCTGCTGTGGTTACGTGACGGTGCGCTCATCTTGACTCAAAGAATTGACTTACCGCAATTGCCGATACTTGCCAACGCCTCTTCAGCATTGGATGAGTGGGTGATAGGTGCCATTGAGTCGGCGAGCTACGCTGATTCACACGAGGTACTGATTGCAATATTGCCAACTGTGATGACCAAAGCATTAGGTGTTGACTCAGGGCATTCCCAAGATTGTGGATACATTGCCGGAACGCCACTGGTAGCTGCGCTAAGCCGGGCGTTAGTGGCATCAGGTAAATACCCAGGTGCGGCCTGGCTGGTTATCGAAGATGACTACTGGGATTTTGATTTTGCAACATCAGATTTTTCGCCAACACGTAAAACTGTCGATCCGCAAGTAATTGCTGAGGTTCACGACGACTTTGTCAGCGCCGGCTGGAGCCATCTGGTCGACCGCCAAGAAGTGATCAATGAATTCGACGCTGACTCAAATGAACAACAATTGATGCTGAGTGCGATCAGCCAGCAAAAGATCGATGTAAACCAAAGCGAGCACGAAGTGACACGAGATGAGTGCATCAGCACCATGATTGACTCGTTCGCCATAGGTACTACTGATCGAAGAGTTCTGGCCCAAATAATCACGGGTCTTGTCGACGTAACAGTTCGAGATTGTTTTTTGTGGCACCTCACGCACCAGGATCTGCTCGCCAGCTCTGCGGAAACCTTTCGAATCGCGTTGCGTGCAACTCCCGCAGGTTTACGCGCGCCGCTAGCGACCGTGACTGCATTGGCATTTTGGCTACAAGGCGATGGGGTGCGAGCCAGTGCGGCTCTGGCACAGGCCAGGCTCGATAACGTTGACTATGGACTTGCTCACTTAGTTGAAATCGCCCTGACGAATGGGCTTCCTCCAGCAATGTGGACCGAGACCATGGTGAAGATGTCTTATGAGGTCTGTCGATCCGGAGTTTCCTCCGACTTGCAGTAGCAATAACATCTTAATCGGAATGAAAACGGCTAATATTCCGAGCATGAAAATTTGTGTCAAGTCGCTTTGGGTTGCCTGTATTGCCTTGGGGGTCGTAATGTCGACCGGTAGTGCGCAAGCGGCAACGACACTCGATCAATCCTTCGAATTGTCTAATACTTGCTATACAGGGCTTAGGGGGCAGTCGGAGGTAAATGCGCAGATGGTGACGCCTGGGATTACTGGGGCATTAACAAGCGTTCAAGTCAGTTTGGCAAAATTCAATACACCTGCCGACGGAGTCACGGTTAGCATCAGGGCAGCCGCCGCGGGAAAGCCAACTGGGTCTGATCTTGCTTCTGTTTTCATTCCAGATAGCGCTATCTCCTTTGCAGCGTCAATGATCACGGCGGCTTTCACATCCCCACCGTCAGTCACTGCCGGTACGCAGTTCGCGATCGTTGTCAGCTCAACAAATACCAATCTTGATTACTGCTGGAGTGGTGCTACTACGGCGTCATATTCCGGGGGTAGAACCGCTTATTATTTGAATGCATGGGGTTACTGGGATTCGCCTTCAGGATTTGTCTTCCGTACCTACGTCACAACACAAGATGCACAATGGACCACTATTCTTCAAGGACTCCCTGTTTCTGCGACAGGAACGTGCGATGCACTTGATGACAAGGCCGTTGCTTACGGCACTGGTCTCAGCGGTGGCTGGAAACGTAGTTGGGAGCCTTGGGTGAACACCACTATCGGAGCCAACGGACAACGCATCGGTGGATGGGCATGTACTCGTACGTTGATCAATAAGGGTGGATTAACCTGGACGATTGCTAGCTAGCCAGCCAGTCCATGACAAGGCTGTCTTAAGAGGCGTGTAGGTCCGAAGTTGCCTACCACTTGCAGTAGCAAGCCCTTCGTGTGCACACATGAGTCTGGGTCTGTATATTTCACTTCAGGTCAAGAGTTCCAGCGTTAAGCCCCGGCTGGCTGGACGGCAACCCTCCATCCGCGGTGGGGTGCTCCGTGGTGAGGACCAGGCCCTGTAAGTAGAGGGCAAGCGCGGGTTTTACACACCCACACCAGCACGGTTGCACTACCTGTACCCAAAAACTTCACTCCTAGATACGAAAGGCAAGCCATGAGCGAGAACTGGGCTTTTGACACCCTACAAATCCATGCTGGACAAGCACCTGATGCATCTACAAATGCGCGAGCGTTACCGATTTACCAAACCACTTCATATGTGTTCAATGACACGCAACACGCATCGAACCTTTTTTCACTTAAAGAACTTGGCAATATCTACACGCGTTTGATGAACCCAACTACAGCTGTGGTTGAAGATCGCATTACGGCACTTGAGGGTGGCGTCGGTGGCTTGCTCGTTGCTTCGGGCCAGGCTGCTGAGACCTTGGCGATTCTCAACATTGCTGAGAGCGGTGACCACATCGTTTCAAGTCCATCGCTTTACGGTGGCACCTACAACCTGTTTCATTACACATTGCCAAAGTTCGGCATCACTGTCACGTTCGTCGACAATCCAGATGACCCAGAGTCTTGGAAGGCTGCGATACAGCCGAATACCAAGGCGTTCTACGCGGAATCTATTGCGAACCCAAAGAACGATGTGCTCGACATTGCTGCAGTAGCCAAGGTCGCTCACGACTTTGGTGTGCCGCTCATTATTGACAATACGGTGGCCACTCCATATTTGATTCAGCCGTTGAAGCATGGTGCTGACTTTGTTGTGCATTCGGCAACGAAATACCTCGGCGGCCATGGCACTTCAGTTGCTGGTGCGCTCATCGACGGTGGCAGTTTCGACTTTGCTCAAAATCCTGAGCGCTTCCCGAACTACAACCTGCCAGATCCCAGCTACCACGGCTTGGTTTACGCCCGCGATCTTGGCGTCGGCGGCATGTTCGGTGTGAACCTTGCATTCATCTTGAAGGCACGTGTGCAGCTCCTTCGTGATCTTGGTGCTGCGGTTTCACCATTCAACGCATTCTTGATCTCGCAGGGCATCGAAACCTTGTCTTTGCGCGTGCAACGTCATAGCGACAATGCACTAGCAGTGGCCAAGTTCCTCGAAGCTCATCCACAGGTAAAGAGCGTGAACTACTCCGGTCTGGAAAGCAGCCCTTGGTATGCACTTGGTAAGAAGTACGCACCAAAGGGCAACGGCGGCGTTCTTGCTTTCGAAATCGAAGGCGGAGTTGAAGCCGGTTCGAAGTTCGTTGAAGGACTTGTGTTGCATAGTCACGTTGCCAACATTGGCGATGTGCGCAGCTTGGTGATTCACCCAGCTTCAACCACTCACTCACAGCTCACACCAGAAGAGCAGGTAACTGCAGGTGTGACACCAGGCTTGGTTCGCCTTGCCGTAGGTATTGAATTTATCGACGACATCATCGCCGACATTGAAATTGGATTTGCTGCGTCAAAGGCCTGATGCAATGACGTATGGACCGATCGCCTACGAAGGTCTCCCGCCTGCCAGCGCTGCCTGGCGGGAAGGAGATCCCGTAGGCGATCGTCTATTTATTGACATTGGTCAATTCACTACCGAGTCTGGATTCACATTTCCAAACGTCACAGTTGCGTATGAAACGTGGGGCGAGCTCAACACTGACGGATCCAATGCCGTGTATATCGCTCATGCGCTCACCGGAGATTCCCACGTTGCAGGGCCCGCGGGAGTTGGCCACAAGACGGGCGGTTGGTGGGATGAGCTTGTCGGGCCTGGCAAAGCGATTAATACAGATATTTGGTTTGTGGTCTGCGCAAATATTCTTGGCGGCTGCCAAGGCACAACCGGGCCAGCTTCGCTAGCTCCTGACGGCAAGGCTTGGGGGAGTCGTTTTCCCACGGTCACCGTGACTGACATGGTTGAAGTGGAATACCAATTCACTCAGCATCTTGGTATCCAGCAGTGGGCGCTTTTTCTTGGACCTTCACTTGGCGGCATGCGCGTTCTGGAGTGGATGGTGCGCTATCCGCAATTCGTGCGAAGCGGCATGGTGTTAGGTACCACAGCTGCAGTAAGCGCAGATGAGATTGGAACACATGCCACTCAGCTAGCTGCAATTTATGCAGATCCATATTTTTTAAACGGCGATTTTTATGAACAACCCGATGGTCAAGGACCTCATCGAGGCATGGGAGTGGCGCGCCAAGTAGCTCACTTGACCTACCGCAGCGAAGCAGAACTTGGTGAACGCTTCAATCGTGAATATCAAACGGGTGAAGATCCGTATGCCTGGCAAAACGGTATACGCACCGGGCGCTTCGCTCTCGAGTCCTACCTTGATCATCATGCAGACAAACTGGCACGCCGCTTTGATGCAAACACCTACATCGCATTAACAAATGCCATGACACTCTTTGACCTAGGCCGCGGACGCGGTGGAACTTCGGCTGCGCTGAGTTCAATCACGGCACCACTCACGGTGGTTGGCATCAATTCAGATCGCTTATTCCCGGTCCATCAACAACAACACATCGTTACGCATGCGCCAGGCGCTGGAGATCTACATATTGTGGATTCACTGGTTGGGCACGATGGTTTCCTCGTTGAAGATGAACAAGTGGCCCGTTATGTGGCCGTAGCACTCGAACGGATTGCAGAACCTAGCTAGGCCCTCAGAGTTGTCCACAGCTCATACTTTGGGGCTGTCACTGAACTCGCATATTTCATAACGTTCAACTATGCGCTCATGGGTAAGGCTCTTAATCGTCACTTCGCTGCTTGGCTTGGTCGTGGCCACCTGGGCACCCGCGACTTTTGCGCTCAATGTGGGTACTGATGATGCAGCAGATCAGTTCATAGGTTCAGATCAGCAATGGCAAGCCTCCCCGGGTCGGGGTTCATCTGGAAGTGGATCGCAGGATCACGCGGGTTCGCACTGCAACACGTGTCAATGGATGATGGGGGATCCATGCTCATCTGAATTCAACGCGATCTCGTGTGGCACGGTCACTGAAGGTTGCGCCGTAGGCCAAGAGCAGCGCCGGCAGTGGTTTTCGGCTGATGATGGCCTGATCTGGCAGGACCGGGGTCTTATCTGCGTTGGCGGGGCGGCAGCCTCCATTGATGCAGGCGGGGCCCAGTTGTATGCCGCCTTTGCCCGCTCAGTGCCAGCGGCACAGATCACGGTGGCGCCATCCTCGGGGGTGCTGCCTCAAATACCGGCAATATTTGACTCAGGTCAGCCACAGTTACTACCTACTTCAACACACCACATCGGTGCGGTCAGTATTGAACTCGCTCCTGTCGCTTCCTGGACGTGGGATTTTGGCGACGGATCAACTCTAGAAACCGGCATAGCGGGAAGTCGTTACCCAGATACCTCGGTGAGCCACACCTACCGGCGAGCCGGGAAGTACCTCGTTCGGCTCGTCACTGTCTGGCGGGCGACCTACAGAATTGATGGTCAAGGGACATTGGCCGTAGACGGCGAAATCAGCCAAGAAACGACCCTTTGGGTTGGGGTAGGCCAAGGTCGGGCCGTGTTGACACCAAGCCGGTAGATGTATGCCACAATTGGGTCCACCACGGCCCGTCCAAGTCTTCAATGGCTTGACACGGGCTCTTGTCGTGGCCCTCGTTGAAGAAAGGCGCTGAAGACTCACATGGCGACCGCAACAAAAAAGATCACTGCTACAAAAGTTAAGCCTGCCGTGAAGAAGGCTGCCGTTCCTGCGAAGAAAGCTGCGCCAGCAAAGAAGGCTGCCGTTGTCGCGAAGGCTGCTGCTCCTGCGAAGAAAGCTGCGCCGGTGAAGAAGGCTGCCGTTGTCGCGAAGGCTGCTGCTCCTGCGAAGAAAGCTGCGCCGGTGAAGAAGGTTGCCGTTGTCGCGAAGGCTGCTGCTCCTGCGAAGAAAGCTGCCGTTGCCGCGAAGGCTGCTGCTCCTGCGAAGAAAGCCGCGCCAGCAAAGAAAGGCGCCAAAGCTGTCGACATCGATGAAGAGGTCCTAACCGACGTCGTTATCACCGAGGCTGGCTTAGTAGACGTGAACGCCGAAGACGTAGATCCGGAAGATCTCGAAGTCGTTGCTGAACTCGAAGTTGAACTTGAAGCAGAGATCGCCGAAGACATTGCCGAAGTAATTGAAGAAGGCGAAACTGACAAAGAAGCCGACAAGCCAGCAGATGGTGAAGAGTCTGGTTTCGTAATCTCTGATGTCGATGACACCGATGAGCCTGTCCAAACCGTGATGGTCGCTGGAGCTACAGCTGACCCGGTTAAGGACTACCTGAAGCAAATAGGCAAGGTGCCTTTGCTCAACGCCGAAATGGAAGTTGAACTTGCCAAGCGCATTGAAGCCGGTCTCTTTGCCGAAGAGACCATGGCTGAGGCCAAAAAAATGGATAAGAAACTTGAGCGGGATTTGCAGTGGATTGCCGAAGATGGCCGCCGTGCAAAGAATCACCTTCTTGAAGCTAACCTCCGTCTGGTTGTTTCTCTGGCAAAGCGTTACACCGGCAGAGGGATGCTCTTTCTTGACCTTATTCAAGAAGGCAATCTTGGTTTGATTCGTGCAGTCGAGAAGTTCGACTACACCAAGGGTTACAAGTTCTCCACTTACGCAACCTGGTGGATTCGTCAGGCCATTACTCGCGCCATGGCTGATCAGGCACGCACCATTCGTATCCCGGTTCACATGGTTGAAGTCATCAACAAGCTCGCACGCGTGCAGCGCCAGATGCTGCAGGATCTCGGTCGCGAACCAACACCTGAAGAGCTTGCAAAAGAACTCGATATGACACCTGAAAAGGTCGTAGAGGTTCAGAAGTACGGCCGCGAGCCAATCTCTCTTCACACGCCACTGGGTGAAGAAGGCGACAGCGAGTTCGGTGACCTCATCGAAGACTCCGAAGCAATCGTGCCTTCAGATGCAGTGTCGTTCACGTTGCTTCAAGAGCAGCTTGAGTCAGTTCTTGACACCTTGTCCGATAGAGAAGCAGGTGTGGTTCGCATGCGCTTTGGTCTCACCGATGGCCAGCCAAAGACCCTTGATGAAATCGGCAAGGTCTACGGAGTCACTCGCGAGCGCATTCGTCAAATAGAGAGCAAGACGATGTCCAAGTTGCGCCACCCATCACGCTCCCAGGTTTTGCGCGACTACCTCGACTAAACGCTTGAGGCAATCTCTCTATGCCCTCTAACAAGCGGGGCATTTCTTTGTTGCGGCGCAGTGGGCTGCCACTCTCAGAGGGAGGCGTGTCTATCCTCGCCCAGGTCACCGATTCAACCCCCGAGACCGGTTACCAGGCTGGGTTAACTCGTTGCGTAACCACCGTTGATTGGAATTGTTTGCCCCGTGACCCAGCCCGCTTCCTCCGATGCCAGCCACAGCACTGCGGGGGCGATGTCGGCCCAGGTGCCAAGGCGCTTGGTCGCGTAATTGCGGGCCATCCGGTCTTGATGCTCTTGACTGAAGGCTCCGGGAGCACCGAAGGTGCCTAATGAGATCGAATTGAAGTTGACGCCAAAGCGGCTGTACTCGTTAGCGAGCGACTTCATGAAGGTCATACCCATCGCCTTGGCAGCGCCGTAGACCGCAACACCGGGGTCACCGATGCGACCACCTTCGGAAACGATGGTCACTACCCGACCCCAACCCTTGTCAAGCATGCCCGGAACCATCACGTAACAAGTGTTGAATGTTCCGTATCCATTGAGATCCACCTGACGGTGCCAGGTTGATGGATCGGTATCGAGGAACTTCTCCAAGTTCATGCCCCCAGCAGGGATGCCGGCGTTGTTAATGAGGATATCGACGGTACTACCGATGGCTGCTTCAGCTGCATCCTTGGCCACGCGAAGTGCGTCCAGATCTGAAATGTCGCCAATCGCGGTGACCGCATTGCCGCCGGCCGCGTTGATCTCTGCTGCTACGCCATCGGCTCGATCGGCAAAAAGATCATTCAAGATCACGCTGGCGCCCTGATCCGAAAGAGTGTGAGCAATGACGGCGCCCAGGCCTTGACCGGAGCCTGTGATAAACGCAGTACGTCCAGATAGGTCAAACATAAAGACTCCTGTCATTACTTACGCGATTAGTGACAGCCTGACCTTAGAGGCTTCGGTGGCTTGTCGGGCCGTAATTGTCAGGAAGTCTCTCGGGTGATGCGCCGAGGAGACCGGCAGAGCAGGGGGGTGCGTCGTTCCAAAGTGGGCAGCCATGGCAGACAACGCCGCCGGGATAAATTAAAATTTATGCGGAATGTGCTGGCATGATCACCTGATCTAAATCCTTCGTATCCTGATCGCAGCGTGCATCTGACGCGATGGCCTGTTACCAAGTCGTGCAGTGGTTATGGATACAAACAAAAGGTTCGGGAGTCAACACTAAGACTCCCGAACCTTTTGACTCACTGAGCTTGGCTTACCAGGTTGCTACTTTCTTACCGTCAGCGTCAGTAAATGACCCGACGAGAATCATGATCAAATCGATGAGTGCCCAAATTCCTAAGCCACCCAGGGTAAGAATCTGCGCTATACCGGTGCCGGTTTTACCGACGTAGAACCTATGAATTCCGATGACTCCAAAGAAGAAGCAAAGAACCAGTGCGACAGTTCGTTTCTTAGAGCTGGTCTCAGAATTATCTACAGTTGACATGAACGACTCCCTACAACATTGCCCCGTAAAAGTGCTTTGATTTTAATTGAAGACCCACCCCTCTCATGGGCTTTCATGAGAGTTTGATCGCGGCGTGTCGTGATGGCACCGTCACCATTGGTGAACAATTCAAATATCTTCCATGCGACATAACGGTCTATTCATACCTTTACGACGGATGATTCACGTTCAAGGCTGTTGCTTTGGGACATAACACATCGGACATCCAATTCCATGGCTAGGTTGAGGCGATTCATCGATTGGGCGCCGCGCCTGGTTGTACAAAAGGGGGAAAATAGATGAGGAAATCGAACAGTAAAAGTCGATCAAAGACTCTTGCCATCGGCGCGCTCAGTGCCGCAACAGTGGTCATGTTGGCTACCAACAGTGCAACGGCTGCTCCAAAGCCTGCGCCTAAGGTAACTGCAGTAACCAGCACGGCAAGTTGCGCACCAGTTGATGGCGTTACTAGCGCTTCCATCAAGTTCGCCATCATCCAGTCGATTACTGGCGCTAACGCAGCCAACTTCAAGGGCTTCAACGAAGCAGTCAAGCTTCGCTTCGATCAGGAAAATGCTAAGGGCGGCATCTTTGGTCGCAAACTCACTTCGGTGCTCATCGATGACGGTTCAAGCGGAACCACACAGGTCACTGCAGCCACCAAGGCAATTGAGGGTGAAAAGGCCTTCGGTGTCATCCAAGAGACCACAGCAGACACGATGATGACTTACCTGCAAACCAATAACATTCCAACAATTGGTATCAATAACGGAGCCGCTGGTTTGTCGCAGCTCAACAACTTCGGAGCAGGCGGGCCTGGCAGCATCGCATACGTGTCAACCTCCTCGGTTACTCGATTGAAGGCTGCTGGCGCGAGCAAGGTTGCAACAATCACCTTCCCTGTGCCTGCAGCAATTA
>Ga0114974_10002707_pt1 | contig 13622 bp, 14 predicted proteins | sample S_130206_EF_Meta_FD_87318 | JGI IMG/M metagenome (GOLD analysis project Ga0114974, IMG submission 87318) | Freshwater microbial communities from Lake Simoncouche, Canada to study carbon cycling - S_130206_EF_MetaG | ecosystem: Environmental > Aquatic > Freshwater > Lake | place: Lake...
ACCTTGTCGAGAAAGACAAAGAGGCTCGTGAGGAGCGCGACAAGCAGTATGAGGAAGGTCTACGCCGTACTGGTCTAGGCCATGATGCGCCCGGTGGTGCACAGTTTATGGGAGCATCGAAAGTGGTGCACCCAGTGATGGCCGAGGCATGTGTTGACTTCTCAGCACGTGCCATTAAGGAATTATTCCCACCTGACGGACCAGTCCGCACCAAGATCGTAGGCGAGGTGACTGAAGAGAAGACCGAGCGTGCTGAGCGTAAGCGGGACTTCATGAACTGGCAGCTGACCGAGCAGATTGAGGAATATCGTGACGAGCTTGAACAGCTGCTTACACAGCAGCCATTAGGTGGTTCACAGTACCTCAAGATCTGGTATGACGACCAGAAACGTAGGCCTTGTGTTGAGTTCACACCTATTGACAACATCTATCTGCCATTTGCAGCGGCCAATTTCTATACGGCGAGCCGTGTCACTGAGGTCAATGACATCACGCAGGAAGAGTTCGAGCTTCGTATTGACCGTGGCTTGTACCGAGATATAGAGATCTATCGGCCTAGTGAAGAACCGGAGCAAACCAAGCCGCAGAAGGCAAATGACAAGATCGAGGGTAAAAAGAGCTCTGGGACTAACATCGATGGTATCCGTCGTGTGTTTCACATCTATGTCTGGTTGGAGCTAGAAGATGACAGCTTCTCCAAAGGCGATCGTGCACCTTACATCTTGATGATCGATGAAACGCTGACGGAGGTTGTAGGTCTGTACCGCAACTGGGAGTTTGGCGATGAGACCATGGACAAACTTGACTGGCTGGTTGAATTCAAATTCATACCTTGGCGAGGTGCTTATGCAATTGGTCTACCTCATCTTATTGGTGGTCTTAGTGCCGCTCTTACCGGCTCTCTTCGTGCACTTCTTGATTCTGCTCATATAGCCACAGCGCCTACGATGCTGAAGCTGAAAGGCGCCAAGATCTCTGGCCAAAGTCTGACCATCGAGCCTACACAAGTGACTGAGATCGAAGGTGCTCCGGGTGTTGACGATGTCCGCAAGATTGCAATGCCGGTGCCGTTTAACCAGCCATCGCCTGTTCTGTTCTCGCTGCTAGGCTGGTTGACCGATGCAGCCAAAGGCGTAGTCACTACGTCGGAAGAGAAGATTGCCGATGCCAACAGCAATATGCCGGTTGGCACTACACAGGCTTTGATTGAGCAAGGTGCGGCGGTATTCAGTGCTGTGCATGCTCGGTTACATGGCAGTCAGGCTCGAGTCTTAAAGATCCTTGGTCGTTTAAACCGTTGGTACTTTGATGAACAGCGTAAAGACGATCTGGTTGAGGATTTAGGTGTTACGAAAGAAGACTTTAAGAAGAATTCCGACATTGTGCCGGTGTCTGATCCACATATCTTTGCTGAAACACAGCGGTATGCACAGATACAGACACTAGCAGCCAGAGCCACTGCAAATCCTGATCTGTATAACAGACTGGCGGTTGAGCGTAGGATCCTGAAGCAGATCAAGTTGCCTGACATTAATGAGGTGTTGCCTGATCCAGCTGACGTGAAAGAGATGAACCCTGCATTGGAAAATGTGGCAATGACATTGAATCGTGCGGTTGGGGCATTCCCCAAGCAAGATCATTTGGCGCATATTCAGGTGCATCTGGACTACATGCAAGATCCGATGTACGGTGCTAATCCGATCATGGCCCCTATGTTCATACCTCATTGCTTAGAACACATCAAGCAGCACCTTACGTTGTGGTATCTGAATCAATTCGATGCATATGCAAGTACTGCACTTGGCAGACCGTTTAACGTGTTGAAAGAGCAAGAACTGCCGCATGAGGCTGATAAGCTGTTGGCAGCTGTTGCTCAGCATGTGCATCAGGATACTGGCACAACATTCCAGCAAATACCGCCTATCATTCAGAAGGCGATTGCGGCAATGCAGCAACTTAAAGGTCAACAGCCGCTTGATCCTGCAACACAAGCATTGGTGCAGACCAGTATGGCTGAGACACAGCGTAGAGCTGCTAAGGATCAAGCCGAGATGCAGATCAAAGCCGCTGAAATGCAACAAAGCAATCAGCAATTCATGCTTAAGACACAGTCTGATATGGCAAAGAATACAGAGAACAATCTGGTTCAGGAAAGAATCAAGTCGGCAGAGCTTACCCGTGACGCTGCTGATTTGCAACACGAGCAGCTAAAGACTGCAATCACGGCTCAAAATGCTATCCAACAAACTTTAGGAGAACAGCAAAATGTCTGAAGCAATTAATGCGCATAAGAAAATGGCAATGGGCATTACCGAAGGTAATGTCATGAAAAAAGGTGGCAAGGTTAAGAAGTATGCTGCAGGTGGTGCAGTCTCTGAATCTAAAGTCGCAAAACTTCCTGCAATGGGCGACAGACGGAATACCGGTGTCGACTTTAATGCAGGTAAGTCGAAAATTGCAACGATGAAAAAAGGCGGACCTGCTAAAGGCGGCTTGACTGTTGTCATTGCTACCCCCGTGAAGAGAATGGCTGGTCGGGGCCGTTAATGGCCCTGCTAGCTGATCTCATTGGTCAGATTAACAGCAAGAAGCACGAGATACAAGTATCTTTGGCAGAAGGCAACGCGATGACTTGGGAAAGTTATCAACGGTTAGTCGGCCAGCACCTAGGCTTGGAAGAAGCCTTGATTATTATTAACAACCTTTTAGAAGAGGAAAAACGAGATGTCGCATGATATCGAGCAGACGCTTGAAGAAGCGTTTCCAGCCGTAGACCCACTCATGGCACCTTATGGGGCCAGGATCCTTGTGCAGCTTAGGGCTGTAAAGGACAAAGTGACTTCTTCAGGTATTTACATACCAGAAGAGACAAAGGAGACAGAGAAATGGAACACGATGATTGGAAAAGTCATCGCAATTGGTCCGCTTGCCTTTAAGAAGCGTGACACTATGGAATCATGGCCTGAGGGTTCATGGTGCCAAGTCGGAGACTTTGTCCGTGTTCCAAAATGGGGCGGAGACCGTTGGGAAATTGACTTTACTGATGAAAAGGGTGCAAACGGTAAGAGTTTGTTCACTTTTTTCAATGATCATGAGATTATTGGCAAAGTTACCGGCGATCCTCGTGCAATTAAGGCATTTATTTAAGTTTTGAAAGGAAACTGTTATGACGCCTACTGAAAAGATGGAGATGCAGGTCGATGAAGTCAAAGACGGCTCTGCAGTGGTTAGTTTACCTGCTGACGAGGAAAATCCTCAGGCAGAATCTATACAAGGTGAACAAAATGATACAGAAGATCAAGACGATGATCATGGAGAAGGTGCAACTTCTGACGACCCTGAGCGCGAAGCTATACGCGAAGCTCGTAGGGAAGAAAGAAGGCTAAAGAAGCAGCTTCATCGTGAGAAGATTCGTGAATCAAATCACTTAGTTTCAGCATTAAAGAAGCAAAACTCTGAGCTTGCTAATCGTGTTGCCTCATTGGAGTCTAGAACTTCCGGCGCAGAGATGGCAAGGTTGGATAAAGCCATTGACGATGCTGCGACTCGTGTTGAGTATGCCAAGATGAAGATGCAGGAAGCTGTAAACAATCGTCAAGGCGAGGCTTTAACACAAGCGCAAGAACTCTGGTATGAGAATCAGCGGCAGCTTGAATCCTTGAAATCAATGAAGGACAATGCCAGTAAGCAGATTTCTCAGCCTAAGCAAAACATTTCAACTCCGGACATTGCAGTCCAGCGGAACGCATCTGAATGGATGAACCGCAACAGCTGGTACGATCCTCAGATGAAAGATCCGGATTCAAAGATTGCCCAAGCATTGGACAAGACTTTGTCTGAAGAAGGGTTTGATCCGTCATCGCCTGACTACTGGGATGAGTTAGACGATAGGCTTCAAAAATATTTACCACACCGTTACAATGCGAGGTATAGTACGAACACGCAAAATTCAAGACCGAGGTCTGTTGTGACAAGTTCAGGGCGCGAATCTTCAGGCAATTCAAAGCCTAATGAATACAGGTTAACACCTGATCGTGTTGCTGCCATTAAAGAAGCTGGGATGTGGGAAGACCCCGAGCTTCGAACTAAGATGGCAAAAAAATACGCTGAATATGATCGTCAACAGAAAAGAGGTTAAACATGGATTCTCGCATTAAACGTAACAATAAAGCAGATCGTGAAAGTCGTGCTCAGCAAGATGCATCACGCGCTGCACCTGAAGAACAAATGGTTTCTTCCGAGGAACGTCGTAGAATGTTCCGCTCGGAGTGGCTTCAAGAAGCACTTCCGACCCCGCCAGCTATCCCTGGCTTCCACTTGTGCTGGTTATCAACGACCAACCAATATGATCCGATCCACAAACGCCTACGCATGGGTTACACTCCAGTAAAAGCCGAAGAATTAACGGGCTTTGAAAACTTCCGAGTGAAAGCCGGTGAGCTAGAAGGTTTTGTTGCTTGTAACGAGATGGTGCTTTATAAAATGCCTGAAGACATTTACCAAGATGTCATGATGGAAATGCATCATCACGCGCCTCTTGATGAGCAAGAGAAAATCAAAGTACAACAAGATCAGCTACTCAATGCAAAGGACAGTAACGGTAAACGTATTGGCCAAATTGAAGGTGACGGCATGAATTTTGACCAAACCGCTAGAGCGCCTGTTTTTGAATAGAGCTCTACAATCTAGGAGTACTTATGTCAGCTACTAATGCTCCGTTTGGTTTGCGCCCATCATTCTTCCCAACAGGGTTGGAACGTGCTCAAGCAATTACAAACGGAATCACTTCGGGCTATAGCTCGAACATACTGAAGGGTCAACCCGTAGTTTACGGTACGACTGCCAACGGTGGTACACTCGGTACAATCATCATCGCTGCTAACACAGGTGCCGTAACAGGTGCTTTTGCTGGCGTGGAATGGACCGACACTACTGGCCGTCGCCGCGTATCTAACTACTGGCCTGCCAGTACAAGCGGTACCAACATCGTTGCGTATTTCTATAACGACTTAAACATCGTGTATGAAATCCAAACCGATGCGACTATCGCACAAACTTCTATCGGAAATGAGTATAACTTTAGCAATATTGCTGCAGGTTCTACCACCACAGGCTTATCACAGTGTACACTTGGTGTATCTACTGCGGTTGGCAATGGTGCACAAGGACAAATGCGCATTGTTGATATCGCGGCTTATCCTGATAACAACTGGGGGGATGCTTACGTTATCGTTCGTGTTCAATTAGCAAGTACGCAATTCTTCGGTGCTTACACCGCTATTGCTTAATAAGGAGACTGACAAATGGCAGCCCCAATGAGAAGTACGGACTTCCGTTCGATAGTTGAACCAATCCTCAACGAAGCATTCGACGGAGTCTATGACCAACGTAAAGACGAATGGTCCACGGTTTTCCGTGAACAATCCGGCATTCCACGTAACTACCATGAAGAACCCGTGTTATACGGTTTCGGTGCAGCGCCTCAGTTACCTGATGGCTCTCCCGTAACGTATCAACAAGGCGGCGTGTTGTTCTTACAACGCTATGTCTATCAAGTGTTCGGTTTGGCATTTGCTTTGACCAAAGTTTTGGTTGAAGACGGTGACCATATCCGCATTGGACAGGTATATGCGAAGCACTTGGCTCAATCTTTGGTGGAAACCAAGGAATTGCTATCTGCTAACGTATTGAACCGTGCCTTTAACTCTTCATATGCAGGCGGTGACGGTGTGTCGTTGAGCAATTCAGCGCACCCATTGGTAAGCGGTACATTTAGCAATTTGCTATCTACTGCTGCTAACCTATCACAAACCTCACTTGAGCAGATGTTGATTCAGGTTCGTCAAGCCGTTGACAACAACGGTAAGAAGATCCGTTTACAACCTACCAAGTTGGTTGTGGCTCCTGGCAACGTGTTCCAAGCCGAAGTACTGTTGAAATCAGTTCTGCGCACAGGTACCGCTAACAATGACATCAACCCGATCAAATCGATTGGTTTGTTGCCTGAAGGCGCATCAGTGATCAGCCGTCTGACTTCAGCTACTAACTGGTGGGTTCAGACCGATGCACCAGAAGGTTTGAAATTGCTCATGCGTCGTGCTCTCGAGAAGACCATGGAAGGCGATTTCGAAACCGACTCAATGCGCTACAAAGCAACTGAGCGTTACCAAGTGGGTTGGACTGATCCACGTGCCGTTTACGGTACACCAGGCGTCTAAAACGCCACAGGGGTTGGCTCAAAAGGTCAACCCCTTTTTATTAACAATGTCTAAGCTTTTCAAGGAGAAAGACACATGCCTCAATATTCAGACGACCTATTCTTAGGTCCAGCACCAACTTACATTGGTACCGGTATTCGCCCATACACTACTACCGCGACTGGCGGTACAGGTGGTTCTTCATCAACAACCTTAACAATTACAGCGCTTAATCAAGGTGCACCGATTGTTGCAGGTATGTACGTTGATGGTACTAGTGTAACAGACGGCACTTACATCACCGAATTCGGTACAGGCACCGGCGGTACAGGTACTTACGTACTAAATCAAGCAATTAACATTGCAAACACTACAGCATTGTCATTAAATGGCAATATCGTATTTGATAACCCATCACCTATGAGTACAGGCGTAGGCCCACTCGGTCGCGTGTATATTTGGGATGTGGCTCCTCAAGCACTGGTAGCAAATAACATTGCTGCTTCACAAACTCCTACAGCATCTGGATCACTTACACTAACAGCAGGCACATCAATTAAGTCAGTAACGACTATTGCAGGTGTTGCAGCGTTACAAACTGATATCCCACGTGCAGTTAGAGTAACAACAGGCGCTGCTGCTGCAGTGCTCACAGGCGTAGCAATTACAGGCACTGCCGGTCAGTTTTCATGCACTGCAACTACAAATCTTGTGGTTGGTCAGTATTTGACAATTAGCGGTACATTAGGTGGTACAGGTACAATCACAGGTTATACCAACCCTACCACTTATAAGATTAGTGCTACAAACGGTACATCAACTTTCACGTTGACAACCACTGCAGATGTTGCAATCGTAACTACAGCAGGCACGCCTACAGGTCTAACTTACACTCGTGCATTTGCGGCGCAAACAGTTACAGTGTCAGGGTTTGACTACTACGGCCAAGCAATGAGCGAAGCAATTACTTCTTCTACTTCTGCTTCAACAGGCGTAAGTGGCAAGAAAGCATTCTTTGTCATTACAGGTGTTACAACTTCAGGTTCATTTGGTGGCCCTGTAACAGTAGGCACAACTGACATATTAGGTCTTCCAGTTCGTGCATTTAATGCCGGATACATTGTGCATACCGGTTGGGATAACGTAATCACAGACGATGCAGGTACTTTTGTTGCAGCTGATACAGCAACAGCAACAACTACTACAGGCGATGTTCGTGGTACTTATGTGCCATCAAGTGCAACTAATGGTATTAAGCGATTAGTTGTCACCATCGCACTTCCTGCAATTGCTGTCGGACCTAATGCTACCCGCATTGGTGCTCTTGGCGTAACTCAAGCTTAAGGAGCTTAAATCATGGCAACAAGTTTTAAACGTGAACCCAAGATGATGACCACTGAGCCTTCAGTTGACGAAGTCAAGATGAAGAATGGTGGCAAAATGATGCACGGTGGCAAGATGAAGAATGGTGGCAAAGCTGACATGGCGCAAGACAAGGCCATGATCAAGAAAGCCATGAAGCAACATGATATGCAAGAGCACAAAGGCGGTAAAGGTACTAGCCTGAAACTGCGTGCAGGTGGCATGTCTAAGATGAGCAATATGGCACCAAAAGCCGGTCCTAACGTAATGGGTGGACTTGCAGGTGGGTTAGAAGCTACACGCCCTGACATGAAGAAGAACACTGGCGGTGTTCGTATGCCAGGTTATAAGAGTGGTGGACAAGCCCTTGCTGCTAAAGGCGATCGCTTTCAAACCAGCACTACACTTAAGCCACCAATCGACATCAACCGTAAGCCAACTTCTGCTAAGCAAGTCAAAGGCTTTAACACCAAAACAGGCGGTGTATCAGACACTACTGCAGGTGGTAAGCCAGCTGGCTTTAAGCGTGGTGGAAGCATTGCTGCTAAGGGTATGGCCACTGCCAAGAAGTACCAAAAAACCACAAACACAGGCAATCCAATGCCTAGTGTGAAGGGTGGTACCAAAGGTATTAAGCAAACTGTTGCAGGTTACAAAGACGGTGGCCATGCCTCTATGTCTTGTATGAATGCAGGTGGCTTTGCCACTAACAAGAAAATGCAAAAGTGCTAAACTTAAGCAGGGGCTTCGGCCTCTGCTTTTAATTGGAGAAATAAATGACAACATTGACCAATGTGTTTTCTGCGCATAGAGATTCAACAGGAACTCTTTACGCTGGTGCAACGAACCTTGCAGGTTATCAGTTATTAACAGGTGGAACTGCTGGTGAAATTGTATTTCGCGACGGTGGTGCATCTGGCACCGTTCGTTTGCGAGTCAATATTGCTGCCACGCCAACTAACCCATTTTCAACGTTAATACCTGGCAACGGTATTAGCTTTACAACCGACATTCATGTGACATTGCCAACAAGCGCGGCAGTCACAATATTCTGCGGGTGATATATGCCCTTAATCAAATCCAAATCAGACAAAGCTTTCAAGTCCAACATCAAGGCTGAGATGGCCGCAGGTAAGCCACAGAAACAAGCAGTGGCTATTGCTTACGCAACTAAGAATGCTGCGCCTAAGAAAGCCGGCGGCAAAATTGGTCTATGGGATAACATTCATGCCAAACGTGAGCGGATTGCTGAGGGCTCTGGTGAGCGTATGCGTAAACCTGGGACAAAAGGCGCGCCTACTGCAATGGACTTTAAGACTGCAGCAGGTAAAAAGTCTGGCGGTGATGTAAAGTTATCAATCAGCAGAGGTGAAAAACGACCTACTGATCAAGGTGCTGGCCTTACAAAGAAGGGTCGAGACAAGGTGAACAGACTTACAGGTAGCAATCTAAAAGCACCTGCACCACACCCAAAGTCCGATGCTGATAAAGGCAGAAAAGATTCGTTCTGTGCTAGAATGTCTGGCGTGGTAAAAAATGCAAAAGGCGATGCACCAAGAGCAAAAGCATCACTGAAAAAGTGGAATTGTCCTGGCTGGTAAAGGAACATAATGTCAACTTCAGGAACAGTTGGTCAGACAGTCATTACTGTTCAGAATCTTATTGACAGTGGCGCTCGTCGTGCAGGCAAGCTTGCTGAAGAGTTAACATCAGAGCAAATTGCCGCATCTAAACAATCGCTTTACTATTTACTTTCTAATTTAGTAAACCTTGGCATTCAGTATTGGTGTATTGACAAAGTTATTGTTGGCTTAATACCTGGTCAACAAAACTATTATTTACCTGTTGGCACTGTTGATGTGCTAAATGCAAATTACAGAACCCTTACTGCAGTTAGCACTGGAGCCTATAGCTCATCTGGTGTTACGCTAAATGCATTTAACGGTGTAGGTGATCAAATTTGTCAGTTAACATCTAACACCGGTTACATTGGCATCAACAATGGATCAGGTAGTCCTGTGATGATCAACACAATAGGCATATTGCCTGCTGTAAGTGGCTCAGTCACTGTTGATATTCAGTACTCTACAGACAATACAACATGGACCACTTTGTATAGCCCTGGTGCTACTACATGGGCATCAGGCACATGGATTTACTATGACTTGCAACCTACTGTGACACAGCCGTATTGGAGGATTAAGCAATCTTCTGGCGTGAACATGGGTTTTTATCAAGTTGTATTTGGCACTATGCCGTTGGCTATTAACATGGCACGTATGAATAGAGATGACTATTCATCACTTCCAAACCGTAGCTTTACAGCGCTTAGACCTCTACAGTATTGGTTTGATAGAACAATTCCACAGCCTAATATGGAACTATGGCCAGTGCCAAATAGCATTCAGCCACAGTTGGAGTTGTGGGTAAGCCGACAAGTGCAAGATGTAGGCTCACTGTATGGCGAGATTGAGATTCCACAAAGGTGGTATTTGGCAATTCAGAACATGTTGGCACATCAGATGGCGATGGAATTGCCAAGTGTAGAAGCCGGCAGAATTCAGTACTGTGAACAACAGGCAGAGAAATATTGGGCGATGGCAGAACAAGAAGAACGTGATAAGTCACCGATCTACTATGCGCCTAACATCAGTTACTATACGAGGTAATAATGCCCTTATGGCTTAATACTCGAGGCAATTCAGTACTTAGCATCGCGATCTGTGATCGTTGTAAGCGTAAAGTACCGTACTCGGATATTCGGCCTGATGGTAATATTCCTGGTATCAGAGTTTGCGGCGATGGTTGCTCGGATCAGTTCGATCCTTATAGACTACCTGCTCGCCAATCTGAGAGGATCTCATTACGATTTCCTAGGCCTGATGCTGATATTGCAGAATATCAAGATGCACTCACAACCGATCCGAATATTGTGAATGTGCCTACGCCATACGATCTTACAGGAACACCTGGTGAGTATGGCATAGCACCTGAAACATCTGAGGACGACATTGACGGTAACCTTGATAATTTGAGCCCATAATATGTCAAATGTAAGAATTTCGCAACTACCAACAGGTTCAGCCCTTACAGGCACTGAACTAGTTCCAGTTGTACAGAATGGCCAGACCATTCAAACGACAGTTAGTCAAATCACATCTAGCCCAACGCTAACTCAGACTTTTGTCACAGTCAACAATACACCGTCATTAGCAAACAGTCGATATTTTGCTGTAGGTACAGGCATTGGTCTTACTGATACAGGTGCTCAAGGGCAGTTACAAATTGCTTTGAACGGAACATCTGGCTCTTTAGAGACTGTTGGGAATGGGTTTATTGCTAAAACAGCAGCAAACACAGTTGCAAACCGCACGTTCTCAACAACTTCAGGCTTAAGCATCACAAACGGTGATGGCATTTCAGGCAACCCTGTACTTTCAGTCACAGGTCTATTGTCTGCACTGGCAGGAACTACAGGCACAGGGCTAATGGCTACCTCAGGTGGTACAACGATAACCCCTGTGACCATTGCAGGGACATCAAATCAAACGACGGTAAGTAATGGTAATACTTCGCCTGTAATTGGTCTGGCGGACAATCCGATCATTCCTGGAAATGGCGGATTGACACTACCTACCGGTAGTTCTGCTCAGCGCATTAATGTTTTAGGTACTGTTCGATACAGCACAAGTTTAAACACGTATGAAGGCTACACACTTACCGGCTGGAACCAGTTTTCATTAACAGGTGGTGTTACATCATTCCAAACAACCTTAGTAGGTTTATCACCATCATCTGCAACATCAGGCGGTGTGTCTTTAGACGGTACATTAGGCGCTGCTAGTGGTGGTACAGGCGCAAATACACTTACAGGCTATGTAAAAGGCAATGGCACATCAGCCATGACAGCTGCTGCTACAGTGCCTACATCAGATCTCAGTGGCACAATTAGTAATGGTCAATTAGCAAATAGCGCAGTCACAATCAACGGTTCTACTGTAAGTCTAGGTGGTAGCATTACAGTGACTGCTACTGCATCGAATGCATTAACGATTGGTACAGGGTTATCAGGCACAAGTTACAACGGTTCAGCTGCAGTCACTATTGCAATTGATTCAACAGTGGCTACATTGACAGGTGCTCAGACACTGACTAATAAGACAATCAGTGGCTCTAGTAATACTTTAAGTAACATTGCTAATTCATCATTAACAAATAGTTCTATTACGATAGGCACTACGAATGTTGCATTAGGCGGTACAACATTAACGCCTGCCGGATTAACTAGTGTTACGGTTACACAAAACCCAACATCTGATCTTCAGTTAGCAACTAAGCAGTACGTTGACGGGTTAGTTGCGACTGGATTAACATACCATGCGCCTGTTCAAGCGGCAACAACTCAAAGTCTTGCTGCAACTACTGGCGGTACGGTTACATACAACAACGGTACAGCGGGTGTAGGCGCAACGATTACATTGTCTGTTGCTTTGACTGTGTTGGATGGATACGCATTACTTAACACAAACAGAATTCTGGTTAAGGACGAGGTTAATCAAGCTTACAATGGTGTTTATACATGGGCAACTGGTGGCACAGTATTAACTCGTGCAACTGATGCCGACACTTATGGCACAGGTGTTAATCAACTAAGCCAGAATGACTACTTTTTTACGCAGAACGGTACTGTAAACAAAGGTACTTCGTATGTAGTAACAACAGTGGGAACCATCACATTTGGTACGACTGCCATTACGTTTGTTGAATTTAGTAGTTCACTTGTTTACACTGGTGGCACAGGTATTACTGTTGCAGGGACTGTAATCAGCCTTACGAATACTGCAGTTGCTGCCGGTGCTTATGGCTCGGCAACACAAGTTGGTACGTTCACTGTAAATGCTCAAGGTCAACTAACGCTGGCTGGAAACACAACAGTCACGCCGGCTGTCGGAAGCATTACTGGTCTAGGCACAGGCGTAGCAACCGCTTTGGCGGTCAACGTAGGTTCTGCCGGGGCTTTTGTGACGTTCAACGGCGCACTAGGCACACCAAGCAGCGGCACTTTAACAAATGCAACTGGGTTGCCTATATCCTCAGGAGTTAGTGGCTTAGGCACTGGCGTTGCTACTGCACTGGCAATTAACACAGGTTCTGCAGGTGCTATTGTGGTGAACGGTGGTGCACTAGGCACACCAAGTAGTGGTACAGTAACTAACTTAACAGGTACAGCATCAATTAACATTAACGGCACTGTTGGAGCAACAACACCGACAACTGGTGCATTCACTACAGTGACTGCCACAAGCGGCATATCCGGAGGAACATTCTAATGTCAGCAACAGGCTATACCCCAATTCAGCTGTACTACAGCACAACAGCAGCTGCTGTTCCTGTAAACACAAATCTTGCAAATGGTGAGTTAGCAATTAACATTACCGACGGTAAGCTGTACTATAAAGACAATGGCGGTACTGTTCGCTTGCTGGCATCAAATGGCACTTCAGCACCTGTTACTACATTCTCTGCAGGTACAACAGGCTTTACGCCTAGTTCGGCTACATCTGGTGCAGTAACACTTGCAGGTACTCTTGGCACCGCCAATGGTGGTACGAACCTTACTACGTTTACGAATACAGGCGTATTCTTTGCTTCGTCGACTAGTGTAATTGCACAGTCGGCAAACTTTACATGGTCAGGCACTTCATTAGCAGTGACTGGTACAATGGCTGTAACGGGCGCTTTAACTGCAACCTTAGACTCAACATTTAGCTCAACAGGTGCGTTGCTAATCAGCAAGGGTACAACGGGACAACAGCCGGGCAGCCCCGTCACGGGCATGTTGCGCTACAACACCACTACAAATCAGTTTGAAGGCTACAGCGGATCATCTGCCGCATGGAATCCAGTGGGTGGTGCAAGCTTGTCAAACGACACAAGCACAGCATCAAATCTGTATCCATTATTTGCAAATGCAACATCAGGTTCCGCGACCACTTTATACACAGGCAACGCTAAACTACTATACAAGCCTAGCACTGGTGAATTGCAAGCATCAGTCCCAGT
>Ga0114974_10002708_pt1 | contig 13621 bp, 6 predicted proteins | sample S_130206_EF_Meta_FD_87318 | JGI IMG/M metagenome (GOLD analysis project Ga0114974, IMG submission 87318) | Freshwater microbial communities from Lake Simoncouche, Canada to study carbon cycling - S_130206_EF_MetaG | ecosystem: Environmental > Aquatic > Freshwater > Lake | place: Lake...
ATGGCGAAGTAATTTTAAAAGAAGCCTTTAACACGGACCAAATCACTTTTAAGTATGATAACCAGGATGAAGTATATGCATATTCTAAAAAGCTTTGTTTTGAAGCCTTGGAATTATTAAATAAAACAGGCGACAACGCAAGTCAAGCTTCTTTAGCAAAAGGGGACGCCTTTATGTATGCTGGGGATGTGACTAAGTGGAAGAAATTTGTATACGGTGTATTAGCACGTAACTATGCACACTTAACCAATAAGGCAGATTACAAACCAGACTCTGTTATCTATTATTCTAATTTAGCAATGAAAGAAACAGGCGACGACGCGATGGTTAAGTTTGCTGCTACTTCGGTAAGTGCTACCAACAATTTCTTCGGTCCTTTCAGAGGTAACTTAACTACTGCAAGTGTGGTAACACCTACTGCATTAAGACAAACATCCTTTATTGCCAACTTAATGAACGGAACCAACACTGCATTTACAGGTGTTGCCGATCCAAGAGCTATTTATTTATTAAGAAAAAATGCTGCCGGTACTTTTAAAGGAGTAGATATTGTAAAAGGTCAAGCGGTAATGCTTGCGAATGATAGACCTGAAAGTTTTTATGGTGTTTCTCAAACAACATCAGTAAACAATACAGCCCCAGCTACCGATGTAAACTGTCGTTTTATTTTCAGAAATGCTGCACCTTTCCCTGTAATGACTGCCTCTGAAATGGCGTTTTTACGTGCCGAAGCGGCCTTTAGAAAAGGAGACAAATCAACTGCATTAGCTGCTTATAAAGATGGTATCTCTAAACACTTTGATTTGTTGATGACTTATTACAATACCAATGTGCCTACTGCCGATTTATTAACAACGGCAACAAAAAATGCATTTTTAGCAGATACAAGAGTGGTTCCTGCAAATGCTGCAGACTTAACCTTAACACAAATCATGTTACAAAAGTATATTGCTTTATGGGGACATGGAACTTTTGAAACTTGGGTAGATATGCGTAGATACCACTATGTGGATAACGATGCTGCTACTGGTAAACAAGTATATCGTGACTTTACACCACCATCGGGAACTGAGTTATTTCAGGACAACAATGGTAAATTGGTAGACAGAGTGCGTCCAAGATTTAACTCTGAATATGTTTGGAACATTAATGAGTTAACACGTATTGGTGCAACAGCTGTTGATTACCACACAAAAGAAATGTGGTTCTCTCAAAAATAAGAGCTACTAATTATATTTTAAATAACCCCTTTCGAGGGGTTATTTTTTTGCGCATACTTTACCATGAATTTTTTTAATACATATTTTTTGAATTTTAAATATTTGAATATAACTTTAAAAAAAATATTTTATGGTTGATTTTTTACTAACCCTTCCTAGATTTGCAATCATTATTATACTTGCAATTGTATTTAATATATTTAGTCAAGGATTACTTTTTTTATTACATAAATATTCATTAAGAGGTATTTTTAAAGGGCAAAATTCTGATGTTTTTATTACTTCCTTAAACATCGTTTTTTCATTAATTATAGCGTTTGTTTTTATTGGAGTTTGGCAAAGCCATTCGAATGTTAATCATATTGTTTTAAAAGAATCAGAACTTATTGTAGATATTAATACCAATATTAACGGGTATATAGATGTTCAAAAAAACAAAGCAGTTCCTGCATTTCGAGATTATGTCGAAGAGGTTGTATATAAAGAATATGATTCTATACATTTAAAAAACAAACAAGATATAAATGCAGTTAATAAATTAAACAAATTTAATAACATCATTCTTGCGTATGAACCAGCAACCAATGGTCAATTGGCTTTGCAGCAAGAAATTCTTAAATTAGTTTCAGAATATAAAAATATTAGACGTGACCGATGTAATAATAACGAACCATTAATTGAAAATATTTTATGGGATGTATTATTATTTATAACATTTATATATATATTTTTATTATGCTTTTCAGATATTGAAAAGTATAATAGTCATGCATTTTTAGTGTTTGTTTTTTCTTGTTCCATAAGTACCATTTTTACCTTACTTATTTTGTATGACAGACCCTTTACAGGACCACAAGCAATAGACTACAGTTATTTAAAAGATGTTTACGATAACTTTATTAAGCTACCTAAGTAATTTAAAATCCAGTAATTAGGATGTATCTAATGGTTTCCATTGTATAGCTTTTTATGCTTATTCTTCACTAACTTTAAGTAAGAATTAAACTTCATGAAAAAATTAACACTGATTGGCGCCTCCATTTTTATTTTTTCCCAATTTGTGTTTGCGCAAATTAGTTGGAAAGAAGTGTCGGCAGAATATGGTGTTACCAACAAGGGGCTCACGGTTTACGAATCGGTTGGAACCTTAGCAGATAGTGCTTTTAGAGCGTTTTATGTTAAAATAGATAAAGCAGATAAAAACTTGCATATGGATGCGGATACTACTTTGTATCGCCGTTTAACACCAAGTCAATTTTATGAAAAACTAAATCAACCACTACTGGTTGTGAATTGTTCTTTTTTTGAATTTAAAAACAATACCAATGTAAATATAGTTGTACAAAATGGGAAATTGGTTGCCCATAATATGCAAGGTATTCCTGGCAAAGGCAAAGATACCCTTACCTATTTACATGTACTCAATGCTGCGATTGGGATGAAGGCAAATAAAAATTTTGAAATCAAATATACCTATACCGACTCCTCATTATTGGAATCTTATTCTCAAAACTACCCCCTAACAGCTTACAGAGATTCGAGCTCAAAAATGAATCGAAAGGAGGCAAGATTTTCTAATTTAAAACCTTGGAAAGTGAATTGGGCCGTGGGCGGAGGACCTGTGTTATTAAAAAATGGGGAAGTAAATATTACCAATAACGAGGAGCACAAATTTTCAGGCAAAGCCATTTTAGATAGACACCCAAGGACCGCAATGGGTTATACTAAAGACGGCGATTTAATTGTTATGGTCATTCAAGGAAGAATGAAAGGGATTGCTATAGGAGCCACTTTGAATGATATTGCCATGTTATTTAAAGACCTAGGTTGTGAGGGAGCCATTAATTTAGATGGCGGTGGAAGTTCTTGCATGTTAGTGAATGGCAAAGAAACCATAAAGCCATCCGATCCTACTGGCCAAAGACCCGTTCCGGCCGTTTTTTATGTCGCCGATAGCAAGCAATAATATAAATTGTACGCTTGTGTAATAATTTATATTCTCCCAATTATTTTGACCCCGTTTATTTATCTTACAGCAAATTATTTTATATGCGTAAGATTATATTTTTAGGTGGTGTGTTTTTATTGGCCTTTGCAACAATACAAGCGCAAACTATCCCAAGTCCAAAAAGCCATTTTGGTTTTAACATTGGCGACAATTATCATTTGGCCACTTTTACTCAAACCGAAGCGTATTTTAAAAAATTAGCAGCAGCTTCCAATAAAGTAAAATTGCTAGTAATAGGTAAAACGGAAGAGGGCCGCAACCAATACATGCTCATTGTTTCTGACCCAAGTAATATAAAACAATTAGATAAGTATAAGTCTATCTCACAAAAAATGGCGCGCGCGGAAGACTTGTCAGAAGCCGATGCAAAGCAGTTGGCAAAGGATGGTAAGAGTGTCGTATGGATTGATGGCGGTTTACACGCAACAGAAGTAGTGGGAATTCACCAGTTGATTCAAACCTTGTATACGGTGTTAACTAGAGACGATGAAGAAACCAAACGCATTTTAAAATCTACTATTATTTTATTTGTACATGCCAATCCGGATGGACAGGAATTGGTTTCTAATTGGTACATGCGCAATGAAGATACCTTAAAAAGATCTACTGAAAGTTTACCACGCTTATATGAAAAGTATATTGGTCATGATAACAATCGTGATTTTTTCATGTTAAACATGAGCGAATCCAAAAACATGAGTCGTCAATTATATATAGAGTGGATGCCGCAAATTTTATACAATCATCACCAAACAGGGCCTCCAGGCACTGTGGTAGCGGGTCCTCCTTATCGAGATCCATTTAATTATGTATATGATCCATTACTAGTTACAGGTATTGATGCAGTGGGCGCGGCAATGAGTAGTCGTTTAAATGCGGAAGGTAAACCTGGTTATACAATGAAGAGTGGGTCGGTCTATTCTACTTGGTGGAATGGCGGATTAAGAACAGCGGCATATTACCATAATATCATTGGACTCCTAACAGAGATTATTGGAAATCCAACGCCTAGTAAAATTCCTTTAGTACCCAATAGATTAATTCCAAATAGTGCAACCCCTTATCCAATTGAGCCACAACAATGGTATTTTAAAAACTCAATCGACTATTCTGTTTCTTTAAATTATGCGGTATTAAATTATGCTTCAAGATATAAGGATGAGTTGTTGTTCAATATATATACGATGGGAAAAAACAGTATCGAAGCAGGCAGCAAAGACAACTGGACACTTTCTCCTAAAAAAGTAGAATTGTTAAACGATGCAGTTAAGGCTGATAAAAAAGAAATGAAAGGAGACACATTACCACTTGAATATTTTAGCAAAGTATATAAAAATAAGGAGCTAAGAGATCCTAGAGGGTATATTATCACTGCAAATCAAACGACCACGGCTACTTCATTTATTAATATTTTAATAAATAGTGGTATTCAGGTTCAACAAGCAAGTTCGGCATTTTCTGTTGCTGGAAAAAATTATCCAAGTGGCTCCTATATTGTTAAAACCAATCAAGCGTTCCGTCCACATCTATTAGATATGTTTGAACCACAGGATCATCCAAATGATTTTCAATATCCTGGTGGCCCGCCTGTGCGTCCTTATGATGCAGCCGGTTGGACACCCGCTTTTACGATGGGTCTCCAATTTGATAGAATCCTAGAAGACTTTACGGGTCCCTTTGAAAACATTGCATACGGGGATGTTCAGTCACCAAAAGGTAACATCATTAACTCCGAGCTAAACACTTATGGATATAGCTTTTCCACCAAGGAAAATGCTGCTTATAAAGTGGTGAATGACTTATTAAAAGAAGGTGCAAGTATTTATAAAAACAAAGACAGTTATTATATAGGGTACGAAAACAAGTTTACAGATTTCACCAATTTCAAATCTATTATTTCAAAAATGAGCAATGAACACGGTGTTATTTTTACAGCAGTTACAAGCAAGCCAACAGATACTTTACAAAAAGTGCAACCATTGCGTATTGCTTTATGGGATAGATATGGCGGTTCTATGTCATCGGGTTGGGTAAGATGGATTTTTGAACAATATCATTTTCCTTTCAATTTATTGTATGTAAAAGAAATTGATTCCACGAATTTAAATGACAAGTATGATGTAATTGTATTTGTGGAAGGAGCGATCCCTGCTTTGAGAACAGGATCTTCTTCTTCTTGGGAGGAAAGAGCGCCTAAAGAAAATGATATTCCCGAAATGTATAAAGCGCAATTGGGAAGTATTACTGCACAAAAATCGATACCTGCTTTGCAACAATTTTTAAATAATGGAGGTAAAGTGGTAACGATTGGATCAAGTGCAAATCTTGCGTATCATTTAAATTTACCAGTAAGAAATGCATTGGTAGAAATGGTCAATGGCGCTGAAAGAAATTTACCTGGTGAAAAATTTTATATTCCAGGTAGTGTTATGCAAGTGGCCGTAAATAATAATTATGCACCCAATTGGGGAATGGAAAATAAAGCAGATGTTTATTTTTCAACAAGTCCTGTATTTAAATTATCTCCCGAAGCCATTGCGCAAAAACAAGTAATACCATTGGCCTGGTATCCAACCCCTTCAACACTTAGAAGTGGATGGGCCTTTGGACAAGCTTATTTACAAGATGGTGTTGCAGCATTTGAAGCAAATGTGGGCAAAGGAAAATTATTTGTGTATGGCCCTGAAATTACATTCCGTGCACAAACGCATGGCACGTATAAAATGTTATTTAATCAATTGTATAAATAAAAATTCCATCATGTCAATATTTTGTTTTTCAAATAATCAAATCGTACCCATTGAATCGGCTGGGGTTCCAGTAACTGATTTGTTGGTGCAGCGTGGTTATGGAATTTTTGATTTTTTAAGAGTTGCCGGCAACCAACCCCTTTTTATAGATGCGCATTTGGATCGTTTTTTTCACTCCGCAGAAATAATGCGCTTACCTATTTCACAGACGCGCGCAGAAATTAAAAAAATTGTACAGGAGTTGATTGCTAAAAATCAAATTGCTTATTCCGGCATACGAATGATTATTGCAGGAGGTGATGCACCCGACGGTTATACCATTGAACATCCACATTTAATTATTATTCAAGCGCCACTCGCCGAACCAACATTGACTTTGCCCGAGACTGGAATTAAATTGGCTACTTATAATTATCAACGTCAAATACCAGCAGTAAAGACCACTGATTATTTAATGGCTGTATGGTTACAACCCTGGATGAAAGAGCAGGGTGCAGATGATATTTTATACCATCATGATGGTTTCATTAGAGAATGCCCAAGATCTAATTTCTTCTTTGTCACCGATCAAAATGTGTTGGTAACCACTCAGGAACAGATGCTAAAGGGGATTACTCGAAAAAATATTATCGAAGTTTGCAAGTCAAATGGCATTCCTATGGAAGAGCGCATTATCTCTATGGAAGAATTGAAAACAGCCAAAGAGGCGTTTATTACCAGTTCCACCAAGCGTATTATTCCGGTGCGTCAAATTGATGACTATGCCTATATGCTCAATAGGCCAGATTCCGTGGCTAAAAAAGTATATGATTTACTAGTTGGATTAGAGTGAGCGCATGCTTAAACTGGGATTATGCCCTCAAAAGATATTTAAATAATTATTAATCAACTAGTTAAATATCTTAAATCAAATATCACATATATGTAAAATTATATATTACAATAATATATACATATATTTTATTTATAATAATATCATATTTTTTTTACTTTTTCGAAAACATTTAACTTAGTTAATGAAATGTTAACCGTTCCACTAGTTTATTAACAAGTTTTAGTTTAAATTTGCTCTTTAAATATCATAAACAAATACCTTACAAAATGAAAATTGTTTTAAAACAAGCTTTGTCTATGTTGTTGGTTATTTTAATCTCTGTGATTAAAGTAAACGCACAAGAAACAACATCGGAAATACAAGGTTTAATCACTGTGGGAAATGCAGGTGTTGCGGGAGCAACCATTACTGTAGTTCACCAACCAACAGGAACCAAGTATGTAACTACAAGTCGTGCAGACGGTAGATATAACCTAAACAACTTAAAAATCGGTGGACCTTATTTACTACAAGTTAGTTTCGTTGGTATGAAAACCGAGAAACAAGATGATATCAACTTGACTTTAGGCCAAACCTACAAAGCAAACTTTACGCTTGCAGATGCAAACAGCAACTTAAAAGAAGTAGTTGTTTCTTCAAATAAACAAGACAAGGTTTTTAATAATGCGCGTACTGGTTCTCAAGAAACTTTTAATAGAAATCAAATCACAAGTTTGCCTACTATTTCTCGTTCTTACAAAGACATCATTAAATTAACGCCTACTTATAATAGTGGTTCTTTTGGTGGTCAAAGTTCTCAGTTAAACAATATCACCATTGATGGAGCGAACTTCAATAACTCATTTGGTTTATCAGGTGATATTGGAGGTCAAACAGGACAAAATCCGGTTTCATTAGATGCGATTGAGCAAATTCAAGTAAACACTTCTCCATTTGATGTTAAGAATGGTGGATTCGTTGGAGGTGGTATTAACTCAGTAACAAGAAGTGGTAATAATACCTATTCTGGTTCTGTATACCAATATTTCAAAAATAAAGATTGGCAAGGTTACGAAGTGAATGGAGCTCCTTGGACCATTAAGGTTCCTAAGCAAGATTATAGCTACGACTTGAAAGGTTTCACTGCTAGCGGTGCAATCATCAAAAATAAATTGTTCATTTTTGTGAACGGTGAGCAAGAGTCTAATACAACTCCAGGAACAATTTGGCAAGCTTCTACTGCTAGCAACCCAGCCAATGGTACAACCATTTCTGCTGCAAATGCCGATTCATTAAATAAATTAGCTTCATTCTTAAAGTCTAAGTATAATTACGATCCAGGTGCTTACCAAGGATACTCATATGTTGCTTCTTCTAAGCGTTTAACTGCTAAGATTGACTGGAACATTGACGCAAACAACACTTTTACTTTTAAGTACAACTACTTAAAATCTGCTAGCCAAATCCCTCCTTCAAACAGTGGATCTGCTTCAACAAGACAAGCAGGTGTAACTGCAATGCCTTTTTATGGTGCGGGTTATGAAATTAATAATAACGCAAATATTTTTATTGCGGAGTTAAATACTAAGTTTAGCAATAGTGTAAGTAATAAATTACAAGTGGGTTACACTGCTTTAAGAGATTACAGAAATGCATTAACTTCTAACGCGAATTTCCCAATGGTGGATATCTTAGATGGCAACGGTAAACCATTTACTTCATTTGGTCATGAGTTATATACTTATGGCAATAAATTAAATACAGACGTTTATCAGTTTAATGATAATTTATCAATTTATGCAGGTAAGCACGAAATCACAATAGGAACACAAACTTCATTTAAAAAATATTTAAATGGTTTCTCTCCTAACTATCAAGGAACTTTCCGTTTTGCTTCAATGAATGATTTCATAAATTCTGCCAATGGTTTAGGAACAAAATCAACTGTATATAGCTTATCTTATACCTTAGGTTCTGGTGCTTTCCCATTAGTAGGACCAAAAGATTTTGAAGCAGGTGTTTATTTACAAGATAAATACAGAGCGACAGATAAATTAACAATCACTTATGGTGTACGTTTTGATTATTCTAAGCTCTACAATACTTTCTTGTACAACCCAGTAGTAGATACTTTAACTAAGTTCTACAATGGTATTCACGCAAACACTGGAGCTGCTCCAGATGCTGCGGTTCAAATTTCTCCTAGATTCGGATTTAACTATGATGCGTATGGTGACCAAACCTTACAAATTCGTGGTGGTGCCGGTTTATTCCAAGGCGCACCTCCTTTTGTATGGATTTCAAACCAAGCGTCTAACTCAGGTATGGCCTTGTTTGGATCATTCACCAACAACAACACCAACGTATTTAATCCAGACGTAAACGCTTACCGTCCTTCTGCTTCAGCTACGCTTAGTAAGTCCTACTCAATTAATGTTTCTGATCCTAACTATAAATTCCCTCAAGTATTTAAATCTACTTTAGCAGCGGATAAAAAATTAGGCAAAGGTTGGACAGTAACTGCAGAAGGTACTTATACTAAACAATTTAATGCTTCTGTTTTCCAAAACATTGCATTGCCAGGAACAGGTTTAGTATTATTATCTGATGGTCGTTACAGATTCCCTTACCAATCTTCTTATCCTTTTGGCGGAACACAAATGGGTGGTACTGTTGCATCTTCTGCTAACAACCCAGCTATTGGTAACGCTATCTACATGACCAACTCTAGCGGTGGTTATGCTTGGACAGGAACTTTACAAGTTCAAAAAATTACAAGAAACTTTATGTTCACTGCAGCTTACACAAGACAAGAAGCGAAAGACGCAGCTGTGAGTGGTTCTACTGCACAAACAATGTGGGGATCTAAAGTGGTTTCTGATAATCCAAATAATTTCACTGTTGGAAATTCTAATAACTACATGCCACACAGACTTATCGCGAGTGTAGTATATAAGAAAGAGTTCTTTAAAAATCAGCCTACTTCAGTAGGTATGGTATATGAAGTAGCGCCTAACTTTGCAACTTCTTACTATGTACAAGGTGACGTAAATAATGATGGTATCACTTACAACGACTTAATGTTCGTTCCTAAGGATCCTACTCAAATTAAATTGATTAACGCATCAGGAGATACTCGTTCTCAAACTGAATTGTGGAATCAATTGGACAACTTCATCAGAAACAATCCTTATTTGTCTTCACGTCGTGGTCAATTTGCAGAAAGAAATGCATATGTATTACCTAGAACACATAAGTTAGACTTAAACTTTACGCAAGACATTAAATTTGCAGTGGGTAAGAACAATCATACTTTACGTTTGACTGCTGATATTTACAACTTCACTAACTTGTTGAACAAAGATTGGGGTGTGTTCTACATTCCAACTACAACAACTCCTTTGGTGTTCTCTAAGATGGATACAGATGGTAAAACTCCAGTGTATACATTCCCTTACTTAGATGCAGTGAATAAAGTTCCATTCTCAAGAGCTTATAAGCCAAATCCAAGTTTAGGTTCTCGTTACCAAATTCAAATTGGTGTTAGATACTTGTTTAACTAGTATTTAATTACAAAGCATATTAAAAAGCCCTCCAAAATTTGGAGGGCTTTTTGTTTTAATAATTTAATCAGTGCTACAGTTTTTTAATGCGCATATTTTTAAATCTTAAAATATCGCCATGTCCCAAGAAACCAATATGACCTGTTTTATTCAATAAACCAGGGTGTTGATTATGGTCAATGGTTCCATTTTTTGATGCAGCCATATAATCTCCATCTAAAATAACGGTTCCATTTAATGTCACTTTAATCTTTGTTCCTCTCACCATTATTTCTTCATTGTTCCATTCCCCTATTGGTTTTAAAAAGCCTCTTTTAGCGGGCATTACACCATAAACAGAGCCATGGTATTGATAAGGTTGTAAATTGGCGTATTGAGGATCTTCGCTATCTAATACCTGCACTTCCATACCCAGATAAGCAGCGTCTCCTTCTAAGGGAGCATGAATACCAATACCATTATTAGCGCCAGGGGTTAATTGAAAATCGAAACGATACACAAAATCACTATACTCATTTTTAGTAAATAAATCACCCCCGGATCCATTTTCAGGATTCACCACCAGTGCGCCTTCTTTAATTACATAACCAACTGTATTGCCTGTCCACTCATTGATATGTGTACCATCAAATAATAAATTAAAACCCTCTGTTGCTTCCTGAGCGTTTAAAGAAACTGGTTCGCTGCTAGGCAACTCGCGTAAATAAATATTTCGGTAAGAAACAAATGTGCCGTGTGCTTGTAATTCAATTTGTTCTTTTACAAATAAGGGCAAGGTTCTATTCCAATAATTTTCCAATGCAATATTATCTGTAACTAAAATGCCGTTTAAATAGACCGTTACCTTATCTGCTTTCATGATTATGTGAAAGGTATTCCATTCACCAATTTTATTATCTGCTACCACCAAGGGCTTGCTTACATTTTTTTGATTGTTATACAATCCGCCGGAACCTACTTGCGCTCCTACTTCTCTTCGGCTGGTATCCCAAATTTGAACCTGTGGGGTGCCACGTAAATAGATCCCCGCGTCTCCTTTTTCCTGAATTCTCCAATCAATAAACATTTCGATATCTCCATATTCTTTCACCGTCGCTAAATTCTCTCCGCGTAGGTTGCCTGTATAATTTAAAAGCCCATCCTTTACCACCCAATCCTCTTTCATTTTTAAGTCCGCCTTTGCCTGTGCTGTTTGTAATGCCGTATCGCTCATTTTAGCTCTCATAATTGGATTTCCGACCAATCCCTTCCAACCTGTTAAATCTTTACCATTGAATAAGGAGATGAATCCGTAATCATAAGGCATCTTTTTTAAATGGGCTTTTAATGCGGGTACTAAAAAAGAGCTGTCTTCTCCTTGAAGCAAAAGCAATGATTTTTCTAAAATTGAACGTACTTCGCTTCCACGAATACTTACATCGTTTAGTGCTTGTTTAACCAAGACATTCGCAACCATATTACGAAGGTCTTTGTCCTCTAAAAGCTTTGCAACAAACATAAAGCTACTGATCCCCGAAATTTTACTTGCTTGCCAAATGATATTTTTCTTTTCAATAGGGTTTGTTGGCTTGTCAAGTAATTTTTGCAAATCTAACAAGCGTTGCGTACTGTTTGGGTTATATGTAAAAGCTTTGCCAGATCCTTCTTCCTCCCATTTAGGCTGCACTAATTGAAGCCTATTATTTACGTAATCTTCCTTGCTTAATAATTTTAATTCTTCTTGAAATAAAATTTTAGCGTATTCCGAATTTGCTTTTTTAATTTGCTTTTTTAAAAATGCAACAAAAGGTATTTTAAGTTTTTCGTCAAGGGATACTTTATTTACATAAGCATGTAATGCAAAACTAAATTTTACTTTTAAACTAGTGTCCTCCGAAAGTTTAAAAAAGGATTTCCAGTCTGAATTTTTCCAACTACTCATAGACGCTAATGCAGCACTAGCTTCATTTACATGTTGGTATGGGAAAACAGCAATTACCTCTTTAGGTGAAGAAGGGGATTGAGAGAAACTGTTTGATGATACTAAAACCAAAATTAGTAGTACTACTAATTTTATTTTATTGAAATTATTTTTCATAATTATATTTTTCAACTTGTTATTTTTCATAGAGGTTTATTAAATTGTCCAAGGTCCACGCATAGGGGGATTAATTAAATAGTTCGCCTCCGTATCATTAATAAATTCTTCTTTATTAGGATCAAAATGCAAAGTACGCCCTAGCTGTAATGCAATTTTACCCATATTAATAAGTGTACAAGATTTAAATCCATTTTTTTCATTGAGTGCAAATGGAGTACGATATTGAACACTGTCTAAAAAATTAGTTACCTGTGGAGCAGGATCTGGCATCATCGCTAATTTTTCCTTTAAATTGGGAATGGTACTTTTAAATCCTGCAAATAATTTACCATTAGGCCCTTCTATATAAGCCGCACCTGGATCTTTTGCTTCTCCATCTAAAATTATTTTACAACCATCCGCATAGGTGTAGGTGATTTTTCTAAAACTACCACAAGCATCTGGATGTTGCTGCTCGGCATCCACTTCTACTTTTATTGGACTGGTTGCATCCTTGCCCAAAAAATATTGTATCGGATCCAAATAATGTTGACCCATATCGCCTAATCCGCCACCATCATAATCCCAATAACCTCTAAAGGTTTGATGGGTGCGATGTATGTTATAAGGCTTGTAGGGAGCGGGTCCTAGCCAACGATCATAATCTAATCGATCGGGAACTGCTTGGGTTTCCAAATGCGTTTTACCTACCCAATAAAATTTCCAATCAAACCCAGTCGTCTTACTTACGGTAACAGTTAATGGCCAACCTAATAAGCCACTTTCTATTAATTTTTTAATGGGCTTCACTGTGGTATTCATTCCGTAAAAATTATCTTCAAAACGGAACCAAGTGTTTAATCTAAACATTCGACCATATTGCGCAACTGCTTCTCTCACAATTTTTCCTTCTCCAATAGTTCTTGTCATTGGTTTTTCACACCAAATATCTTTTCCCGCTTTTGCTGCATCTACTGCCATAATCCCATGCCAATGAGGTGGCGTAGCAATGTGTACAATATCTACTTCGGGTAAATTGACAAGTTCTCTATGATCATGAAATGTTTTTACACCACCCCCAATACTATCTGCAACTTCTCTTAGATGCATTTTATCTACATCACAAATAGCCACTACTCTTGTACCCGCATAAGGAATATGTCCTCTACCCATACCTCCCACACCAATAATACCTTTTGTGAGTTGA
>Ga0114974_10002709_pt1 | contig 13618 bp, 15 predicted proteins | sample S_130206_EF_Meta_FD_87318 | JGI IMG/M metagenome (GOLD analysis project Ga0114974, IMG submission 87318) | Freshwater microbial communities from Lake Simoncouche, Canada to study carbon cycling - S_130206_EF_MetaG | ecosystem: Environmental > Aquatic > Freshwater > Lake | place: Lake...
CTTGGAGACATTGTGAATAAATTTTTAAGTGTTATTTTGGTTTTATTCTTATCCTTAAGTGGTTTGAGCGCTGAGGCCAAACGCTTGGGCGGCGGTAAATCAACTGGACAGCAGTCCAACAACGTGACCCAACGTGAAGCCGTTAAGCCTGGTGTACCTGCGCAACAGGCCGCACCTGCCGGCGTGGCAAAACCCGCTGTGCCCCCTCCCGCACCTGCCCGGCCTTGGGGCGCGATGCTCGGTGGCCTGGCTGCTGGTTTGGGCTTGGCCTGGTTGGCCAACAGCATGGGTCTGGGTGGTGCCATGGGCAATATTCTGATGTTTGCCTTGATCGCCTTTGCGGCCATTGCCTTGATCGGCTGGTTCATGCGCTCACGACGATCCGCCAGCAAAGATGGCTTGGCTTACCAAGGCGCAGGTGAAAGCGCGGCTTCCCCTGAGGTCTTGCGCAACTACAACCCTGAAAAAGTGGGCAACGACGCGTCAGCCCGGCCCTGGGAAGCGAACAACACCCGCTTTGACAGTGCCGCACCAGCAGCCACGGGTTCGATGATCGGTTCTGCATTGGGTGCTGGTGGCAGTCAAAACTGGGGAGTTCCCGCTGATTTTGACTCAGAAAGCTTCTTGGCTGCAGCAAAGCTAAACTTTGCAACGCTTCAAGATGCTTGGGACCGCTCTGACATCAGCATGTTGCGTTCGATGATGACGGACAACATGCTCAACGAAATTCGTGCCCAACTGGCTGAGCGCGAAGCCACAGCATCAGGACAACCTAATAAAACAGAAGTCCTCATGTTGGAGGCGCAGTTGCTGGGTATTGAGGAATTACCTGACGTCTACATGGCCAGCGTGGAGTTCAACGGCATGATCCGTGAAGAAGCCAGCGCCAACCCGAGCCCCTTCCGTGAGGTCTGGAACATGACCAAACCCCGTCAGGGTGGCAGCGGTTGGTTGGTGTCTGGGGTACAAGCCCTTCAGTAATTATCTGAAAGGGTGAAAGCATTCATAAACCCTCTGCTTTCGGGAATAATCGGGGACTATGGCAACACAGTCCCCTTTTTCTTTGGCCGCGCAAGCTTTACAACAATTTGGCGCATCTTTCTCCCCTCCCACATGGCTGATGGATGAAACCCTGAATCGCGTGGTTTTGTTTTTAAATCACGTGCTCATGCAAGAACCGGAAGCCATGCGCAGATTGGCACGCCAAAAAGGGGAGCGCATCGAGATTCAGTGGCAGTCATTTGCAATGAAACTTACTCCCACACCGGCGGGTTTGTTAGAGCGCGTTCAGAATGATGGCTTTGACTTGCGCTTGACCGTGACGGATGAATCTCCTCTGGACATTGCAACCGCCTTGATGCGGGGTGACAAACCGGCCGTTCGTGTCGAGGGTGATGTGCAATTGGCGGCGGAAGTCAATTGGCTGATCGACCATGTGCGTTGGGAGCCTGAAGAAGATGTCGCCCAATGGATTGGCGATGGTCCCGCCCATATCTTGGCCACTCTCGCGCGCAACAGCATGGAAGCTTTAAGGCGTTTTGCAGCGCAGCACAAGCCCGATGCAACTGGCGCTGATGTGCGCTCGAAAGCAACTCCATGAACCGTCTCCTGCGCGGTGGGTTTATTTTGTTCATTGTTTTGCGCTATGGTCTGGATGAACTGGTTCTAACGAGTTTTCAAAAACCTTGGCTGCGTGTGCTGGCCCGCATGATCTCTATGGGCCGTGACTTGACTGCGCCCAGAGGACAAAGAATCCGTGAAGCCTTGGAGCGCTTAGGTCCCATTTTTGTCAAGTTCGGTCAGGTGCTTTCCACAAGGCGCGATTTATTGCCCACGGACATCGCCGATGAATTGGCCCAGCTGCAAGATAACGTTCCACCCTTTCCCTCCGAAGTGGCCATAGCCACCATTGAGCGCGCATTCAAACGCAAGGTAGATGATATTTTTGTTCAGTTTGACCGCCAGCCCGTGGCCAGTGCATCGATTGCACAGGTGCACTTTGCTGTTTTAAAAGACAAGCAAGGTTTAGAGCGCAATGTGGCAGTGAAAGTCTTGCGCCCGGAGATGCTGCCCGTGATCGAAAAAGACATTTCGCTGATGCGCATGATGGCGGGTTGGGTCGAAGGTTTGAGTGCGGATGGCAAGCGACTCAAACCCAAAGAGGTGGTCTCTGAGTTCGACAAGTACCTGCACGATGAGCTTGACTTGGTCCGCGAGGCATCCAACGCCGCACAACTGCGCCGCAATATGGAGGGCTTGAATTTGGTACTGATTCCCGAAATGATTTGGGATTTTTGCCATACAGAAGTCATCGTCATGGAGCGCATGATCGGTGTACCGATCAGCCAGATAGAACGCTTACGCGATGCGGGCGTCGACATTCCGCAATTGGCCAGGGATGGCGTGACCCTGTTCTTCACGCAGGTGTTTCGTGACGGTTTTTTCCATGCCGATATGCATCCGGGCAACATCCAAGTGAGTTTGGCACCCGACACATTCGGGCGCTATATCTCCCTTGACTTTGGCATCGTGGGCACACTCACAGAATTCGACAAAGAATATTTGGCGCAAAATTTCACGGCTTTTTTCCGGCGTGACTACAAACGGGTGTCCGAACTGCACATTGAGTCAGGCTGGGTTCCAGCAGACACCCGCGTGGATGAACTTGAATCCGCCATAAGAGCCGTTTGTGAACCTTATTTTGATCGGCCCCTGAAAGAAATTTCATTGGGTATGGTGCTGATGCGTTTGTTCCAGACTTCGCGCCGTTTTCATGTCGAAATTCAGCCGCAATTGGTATTGTTGCAAAAAACCTTGCTCAATATTGAAGGTTTAGGCCGTCAACTGGACCCGGAGTTGGACCTTTGGAATACCGCCAAACCATTCCTTGAAAAATGGATGATCGATCAGCTCGGACCCAAAAAATTGCTGATGGAATTACGCGACCAAGCGCCGCAATACGCCAAATTGCTGCCGCAATTACCCCGCTTACTGCACGACTTTTTGAGACAACCGCGAAGCGACCTGGAAGAGCGCAAAAACCTGGCCAATTTGATCGCCGAGCAACGCCGGACCAACCATACATTGCAAACTATTTTGTATTTGTGCATCGGTTTTGTGATGGCTTCGGTTGTTTTGCAGCTGCTGTGGCATCTGGACTTGTTTTGAATACGTGTGTCGAACCGTCATTGAAGGAGAAGTGTCGTGTTGTTGATTCTGGTCATTGCCTATTTGCTGATCACCATCGCTATCGGATTGTTGGCTGCAAAACGCGTTAAAAACTCAGCCGACTTTGCCATCGCAGGGCGTCATCTGCCCCTGGTCATGATTGTCACCACCACCTTTGCCACCTGGTTCGGCTCTGAAACGGTGTTGGGTATTCCCGCTAAATTTGTGAATAGCGGCTTGCATGGTGTGGTTGAAGACCCTTTCGGGGCAGGCAGTTGTTTGATTTTGGTGGGTGTCTTTTTTGCCGCCAAGCTTTACAAAATGTCTTTGCTGACCATCAGCGACTATTACCGTGAACGCTATGGGCGCAGCGTGGAAGTGATTTGCTCGGTCATCATCATGGTGAGTTATTTGGGATGGGTCTCAGCACAGGTTACGGCGCTCGGTTTGGTTTTCAATCTGTTGTCCGACGGTGCGATCAGCATGCCGATGGGCATGGTCATTGGGGTGGTGTCTATACTGGCCTACACATTGTTTGGCGGTATGTGGTCTGTGGCAGTGACCGACTTTATGCAGATGATTATTTTGGTGGTTGGTTTGGCCACCATCGCTGTGTTTGCAGGACAACAAGCCGGCGGGGCCGACAAAGTGCTGGCCCTGGCCGTGAGCCAAGACTTGTTCAAGTTCTGGCCTGAACCCAACTTCAAGGAGATCATTTTCTTTTTCGCTGCGGCCATCACCATGATGCTCGGCTCCATTCCGCAGCAAGATGTGTTTCAGCGTGTCATGTCGGCCAATAACATTCATGCGGCCACCCGTGGGCCTGTTTGGGGCGGTATTTTTTACATTCTCTTTGCGTTTGTGCCCATGTTCTTGGTCGTCAGCGCGTTGATCATCATGCCCGAAAAGGCCATGACGCTGATGCAAGAAGACCCTCAAAAAGTGCTGCCGACCTTGGTCATGGAGCACATGCCTTTTGCCATGCAGGTTTTATTTTTTGGTGCTCTGTTGTCTGCCATCAAATCATGCGCATCCGCCACCTTGCTTGCGCCCAGTGTGACCTTCACAGAAAACATCTGGCGTCAGTTTTTCCCGCACAGCAGTGACCAGCAGCAGCTTAAGGTTATGCGACTGACGGTGTTGGTGTTCAGTGGCTTGGTTTTGATTTACGCCAATGTCATGCAGGGCAGCAGTATTTATGACATGGTCTCTGGCGCCTATCAGGTGCCTTTGGTGGGGGCTTTCGTTCCCTTGGTCTTTGGCTTGTATTGGCCTAGGGCGACAACCCAAGGCGCCATTTTTTCGATTGTATTGGGCTTGGGTACTTGGCTGACATTGCTGCTCACCCCTGCAGGTGCCGAGTTTCCTGCCCAATTGGCAGGCGTCTTGGCCAGCTTGGCCGGGATGATCGTCGGTTCAGCCCTGCCTCAAGGCATCCGCAACCAGAAAGCGCCGCACCACGCTGTCCCCCACATCGGCTGATCTGCCGCGCCGCCTATAATAGAGGGTTTTGTACCTTCAACTCTGACGCCTTCACCCATGCCTATCTACGCTTACAAATGTGAGTCCTGTGGCCATGCCAAGGACGTTTTGCAAAAAATGGCCGATGAGCCCTTGACCGATTGCCCTGTTTGCAGCAAGCCGAGTTATAAAAAGCAGCTCACAGCGGCTGGTTTCCAACTCAAAGGTAATGGTTGGTACGCGACCGACTTCAAAGGGGGATCGGGTGGTGCAACTGCGCCAGCGGTGTCCACAGAGGGCGGTGGCGATGCAGCGCCATCCACACTCGCACCCCCTGTTTCAACTGACAGCCCCCCCTCGGCATCGGCGTCTGTAGCGGCTGCAGCCAGTTGTGCACCTTCATGCGCTTGTCACTGACGGCTGTGACGATTCATTTTTTCCAACCTGATTGAACTTCATGAACCTGCGCTTGCGAAATTACTTCGTCACCGGCTTATTGGTGTGGTTGCCTATGGGGATTACGGTTTGGGTGTTGACCTGGCTGGTGGGAATGCTTGATAACATTTTCCTGACTGTACTGGGTGCTCTGGATGCGGTCATTCCGGGTATACATGTTTCGGCCGAGAGTTTGCGCAACGTGCCTGGCTTGGGCGTGGTACTTGTGGCTGCGGTCATTTTGGCTACGGGCATGTTTGTGGCCAACATGTTTGGCCAATGGTTTATGCGCCAATGGGGCAAGTTGATAACACGTATTCCAGTGGTTAACACCATCTACAGCAGCGTCAAGCAGGTGGCAGACACCTTGTTCTCTGGCAGCGGTAAAGCTTTTTCCAAAGCCTTGTTGGTGCAGTACCCTCATGCCAATTCCTGGACTATTGCCTTTTTGACTGGTCAACCCGGCGGCGAAGTGGCGCGGTATTTGAAAGACGAGTTCGTCAGCGTTTACGTGCCTACAACCCCCAACCCGACTTCCGGGTTCTTTTTGATGATGCCGCGTTCGAATGTGGTCGAACTCGACATGAGTGTGGATGACGCCTTGAAATACATCATCTCGATGGGCGTGTTGGTGCCTGGCGGCCCCGATGTATTGCCTGTCAAGAAGTCTGAAGTTTAAAAATAAAGAAAGAACTTAGAACATGTCCAACATGCGTTCCCACTATTGCGGCTTGGTGACCGAAACCCTCGTTGGTCAAACCGTCAGCCTGTGCGGCTGGGTCAACCGTCGTCGTGACCATGGCGGCGTGATCTTTATCGACCTGCGTGACCGCGAAGGCTACGTCCAAGTTGTCTGCGATCCTGATCGCCCAGAGATGTTTCAAGTGGCCGAGAACGTTCGCAACGAGTTCTGTATCCAAGTCAAAGGTTTGGTCCGCGCACGCCCTGATGGCACCACCAACGAAGGCTTGAAGAGCGGCAAAATTGAAGTGTTGTGCCACGAGCTGATTGTGTTGAACGAGTCCGTCACCCCTCCGTTCCAAATTGACGACGAGAACCTGTCTGAGACCACGCGCCTTACACACCGCGTGCTCGACCTGCGTCGCCCGTACATGCAAAACAACCTCATGCTGCGTTATCGCGTGGCCATGGAAGTGCGTAAGTTCTTGGATGAAAACGGCTTCGTTGACATCGAAACCCCCATGCTCACCAAGAGCACCCCTGAAGGCGCACGCGATTACCTTGTGCCGAGCCGTGTGCATGATGGCCAGTTCTTTGCGCTGCCCCAGTCTCCTCAGTTGTTCAAACAATTGTTGATGGTGGCGGGCTATGACCGCTACTACCAAATCACCAAGTGCTTCCGTGACGAAGACTTGCGTGCTGACCGCCAGCCCGAATTCACCCAGATTGATATTGAAACCTCCTTCCTCACTGAAGAAGAAATTCGTGAGATGTTCCAGGGCATGATCAAACACGTGTTCCAGAAAACCATCGGTGTTGATTTGGGCGAGTTCCCCGTCATGACCTACCAAGATGCCATGCACATCTACGGCTCAGACAAGCCGGACCTGCGGGTCAAGTTGCAATTCACCGAACTCACGGACGTGATGGGCGATGTTGACTTCAAAGTCTTCTCGGGCGCCGCCAACATGAAGGGCGGACGCGTGGTCGCCTTGCGCGTGCCCAACGGTTCGGTTGAAGGGGGCGGAATCAGTCGTGGTGAGATCGATGCCTACACCGAGTTCGTCAAGATCTACGGCGCCAAGGGCTTGGCCTACATCCGAGTCAATGACCTCTCCAAAGGCCGTGACGGCTTGCAGTCACCCATCGTCAAGAACATCCACGACAAGGCATTGAATGCCGTGTTGGAACAAACTGGCGCACAAAACGGTGACCTGATTTTCTTCGGTGCCGACAAAGCCAAAATCGTCAACGACGCCATCGGCGCTTTGCGTAACAAGATCGGTCACAGCGAGTTCGGCAAGAAAAACGGATTGTTCGAAGACCGTTGGGCTCCGATGTGGGTGGTTGACTTTCCCATGTTCGAGTTCGACGAAGAAAACCAACGTTACACCGCCGTTCACCACCCCTTCACTGCGCCCAAAGATGGCCACGAAGACTGGATGGTCACTGCCCCTGAGAAGTGCATCTCCAAGGGCTATGACATGGTCTTAAACGGCTGGGAAATGGGTGGCGGTTCGGTGCGTATCCACCGCGCTGATGTGCAGCAAAAAGTGTTTGATGCCTTGAAGATCACGCCCGAAGAAGCGCAGCTTAAGTTCGGCTTCCTGCTGGACGCCTTGCAATACGGTGCGCCTCCGCATGGTGGCTTGGCCTTCGGTTTGGACCGCATCGTCACCATGATGACGGGTGCCGAGTCCATCCGCGACGTCATTGCCTTCCCCAAAACCCAGCGCGCTCAGTGCTTGCTTACCCACGCCCCAAGTCCGGTGGATGAAAAGCAATTGCGCGAACTGCACATCCGCTTGCGTAATCTGGATGCAGTGAAAGCCTGATCAATCCTGACGATCCCATCAACGGTTGACCAACATCAGATAAGTTTGCCGGGTTTCAGGGGAAACCGCGGCTATGAGTTGAGGGTAACTTGTTTGGTGCCGCGCCATCATGCGAGCCGATGCCACGGTTTTGGATTTGCAAAACCAGTGGCAACTGTGTTGCATCAAGAGTAATTCGGCCATCAGCGTAAAAGCCTTGTCTTTTGGCGAACGCTGTGCCGTGTTGTTGGCGGCATTGGCAATGCCGTGGGCGTGCATGCTGAGTATTTTGCGCATGTCAAATACGGCGTGTGGCGCTATTTTTTCTGCGTAGGGCATGTACAACGGCCATGTGCTGACTTGGGTAGATTCCGCATTCTGCTTTGAAAAGTTCAGCTCAAAGTCTTGAAATTGTGTGCTCAAAGAGACCTCTGAGCTTGCCATGAGTGCCCAGATGCTGGCCTGCCGTTCTGGACAGGACTCACCCAAAGCCCGCAGGTAGCCTTCCGTCAAGGTCTCCATGTGCTTTTCGATTTGATAGGGTTGCAGTTGCCTGCCGAGCAGGTCTTTGCGCTGCTGTTGCAGTTTGGATTTGTGCATCCAACCGCCAAATGCGAGCGTTGATAAGAGGACCAAAATTTCAAAGAGCATAGATAACTGTTGATAATGGAGCCGTCACTTCTAACCTGCCTTGGAGCGCTTGGTGTTCAATTTGCCATTTCACTGCCGTGTTGCTGAACTCAAGGTGCGCATTGGCATTGAAGAACAATGCCTTGAGGTGGCCAAGACCTTGCATTTTGCACCTTCAGTGTTAGCTGAGTGGCAAAGGTGTCGAAATGACCTGGTCAAAGAGTTGACACAACTCTACGAGGAGCCTAACTATTGGCTTTTTTGAAGTCGCTTCAGTCGCCTAGGTCGACGACCGACGTAAGCGGTACGTTTCCCGGTACTTGGTAGTCGGCCAGAACCCACGCGCTGGTTTTATGGGCGTGCCAATTTTCCAATAGGACATGCAGTTTTTGGATGCTCGCCATGTCGATGGCTGCAAAAGGTTCGTCCATTAAGAGCACATCAGCGCCGCAGGCTAAACCAGCGATCCAATTGACTTTACGTTTGCTGCCAGTTGACAGCATGTACATGGCTTTGTCCATGTGTTCTGCAAGTTGCAGATGCGCAGCCAAGGCATTCCATTCGCTGTCATCAAAGCGAGGGTAGCTTGCCCGTATCTTGGCACACCAAGTCCGGGGCGACAACTCATTCCAATCTTCAGAGCGAGGGTTGTGCCAATAAATTTGGGGAGACTCCTGAGGTGCCGCACTTGAAATATGCACTGTCCCTGAAGCAGGGTGCAAATCGCCAGCCAATAAACGCAGCAAGCTTGTTTTGCCTCGACTTTCTCCACCCAGGATCAAGCTCACGCCACAGGGAATGACAAAGCTAAGCGCTGTGAAGAGAGGCGTGCCAAAATCAAAGGTCAAATTGTCTACGCGAATCCGAACTTGTGTCATCAGTAGGACCTGTTCAATTTATTCAGGGTGCTGGCACTTGACCCCGGTAACGAAGCCTGACAGCTCAAGAAGGTCATTGTGCCTTGCGTTTGGACCTCGCTAAGTGGCAAAGAAAGTGCCTTCACTGGCCGCTTCGCCTAAACCCGTGAGGGTTTGAGCCGTAGAGACAATTTCAATAGAAGGCACTTCTTCGATTTGTTGTGCCTGACTAACTTTGCCGATCGTTAGCAAAACCATGCGGAGCAGTGATAACTTCCAAATGCGGGGCATGAATCAATCGTGTGAAGAAATTTAAATTCGTATGAACTTTAGATAAGAAAGTGTGATGTTTAACTTTGATAGACGTTCTCATGAGAACCCTGAGGTGCAGCAGCCAACACGCTCAGAAAATTAAGGCGCTGTGAGTGCGCCCAGTCGCCAAAGGGAAGTGACTTCAGCAGATCGCGCCGCATGAAGCGGGTCTTCCTTGTCCATGGCTTTGGCATGCGTGGGTCGAATGTCTTCTCGGCCCAGCACCTGCAGGCCCGCTTGTTCAATCCAACCCAACAATTCTTCGCGCGAACGCAGGCCCAAGTGTTCGGCCAAGTCCGACAGGATCAGCCAAGCTTGGCCCTGGGGTGTCAGGTGGGCCAGAACGCCGTTTAAAAAGCCACGCAGCATTTGGCTGTTTTCATCGTAAATAGCGTGTTCTATCGGTGCATTGGCGCGAGCAGGTAACCACGGGGGGTTGCACACAATCAAGGGGGCCTGGCCTTCAGGAAAGAGATCGGTCTGGATGAGTTGCACTTTGGGCAGAGCGCCGAGTCGATCGAGATTGCCGCGAGCGCAGAGAATCGCACGGGGATCGTTGTCAGTGGCAACAATGCGTTTGACGCCGCGCCGGGACAATAGGGCTGACAGCACCCCAGAGCCCACGCCGATGTCAAATGCCAAAGAGTAATCGATGGGCAATGGCGCATTGGCGACCAGTGCAACATATTCACCACGCACCGGCGAGAAGACCCCATAGCTGGGAAAAATTTTGTTGTTAGGTGCGCCGCCCAAGGCTTCTACTTCGATGCCTTTTTTATGCCATTCATGCGCTCCTACAACGCCCAGTAACTCGCGCATTGATGTAACAGTATTGGCCTGGGTCGCGGGCCCCCATGCCTCTGCGCACGCTTGTGCGAGGTCAGGAGCGCGTCGCAATGGGATACTGCGGTCCGCGTTCAATGGAATCAACAGCATCGACAAGGTGCGCGCCCGCTGAGATTGCGCCTGGCGGTGCAAATGAAAGGCTTGCTGGGGTGTGACCGGCGCATAAGCGTTGGCCTTGGATTTGGCGCGTGCTTTGCCAGGTTTGATGGGGGCATTCGAGCGGCGCATCATGGCTTGCAACAAGAGACGTGCATTTTGAAAATCACCACGCCACAACAGGCCCGTACCTTCACAGGCGAGTCGGTAGGCGCTGTCTGCATTCAGTGTGTCATCAGCGATGACCACACGTTTGGGGGGCGCAGCATGGCGCTCAGAACGCCACAGGGCATGGCATTCGGTGCCGTTTTCAGTCCAACTTAAGGTGGCTGGTACATCAGTAATTGGGGCTTGATTCATTGATCCATCATAAGGGGCAGCCAAAGACAACTGGTTGATCTGCAAAAGGACAGATTAAAACTCCGCGCGTGCACAGCGTGGTGGCTAGAATGAATGCTTGATTTTCTCCAAGCAAAGATGTCTGAATCCCGCGTTTTCAAAATTCCACAATCAGTTCTGGTTGTGATCCATACGCCTGCATTGGAGGTGTTATTGATACGCCGTGTCGATTCGGGAACGTGGCAGTCGGTGACGGGCAGCAAGGACTTTGAAGAAGAGGAATGGGTCCATACTGCCGTGCGTGAAGTGCAAGAAGAAACGGGTATTGACGCCCTGCATGCGGATTGCCAATTGAATGATTGGGCTTTAGAGAATGTTTACGAAATTTACCCCGTCTGGCGGGGACGCTATGCGCCACATGTGAGTCACAACACGGAGCGCCTGTTTGGTTTGCGTCTACCTGTCATTCGGCCCGTTCAATTGCACGACAAAGAGCATACCGAATACGCTTGGTTGCCTTGGCGTGAAGCGGCTGACAAGTGCTTTTCACCTTCTAACGCTGAGGCAATTTTGATGTTGCCACTCTGGTTGGATTGAGGAATTGACATGCCTGATTCACCCCCCCATTTTTCAAGCAATGCGTTTCGCGTCGCAACCTACAACATTCATAAAGGTGTGCAAGGCCTTGGGCCTGCAAGGAGACTGGAGATTCACAATATTGGCCATGCCATCGAGCAACTTGACGCCGATGTGGTGTGCCTTCAAGAGGTCAGAAAAGTCCATCGCACCGAAGAAAAATACTTCAAAAATTGGCCGACCCTGGCACAAGCGGATTTTTTAGCCCCCGAGGGTTATGAGGCGATTTATAAAACCAACGCCATCACCAAACATGGCGAGCATGGCAATGCGCTGTTGTCACGTTGGCCCGTGGTCACGCACCAGCATGAGGATATGTCAGACCATAGGCTGGAGCAACGCGGTTTGTTGCATGTGGAGTTGCAGGTTCAAGAGCTATTGGTGCATGTCATCGTCGTGCATCTCGGCTTGATTCCTGCTAGCCGTATACGGCAGGTGCTGCAGTTGCTGGCCTTCATTGAGCGAGAAATTCCCAAGCAAGACGCTTTGCTGGTAGCCGGAGACTTTAATGATTGGGGCACCCGGGTGGGCCGCATGTTGCAAAAAGCGAATCTCAAGGAGTGGGTTCAGGGCAAGTCGTTCACCTACCCCTCGCGTTTGCCCTTGGTGCAACTGGACCATGTGTATGCACGGGGTTTACGACCCATTAGTTTGATGGTGCCGCATGGGCGGATCTGGCGGCAAATGTCAGACCACCTCCCGCTCTTGGCTGAATTCCATTTCGAATGACACCACCATGCGCTCAACTCATTACATTCGGGACGGGCATCAAATTCGATTATTGGAAGGCGGAAAAGAATATTTCGCCGCTTTGATTGATGCGATTGGCCGAGCCCGTTCGCAGGTTCATCTGGAAACCTATATTTTTGACTTCAATGGCGCAGGCGCTCAAGTGGCAGAGGCCTTGCTGCGCGCCGGATCCAGAGGTGTACGTGTTTGGGTGGTGGTCGACGGGGTAGGCTCCGGTCCTTTGCCCAACGCTTGGCGTCAACGGTTTGCCGATGCCGGTGTTGAGTGGCGCGTGTATTCTCCGCTCAGTACGCTTGGCCTGTTGATCCCAAGCCGATGGCGTCGATTGCACCGCAAGTTGTGTGTTGTGGATGGCCAAGTGGCTTTTTGCGGTGGGATCAATATTTTGGATGATTTGTACGATCCCCGCTACGGTGTGTTGGAAAAACCACGGCTTGATTTTGCAGTCGTGGCCACCGGCGCTTTGGTACAAGAAGTGCAAGAGACCACGTCTCAGCTTTGGTGGCGGATGCAAGCGGTGCTTAATGTGCGGCAACATAATTTTCCCGAGGCCTTCAGCTCTTTCAAGGCTGCGGGTCTTCATTTGCCATGGACACAAGCTGAAAACGCGTCACAGAGCGCCCATATTGTGGCGCGGGCTGGTTTGCTGCTGCGTGACAATCTGTTGCACCGAGGACAAATCGAAAAAGCTTATCGCAAAGCCATTGGTTTGGCTCGCCATGATATTTTGATTGCCAACGCGTATTTCTTGCCGGGTCGCAAGATCCGACAGGCGCTGATCCATGCGGCAAGTCGTGGCGTGCGGGTGCGCTTGTTGTTGCAAGGACGTTACGAGTACTTCATGCAGTTCCATGCGGCCAGGCCCGTGTATGGCATCTTATTGGCGGCGGGTGTCGAAATTCATGAATACACCGAGAGTTTTCTTCACGCCAAGGTTGCGGTGATCGACGCTTATCACGAGCGGCCATGGGCCACAGTCGGCTCGTCCAATCTGGATCCACTCAGCCTGTTGATGGCCCGTGAGGCGAATGTGGTCGTCGCAGATGGTCCTTTTGCGCAACAGTTGCAAATGCGACTGGAGCAGGCCATGGTGTTTGAAAGCAAACCCTTAGTGGTTGCACAATTTGCAGATCGTCCACGGTATCAGCGCGCCTTGGACTGGGTGGCCTATGGAGTCATGCGATCTGTTCTCTTTTTAACAGGTAAACGTTACTGACACCATCTCCCTAAAGGAGAGTCCTCACTGCGCAGGGTGCTATCGATCGCTGTTAGGATATCGGCCATGTCCAAGAATGCCCCTGAAGCCATGACAGCCCTAGAAGCGAAACCTTCTCAAGACCATGGCACACCCCTGTCCGTCAAAATCCGTGAGCGTATTTTGGCTGCCCGAAAGCGTTATCACGCCAATGACAATATTGCTGATTTCATTCACCCAGGTGAGTTGGACCTCTTGCTCGATGAGGTGACTGAGAAGATGAAAGGCGTGCTCGAAAGCATGGTGATTGACACAGAAAATGATCACAACACCCAGGATACGGCCCGTCGCGTGGCCAAGATGTACTTGAAAGAGGTTTTCAAAGGTCGCTATGTCGA
>Ga0114974_10002710_pt1 | contig 13615 bp, 13 predicted proteins | sample S_130206_EF_Meta_FD_87318 | JGI IMG/M metagenome (GOLD analysis project Ga0114974, IMG submission 87318) | Freshwater microbial communities from Lake Simoncouche, Canada to study carbon cycling - S_130206_EF_MetaG | ecosystem: Environmental > Aquatic > Freshwater > Lake | place: Lake...
CTTAGGTCTTTTTTTTTGCCTAAAATAAAAATGTCGCAAAAATGTCGCACTTTTAAAAAACATCCAAAAAATACCGCACTTGATGCGGGTGTTTGATTTAATGAATTTAGAGCTGAAACTTAAAATTTATTTCATTTCAAGTGATAAAAATTTAGTCACTCTTTTTCATAAATTAACTAAAGCCACCTCCATGGGGCGGTTTTATTTGATTCAGTGGTGTGTGGTACTCCATTGCCACACACAAAGTTGTTTTCCTGTGGCGTGCTCACTCTCCACGCTAACACACGTATTAAAAGTTTTTAGTCGGGGCGTAAGTAGTGCTTAAAACAAGAATAATAGTGAACGTCGTGATGTGGGTGATTGAGCTGAATATAAAAATATTAGCATCATTGAACTTATAAATTATTCCCCAAGTACTCAGCAAATAGACTGCGAATTCAAATAAAAGGATTTACGACCTTTAGCTGATTATTAAAAACTTGACCATGCTGCATATCTTCAGATAGAAGCACATTGCAACCGGCTAACAATGCTGATGAAACAATTAAACTATCCCAATGAGAAAGTGAATATGTTTTTGCTAATAAGATTGCCTGACGAATCGTAGTTTCATCTACTGGAACAATCTCACAAAGCTCCAAAAGGCTTTCTGCTATCTCGTGTGCTTCAAAGAGAGTATATTTATATTTTTTAATTAATACACTTACTGTTTCATTTACAACCTGTGTACTTATAACAGGTGAATTTTCGATATAGCTAGTTGCACGTGATGATTTATATTCATCATTAGATTGTGCGTAAACAAATAAATTTGTATCAGCAAAAATTCTATCTGTCATAAAGCTCATCACGGTTAAGTCTTTCAGCATTGAATCTGCCGCGATATTTAGCCAATGTACCCAAAGCATCGGCTTTTCGTGATTGCTGCTCTTGAACTTGTTTGTTTTTCAAAGCCTCGACAAAATCAAGCACTTCACCTGCTTTATTATCAGGTAATGATTTGACGGATTCGTATATCTTTTCAGCAATACTGCTCATTATCTGCTCCAAAATCTAAAAATATTAGGCTCTACTATACGCCTTATTGTACCTTTAATCAGTGAGTTGATATATTTTTACCAATCGGCATATATTTACAATTGGCTTTAATTTAATGTTCATCAAATGTATTAGGCATAACGATTTCCTACAGCGAATGAATCACATTAGTCACCACTCCCCAAATGACCATGTCGATTTCTTCATAAATCCTAATATCGGGGTAGTCTTTATTTTCCGCTCTTAACTTCCAGTTTCCGTCTTACTTAATAAGTCGCTTCACCGTGAGTTCTCCATCAATGGCGCAAATAACAACTTTGCCTGAAACGGGCTCAATTGAACGGTCAACGACAAGAATATCATTCGGAAAAATTCCAGCACCCGTCATGGAATTCCCCTGCGCACGTGCGAAAAAGGTCGCAGCAGGCTTTTGAACTAGTAATTCATTTAAATCTAAGGTCTTTTCAATGTAATCATCAGCAGGTGATGGAAATCCTGCAGATACTTTGCTCATAAAGAACGGTAGAGAGCATGAAATGGGTGATTCAGAGGGTAGTGACACTTTGTCTCTAAACGCGCTAAGAGGTCAGGAGGCAGCGCATCTTTGGAGGTGATAATCGCCTTAGTTTGATAGCTAAAAGATGAGAGAAAATTTGATGTGTTCATTTTAAATGGACAGTGGAGGAGACGTTATGAAAATTCTATCACTTATGCCATAAAAACTAAGCGTTATTAAACCAACTCTGACATATTGCTATATACCGATTCATAAGTTACACCAATACGATTAGCTGAGGTTTGACGTCACTTTAGAGCTTGTTTAACATAGCTCAGAGCCTCTTTTTGAGAGTCATATAGTGTAATAAGACTGCGTCCTTTGCACCCTACTCTTCCGTAGTTAACTTCCACAATCCATTGTCCAAACAAGTCTTGACCGTACTCTATACGATAAAACCGATGCAAGTTTTGCTCAGGGGTCATTGGCTTGCAAATAAGAAGCTAATGTCAGCATGAGCTAGGATGGTATATTCCAGAGTGATAAATTTTTTTCATTAGTTATTTATTGTTTATTTTAAGTTTTGTGGCGCGTTGACACTAAATGTATTGAAAGTTTATATTCGTGCCATATAGGTCAATTACAGAGCATTTACTGATAGCTTACTGTTAACGCGCCACAAGTTTATTAATAATTAGGATAGCTAAGCAAGTACTATTTAGTCACTAATCGAATGGCCAATGACCTAGCATAGGCGAATTATTAGGACTGTGGCGCGTTGAGTCTCCAAGTACCCACAAGGTTTTTAGTCGTGGCGTCAGTAGTGCTTAAATCACTTTATTCATATATTTTAACTACCGCGCAAAAGTGAAAGGCGTCAAAAGAGAGAACAGTCTATTTGTGGGTTGTAAAACCGTGCTTTTTGATACCAATTTATGATACTATTTTAAAGATGAAGAAAAAACATCAAAAAATACTAGAACTCATTTTTGCACGCCCTGTATCAGCAAATGTTCGTTGGTCAGATATCGAGGCGTTATTAATTGAATTGGGTGCAACTATTGAAGAACGGGAAGGGTCTAGAGTGCTAATTAGATTGTTTGATGAACGACGTGTATTCCACCGACCACATCCAACCCCTACAACTGATAAAGGGGCGTTAGCCAGTATACGAGATTGGTTATTAAGTAACGGAGTTAAACCATGATTAACCAAATGACAATTGATGGTGTAAAAGCTGTTATTACTTATGACTCAGACATTGACATGTTTCGAGGTGAATTCTTAGGCTTGAATGGTGGGGCAGATTTTTATGCTCAAGACGCTGAAGGATTAAGACGAGAAGGAGCTATTTCACTTCAAGTCTTTCTCGATGCCTGCAAAGAAGATAATGTCTACCCGTTTAAATCATATTCTGGAAAATTTATATTAAGAGTCCCACCTGAAGACCATGCTGCTATCTCTTTAGCAGCTAGTGCATCAGGAAAAAGTCTAAATCAATGGGCTGTTGAGATTTTGAAGCAAGCTGCCGCTTAGGGTTCAAACAATTTAATAAAAGCAACAATTCGCAGCATCGCATAAATTAACGTTATGTTAAAGAATTGGCGGGGTGGCGCGTTAATATTAAAACGCTACAAGTGTATTAAAAGTTTCTATTCGTGCCATATAGGTCAATTGCAGGGCATTTACCGATAGCTTACTGTTAGGCGCCACAAGGTTTATAAATAATTAGGGGTAGCACCCACTTAAGCAGGTGCTATTGTTCTTGACATTAATTTACCACTGCCTGTGTCACAGTTATTTTATCTACTATGTACGGGTTTGGGATACTCGAGTAATACTGCACTCGGCAATTTTCACATAGAGGGAATTACGGTGACATAACCGGTTCTATTGATTATGTTGCAAATTTGCTGATTGGGTTTTAGTGATAATAGGTGCTTCTAATTTAGCCATACGTTCAACACGAGAATGCAAAGAGAAAATTCTATCTACTGCTTGCAACTTTTTAGTATCTCCACCCTTGATGACATCTTCCAACGCCACGAGCGCCTCATTCATCAATAACGGCAATGTAGTTGTGATTGCGATGTTTGTCAGTTCGAGTGCGTTTTGCAAGGCTGCTTGTCCTTGTTCTGAATAAACATGTGATTCAACACTGCGAATACTACATTTTAAATTTTCAGCAATTACACGTTTTGACATGCCTCTAACCGCCATTGCCATAATTTGAGCGTGTTTTAATTCGGCACTATTAACATCTGTATGAGGTGTGTCGTTTTCATCAATTACTTCTAAAGCATGTTTAACCCGACCGTATTGCTCTAAGAAAACATCAGGCAATAATTCTACACCTAAGGGCGTGTTGAACTTTTCTGAATCATCCATTTTATATCTCCTTTTAAATCTTCCGAACGAACATCGAACATAAGAACACCCCCTAGGGGTGTGTTCTTGTTTGTTCGCTAAATGTTGGCCAGTGAACAGCGAACAAATACTTAAAATGTTCGTGTTCGTTCGCTATCACCGGATAAAAACACATTAATAACAATGCCTTGTAAACTTAAAATTATGTGCTTTGAGAAAATCTACATTAAGCAATACTAAAAAGGCAATGGCTCTGTTATGCACGCGTAGTCACTAAATACCAAAACCATAAATTTGTTAATTAAATTATCTTTGGCTCGATTAAAAGCCATCCTATTAGCATCAGCTGAGGTTGTTCGCGTGTCATCAAATTTTTCACGCCAATTAGAAACAGAAATCATTTTTTCTGAAATAACAGTCACACCTTTTTCACTGGCATGGTTCAACATATCATTAGACACATCGATACCATTGGTAATAACATCAGTTAAAACATCAAAGGATATTTGCTCTACTTCATTCAAAAGTGATTTTTTTGAAGAAGCATCCAGTGGGTCGCCTTCATCAATAACCAAAGTTGTTGCTTCATTGCCGTTTTGCATGGTCAACCCCAAATGCACTACAAATGCTTTTAATGATATTGGTTTGAATTCTTCACCATCCTTTTGTTTGCCACACGACATAACAGTGTTCAACTTACCTTGTGTTCGCTCAAGTATAAATACAAAGTCCGTGTCATTTGTGAAACTACTTGCCCCTCGCAAACCTGCAGAAGTAACTTTCCCAAAATGATGGACTATCATTGAGGAAGTAATATTATTACCATCCGCATTTCTACAAATCATTTTAACCATTTTTAAAACCGCACCTACCGCACTCGTACTGTTTTCTTCTGTTGAACTAACTAAACTTGCAAATGTGTCAAAGATTACAAACTTTGGTTTAATTTTGAGTAAATCAGCACGCAAGGCGTTCATCTCATTCACGTTATCAATACTGATTTGTGTTTGCAGGATGACTAAATTATTGTTAAATCCACCATATTTAATAATTAACCCTTTGATGCGTCGAGATAACGCACCTTCACCTTCACCGCATATGTAAACTACAGGACCTGTTTCATAAACTTGCCTACCTATAAACGGTTCCCCAGTGCAAATACTGTGTGCCATCCTAAAAGCAGTAAACGATTTAAACGCCATTGAACTGCCACCTAATATCCCACAAGCATCTTCATTGAGAATCCCATCAATAATGAATTTAGGTGCCCTTGCTTGAACAGCCAACACATCAGCAGAAGCAAATCTTAAATTCATTTGCAAGGCTATTTGTTCTGTTTGTTCGTTAGAACATTGCTCACCAGCTTCTGTAGCAGAGGATATTTCATTGATTGCATTATCAGTTGCTTGACCTATGACGTTTTCAAATTGTTCAATTTTAATTATATCGGCATTTGCATTTGCATTTGCATTTGCATTTGCATTTGCATTTGCCAATAAATTCTCAATAAAACGGTCTAAATCAGCATATTCTTCAGCCTTCTTAGCAATAATCCCACGTGCATTCGCAATGCTTCTATTTACATAATCTTCACGATTCGCTTTGTCACGCTGCCCCAAGCCTGATTCACGAAACAGTCGAATCACTTGCAAGTTACTGGGGGTCAATTTAGCTAAGGCTATTACCAATTTTAAATCAGCCTCTGATTGAGATTGAAAGTTCTGATGCATCCATTTTGGCGTTGGAATGTGCTCCCAGAGTTGTTTATGGGAATCATTGGTGAATAATTTGGCCTTAATGACCTCATCACTCTCGTCAAACGATTCCACATCTAATGGTTCAATATCTTCAACCGCTGAAGCTATAGGTGGAGAATTTTTTGGTGCTTTATTTGTAGGATGATTTATTGCTCTACTTAGAAAGTCGAGTAATTTGTCATTTGCTTCGAGAACATCAACTCCTGTGTTTAATGTATTACCTGTAAAAACTACCCAGCAGTCATGTGTTAAAATATCAATATTTCCAATAATGTTTCCTTGCTCATCTTGAAACTTAGGTTTATGCAAAGTGACCGCATCAGCTCTATTCCAAATATGAACGTTTTTACCGCTTAAGGAAAGCTCACTGTAGGTGGGATTTTTAAGCACAATCCAATTAATAAGCCTTTTATGAAAATCCATTCTGATGAGGTCATCTGGAACCCCCGATTTATAGGTATCAAAATCGTAGCAAACGAGTTTGTTTGTTTCCAGCAAACAAAGACCCATGCCAAAGTTGCGTTTTATTGCCTCAGATTTGGCCCTGTCAAAACTCATAAAATCATTAACATGATTGACACCGCTATAAAATATCCGACCGTCTTTATCTATTGAACAGGGGCGCTTAGGATTCTGCGGGTCGCTAAGTAGCCACTGGTCAAGTAATTGAAGTCTCGGTGGTATATTGTCAAATCTTGATTCTATAATCACTTGTGGCTGCACAATGTCATTATCATTAGCCGCTTTAGTTTCTGCGGCTATTGGAATAGTTGCTTTTATCTTACTGCAGTCAATGACAAATGAGGTATTGTGAGGTTTAGGGATGGCGTTCACTTCAAGATAAGCGATAAACTCTTTAGATAACTTAATTGTGAGTGAATTGTTATTGGAATATTTTAAAGCGTTCATGCAGCAACTCCTTCAGAAATTGAATTCTGGGAGTAGAGAAGGAAAAAAACTTTTGAAGTTATTGAATATTTTTGCTGTGGCATTTTTAAACTCGAATTAATTTTTAAGGAAATTAATTGTGCCTAAGAATGAATATTGAAAGGGGAAAATGCAAAAATAAAAAATGAATATCCATAATTTAGTTAGCATTCTAATTTCTTCAATGAAATTTAAAATAGCCTGAAATTACATAGAAGTATCAAGTAACAACTTCATTAAATTTACAGAATAGGGTATCGAAGAATACCTATTTAATGAACTTTCTACGCGAACAATCCAATGGAGTAACGTTGTAACTAAAGGAATTTTTTACAATAAATAACACGAATTAGTTGAAATAATCAAAAATTTGGACTTTTATGCCTAATCTATCGAATTTTAAAAGTTAGAATCGTTTATCTCTTCCTCGTAAATGTTCAAAGCCCTAGATATGCGTTTGCTAAAAGATTTAAATTGAGAATTATCTGGGCCAAATCGCTCTAATGCTAATTTATGAATATCCTCCGCAATCTTACTTGCATTGGGCCTGTCATTTATTTTGTACTTAGAAGCACCATGGTTAGATAAGAGAATAGCCATAATTGCAATAGCTGTATCAGCATTCATCTCTGCAATTACCCCAACATCTGGAATAGCTGGATTTCTTGATTCCTCGAATAGAAAAGCAGGTCTCTCGTTTTGTTGCATCTGTTCGAACCAAAGACGTAAACTGTCTTTTTTGATTAAAATTTGTTCTTTTCTGATATGTTCTTCAATTGATGCATTACTCCATGCATCTGCACTAAGTTCGTATTCAAGTCGATTTTGGATTAATGCCCGCAAAATCAATGTTTTCTTAACATCCATGCAGGATGTTGAGAAATTTAATGTATTTAGTAGGCTAGGCTCTACATTACACCATAAGGCAATTGTTGCCTCAATGGATAAAACGTCACACTGGTCCCAATAATGTAAACACGAAATACGTGAATCAGCCATAATTCTACTTTCCTTACATTAAATATAAAAATTTCATATTTTTCATTTATAACACTATACTTTTTTGAAGTTTAATTTAATAGTTTTTTATCCATCAATTTATTTCTATAAAAAAATGATTAGTAAAAATTGCTAAGTGTTTTTAAAATTAAAAGAAATATTTGAATTTTTCATACTTAAAATAATTACGATTATTTCTGAGTATTTACTTTATTCATCTCAATTCCGTTAATAATTAAATCCCACCCTCAAATATTTTGTGATTCATTGCTGCAACAACATTTGAAACATGACTTTCTGATAGATGTGAATAACGTTTCACCATAGAGAGTGTTTTGTGCCCTAATATTTCGGCGATTTCAGCTAACGATGCTCCATTCATGGCTAAATATGAGGCTGTACAGTGGCGTAAGTCATGCCAATGAAAATTTTCAATCTGCGCATTATCTAACGCATTAGAAAATGCTTTGCGTAGGTTTATTGCTTGGTTGGGCTTGATTGGGCTAGGGAATAGTAAAGGAGTGTCTATTCTTCTTAACTTTGAGTGGTTTTTGAGCAATTGTAAGCCAAGTCCACTTAATGTGATTCGTCTACGTTCTCCATTTTTAGTTTCGTGTAGAATTAAATAATTTTCATTTAAGAATACATCACACCATTTTAGATTCATCAATTCCCCTTGCCGCATACCTGTGCTTAAACTCAACACGATACATATGTAAAGTAGTTTGTTAGGAGAATTTTCACACTCTTCTAATAAGTTTTTTCGTTCGTTTTCATCAAGAAATCTAACTCTACCACGTGATTCACTTGGTTTTTTAACCTTTCTCATTGGTGTATCTTCAATCCACTGCCATTCGTTTACAGCAATACTATAAGCATGGCTTAAAGCTGCCATATACCGGACCACTGTGGCAGGACTTCTTTGCGTGTGACGGTAAGTGATGCCTGATAATAGTTCATTGCGATACTGAACAATTAGGGCAGGGGTGATGTCAGCGAGAACATAAACACCTAATTTTTCGCGCCACCATTCGAGTTGCATTTTTTGTTTAGCAGCTTGTTTAGGTTTAAATGGAAGAACTTCAGCAATATATCTATCTATTAAATCTGAAAATGTATGTTTTCGGGCTTGCGTTGTTTTGAAGTACCTTCCTTCACGAATTGCACTTTCAGTATCTTGTACGTATTTCCTTGCGTCCGTTAGGCGTTTGAATGTGGCACGTTGGGAATGCTGTCCCTTTAATCGGATATCGACGGTATATCGCTTAGTACCATCTTTTGCTAATCGTTCTTTAATGCTAGCCATAATGTCCCTTATTTGTTCGGTATGCGCTTATTTGGTATGATGTAATTAACATGAATTAATGTGTTATTCGCTTCGATAAGCGGTATTAGTGGTTTGCAGTATAAAAAAATGTCGCAATTTTGTCGCAATTTGAAATAAAAAAGGGCAAAAAAGGCAAAAAATACAAAAAATCACATTTTTCAACTTATTGATTTAAATGCTTTTTATTTGCCTTGGTGGCGAAATTGGTAGACGCAAGGGACTTAAAATCCCTCGTTCGAAAGAACGTGCCGGTTCGACTCCGGCCCAAGGCACCATATATCCAAAGAGCGTTTTCACTTTAGTGTTAACGCTCTTTTTTTTGCCTAAAATAGGCTCTTTGTTAGCTAATGCATAACTTAGAGCAAAGCAAATTTTCTCTTCCATTGATTATTTTAAAGCGACAACTATCGTGAAAAGTAACATCTATTTAACATTTTTGTTTTCCATTTTTCTGGCGTCAAAGGTTGATGCGCAAGGTTTAGATCAAGCTATCGAAGAAAAAGTTCAAACCCTACTCGCTCAAATGACGTTAGAAGAGAAAGTCGGGCAAATGACTCAAATTGACGTGGGTGTTGTCACCGTCATGGACGGTCAAGACGCGCCTGAGCCTTTTGATATGGCGCGACTTACGGATGCTATTATCAATCATCATATTGGCTCGATTTTAAACGCACCCTCAACACCCAATAATAAAGCGCAACCCATTGAAAAATGGCGCAGTATGACGCAAACCATTCGCACGATGGCACAGCAAACGCGTTTAAAAATTCCTGTTATTTACGGAATTGATGCAATTCATGGGGCGACTTATACGCAAAATTCCACTCTTTTTCCTCAGGCCATTAATATGGCGGCCACATTTAATCGCGATTTATCCTTTAAAGAAGGTGAAATTGCATCGCGTGAAGTAAAGGCTTCTGGAATTGATTGGAATTTTTCGCCTGTCATGGACATTGGTCGTCAACCTTTGTGGCCGCGCTTATGGGAAACTTATGGCGAAGATGTGCATTTAGCAAGTCGTTTAGCACGTGCATTCATTGAAGGCCATCAAGGCGATAATATGTCCGCAGCGGATAAAGCGCCCACTTGCTTAAAGCATTATGTCGGCTACAGTTTTCCACTGAATGGTAAAGATCGCACCCCCGCGTGGATAGGGGAGCGAATGTTGCGAGAGTATTTTTTGCCAAGTTTTGAAGAGGGAATTAAAGCCGGAGCGCCAACTATAATGGTGAATTCCGCTGAAGTAGATGGTATTCCAGGGCATGCTAATTACCAGTATTTAACCACTATATTGCGTGGTGAATTAGGTTTTACGGGTTTTACAGTGTCTGATTGGGAAGATATTATTCGACTTTATTCGCGCGACAAAATAGCTTCTTCACCGCGTGAAGCGGTAAAAATAGCCGTGTTGGCGGGTGTGGATATGAGCATGGTACCGTTTAATTTTTCGTTTTATGATTTATTACTCGATTTAGTCCATAGTGGTGACGTTCCAGTCAATCGAATTGATGAAGCCGTTACGCGAATTTTGCGTGTCAAATATCAAACTGGTTTATTTGAGCGAATTGAGCCTGAAATCGTGGTGAGCGGAAATTTTGCAACGAAAGAAGCTGAAGCGATTAATCGTCAAGCGGCGCAAGAGTCCATTGTAATGGTTAAAAATGAAAAAAAATTTCTTCCACTGAGCAAAAAAGCATCGATTTTAGTGACGGGTCCTACGGCTAATTTATTAAGTGTGATGAATGGTGGTTGGACATTGACGTGGCAAGGCGATAACGAAAGTTTATATCCCAACGATAAATTAACGCTACTAAAAGCTATCGAGCAAAAAACGAGTGGTAAAGTGACATATGTTGGCGGAAAAAATTATCAAGATGAAATCAATATTGAGCAAGCGGTAAATGAAGCTCGACAACACGATGTGGTGGTGTTGGCATTAGGGGAGAAAACCTATACCGAAACCAATGGTAATATTGATACGTTAAATTTGCCATTTGCCCAAATACAGTTAGCAAAAGCACTTTTTGCGACAGGAAAACCTGTGGTACTGGTGACTTTTGGTGGGCGTCCGCGCATTATTACAGAGATTGCAGAGCAGGCAAATGCGGTGGTGTTAGGATTTCTCCCTGGTATGGAAGGGGGCGTTGCGATGGCAGATATTTTATTTGGTGATGTGAATCCTAGCGGTAAACTGCCGATTTCTTATCCACGTAACACGAATGATATCGTGCATTACGATCATAAACCCATGGAGACTTTTGATCCCAATCAATACAATCCGCTCTATCCATTTGGGTATGGGTTGAGTTATAGCCAATTTGAAACTAGCGGTTTAAGGTTAGATAACACGCAAATCAATATCGGCGATAACATTGAAGTCAGCGTTGATGTAAAAAATAGTGGGAAAATAACTGGAAAAGAAGCTGTGCTTGTTTATCTCAATGATGTCGTCGCTTCAGTGACTCGCCCGACTAAGCAGCTTAAAGCCTTCGCAAAAGTAGAGCTGAAATCGAACGAAACCCAAACGCTACATTTTGATCTTTCATCTGAGGCGATGTCGTTTATTGGCGTGGACATGAAACGTCGAATTGAAGCGGGTGAGTTTACAGTGATGGTTGGTAGCGAGTCAGTAAGTTTTAATGTAAACGAAAAATAACACGAAAAGGGAAGGATATGCGACCACAACATTTGGGTTCACTGAGTATTTTAACGTCGTTATTTTTTATCTGGGGATTTATCACTTGTTTAAATGATATTTTGATTCCTCATCTAAAAGCGATGTTTACGCTCGATTATACGCAAGCGATGTTAGTGCAGTTTTGTTTTTTTGGTGCCTATTTTATGATGTCAGTGCCCAGTGGTTACTACGTTGACAAAATGGGGTATAAAAATGGCATTATTACGGGTCTATTTATAGCTGGTTTAGGGTGCTTGTTGTTTTATCCTGCCGCGGGTGCACATTCTTATGCACTTTTTTTAGGGGCTTTCTTTGTGTTAGCTTCTGGTATTACGCTATTACAAGTGGCTGCTAATCCGTTTGTGACGGTGTTAGGGTCGCCTGAAACTGCGTCAAGTCGATTAACGTTAACGCAAGCATTCAATTCATTGGGTACGACCTTAGCGCCGTATTTGGGTGCTGTCTTTATTTTATCCATTTCCCAAAAAAGTACGGACGAGATTCATTTATTCGATGCGCAGCAATTAGTCAATGTTCAAGTCGAGCAAGCCACAGCAGTCCAAAACGCCTATTTGTTACTGGCTGGTGTTTTATTTGCGTTAGCCATCATTTTTGCGTTAATAAAACTTCCCACTATTCAATCGCAATCACATCAAAATGAGCAAACCAAAACAACTTTAATCAGCGCTTGGCACTATCCGCATTTAATATTAGGTGCTATAGCGATTTTTGTCTATGTAGGCAGTGAAGTGGCTATTGGTAGTTTTCTCGTGAGTTTTTTAGGGCAAACGCATATCGCGGCGCTTTCCGTGCAGGATGCGGGTAAGTATGTTTCATTTTATTGGGGTGGGGCGATGATCGGTCGCTTTGTAGGCGTGGCGTTGATGCAGAAAATACAGTCATCACGTCTTTTAGCTTTTCATGCATTGGCAGCTGTATTGCTCATTTTAACTGCGATTTTTGCAAGGGGTGATTTAGCGATGTGGAGTTTGCTCGCGGTAGGTTTATGTAATTCGATTATGTTCCCCACTATTTTTTCGTTGGCCTTAAACGGATTAGGTTCGCATACGGGGCAGGGTTCGGGAATTTTATGTGCAGCAATTGTCGGCGGGGCAATTATTCCGCTTGTTCAAGGAATGATTGCAGATAACGTGGGGTTGCAAATGGCTTTGTTCTTGCCAGTAAGTTGTTATTTTTACATTGGTTTTTATGGCCTGAGATATTCGAAAATAGTCAATATGCAATTTAAATAAAATTATTATTTTTACTAATGACATAACCAAGTGACATAGCATGCTACGTCACTTGATTATATATTTTATCTAATGGACATCATCCGTGTGCCACTGTGGCAACATCAGTATGCAATTTGGTTTTAATCCTAAGTCTTTTAATGTATCAATACTGTGTACTTTTTCCATTTTGTGTAAATCGATAACACTAATGGATCCATCATCCATATTTGGCAGGTTCAAGAAACTATTTTGCACAAAGGCATATTTTTCATCAGGTGAGAAAACGACGTGATGAGCTCCACCTGCTGCGGGTATAGATTTCAAAAACGTGGGTTTACTTGTTGATTCACTAATATCGAAAATATTCAACGCGCCCGGATTTGCAGTGGTAATGAACAATTTATCATGTTCTTGATTAAAATAGATTTCAAGTGGCACACCTTGTTTAACACTTGAAAAATCAAACACAGGGGTGAATTCGAAATGGTGCTGAGTACTGTGCCATGTTGCTGTCCACAATTTTCCTTCAAACATGGTATTGACATAAGCAAGTGGTGGCGTGGAATGTGGCATAAATACGGCTTCCACAGGAGCTGAGCCTGATGGTGTGGGTTTGTCGGACAGTTTATGTGTTGATAATACATTGCCCGTTGTCGAGTCAATGACGGTGACAGTTTCACCCGCATCGCCTAAGTCAGAGGCACGGACAGTACTCGTTACGATTAAACGATTGATGTCTTCATTTAATCCAAGTCCATGAGGGTAGCGAATGAATTTTTCTTTTTCATTTGC
>Ga0114974_10002711_pt1 | contig 13614 bp, 17 predicted proteins | sample S_130206_EF_Meta_FD_87318 | JGI IMG/M metagenome (GOLD analysis project Ga0114974, IMG submission 87318) | Freshwater microbial communities from Lake Simoncouche, Canada to study carbon cycling - S_130206_EF_MetaG | ecosystem: Environmental > Aquatic > Freshwater > Lake | place: Lake...
AGCTTTCAAATACCTTAGCGGCTTGTTTTGTTGGGTTGGCCACGGCCAATTCGTTGAGTTTCATTGTTAAATCCTCGTTGTTGCAAGTATTTAGCCAAATCTACACAATTGTTTAATTGATTTTCCACAATCTTTTTTTGCATCAATTTGGTTTCTAACTTGGTTCCTATATTTTCTCTGAAATCTGGGCGGTTGCTGCGATCAGCTATGGAGGCACGGGCATTGATATCGTTGGCCAAAAATGCCAGTTTGTTGTCCAATAACAGTATATCCTTGGCCAAGTTATAGTCCTTGTATTTGTCAGCTATGCACCAGCTGAGCGCAGTGCGCGAGCTGTTGAAAACACCCACGTTGGTAGCATGGCACATGACTGTGTAACCGGGTTTTTCGGGAATAATCTCATATTTGCCAAACACTTCATAGGTGCCATTGTCTTGTGGCAATATGACATTGGGCATGATCTCACGCAGTTCCTGTCGCATTGCACGTTCAAACTCGCGGTCAATGATCATTTGAAAACGTAGTTGATTAGTAGATAAACCGTGGTGGCAATCAGGGTTCCGATTATGCCCACGCCCCAACTGATCAGTTGATCTGTGCGTTTTTCACTCATGCGCTGTACCATGTCATGCACTTCGCGCAACAAGGCTTCCAATCCTGTGATTTTACCTTCCACATGTTCAAACCGTTGCTCCAGCTGGTTGTAACGTTCAGCACACAGTTCCACGTGGGCTTCCAGGCTCTTTTTTTCAATTTCAGTGGTTTCAGACATGCTTTTATCCTTATTGATTATTTATAGCTGTAGGTAAAAACCAAATGTTTTGATCTGGACCATCGACCATCAGTTGTGTGGTCATGATTTCGCCAGTTTTCAAGGTGTGTAGCATGGGTACTCCGGCTGAATCCATTCTTAATATCAGGGTAGGGTCGTCAGCAGGACCATAGGCATCTGCGGTTTCTGTGGCAAATTCAAATTCCCAGGCACCATCAAAACGTTCTGGCATGGTCAGATCAATGACCTGGGTACGCAGGCTGATCAACTGTGTGAGTGTTTCCCAGTTGCGTTGTTGATTCCTAGCACGATTCCAAGTGATCTCATCGATGATGCCTTGACCAGCACGATCTCGAAAAGGTATGCGTGAACTTTTAAAGTGCCCGGTGACACCCGTGGCCGTGATGTCAAACAGGCAACGGCACAGGATCTTAGTCATTTCTTGATAGTTCATAAATCACCCGGGCCTGTTCCAAGGCCGCTTTCAGAGCAGGATTGGTTCTACTGGCCTGAGCAATTTTTACCCAAAGCATTTCTTCTTCAAGCAATTGATCCCATTTGCGTTTTTCTTCACTGATGGAATGCAGTTCTCGATCAATCTTGCCACACTCGCGACGGTACACTGTGTTTCCGCCGTCAGGGCTCTCAAAAATATACGTCATGCTGTACTTATAGCCAACAAAAAACCCTGGAGTTTTAATTCCAGGGTTCGTTGTTTTAATTAACTCAGTTAATTAAGATGCGCTTGTAGCTGTACTAGCCAAACGGAAACCAACGTTGGTTACAGTTGCGCCAGACAAGTTGTAGCCGGCTACTGTGCCCAATGCTTGGATGATACCTTGCAATGTGGCTGCACTGTTGTTGCTACCGTCAGTTGCTGTGTTGAAAGCACCTGTTGGGTATGTGGCAACACTGAAGTTTGTTACGTTGCTTGTAGCTGCTACTTGATAAATTGCCACTGTAGCTGTCTGCTGGATTGTCTGTAACAGAGTCTGCAACATGCCATTTACTTCGGCTTCTGTCGAAGGATCTGCACCAAGGTCGCAACCAAAGAAGTCCAGTTTTGGACCCATGAAATTGGTTGGTGTGCCTGCAGGTGTGTAGGTTGTTGTTGCGGCTAACTGAGGACCGTTAAGTGTATCAGTTGCAAATACTGGTTGTGAACCACCACTGGTAATTGTTAAACTTGCCATTTTAATTCTCCTATATATGTGGGCCTTTCGCCCTACACTTATTTACCAGACTGAGGTAAAAAGGAGAGTTAGCCGGCCAAATTGGGGTTGTTTAAGATGCGATTTCCAGCACTGAATCCAAATCTGTTGACCAGTTTGGCACGACCTGCAGGCGTGGCCAGTACCCAGCCTTCGTGCCCAGGTTCCTGGCGATCCAGCTGATTCAGCATGTCGGTCTTGATTTCGTGCAACAACAAGAATGCTGTAAAGGCTGCCGTGATACCGTCCATGTTGCTTCTAGGGCTCTGTAAGTATTCTATGATGTTGGCGAACTTTCTAGGAGTGACATTGGTTTTTAACCAGGCTCCAAAGCCCGGTAACAGATCTTCATAGTCGCCAGTGATCCTGCTGTTGATGTAGCGTTTGCACAATTGTGGCAAATCGCTGAGCTGTGCGGCTCTGAGTTCGCTGGGATTGAACAAGCCATCTATGGCACGTCCTTGACTGCGGGTGATTTGTTTTAGTTGTTTGACCAGCTGGGCATTGGGTGTGACATTCTTGATATCTTTGACTGTGGGCTCAATTATCAGGAGTCCTGGCACTGGTTCAAGATTCACTTGACGTATGGGTTCGGCTGGCGCATCTACTTGTTTGTATCTGGTGTGTGCGGCTATGCCTACTTCGCTGGCACCGATGCGCTCGCCCAGTTTACTGGCCGCTGGAATTTTGTATTCCACAAAGTTGGGTTTGAACACATAGGCGCCCGACACTTCTGGCGGAGTTTCAGTGTACAACAAGTCACCTTGGATATAGCCCCGGAAGTTTTCTGGTGTGGCGGCACGCAACATGGGAAACAGTTTTTGATAGATGGCAATGAGATCGCCTCGTTCGCCGCCGCGCTGATTCATGATCCTAGCAATTTGCTCTGGCGTGGTAGCCAGTCCGTTGTAGCCTTTGGCTCCAAATCCACTCTTGTCTGTGAGCACAAATTCGCCTGTGGGTTTGCGACCCCAGATGATGGCAGGTTTGCCGTCCCATTTGACTGTGGTCGTTTTTCTAGTGTCTTCTGCGGCGTGTTGCATGATGGCCATGGCTTCTTCAATGCCACGGGTGCCACGTTCAAACACCAAGTCCTCCAGGTGTTCAATCCTGGCACTGGCCGCTTCCATGATAGGAACCATGCCTTGATTTACTATGCGGTCACGCAAGCGAGCCAAGAAATTGACTTCGGTATATAATTCAGTATTTTCAGCCACGGGTTGCTCAAACGGTATGCCTTGGCGAGCCATGTGTTCACGGAAGTCGGCCAGCTTGATGTCACGTTTGGGATCACGTTCTAGGGCAGACATGATGGTTTCCACACTGGCCAGATCCGCACGGGTGGCCCGTTTGTTTAGCAACATCTTGGCCACAGCATCTGGATCATCTGAAATGATTGTGCTTTTCTCGTCGCGAGTGGCAATGCCAGCGATCTGATTCAATTTGTAGCCCATGCTCTTGGCTATCGAATTCATGAGCACGTTGCGCTCACGACCTTTGTATTGACTGTCAGCAGGCATGGCACTCAGCACAAACTTTGACCAAGGCACATTTTGCAAGAACATGAAATCAGTTTGCACATGGCCACGATCTGGTCGTCCGGTGATGGGTGTCAGGAAATGTACTGCCGTGCCTGATTTGCGCACATAGTCTTCGGGTTTGAATCCATGGCTGATGGCCCATTGTTTGAGTCTGTATTCCAATTGATCTTTGGTGACCTGGGCAGAATCAATGGCCAAATCCAAGTCACCGCTTGTGGCTTTGATTCCGGTACTGCCCAAGGTATTGTTTTGCAGGTCCAGTCCTGGCAACATTTCGTCCAACCAGGCCAAGGTGGGTTTTACATCAGTTTGGTTGATGCGTTGTGTGAGTGGACGACCTTGGGCATCTTTGAATACATTGCCGCCTTCTAGGATGTTCATGCAGGTCTAAAGCCCATGTTCATAAGCAAGGCATCCACTGCCGGAACTCCGGTGCTTTTGATTGAATCATTGTTGTCTGTGTGATTTCTTTTAATTAGGTTGCCAGCAGTTAATACCTGTTTAGGCAAGTCACTTACTGTGGCTAACGTTTGTTTAATAGTGTCTTTAAGTTCTTCAGCAGTTTCCCCTCCGCCGGCTGCTGATTGTTGGCTGTCGGGTCCCGTAGTTGTTCCTGCCGATTGAGTACCGCCGGCCTGTGCCGGTGCTTGTTGGGCAACTCCTGCCGCCAATGCTAGTTTGTTCCAGAGATCTTTTTGAGCACCAACACTATCGCTGGCTGGATCAACTATTTGTTTGATCAAGTTGTCAATCTGTTGAGCATTTTGTAAGCGGCTATACTGCATGCCTGCTAATAGATTTTTTTGCACAAAGGACTTGAGTGCTTGCTCATAATCAGGCAATAATGTAGCCGGACTTAACCCTTCTTTTAATCCAGCCTTGCGAGCTGTTTGAAGTTGTTGAACAAAACTGTATAGCTTTGTGGCCTGTGGTTGTGTCAATTTGAAAATAGCTTGTTGCAATTCATTTGTGGTCATTTGTGGACCAGAGGCAAATTGTTTACCAGTGCGGTAAGCTGTTTGTGCCCTAGCTGGCATACCTGCGACAGCACCTGCAGTTGCGCCTGCGGCTGTGGCCAGTGCGCCTGGGGCGGCTTTGACCGCTTGACCAACCTTGGTAGCAACCTTGCTATATTCTTTACCAACTGCCTTGGCCAGAGCAGGTGCCTGTTGGATACCTTGTTTGGCCAACTGTCCCGCGACGGCCAACCCAGGTTGAACTGCTTGATATGCTGCGGCCGCTGGACGACCAATGGCTTGGTATCCAAGTTCTTTGGCGGCTCCGCCAACCGCTGTTGCGGCACCAGCTATTTTGTCCCCGGTTCGTGCTAGCCCCTTGGTAAAATTTTGAGCACCAGTTTTGACTGCTGTTGCTCCACGCTGTATGTCACGCCAGCCTAGTTCATTTAACTGGCCAGCAGGTGCAGATGCCTGTTCTGGTTTCTTCAATGCTGCCATGGTAGCAGCAGGACCCACCCGTTGCGATAGTATCTTGGCAATAGCATTTAACTGTTTGTTATCTAACGACTGAATTGTTGAATATAAAGTCTGTATATTGGTAGCAGAACTTTTAGCGTTGCTTTGAGTTCCAGGGTTGGCTTGCCCCTGCGCTTGAGCTTGCTGTGCTGTGGCGCCACCTTTACCCGGTTGGGTATATTGACCTCCCATACTCTTGGCCCACTGAACACTGTAGTTCTGCCAGGCACGATAGGCTTTGTCGGCTAACACACTGACTTTTTGATCGGCACGGCCTTGGTTATATCCCTGGGCAATGTTTTTAAAAGGGCTGGCGATTGCACTGCCTACATTTCTTACTCCAGACACAGTTTTACCTGCTGCTGTACCAAGCCCAGATCCTAATGCTTCATCTAGTTGGTTGGGTTTTTTTTGGGTTATTTCATGAATTTGCATCGGTTTTCCTTACTGTACGGGTAAACTTGCCAGGATCTCTCAACTTGATGGCATTGATCAATTTGCGTTGAAGATTTTCTGCTTGTTCTGGTGTGTAACTAGAGTCAATCTGCTCCAGCAGGCGTATGGCACTGGCAATGATGTTCGAAGCGCGATTTTCGATCACATGACGTTGATCGCGCTCGGCGTACAAATTTTCTAATTCTTCTAACAGGCTTCGTGTTTTCTTTTGCATTTTGGGCCAGGACCTTTTTATTATTTATGGGTTTTGGCCACAGTTGTTGTCACAAATAACCAAACGTCCTTGTTTGTAATCCTGTATTTTCCATGCTTTTTCAACAGATTTAAACCATTCTATGCAGTTTTGCAGTGGGTATTCTAAAGCATTGTGTTTGGCCATCAACGGCACCAGTTGTGCGTTGGCGGCCTGGTGATATTGTCCGTGTCCATAAGTTCTAGGGTAAAATCCTGTAAAACAACAAGGACTAACATCGCCGGTGGCAGCTATGTAAATTGATTTGAGTGCTACTGTTTCACAATTGACACAAGAGTTGGGAACACAATCCTGGACTATGTCTTCTAGTAGGACCTCGTCACTGATTTTTTGTTGAAATAAAATAGTAAAATCAGTTTGTCCGCGATAGTCACCCAGGACATGAATCAAGTTGCCTTGATGATCAAACACTGGTGCAGTGTCACGTCCGTCATTTTTTAATTCAAACTCTTTGAATCCTAGATCTTGGCTTGTTTTTTTGCAGGCATCAATTTGATGTCTATTGTGATTAAACGGAATCATGCTCCAGACAGCATATCCCCCTGCCTTGATAAATTCTTTGGCATTCTTAATAACCGTGGACCATTGTGTATTTTGTCGGTAAAGGTGATGTGTGTCCTCGAGCCCATCTAAACAAAATAACACCTTGGCCGGTGTACTTGCCAGTCTAATCCAAAAATCTTTGTTTCTAGCACCGCCATTGGTACTGATAGTTACTTCAAGTTCTGGATTGTGAGAGAAAAAATATTCGACTATCGCTGGCCCGTCTGGATTCATCACGATATCACCAAAGTTGCCATTGATACGAATACTGGTCAACTGTTGTAAAAACTCGGGCCGAAATATGTGTTGGGCTTGTGTTAAACTGAGATTGGTTTCTGGATACCCGGCGTTGTAAGGATATCCCCAGAATGTTCTAGGACACCATGAACAACTAGCATTGCATAAACTAGAGATTTCTAAATGAACATCTCTGATATCTTGATAATCAATCACGTGGTTTTAATTTTGCCCAGTAATTGTTTGAGCTTGGCACTTTGCACATCGGCTGTAATTTTGCCAGTGTCACTGATTTCTTCTTCGGTTGTAGCAGTCGTACGACTTTGTGTTCGGATATTGCTTAAAATATCAGGTTTCTTGAAAGCATTGACTGGACCGGCTTCCTCGCCCGGATCAGTGATACGCATGGTTTCGATATTGTAGTCTAAATCAATCTTTTGTCCTACGCCTGTACTGCTACGCGATTTCATGCACTGGATCTGATACTTGCCACGCTCGCGCATAGCTCTCGAAGTAAAAATACCAAACACGTTGTCTGCTGTGTTGATCTTACTGATACCGCCCGAGATATGACTGTGATCAAACTCAATCTCTTCCACAGCCGATCGATTCAACTGTGACGCTGTCACAAACAACACGTTCAGCTCTTTGGCCAGATTGCGCAGTTCTTCACTAACATACTTGTCTTTGACAAACAAGTCATTGGGACTGACCTTGGCACTGACCGGCATCAGCAAGTCCAGGTAATCACACATGACAAAGTCTACCTTTAGTCCTGTTTGCACTTGCACTTCTTTGATATAACTGCGAATGTCATTGATGTTGCTCTGTGCTGGCAAGGCCTTGATACGATACTGTCCAGCTTTCTTGCTCACAAGTTTGACCTTGAGTTCAGTTTGATCTATGTCCTTGCGGATCTCCTTGGTGCTCATTCCGGCCAACATGGCATCAGTTCTCAACGCACACAGTTCTTCACTAAGTTCTAAACTGATATACACGCCAGACAAGCCAGCCTGTAACCAGCTTAGAGCGATGTTCATCATGACCAAACTTTTACCAGATCCTGATCCACCTGCAAATATGTTCAGTTCTCCACGGCTGAATCCACCATACAAGATCTTGTCCATCTGCGGCCAACCTGTTGACACTTGTCCGCCGCTGTTAAAGTATTTGTTGATACGGGCTTTGGGATCACTCCAGTAGTCTGTACCCATGTCCTTGGTCAAGCTGATCTGTACCGCATCCTTGATCAACTTCTCCACAGGATCATACTCGCCCTTTTCCAACAGGTCTGCACTCTTTAGGATTGCACGTTCAAGTTCTTGACGACGGGTAAAGCCTTCGAACTCGTCCATGAACCATTCAAAGTGTCCATCATTCAAGTCAGGAATATGATTGAGTGCTATTCCTGTGCTGGCTTTTATTTGTTCTGTAGTGGGCAAGGTTTTGTGATCGTCACTGTGCCGGGCAATAAACTCGGCCGCAGGTCGCAAACTTCTATCAAAGTTTTCTGGGTTATAAATGTTCTGCACACGCACATAGCTTTCTGCGTCCTGCAACATCATTTCTAAGAATAGGCGTTGGACTTCAAGTCCGTAATCTTTTAACAAGTTGTTTCTTCCTTAGTTCAATTTTTATTCGACTGGTTTCTCTGGCCTGCATGATAGTTATCAAAGTTGCTACCTTTCCCCAACGAATCACAGCATCATTCGCATCTTTGACATCCGCGGGCCATGCAGGCATGCTCACACTCCATCCCAGTTCCACTGCACGATCCACCAGGCGCATGCCTGCTTCGTCCTGATCAGGAACTACAATGACTTCACGATCCAGACTGCGTATGAGTCTGACCTGAGAGTCGTTGATTTCGGCATGCAACACAGCCAAGCCGCCAATACTGAGTGCATCAAACACACCTTCGACCACGATGGCATAACGCCAGTCAGCGCCTTGCAGGTCTGTGCCAAACACATAGCCGGGCTGTATGTCGTGTATGTACCGGGGTTGTCGATTGTCCAGCATGCGACTGCTGTAGCCTACCACACGATTGTCATAGGTAAATGGCACTATGACCTGTGGACGAGTCCAATGCACTGCATCATTTTCAATCACAGTCATCACAGGATAGTCTTTGGGTACGGCACGACCACGCAAGTAGTCCCAGTGTGGACTATGCTTGGTTGTGACAAGTTCTGCTGCTGGTGGTAGTTCACGTTCTTCAAACTCTATGCCTTGCAAGGTATTGCTTAATCGTTGACGATCTGTGAGCAGGCCTTCCATGCTGCGATGGCGCAGACTTTCTAGATTGATACGTTCTATTTCTTCGCTAGGAACACCTAGCCATGACATGAGTTTGCGTGCTTTGAATGAAAGATTACGACCTATGATAAAGCTGGCAGTGTAGCCACAGTTGAAACAGTGGTAACTCCAGCCCGCATCACTGGTTTTGATACCACCCCTGCTGCGGCGATCTCGGCTTTCGCCATTGTGTTCACAACAGGGTGCATTGAAACTGATCCACCCACTGGCACTGGGCTTGCGTCGTGCGGGTAAGTAGGACAAGACATCAATCATGTTGTATTATAACATGATTTTTGATTTAGATCAATGCTGATTGAAACTAACGGTAAAGTAAATTTACCACAAAGCCTGTGGAAATTATCACTATGGCGCCTTGACTTTGAGGAGGAACCGGATAGGCATTCACATTGACTCCGGCTGCTGGTACAGGCCAATAGCCCGATCCGCCATTGGTTATTATGATTTCTTCAACCACTCCGTATGAGCTGATTATGGCTTCGGCCGTGGCGCCGGCACCATTACCCAAAATGCTGACTGTGGGCGGAGCCAAATAGCCACTTCCACCGTTGGCCACTGTGATACTGGTCACAACACCATCTGTGCAAAAAGCATAGGCTATGGCTGGTGTTCCAGGAGGCTCCGGTGTAGCAAAAATTGAATTGTTAAAACACAATCTCAACAAGGGATGCCATCCAATGATATTCATGTGTATGGTTCTGGTTTCATTTAGGTAGGTAGTTGACTCGGTAACATTGTACCAGATACTTTGATAGTTTTCTGCAGCCTGTGCCTTGATGGTTCCGGTATAACCAATCAGGTCCATTTGTATGGTGGTTACCGGACCGCGTGGTTCAATAAAACTACTGAAATATTCTGTGTTCCATAAACCCGGAAAGCCGCCACCTGCACCAGTTGGATTGCCAGACCAGTAAGGATTGCCGCCCGGAAAATTGCTGTATCCAGCTCCATCATAGCTGATTTCGTTGGAAATTTCCAATGTGGGGATTGTGAGTTCGGCGCTGGGCACAAATTCGGGCAACACTGAATTTACGATATCTACTGGAGCTCTTGCGCCAGCTTGTGCGTCAACAAATACTGCTTCGGTAAGCCCGCCTGTTTGTGTGCGAGCCAAACTGTAGCTGGCAGGCTGTGCTTGAACTGCCAAGAGTTCGGCAGTGGTCAATGTGACCTTGGCGCGACCCGTGGCAGCGTTCAGCGTGACCATAGGCGCTTCCAATAGAATTTTGTCGCCAGCCTGGCTGATGGCACGAAATACAAATGTGCTACCGGTGATGTTGACAGGTTTTTGATCTTGATTGATGAATTCAAACAAAATCACATTGTCAACACCCTTGTTAATTGTTAATTTTTTAGCGTACACAGGATCCCACCTATATGTGAATGTAGAACCGTCGCTGGTGTCCAGGAGCAGGACTCGAGTGCGTTGCTGGTACAGATAAGCGGTGGTTGAATACATACATGCTATTTAGCGATTGTGCAACCATGACGGAAATTGGTTATAAATATCCCAGATGGCCAATGACATATTCAAACAACTAGCAGAAAAATATCCATTTATAACGCTGTGTGTGTATGCCAGCACAGAATACGTGGGTATCATACAAAATCAAGATGACTCGATTACTACGATCTACGACTTTGGAAACATACAAGATATAACAAGTAAACGGCGTTTTTTAGAATTGGCCAATGTTTGGTGGTGGGAATCAAACCGCAGCATACCCATAAACATATTCTTAAAAACTGAATGGGACCCGTTCCGTATGTGCTTGCGTACTTTTGTCAACAAGGACCTACAAATCTTGCACGGCCCAGTATGCAGTCTCAGTGAGATGGCCCGTAAAAAAAGCAAGAGAAAATCAATTACCCTGGTTCGGCGTGTTAGTTAGATTCATGTGCAGGGCTACCAGGGCCGCATAAGAAATCGCATGGCTCTGCTTGAACACAAATCCTCGGCTGCCATCACCATCCCAAACAGATTCAAACACTTGATCCCAGGGTTGATTTTGCAAGTGTGCCTTGCCAGGACGTATGATACTGATAAATGCTGCCATCCTAGGAATACTGTCGGGCCGCATTGATTTAAGCAACTCTGTGTAGTTGCCAATGTGCGCCAATTGACTAGCCCACTCTGGGTCAGTCCACAATCTGGACCATGGTGGATCCTGATCTAGAACTTGTGCATAATGCTCAGGACTTTGTATCAACTGATACACGGTCATGTTCAATAGATCTATTTTGAAGTAGCCCAGTTGTTCAGCTGTTTCATAGTCTATGGCCGCACAGGCATCAACAGGATCCACAGGTATATCTGTGACATACACTCCGCTGTTGTGACGTCGGACCTGTCCTTGATGTAGTTGACGTGCCGGTGTGGCTTTGATCAACTTCAGTAACTGATCTCTATCGGCCAAGTCTATGTCAATGTCTGCACTCATTACCAACCTGCTTTCTGTAACATTTCTCTCACATATTCCTGATCGGCCACATAGTCTCCAAACTTTTTCATCCACACTTCCGAATCTATGTAGGGCCATGTCATGGCGATCTGGCTGGCATCCAGCTCGCCCAAGAATCGTTGTCCGCTTTCACAATTATACACTATCCAGGCGCTGATGCGACCTGTGGTCACAGCATAGACCATGGCATTGGTATTGCCGTAACGCAGGCAGTCTTCTGCAGGATTGCCTGTTTGCTCAGACCAATCTATAGCAAACTCCATGGCACGAGCTAAGGCATCATTCACATTCTCCACACGCAGGTAGTCTACCAGGTATTCGGTGTACATGGTATCTCGGCCCCAGTGATCAATCTTCTTGTTGTGTTTGAGCAACCATTCCATGAATCTGGCCGGATTCACAGCCCGGGTATCCACACAGTATCTACCAAATTTCACAAAGGCACGATAGTACGGACTGGCCGCAAAGTCTTCAAAGGTTTTTAGTCGGGCACTGCCCTGTGACATTTCATAGAACTTCAAGTAGGCCTGCAGGCCCAGTTGTACTCCACGCTCGTCTTGTTCTTGGAATCGCCGTTTGGGCTCGCACATGTGTACGGCCAGGCTGGTCTCTTTCACAAAACTTCGTTTGCAATACCTGCATTCGTACATTACTTTTCACGACCCAGAGCTTTGACATAGGCATCTATGTCTTTTTTAGTATTGATTTCGGCCAGGACTTCTAGTTCGTCGTCTTTGAGATGCGGAAACAATTCTGACAGTTGTTTTTTAATGCTGCCTGCGCCGGGTTCTTTTTTCTTGGGAGCAATCCAGGTGTGACGTTGTGTGCCCATACCAGGGCTGACTGTGGTGGCACATAGCCATTGTAGTTTTGGATGTCGATTGATGGTAAAAAAATGTTTGTTGAGTCGTTCATTGGTTGCTATCAGATAAAACTCTTGCAGATCTCTGCCGCCTTGCACACTTGATCCATAGCGGATCATAAGGAAGTTGCTGAACTTTTTCTTTTCGTCGACAGTGAGGCCGTCATAAAACGTTCGATCCTTACGATCAAACACAGCCATTTCGTTGTTGATACTGAGCTTGTCCACTACCAGGCCTTGTTGTAGTCTAATACTTCGCAGTTCCTGCTGATGTCTTTGACAAAATACACACACTCGGGTTTGGCCTCTGTGCCCACTGGAACACACAACATCTGACCATTCTTGAGTTTGGGCGCATACCAGGTAACCTCTTGATAAACGTCAATAATCTCGATGTCCAGAAAACTGGGCCTAAAACTGCTGAGTGGATTGAACTGGAATGCTTTGAATCCTCTATCATTGATGGCTGTGAGTGGTAGGATTTCTAAATCGCCCAGATCGGGTTCACCGATCAGGATCTGCCAATCCACCGGCATCCGGACTCGATGTTCGCCTATGCGTAACACCAGGGCCGGCGCTGTGAAACTTTCCAAGAAGATCAACGGTATGTAATGATAATCAGGATCAGCCGGATTTGAATTATCCAGGATGGCAAATCGCATGTCATCTACTTCTTCTGGCAGATGATCTAATTCAAATGGTGCATTGTCTAAAGTTAATATACGCATGAATTTATTATAACAGATTTTGACACAAATGCAACCTTTACTTCCACGCCAGTTTCTCCTGTGTGAATGGATAGTTGGCTTCCCGGTAAAAGGTCTTGCGCTTGGTAAGATGACGTTTGGCAAATCTACAAGTACTGGTCACGTCCCAGATCTGTACATGATCCTTGTCTTCGGCCTTGCGGATACCTCGTCCAATGCTTTGAATAACCCGCACAAAGCTCTTTCCTGGTTCCACCAACACAAGGTTAAAAATCCTAGGTATATTGATACCCACCGCAGCCACACCATAGGTAGCCACAATGATCTTGCCATCGGCCACAGCCACTTCGTCGTATTCATCTTGTCTGTCCTTTGCTTTGGTTGCCCCCGATACCATCACGGCACCGTCGCCTAGCCTCTCTATGATACCTTGTCCGGCGGCAATACGATCTACCAACACAAGAGTGTTGCCGGTCTCATTGACTTGCCGGATCAAATTGGCAATGGTATCTAGCCTGTCGGGTTCTTCCAACAAGTATTTTAGCTCGCTTTGATAATTGGTAAACTCAGCATGGTCCACCAACTGCACAATGTTCACATGACATTGTGCCAATACGCCCTGGCTTTGTAATTCGCTGGCACTGAGCTTGCCGATCACTGGACCAAGGCTACACTTGAGTGCCTGCGATTCAAATGGTTCCTTGGGTATGGTTCCTGTGAGTCCCCAGCGCAGGGGGATACGACTCATGACTCCTGTGAGCAAGGTTTTTAAGGCA
>Ga0114974_10002715_pt1 | contig 13607 bp, 12 predicted proteins | sample S_130206_EF_Meta_FD_87318 | JGI IMG/M metagenome (GOLD analysis project Ga0114974, IMG submission 87318) | Freshwater microbial communities from Lake Simoncouche, Canada to study carbon cycling - S_130206_EF_MetaG | ecosystem: Environmental > Aquatic > Freshwater > Lake | place: Lake...
CACGGCTGTTCCCGGCAACGTGAACCTGAGCGACGCCGCCGTGCAAATGCGGCTGAACGCGATCTACCGACACTATCAAGAGGCCATCGCCGCAGAATTGGACGCACGGCCTAGCCTTACACGGCTCATCGCCCTGCACAGCTTCACTCCATCGATGAACGGCTTCGACCGACCATGGCGCTATGGCGTGGTTTATCGCGGCGACTCGCCCTTGTCGTTCGCTGTGCTCGCACAGCTAAAGGCGGCGCTTGGCGAGGCAGCGGGCGACAACCTGCCCTATGCTATGGGCGAGGGAACCGACAACACCATCCCCCTGCACGCGGATGCGCAAGGCCTGGACTATCTGGAGATCGAAGTGCGCTAGGACCTACTGGCCGATACCGCCGGACAAGACCGTGCGGCCTGGTTCCTCGGCCCAATCCTGGTCGAAGCGGAACGGCAGATCAGGCGGCTCTAACTACTTTTTCTTGTTCGAAGGCGGTGTGAGGAACGGTGAGGGGCCCGCGACCACAACCTTGGGCTTGTCGGCCTTGGGCTTACGGACTTCCTTGTTGCTCTTCTTCTGACCCTTGGCCATGACGCCGTCCTCGCTTTGCATTCCAGTGGAGCTAGGCGCGCCGACGGCGTGCACGGCGACCAGACGCAGGCTTTTGATCGAAAGACAACAGGGCCGCCGCTCTGGCTGGGCAGTTCTAACCCAGCAGCACCCAACAAAGGCCACGGCCGGCGATCAACTTGCTGATGGTGGTCGCGCACGCGCGAAGGCGTCTAGCGCCAAACAGGCATCTTCCACCGCCAGGAGCTTTGGCCAAGCCGGCGTCATGCCATAACGCCGAGCGTTGTGTATCTGGGGCACGACGAAGATATCGGCCAAGGTCGGCGTGGCACCAAAGCAGAATGGCCCAGGCTCGCTGCTGAGCATAATTTCGCATGCGGCTAAGCCACGCCCGATAATCTGGTGCGTCCAGGCTGAGACCTGCGCCTTGTCGAGACCGAAGCCGCGCAGTCGCAACAGGGTCATGCGGTTCTGCAGCGGATGGATTTCACAGGCGACCGCCAAGGCGACTGCCCGCACCTTGGCGCGCAGCACCGGATCGGCTGGCAATAGTGCCGGCTTGGGGCAGACATCGTCCAGATATTCGCAGATCGCCATGGACTGCGTGAGCACCTGACCACCGTCGATCTCTAGCGCCGGCACCAAACCCTGAGGGTTCATGGCCAGGTATTCAGGAGAATTCTGTTCGCCGGCAAAGAGGTCGTGATCAACCTCCTCAAAAGACAGGCCTTTGAGATAGAGGGCCGCACGCACCCGATAGGCCGCGCTGGAACTCAAAAAGCCGTGCAGTTTCATGTGCTCCCACCAGGCGAGTTGAAATCATGGCTTGCCGCGACTTGGCCTCGAGGTCCAGCGGTCAAACGGGCGTGAGCATTCCGCAGGCAATACATCTTTAACGAGTATTTGTGATCATTATGCTATTTTACCGAGAGTTATTCCGCTTATCGTATCGCCTGGGCCATTCTGAATGACGACACAGTACGCATGGCACCAGCCAAACGAACTGGTTCGGCCAGCGGGACCCTCATCACGGGCCCATGATGGTTCTGGCCGACGGGTAGGCGCGAGACCGGCTGGCTGCCGGTGCGGCTGAATCTTGGGCCTGGCTTGGGCGGTGCCGAGGGTTTGGCATTTGCCAGCCCACGCCCGTGCTTTTGGTACAGCCTATCCCTTTTCCCGATGCGTGGCCCTGGCCCAATGGGGGGCAAGCAGCTTATAGCTAGTCGTCTCCGGTTTGGGCCGGGCGGCCAGCGTTGTGCGCCGAAAGGAAGAACTGAGACTTGCGGTCGTCCAGGCAAAACGCGCGGATCGGGGCAGCGCTGCGCCGTCGCGGCAAGATCGTGGCTACGCTTGGGCCCGCCAGCGACAGTGCAGAGATGATCGAAGCTCTGCTGCATGCCGGGGTGGATGTGTTCCGGCTCAACTTCAGCCACGGCGAGCATGCCGACCATGCCCTGCGCGTGAAGCGGATCCGCGCCGCCGAGGCCAAGCTGGGTCGGCCGATCGCCATCATGGCCGATGTTCAGGGCCCCAAACTGCGCATCGGCAAGTTCAGCGGCGGGGCTGTCCACCTGCAGTCCGGCCAGAGCTTCCAGCTCGACATGAGCCCCACGCCCGGCGACGTGCGCCGCGTGCAACTGCCCCACCCCGAGATTATGGCCGCAGCCATGCCCGGCACGGTGCTGCTGCTCGATGATGGCAAGATCCGGCTGGAGGTCACGCGCAAGCGCGAGAATGTGCTGGAGACCCGCATCATCAACGGCGGGCGCCTCTCTGATCGCAAGGGCGTGAACGTGCCGACCGTGGCTTTGCCGATCCCCGCCCTGACCGTGAAGGATCGCGCCGACCTGGCCTTTGCCCTGGATCAGGGCGTCGAATACCTAGCGCTTTCGTTCGTGCAGCGGCCCGAGGATGTGATCGAAGCGCGGGAGCTGGTGGCGGGGCGCGCCCTGATCCTGACCAAGATAGAAAAGCCGCAGGCCTTGGCTCAACTCGAAGAGATCGTCTCGCTGTCAGACGCCGTGATGGTGGCGCGCGGTGACCTGGGCGTCGAGCTGCCGCCCGAGGAAGTGCCCCTGGCACAGAAGCGGATCATCAAGACCGCCCAACGCTGGGGCAAGCCGGTGATCGTGGCTACCCAGATGCTGGAGAGCATGATCAGCGCCCCAACCCCGACCCGGGCCGAGGCAACGGACGTGGCCACCGCCATCTTCGACGGAGCCGACGCGGTGATGCTGTCGGCCGAGACTGCCGCCGGGCAATATCCGATTGAGGCCGTCACCATCATGGCCCGCATCTTGCGCCGCGTGGAAGACGACGAGGGCTATCGCGAGACCAGGGCGAGCCTGCGGCCCCAGGCCGAGCACAACAGTGCGGACGCCATCGCCAGCGCTGCCCGCCAGGTGGCCGAGACCATCGGTGCCAAGGCCATCGCCGCCTTCACCAGCAGCGGCGCGACCGCTGTGCGCATTGCCCGCGAGCGGCCAGAAGCCCCGATCCTGGGTCTGGCGGCCACCATCGGCGTCGCTCGCCGTCTGGCCCTGGTCTGGGGCGTGGCACCGGTCGAGATCGGCCAGACCACCACCATGACCGAGACCGTGGTGCGCGCCACCAATATCGCCCAGCGTAAAGGCTTCGCCGTAAAAGGCGACGAGATCGTCGTCGTCGCCGGCGTGCCGTTCGGCCAAGCCGGGACAACCAATTCTCTGCGGGTGGCCGTGGTCGGTCCAGACCGTGGGACTGCAACCCAATAGCCTGAAAATTTATCTAGCCGCCGGCGAGGCCAAGGCCGTGCCGATGCTGATCCAGGGATAGAGCGCCCTACGGCCGGTAGAAGTCGATATGGGCTTCGCGGAACGACAGGAAATTAGCCGGTGCCACGGAGATCGGGCCATTGATGCCAAAGATCGCCACCTGTTCCTTCTCGCCCGGCTTGACGCCTGTGGTCAGCACGACACGGTTGGGCATGTTGAAGCCCTGTACAGAGCCTGGGCTTACATAGCCGGCCTTGCGCGGCATCTCGCCGTTGACCCAGACTTCAGCATAGTCATCCACAACGACGGTGAGCACCGCGCGCATGCCGGTGACATCCAAATCGCCGACCTTGGCAGGCATGGCGAAGGCGGCGCGGTACCAGATGAAGGAGATCTTGCCGCCGCCTCGGCGTTCGCCCAGCACCTTGGCCGGCATTGCAGGCCAGCTGGAATCATCAAAGCCGGCCTCGCCCGCATGCGGGGCGATATCGTAGGTCTTGTCGTAGCCGTCCATATGATTGGCAATGGCTGGGATCTCGACGATCTTGGCCTCCTTGATCCGCCACTGGGCACTAAACAAGGCCATACCCTCGTCCTTGAACAGATCGACGCTGACGACGGGCTGGCCCTGCGGGGCGACGTTCGCCGGCAAGGAGGGCGCAGGCGCAGGGCGCGGAGCGGTAACGGCCGGTGCCTGGGCCAGGGCGGCGGTGGCAGCCAACGACAGGCCGACGGCAAGGGCGAGAATACGGATGGTCTTCACGGCGCAATCCCCTCAATGGTCCGGCAGTCTGCGCTGCCGCTGATGGAATCCCAGCATAGCTCAAGCGTGACTTGCCTGGACGATAAATACGCCTAGGGTTCGTCCACCATTAAGGGGGGAACTATGATCGAACCGACCGGCCCGCTGAAAGGCCTACGCGTTTTTGACCTCACTCGCGTTCTGGCGGGGCCGACCTGCGTGCAGATGCTGGCCGATATGGGTGCCGACGTTATCAAGATCGAAAAGCCCGGCTCGGGCGACGATACACGCGGTTTCGCCCCGCCGTTCATGCCCGGCACGCAAGAGAGCGCCTATTTCATGGGTGCCAACCGCAACAAGCGCTCGGTCAGCCTGGATATCTCCAAGCCGGAAGGTCAGGCGATCGGGCTGGAGCTGATAGCCCAGTGCGACATCCTGGTCGAGAACTTCAAGGTCGGTGCCCTGGCCAAGTACGGCATGGGTTACGAGCAGCTGCACGCCAAGTTCCCAGGGCTGATCTATTGCTCGATCACCGGGTTTGGCCAAACTGGCCCCTATGCAGCTCGTCCCGGCTATGACGCTCTGGTGCAGGCCATGGGCGGGATCATGAGCCTGACTGGCGCGCCAGACGGACCGCCGCAGAAAGTCGGCGTGCCGTTGGCCGACCTGTTCGCGGGGCTCTACGGCTGCATCGGCGTTCTGGCGGCAATCCGGCACAAGGAACAGACCGGTCAAGGCCAGCAGATCGATATCGGCATGCTCGACACGCATGTGGCCTGGCTGGCCAATCAGGGCATGAACTACCTTGCCACCGGCGAGAACCCGCCGCGCCTGGGCAACCAGCACCCCAACATCGCGCCCTACCAGGAGTTTCCGACCGAAGATGGCTATATGGTGCTATCGGTTGGCAACGACCCGACCTTCAAGCGCTTCTGTGAGAACTTCGGACTGGATAGCCTGCTGGCCGATGAGCGGTTTCAGACCAACGCCGCGCGCGTGCGTAACCGTGACCTTGTCACCGCCGCATTGATGCCGGTGATGAAGTCCCACACCACCCGCTGGTGGGTCGAAAAACTGGAATCCCTGGGCATTGGCGGCGGGCCAATCAATCGCCTTTCCGACGTGTTCGCGGACCCACAGGTGATCGCTCGGGAAGCGGTGCGCGAGATGAAGCACGGCTCTGGCGTGGACGTGAAGCTACTGGCCAATCCGGTGCGGATGTCTGTGACCCCAACCGACTACCGCCTGCCGCCGCCGATGCTGGGCGAACACACCGACGAGGTGCTCAGCGCGCGCCTTGGCCTGGACGCTGCCAAGCTCGCTAAGCTGCGCGCGGACGGCATCATTTAGCGACGCCTCCCCTGCGCCTGCCGAGGCCAATGGAATTGGAGCCTCGGCAGGGGAAGACGAACGCTTTGCTAGGCTACTGCAGAGCCCAGCGAATGCCCACAGTCACATAACGACCCATAAGATCATAAGCGCCGTTGGCCGGCGTGTTGTAGCTGGTCGGGTTGCCACCGGAGACTGGCGGCTTCTGGTTCAGCACATTGCTGGCCGAGAGGAAGGCTTCCTGATTTCCGCCGCCGGCCTCGAACTTATATTTGAAGGTCAAGTTCGTGTAGGCGATCACCGGCAGTGAGTTGTCGTTCGTATCAACGCCTTCAACCTTGGTCGCGTCGATCATCGATTTGCCGATGAAGCGCTCCGACACGAAGACCGACCAAGCATCCTTGTTGAACTGGGCGGAGAAGTTTCCGCGCCACTCCGGCGTGCCCGGGGTGCCCAGGCTGACCACAGGCGCAGAGCCTGGCGGTATGCGATAGGCGTCGGTAATGTGGCTGACTAGGGCGCGCAGCTGAACATTGCCGCCCCAAAGCGGGCGGTTGTACGCGGCTTCGAAATCGTAACCCGAATTTTCCTCAAGGCTCAGGTTAAGCGGCTTGAGATAAATGATCAGGGTGCCGTTGGTCTGTTCAGCGATCTGCAAGCAAGCGGTGGTGTTGCCAGCGGCGCACTGATCGGCGGTCTGCTGCGCCGACAGGTTGCCGATCGCATCGGTGATCGCGATCTTGTAGCGATCAAGCGACGCTTGGAACCCGGGGAACCACGACGGGCGATAGACGATGCCGTAGGTCTCCGTCAGCCCTTGTTCCGGCGTTAGGCTCGAATTACCGGACGTCAGGTTGACGTTCTGGGTGGTCTTGCCTTTGTAAACGATGGTCTGGTTGGTCTGGGTCTGGGAATTAAACAGCTCCAGGATCGACGGCCCACGGATATCCTGCGACTTGGTGTAGCGCATGCGGATGTCGTCGTTGACCTGCCAGTTGAAGCCATACTTCCAGGTCGTCACACCACCCGACAGGCTGTATTCGGCGCGCCGGCCGGCCAGGCTAAGATCGAGTGACTTGACGAAGGGCCTGTCCTTCAAAACGGGCACGCCCAGTTCGGTGTAGACTTCCCTAATGTTGTATTCCCCGGCCAGCGGTTGGGGGTTGTAGAATTGGAAAGGACCAAGCCGGCCATTGATCGACGTCGGCGCCGCACCGGTCTTCAGGCCTGTGAGGCTGACGACCTGGGTGGAAACAGCATCGGCCGTCTGGTTGGCGGTTTCCTTGCGGTATTCAGCGCCCGCGGCGACCGAAATCGGCCCCGCGCCCAACTGAAGGGTGTCGCCGAGATCGCCACTCAAGTTGGCGGCGAACACGTTCTGCTTCAGGTTTAGCTCCTTATAGGAGTCACCCAGCACGTAGTTCGCCATCTCCTTTGAAATGGTACCAACCCCGAACGGATTTAGCGGCACGCAGCCAGGATCGAACCCGGTGAGGGTCGAACGGCAGACGATCTTGCCGGCATTGGGGGTGCCGACCGGTGCGACCACCGCGTCAGACGACGCGAAAAGACTGCGCAGGTTGGGCAGGTTGTTCTTGGCTAGCTTCTGACGAGTCTCGCCATAGGCATAGGACCCATCCCACTTCCAGTTGCCGAGCAGCGAGCCGCGCAGGCCGGCAGAGCCGCGTGTGACGTAAATCAGGCTCTCGTTCTGCACCGCGCCAAACTCGGGGAAATACCGACCAAGCGGGATCGACTGCAGGTTGCTGGACGCAATCATCCGAGCCTTGATGTCAGCCGGGAGGAACGCATTGTCCTGGAAGATCGTCAGCTGGGTTGCGGCGCCGGTGGCGAAGTTATTCGACCCACGAATGGCCGCGTGCGACCGGCCGTAGAGGGCATCGGCGAAGGCGGTAATATCGTTCGTGACGTCATATTCCACGTGCGAGAACAGGGTCGAGCGCTTTTGGTCCGGGAACAGGCCGTTTTCAGGATTGCCCGCCAGCGGATCGCCGCCACTCATGAAGGTCGAGCCAACGATCGTGCCGTACTGGAACGGGGCCGAGACGCCGCTGCCGACGAACTGGGTGCCCTTCAAAGGCCCCGAGGAGATCAGGCCGCCGATGCTTCCGAGGGAAGCCTTGAGATCGGAGACAACGAGCACCAGGGGCTTAGCGCCGGTAACTGGGTTGGGGATCTGGCCGGCAGCCAAGTCGTGCCATTTGCGGCCGCTCGGGTCGAGCCCCACGCCCGCTTGCCGGAAGTACTCGCCACTGGCGATGATGCGCAGTTTGCCGTCGAGGAACTGATGGCCCCAGGCGGCATTGGAGGTGAAGTTTGCGGAGTCGCGGAAGCTCGACTGGCCGCCCGAAAATTCACCCTTCAGGCCCTGGAACTTCGTATCGAGCACGAAGTTGACCACGCCGGCGACGGCGTCCGAGCCGTAGGCAGCGGAGGCCCCGCCGGTCACCACGTCGACGCGGCTAACCAGGTTCTGCGGTAGGACGTCGATGTCGGTCGAGCTACTGTCATTGGTGGAGACCACGCGATGACCATCGAGCAGCACGAGCACGCGGTTGGCACCGAGGTTGCGAAGGTTCAGCAGATTCTGGCCCGCCAAGCCATTGAGGCCGCCGCCTGTCGTCTGGGTGGTCTTGGTGGACCCGTTGAACACCGGAAGCTGGTTCAAGCCGTCGGCAAGGTTGCCGGGCGCAGCATCCCTCAGGGCGGTCGCTGTTGCCACAGTCACAGGCGTGGGTGTCTGGAAGCCGTTCTGAATGCGGCTACCCGTGACCACCACTTCCTCGACCTGCGCCGTATCGACCGCGGCTGCAGCCTGGGCGAAGGCGATCGCCGGTGCGCCGAGCGCAAAGGCCATGGCGAGCAGGCTGCCGCCACCGATAAGCATCTTCTTATGAGACGAAATAATTAAGATCATTTGCCCTAGTCCTTAAATTTAAATTTTGGTCGGTATCGAGATCCGCAACAGCCTTCTGGCTGGAAGATGTCTGGGAGCAGGCCCGTAATTAAAATATTCATAGCGCGCTCCGATTTGTTTGTCCTGGACAAATAAGCCTATTGGATCGAAAGTGCAGATGCAGCCTTAGGGTTATTCATGATCGTTTCCGCTCCCGTAGCAAAAAATTCGACTCATGATTATCGCTGCGGTGTAGCGTGACTTCGGCTTGGCAAAAGACACCTTGCGCGTGTGGGAGCGCCGTTACGGGTTGCCAATGCCGCTCTGGGACCGCAACGACGAGCGGCTCTATCCGGCGAATCAAGTCGCCACCAAGTCTCAAGGTCTGGGTCTGGTGATCTCCCGCGAGATCGTCAATAAAATGGGGCGCGAGTTGCTGTTCTACGCATCCGACACCGGAGCGAGCTTCACCGTCAGCCTTAACCGCGCGCACACCACTCGGGGCCGCGACCCAGCCCATGAACGGTCAGATGCCGCCAGCGTCTAATAGGACGTTATCGATCAGGCGGGTACGGCCGAACCTTACCGCCAAGGACAACAGCATGCGGCGAGCCGGTGTCGAAAGCGGCGCGAGACTGTCCGGATCGGCAAAGGCGACGTATTGGGTTTGGGCAAGCGGCTCGGCGCCCAGCACCGCAGCCACTGCGATACGCAACACATCTGGATCACGCTCGCCTGAATGAAACCGAGCCTGCGCTGCACCTAAGGCTCGGCTGACCGCCGCAGCGGCGGCGCGTTCGACAGGCGATAGGTAGCTGTTGCGGCTGCTCATCGCCAGGCCATCGGGTTCACGGGCCGTCGGAGCGATGTCGATCTTCACCGGGAGGTCGAGATCGGCGGCAAGGCGGCGGATCACAGCGCATTGCTCGGCATCCTTCTGGCCGAACACCGCCACAGTAGGCTGAACGATGTTGAAAAGCTTGGCCACCACCGTAGCGACACCGGAAAAATGCCCCGGTCGCGCAGCGTTCTCGGCCCCATGGGTCAAGCCGACATCGACGCGGCTGGAAAAGCCGGCCGGATAGAGTTCCGACGGTTCGGGCGCGAACACGAAATCCGCGCCGGCACCCTGTGCCAGCTCAAGATCGCGCTCAAGATCGCGCGGATAACGCTCCAAGTCTTCGCCCGGCGCAAACTGGATCGGATTGACGAAAACACTGACCGCCACCGCGCCGCAAGTCGCCTTCGCCCGACGGATCAGACCCAGATGGCCATCGTGAAGGGAGCCCATTGTCGGCACAAAACCCAGCCGCTCGAAACGCGGACGCAGGGCCCGAACCTGAGCGACCGTGCGGCAAAGTTGCATCCGTTCAGTAATCCGCGCCAGACTCGACCAGCTTTGGCTTCGTGCCGACTGGCCCGCAGTTGGGAAAGGCACCGCTGCGGACCGAATCCACATAACGGCGCACCGTCGCCTCCATTGACGTGGCCGCCTCGCCGAACCGGGTCGCATGGCGCGGCGAGGTCGGGTAGAGGCCCACAACGTCATGCCAAACTTGAATTTGACCATCGCAGCCTGTGCCGGCACCGATGCCGATGGTTGGAATGGAAAGGGCGCGCGTCACGGCCGCCGCCAGTGCCGCAGGGACCAGTTCCAGCACCACCGCAAAGGCCCCGGCCGCCTGCAGGGCCAGGGCGTCTTCCATCAGCTGAGTGGCCTGAGTTTCGCCCCGCGCCTGTACCTTGAGGCCGATCTGATGGGTCGATTGCGGGGTGTAGCCAAGATGTCCCATCACGGGCATGCCAAGCGAGGTCAGCCGAGCGACGATCCGGATCATGTCACCGCCGCCTTCCAGTTTCACGGCCCCTACACCCGCCTCAGCGAACAGGCGGCCGGCGGAAGCAATGGCTGTCGCCTCATCGAAATAGGTCAGAAAAGGCAGGTCAGCGACGATCAAAGGCCTCTCAGAAGACCGCACCACCGCGGCCGCATGCGCGACCATCATATCGAGCGTTACGGCCAGGGTAGTGGGCAGGCCATAGACCACCATCCCAAGGGAGTCCCCAACCAGCAGGGCCGGAGCGCCAGCGCGCTCTGAAATCATCGCCGAGGGCGCGTCATAGGCCGTCAGCATGGCGATAGGCTCGCCCCTGGATTTCATCGCGGCGAGATCTGCGATTGTGGTCTGCACGGGCGCACTCCGCTCAGTCGCGCCTTACCGTGGCGCAGCATGACGGCTATATACGATGGCTAAAGCCCCGGCGGAACGCCCAAAGGGTGCTGCGCCTCAAGTTAACAGGACTAAGTTTAGTTTGACGATGTCTGCACCCAAATCCCGCTCGGTTCTGCTGATCGTTGGCGGCGGAATCGCGGCCTACAAGACACCGGAACTGGTGCGCCTCCTCCGTAAGGCCGGTCTGGGCGTGAGGCCCATTCTAACCGAAGGCGGGGCGCAATTCGTCACGCCCCTATCGCTGTCCGTCTTGGCCGGTACCAAGACGCGGCAGGCGTTGTTCAGCCAGGAAGACGAAGCCGAGATCGATCACATCGCCCTGTCGCGGGCGGCAGATCTCATCGTCGTGGCGCCGGCGACCGCGAACTTAATTGCCAAGGCGGCGAACGGTCATGCCGATGACCTGGCAATGACGGTACTGCTGGCCACAGATAAGCCTGTCTTGATGGCACCGGCCATGAATGTACGGATGTGGACCCACGCCGCTGTGCAACGCAACGTGGCTCAGTTGCGGGCGGATGGCATCCATATGATTGGGCCAGACGACGGCGAGATGGCCTGTGGCGAATACGGCCCTGGCAGAATGGCCGAACCCCTTGCAATCTTTGAGGCAATCCAAGCCCGGCTGGCGCAAGGTGACGGGCCCCTCGCCGGACGGCATGTGATTATCACGGCTGGACCGACGCAGGAGCCGCTCGATCCCGTGCGGTATTTGGCCAACCGCTCCAGTGGTAAAATGGGCTACGCCATCGCCGCAGCCCTAGCCGAACTGGGCGCGAAGGTGACGCTGGTGTCCGGGCCCGTATCGATCGAGCCGCCCCCCGGAGTGACCGTGAATCGCGTGATGACTGCCCAGCAGATGTTGGACGCATGTCGCGCGGCCCTGCCTGCTGATGCGGCGGTCATGGCCGCGGCGGTCTGTGACTGGCGGCCGCATGCGCCGGCCAAACAAAAGCTGAAGAAGGCCAACGCGTCGCTGACGCTATCGCTGATCGAGAACCCCGACATCCTGGCCCAGCTGGCGGCCTACGGCCCGGAGCGGCCTGGGCTGGTGGTAGGTTTTGCGGCCGAAACAGACGACCTGGCGGCGCATGCTGCCGCAAAACTGTCGTCAAAAGGCTGCGACTGGATCGTTGCCAATGATGTATCCGAGCCGGGCGTAATGGGCGGAGACGAGAACAGCATCTGCCTGATCGACGCCAACGGGATCGAGAATTGGCCGCGCTTGAGCAAGATTGAGGTCGCCCGGCGGCTAGCGCAAAAAATCGAGCGTAGCCTAAACGCCTAGTCGAGGCCGTGGTCGGAATGGGCCACCAGAACGATGTCCGCCCGATCCCGACCTTTAGAAATATGCTCCACGATATTCCGGACATTAACCTCGCGCCAGACTGCCGCCGCCCAGAGCGCAAGATCACCACTGGCGGGCCGCCAAGGCGCCAGCGCCTCTGCCCGGGCCGACGAGAAAGGCGTCGCCATGAATCGCGCCGTGAACCAGGTTTCTAGATCATTCAGATCGGCATCGAGATAGAGCGTGAAATCGTAGAATTGCGTCAGGTCGGAGGCCAAGACATTGACCCCCTCGAAGAGCACCACGGCGGCACCGTCAGTGTTCATCCGGCAATCGGGCGAAACATCATAGAGGTCGTGGGCATAGGTCGGAAAACCTGGCCCATCCCCACACAGGAACGCAGCCAGAAACGCCAACATTGCCGGGCGATCAAAGCTCTCCGGGAAGCCCTTGCGCTCGATCAAGCCCTGCGCCTGCAGCTTGGTCATCGGCAGCAGAAAGCCGTCGGCACCCACCACGCAAGTGCGCAAGCCCAATGTTTCCAGCCGGCGGGCAAGCTGGGCCGCCAGGGTGCTCTTGCCAACAGCGACGGGGCCGTCCAAGGCCACAACCGTGCGCCTCTGCTGAGAGACAGCGACGATATGCTCGGCGAGTTTTTCAACGCCAGGGGAGCGCGCGCCTATCATGGGTAATCTCTATCCCGCCCCGGCGCGGTCAGGGAATAGGCTCAAGCCCGGTATCGCGCACGACCCCGGCCGCAGCGGGCGACTGGAGGTAGCGGATCACGGCCTGGGCCTCGGCGGGATGTTTCGAGGCCGCCACAACGCCGGCGGAATAGAGGGTGATCAGTTGGGTCTGTGGCGGGATCAAGCCAACGACATCGATGCCCGGCACGGACCGCAGTTCGCTGAGCTGCTGGAAACCGAGGTCATAGTGGCCATTGGCCACAGGCTCGCCCACCATGACCGGGGCGGCAATCATGTGCAGCTTCGGCTTAAGCTGGTCGGCGATACCCAGTTTCGGGAAGAGCTCATTAACCAAGTATACTCCGCTTGCACTGTCCGAATAGGCAATAGACTTCGCCGCCAGCAGGGCTGCCTTGAAGGCCACCACGGTGCGGATATCCGGTTTGGGGGCTCCAGCGCGCACGGCCATGGCGATGCTGGATTTAGCCAAGTCGACACGCCCTGTTGGCAGCACCAGCCCAGCCGAGATGAGATCGTCAAGGGCAGAGCCGACCATGATTACCACATCGGCAGGCTCACCGCGCCGCAGGCGACTGGGGATGGCGCTCGGGGATGCCCCCATCGACGCGCCAAATTCCTGTGTGGTCTTGTTCCCCGTTGCAGCGTCAACCTGCCTCGCCACCATCCGATAGGCTGCAGTATAGCCGCCGGAGGTCAGCACATTCAGATCGGCGGCAGATACCGATCCAACCAGCAGCAAACTGCCAATCGCCGCTATCGCCAGGGTCCAGCCAGCACGAAATAGGCTCGAAATCTTGCGGGTCACAGGCTCCTCCTTAGGCTGGCTTGGCCAGCAGGACGGTCAGCTTAGGGCATTCGTCGAGACGGTCCAGCGCGCACACCTCAGGTAAGGCGGCGAGTATGGGCGAGCCACGGCGTTACGCTCAGTCCATTGTTTGCTGCGAAGCCGCCATGGAAACCTCGACTAGGTTTTGACGGCGACCTTGATGAGCTGTTTGGCGTCTTGGATGCTGGGGGCATCCCAGTAGGATTGGATGGCGGTTGCAGTCTGGGCGGGGGTCAGGATGCCCTCGCAGAGGCC
>Ga0114974_10002716_pt1 | contig 13604 bp, 34 predicted proteins | sample S_130206_EF_Meta_FD_87318 | JGI IMG/M metagenome (GOLD analysis project Ga0114974, IMG submission 87318) | Freshwater microbial communities from Lake Simoncouche, Canada to study carbon cycling - S_130206_EF_MetaG | ecosystem: Environmental > Aquatic > Freshwater > Lake | place: Lake...
ATTGTAAGTGTTTCTTCATTTGTATTAATCAACTAAATTCCTTTTTTTGCCAACGGTTGTATTTATACCAACCAATTATTGATCGCTTTTTATCAACATTTTCTTTATTATTTTTTTCTATTAAAGATTCATCTTTATTTATTTTCCAGGGTTCTCTCTTAAATGGTATTACTTGAAGTATTGGAGTTCCTCTTGGAATTAAACCTTCAAATCCTTCTTTAATAAAAAAAGGTATATTTCCATTTCCAACCAATACATCAATATCCATAATACCAGTAAGACTGATAAATGGAAGATCATGTCTATTGAATGGATGAGTAACTATTGCACTATACCCTTTTTTAGCATTTAAAATATTATAATTATTCCAAATAAAATGAGTATTTGAATAGCCATGTGGGATAGGAATTATGTTTTCATAAACTTCTCTAACATCTAGTGGGTCTGGTTTTGAATGCCAAACTATGCGTGGAGAGCCATCTATAATTTCAACATAAATATCTTGACTAAGTTCTATAATATAACCCATGTTAAATGAATCAAAAAATGCATGCATGATTTTAAATTTAATTGTATAGAATTTGTATATTGATCAATTTTTAAATTATTTTTGTTATAGCCTTTTATATTTTTATACCACTCTGGAATATAGTTTTTTGCTGGTTTAATATCTGGCATATATTCGCCAACAGAATTAAAGTTTAAAATGTTCATAACTACCCCCAGTTATAAGTATACACCTATCTCAACAAAAGTCAAATAATATCTAATTAGTTGTTTTGTGGAGGATAAAATTTATTATCAACATATGTTCCATCAACATACGCTGGACTGTTTTCAAGTGTCATTTTAATTAAAATGTGATCTAATTCAAATTTTTCTTTATCTGGTTCAAAACACCATCCAACAACAATGTTATTTTTTATTAAAGCGTATGTTTGGTTTTCAATATTACTCATATTTTAATAATATAATAATATAAATCCAGAAGAACCTATACCGCCAGCACCGCCAGTATTGGTTGTACTTCCTGCTACACCACCGCCACCGCCACCGCCTGCGCCATAGCCAGATGCTGCTACTCCTGCAACTGTTGCTGTGCCACCTGTTCCAGCAGTTGATGTTATTGTAATTAAATTTGAAACAATAGCAGAAAGACCAGAACCTGAAAGATTAAGAACAGCGCCTGCTCCTCCAGTTGTGCTACTTCCATTACTTCCAGCAGTTCCTAGTGGACTTCCAGCAGCACCTCCTGCGCCAACTCCACCTCCACCTACACCACGAGTACCAGCACCACCACCTGCTCCACCTGTTGCACTAACTCCTGCAACTGTTGTTGTGCCTCCAGTTGTACCAACAGTACCATTATTATTATTGACACCACCGTTACCGCCAGGAGTACCTCCTGCGCCGACTGTTACAGATGTTATTGGTGGTATAATTCCAAATGCAATTCCGCCTGATCCGCCTCCACCACCTGCGCCACCTATTGCTGCTCTACCATCATTACCGCCTCCACCGCCACCTGAACCGCCACCGCCAACGCAAACAGCAAAAACTAATGAAAGACCACCTGGATATGTAACGGTTGATGCTCCAGTTGTTGTAATTGCCTGTCTTAATGCTGGAAATGGTTGATCGTTTGGTAGTAAACGGAATCCCATTGCAATATCTCCTTAAATCCTATTAAACGTTTTCGCCTGAGATGTGGAATTTAACGTCGTTATTAGATGCACAAACAATAAGTTTTTCACCATTAAAGATAATTTGCTCTATATCCATATAGTTTGTGCTATTTCCATTTATTGATATATTTTCTGCAATTGGATATCCGCCAATATATATGCTATATGTTGATGTAGTAGGTACTTTATTTGTTATTACAATGTTATTAATTTTCTTTCCAGCATTTGTTGGTGCTGTATAAACTGGTGGAATCTTTGCCCATGCTCCAGTAGTTGCAGCATTTGCAACTGTTTGAGTAGAACCTTCATATGTGAAAGTTGTTGAATCTGGAACTGTTAATACTCTTGAACCAAGTGTAATGCTAGCCTTTGTTTCTACCGCTACAATATCTCCGACTACAAGTCCATGTGCTGCACCTGTTGTTACTGTTCCAACATAGTTTACAACAGCAATGTTTGATACTGTTCCGCCGATATAAGATTCGCTATAAATTAATTGACCTGTTGGGGATACTGCTGCAGATGCTACGTTTCCAGCAGTTGTTGAGTATGTAAATGTTGTTGATCCAGGACCAGAAACATCAATTGCTAGGCTTGGAATAGTTGCAACAAGGTGTGTACCGTCTATTGTTGAATCTACTCCTTGAATTACTGCTAATGTTCCAGGAAATGAAAGGCCATTACCAAGGCTTGTTGTTATTGTGGCAACATTTGAAGTAATTACTTTATTTGAAATTAAACGATAATTTTGTGCGCCTATATTAAGATGAGGTGATCCTCTGTAAATTGTTTCTTTGCTAGGCATTATGATTCTTCCTTTTCTACTGGGTATACATATAAATCAACAACTTCTCCGTCTACAACAGATTGTCCAATTACAGGATTTACTAATGTATTATCATATTCAATACATTCTGCGCCAGTAAATTCTTCTGCAGAATTTTTTGATAATGCCATAATAAAATCGGAAATTTTTCCATCTTTAACAACAATAAAACTTGACATTATTTAGACTCCTTATGCAACATAAACTAAAACCCGTCCTGCGCTACCAGTAGTACCGCTACCAGCAACAAATCCTCCACCTGCACCACCAGCACCAGAACCTGTACCAGTATATGCAAAACCACCTGTTCCAGCAGCGCCACTTGCACCACCCGTAGTTGCTCCACTTGAATTATAACGTTGTGACCATGAAGGGCGTGTAAGGAATGGACCACCAGCGCCACCACCTAGTGCAACAGCAACTGGGTTTGTAAGTCCATATGCAGTTAAATTAGTAAATGATGTTGCAGATCCATTTGTTCCTGCTTGAGAAGTAGCAGTACCACTTGCTATGCCTCCACCGCCAGCGCCACCATTGATTGATACACTTCCTGCAACTTGACTTGTTGCTGTTCCTCCAGCATTTAGTCCTGGTCCATATCCACCTTGTGCACCACCATTTGCTTGAGCAATAATAACTGCGCCAGGTGCAGTAATTTTAGATTGTCCACCTGCTGCACCGACAGTTATTGTATAAACTTGAGTTGCTGAAACAGCATACTCTTGAAATGCACATGCACTTGCACCGCCTCCACCTTTACCGCCTGTTGAATCATAATATTGTGAACCTTGGCCATTTCCTGCTCCACCATAAACAATTGCAGCCATTTTGCTATATCCTGTTGGAATTGTATAGTTTGCAGTAGTTGTTGCAACAAGTGCTTCTCTATAAACAAATGGAGGTGTTACTGCAGCAGGAGATACTGTAGATGAATTTCCATATGCATTTGATGCTGTTACTGTAAAGGTATATGCTCTTCCACCACTTTGTTTAGATAAAACTACTGAAGTTGCACTTGTTATAGCGGTGGTTGTAACTCCACTTGATGCTACACCAGTTACTGAATATGCTGTTGCAACTGCGCCTTTTGTATCTGGAGTCCAAGTTACTGTAACATCTGTAGTTGTTGCTGATGTTGTTGCTGATGCAGTTGTAACTGGTAGTGGAACTGCTGAAGGTGCAACGCCTTGACCAAAACTATTAATTGCCATTATGAGATCTCGCTTCCAAAAATATTAAAGTTAACTAATCCAGTTGAAGAATATACGCTAAAAACATCTGTTGTTGCTAAGGTGATACCAAGGGTGAGTGCTGTTGCATCAAGAGCGGGGATTGTAATATCATACGCTATATACATGGGCTGAGTAATTGATGCTCCTGCTGGACGAACGGCGATTCTATAACTTGCTGGAGTAGGTCCAAAATTAGTAATAACCACTGTAGAAATTACTGTTGCTCTTTCTGATCCAACAGTATATGCTGAAGTCAATGTGCTTGCACTTGGATTTGATTGTGCTAAAACTTTATATACACTTGGCATTATTTATCCTCCCATCAGCAGTAGCGTTGCTGTTAACGCTTCTGGAACATCTTCCCATGAAGTAATTGTACCATTTGTTTTAAGATACTTACCTTCTTTTCCTATTTGACTAGGAATTAGACTTCTCCAGGCAGAACCATCGTAGTACTGTATTTCATTAATAACAGTTCCAGATGAATTCTGTCTTATTAAACATATTATACCACTAGTAGGAGATGTAATTGCTGCATCTCTGGCTGCTGGATTTAAAAAATTGTTTATACCCTTTTTCCCTATAAGGTGGTCTATCATAGTGATAGTAGATAAAAATGTATGATTGCTTTGCCACTCATAAGATGCAGCGGTATTTACAACTCCAGATATTAAATACCAGGTATCTGACTCTGAACTATAAATATAGGCTGGTTTTCCTGTTTCGTCATATAGTACTGGCATTATGTAAACCTAACCCATATAGTTGGATCACTGCTTGCCACTGCATTTGTATTAGTAATTGTTGATGAAAGATCAATCTCTGATGAAACCGAAGCAACCATCTTTGGAGATAAGCCTGCAATTTGTGAATACCCAGCAGATCCATAAGAGGCTAATTTTGCATCTGTTGTTTGACCTACAAGAATTACTGATGCTGCATATCTAGTTCCAGCAACAAATGAATATGTTGATGGATAGCCACCAGTTGTATTAAATGCTTTTGTGTAAACCGTGTTTGTTGATTGAAACATGGCTGTGTCACTTTCTGTCCTTGCAACAAGTGATAAGGTTTGTGTTGATGGATTAACTAAATAAACACCCATTCTTGCTAGGCTTGCTCCAGAAGATGCTATCTCTGCAGAACACATAGAAATGTTTGTTGCAGTAAAATTAAAAAGTGGTGTGAAATAGTATAAATAAACAGTACCATTAGAAACTGTTGATGAAGAATTAACTGTCCATCTTGGTATAATATCTAAAGCGGTAGATGATTGACCACTCCAAGACTGAATTGTGCTAATTGGCATAAGCACCGTATTATCTACAACCAAGTTGCTAGAACTTGTTGTTAAACCATAGCCATAATTTAAAGATAAGTTTGCAGATGTGTTAGTGCCAGAATTGGTTATTGGAGCATTTACTGCAACTATTCCAGAAGGACCAATATTAATTAAATCAAATGTGCTAGTTGAAGAGTTATATGCATACATTTCTCTTGGACTTGTATCTTTATCTACCCAAATTAATCCGTTGGCTAGGCTTGAAGATGGTGCTGTATTTGTATATACTGCTGTTGCAGAGTTTGGTACTGTTGGAGTTGTACCATTTTTGTCTACCCAAATAAAATCATCCTGTAAAGCATTTGGTGGAAAATCTGCAGCAACTGGTACGTTGTTTTGTGCTGATGCAAATTTTTTGTTTTCTAAAGCAGTGATGTCGGTATGTATGTCATAAATTGTTTTAGCAATAGACGGTGTTAAAAGTTCTGCTGGATCTGTCTCATTTGGGTCAAAATCATATGAACCGTAGTGGTATGCTCTTAGGGCTGACTTGATATCAGCATCGTCTACGTATGCAGGAATCTTGGTTGGTATAAGTATTCCGATATTTTCTACAGCCATGTTTTCACCTCTACTAGATTATACCATTTTTATACTATAGAAATAAATAAATGAATTTTTTTACTTCCAGTTAGGTTTGCCCATGTACTTCCATTATAGGAAATTGCTTTAAAGTTAAGAACTAGGTTTGTTCCTGGAGAGACAAGTGCTGGAATTGCAACTGCTGAGGCAATAGCATCTGTTCCTTCAATTGAATACTGAATATTAAAATTTGAAGCGGTAAGTGGAGAACCAGTAACTGTAACAATATTAGAAACTGGAATAGTAACGCTTGCGCTACCAGTTGTAAATGTTGCTGTTACGATTGATGAATAAATTGCTGGATTAATACTTAAAATCTCAACCCAAGCATCTCCTCCAGGCTGTGATATGTATTGATACATATAACTGTAGTCAGTTCCTGGGTTTGTATTTATATAAAGATCATTGTAGATAGGGGTCTGTCCAATATCTACAACGTTTGGATCTCCAGAGCCAACAAAGACTTGACTTCCTCTTTGTCCTGTTGGACCAATGTCAACTTGAACGTCTATGGTTTCTGGGGGACCAAGAACAACTACATCATCTGTGTTTAATAATACATCAACCATTACGACTCAACTGATCCTGTAATGTCTTGTGTTACCGTAATTGTTCCAGTCAAAATTGTATAAATATTTGAAGCGCCTGAGTCAATCTGAACATCATAGACATATGTACCTGCTGACAATTCTCTTCCAACACCTGGCAAAATTGTACATGTAACAATATCTGTAGTTGCATTTACAACTGCTTGTCCTTCAAGATAGGTTGTAGCACTTGGACCTCTAACATTTGCAATAAAGAAATCTGCATTGTAGCCAGTTAGATCAAAGGCTGTTCCATTTGCTGCTCTTGGACGAACCACAAATTGAGCGGTATCACCACGATAGTAATTAAAATTATATGTACCTGGAAATGCCATTTATGACTCCTGTATCTGTGTTGTTAAATTTTGAACCTTAAAAGAAACATTATTTACTTTAACTACAGGTGGCAGAATTGTATTTACAGAACTAATCTTAACAACTATATTTGTTGGAATGCTCATAGACTTCCTCCTGGTGTTATATCTCCTATAACGGTAATTGTACCAATGATTGGAGTCCAAATTGTGTTTTCTCCTACCGCTGGAATATTTACTTGAAGGTCAAATGGTAGTTCTGCGACTACGCTCTTATATGCATTGCCCCAGTTTAAAGTGGTTGATGCTGGTGCTGTAATGGTTACTGAGTGGTTGGTTGCAGTTGTTGTAAGTTGATCTAGAACCCCACCGTTTGTATCATATGATGTTGCCTCATAGGTCCATCCAGTACAGTCAAAGCCTGTTGTCTCATCATTTTCAAAGAAATCTACGGTCAGTACTGCGGTATCTCCACGCACAACAGTCCACTGTATGCTAATTGGATTATTACCATATTTTTGAATTGTTGATGAACACATAATAAATGATTATACCATAAAATAAGGCTAGACACCTAAGCGCAGTGGGGTGGGGTAGAACTTAGGTGCTAGCATTAAAAATTATAACATTATATTATAAATAGTATAAATAGGTATAAAAAGGACATTTAGTATATTATGACCAGTGTATAAAAGTTTACACAATTGTTACAATCCGATATGTCCGTTTTATAGTAATTTGTTATAGAATGTCCAGAGTAGCGATAGTGTATACTTAAAATATATAAAGAAAAGAATAACTAGCAAGTAAAGTTTTTAAGATATCTTTTATATATAATATATAGTGAATTATTTTTTAGAATGATGATTAATGTGTTCAATCAAAAGATCAAACAATTTGTCAGTTTTTATTTCTAGGCGATTAACGGAGTCTTTTAAACTGGATCCTGAATTTGGCTTAAGTTCGTTTAAATAATGTTTTACGAGCCAACGAATTCCACCAGCAACAATAGTTATAATTGTGAGAAGTGTTAAAGTTAATGCTGCCCAGTCTTGTGGTGACATAAGGTTTATTATATCATTATTTGAGACTAATTTTTAAATTCGGCGGGATAAGAGTTAAGCCGAAAATAGAGATACCAAACCAACATAAGACACAATATGACTGCAAGCAGTCTAACAATGTCAATAGGATGTAATATCTATGTTTGCTTATAATCCCGATATGAGTTATAATGAGATGTGCTAGAAGCAATTAAACAAACCCTTATATATGGTTTGACAGAAAAGTTAAAGATACATCACTCTGTCTATCGTCTTCCTTGTACCTCAGAATTTCTAGAAGAATTAATTTCTAACACCTTTACAGAAGCAGGGTATATAAACGATTGGCAGCCCAATAGAAGCCATAGTATCAGTGTAGATATGTCTTTAGAGTCAGGCGAATCTTTCTCTATCAAATCAGGCGTATATGCAAATAACACACTAACCTTTTCAGGATCCAGGTTAGGCAAGCATGATGGTTTGGATAATATGATAGCCAGTGTTGTATCTAATAGTGCTGATTATTATGTGTGTCTTGCAAAGTCAGACCAGGATTGGTCTTCTGTCCCCTCGCAAAATGAGAAAAAAATATATTATTTATTTATATTTCCATCCCAAACCTTAATATACGATAACGGACTATGGAACAAGGTTCAAACCAAATCTGGAGGATATAATTATGTTATGGAATCTATAGGCATGTTAGCACGTATTAATACATCTATGTCTTTTCAGTTATGGACTAGTGTTAATGAGTCGCTTATTGGTGCCCCGACAAAATTGGAAATACTATGAGTGCCAAACCTTGGGATATGGTAAATGGATCTCCTAGAGTGCCAGAAGAAGTTATTAAAGAGAGATTAGATATTTGTCATGCCTGCCCTGCCTTTAGACCACTTACGCAGACATGTAAGAAATGTGGATGTTTTATGAAAATGAAAACACAGTTGGAAAAGGCTTATTGTCCACTTGGTAAGTGGTGAGCAATACTGTATACTATAATATATTGATATGGGGGAAACATGTTATTTCACAAACATTTGTTAATTAATGCCAAAGTAAAAAATCCAATGAACAATGAGGATATGGCAATAGACTTTCTTAAGCGTTTAGTTGAACGCATTGATATGAAGATTATTAAAGGACCTTTTGCTTCTTATGTTGACAAACCAGGAAATAAGGGTTTGACTGCTATTGTAATGATTGAGACTAGCCATATAGCATTTCATATATGGGATGAACAGGATCCAGGTTTAGTACAGTTTGATTTGTATACCTGCGGAAAATTGGATCTTCCTGAAGTCTTAACTGTTATTCGTGAAGATTTTAATATCGTGTCTATGGACTATAACTTGTTTGACAGAGAGAATGGTTTTGTCTTAGAACAAAGTGGATCATATCCTGACAAGTACGACATTCTTGTAGAAATCTAAAAAGTGTTTAAGAAAAAACAAAAAGAGCCAGTAATAAGTTTTGTTACAGTAGTTCCTGGACTAGAAAAATTTGATGAGATGAAGCCTAAACCATCAAGTAGGTTTATTCCTAAATGGTGGAAAGATATTCCTAATAATAGAGGTTCTTATGATGAGATGCCAACTATAAGAACATGTCCATCATTTCCTGATTATTTTTCACAAGGATATATTATTCCTATGTGGGCTGATACTTTGATTAAATATCATGCAGACACTAAAATTTGGTCTGTAAAATGTGGATCAAACAATGAATATGGTTGGGATTTTCATCCAAATGTTCAATTTATTGATTACGTTACTCCTTCATTTTTAAACAAAGATGCATGTGCAGTATTAAAGGCTATTTCTCCTTGGAAGATTATTACCAAACCAGGATGGTCGGTTATGCAGGTTCCGCTTTATTATCATTTTGAAAATAAGTTTAGCGTTATGCCTGGAATTATTCATACAGACATGCATTATGATATTAATCAACAAGTGTTAGTTTACAATGAAAATCCAGAAGAAGATCTTGAAATTTTTATTAAACGTGGAGATCCATTTGTGCAGTATGTTCCATTTAAACGTGAAGATATTACCAATGAAGTTAGATTTCAAAATGGATATGATTATGATTTGTTTAATTTAATGCGTACAAACATTATAACCAAATTTACTGGCAATGGAGCCTATAGAAGTTTATTTAAAAAAAATAATAAAACTGAAATCTGAAAAAAATTTTAAAAACCACTTTTCATAAAATCTGAATATTTTTTTGAGATGTATGATGTGTAATTTAAAAAATAAAAATACAAAAAAATAGTGAGCACACCACTAAGGGTATGCCCACTTAGGCGATCTACCGCCTATGCGTTAGCAAGAGATTTCTTACCCTGAATCCATCCATTGTGAATTCCAATTAGTGGTGCGTCAATACAAACCGCTGTACCTATAGGCAATGCTTCAGAATATTTTTCAATAAACTCTAATACTTTTTCCTTACTATCAAATGGCATGTGTTTAACTGTACCTGAGATAGATGTTAGTGATACTGGTATCATTTATTTACCCGCTTTCTTTTGTAGAGCAGCATAACGCTTAGCAATTAGCGTAGCCTTTTCATAACCATACTGGTCAATGAGTTTAGCGCATTGAGTAATGGTTAATGTCCAACTAGGGACAGGGTTGTTAATGGATAGAGATGATGAGCCAAACTCATCTGCGATTTCGTTATATATAGTGTTCATTTAGATGAACCTTTCTTTTAATGCGATAACCTTGTGTTATCTTTTCCTTGACCTAGGTTATTTGCTCTTATTTGCTAGGCTCACCCTTTCGGGGTTATTTGCTAGGCTCAGAGGCTCACTAGGATTTGTCTTACTATTTAATTGTTATAGGAGTATCCTATCATACAAAAGTCCAAAAGTCAAGTCCTAGCATGGCGTGTCGTGTGTGAGTTACACCACATCATAAATGGTATAAAACGGACACGACGTCGCGGTCGGGCGTGTCGCCCAGGTGACGCATATCACACTTAAAGTCACGCTCAAATTATCCAAGTGACGCACATCACAATCCCAAATGTCCGTTTTGTCTGTTCTACTGGTCAGTAATGTCAGTGGTGCCTGTTATACTTCTAGTATAAAGAAAGTCAGAAAAGGTTTCTGAACTAGAAAGGAATTCAAATGAATTCAAATGTAATAATCACAGTGTGTAAAACTCACACTCCTAATAAATCTGCTATCTCAGATGTTCACGATTCACAATACACTTTTTGTGAAATGTGTGAAAATAATATAGAGCGTTGGTATAACGATACCGACCCTGAGCGTCTACCTATGTGGACAGATTGGTATGTGTCTAACTAATGACTATGTTAACTCTTACGCCTATTGGCTCAAATAGTTTTTACTTAACTAATAATGAACGCTTTATCTGTTGTGATGAAATACAATATCGCTACTTTTGCGATAATCACTTTGAACAACAAGGTTGCCAATTCTGCGACTTTAACCCTTACCAAGATTGCGAGTGTGATGAATAATGAACGAGTTTGAAAATAAAAATGAATTGCTAAATGAAATTAGAGAATTAGCAAATAATAAATGTGGTAATGAATTATCATATGTATGGCTATGGGGAAGTGCTTCTTCAATTCTTACAAGTGAACAATTAAAAGTTATAAAAACAGTATTGGAAAATAAATGATAAAAGAAATAAAAAATAAAATAATTCGCATTCAAGAATTGCGTCGTAGTAATGCTGCGACTGCAATACCAAATAAAAAAAAATATTCTAGAAAAATAAAACATAAAAATAAATTGCAATAAAAAAGACGTCGCGGTCGGGCGTGTCGTTTTAAGTACGATGTGTTTAAGATCACAGAATTTTTGTGGGGCAAATCACACCGCTGAGCGTCTCATTATTTGGAATTACTGGCTAGTAGGTTGTAAATGTCTGCTAATTCTGCTAAACTTACAGAGTAAGAAAATAACAAAAAAAGAAAGTAGGTAGCAAAAATGGCTAACCTTTACACAATAGAAAACCTTTTACAAGGTAAACAATATCGCTCTAATTCTCTTAATGGAGAAATTATTAGCGGTGAAAAAACAGACCATTGGTTTGGTAATGATAGAGAAGCGTATCGTGTTTTAATTCGCACACCGCATTCTTATAAAGACCACTATCGCATTATTGCGGTTAAGGTAGGTGAGTAATAATGGCACAAACTGAAAATGGAGAAAAGATTTTCCAACACTATTGTGATGTAGATACTTTAACCTTTGCTAGTGACTGGATGGATTTCTTTTTAGATAATGGTATGACTAATCAGATGTGGGACTGGCATAAATGGTGTGATGAATTTGCTGAGTGGGTAATTCTTTCCACACCATACCGCTTTGACGAGGGTGCTTATGGACTAATAGTAGAAAAGGAAAATGCGTAATGGGATTTATAGAATTTGCTCGTATAAATAATGAGGGTGTATCGTGGGTTGATCTTTCAGAGGCTACCCCTGATGAACTCTTGACCTTAGAGTTAGGATTATTCCAAGAGGGAGCCTTGTGAGGTATCTCACACTCCCATTGTCCTAAATGTCCGAATTTGGATTTGATAATGTCTGCCAAATCTGTTAAACTTACAATATAAAGAAAGGAAGTCAAAATATGACTTACACTGTAAAACTAGAAACCTTTAGCGGTGAGGTAAAAAATATCGCTCTCCCTAGCAAGGGTGCTGTTGCTCAATTCATCTCCACTTACCCTGAGAAATTGCCTGTTGGTATTTCTGTAAAGGTTGCTTGCGATGCTTTAGGTGTGCGTGGCACACTAAGAGGAAAGGCGTTGGTGAACTAATGATAAATTCAGTAATGACTATTCCTTGTAATGACTGTTTCGGTTCAGGTTATATCTTTTTCGGTAATGACCAAGACTATCACTGTGAGCCTTGTGCTTGCGTAGAGGAGAATAACTAATGATAACACTAAAACACTCAGTTAATTTAATTACTGAAATTGACGAACACAAAATGCCTGACCACTTGCTAAATGCTTTTCTAAACCTTAGCGAATTAGAAATGGAAAAAATGCTAAAGGGTGCTTTTGTTAGCGCTCTTATTGGCGAAGGCTTTATTGATAAACTAAATGAAAATAATCAGTGGGCTGAAATTAAAATTGGTGATAACTAATGATGACTCGCAAGGACTATGTTGCCACTGCTGAAATTCTTTCAACTTATTCAAACCTAATTGATAAATTTACTTTTGAAGATTTAGTGGCAGATTTTGGTGATATGTTTTTAGCAGATAATACTCGTTTCTCAGTAGATAAATTTGAAGAGGCTTGCTATAAAGAATTAGAAGAGGAGTTAAAATAATGTTACTGCCAACAGATATAATTGCAATCATAATTGCATTGCTTGGATGTTTAACTGTAATGGGTTTATTTTGGAAACAAAATATTGAACAACAAAAAGAAATTCGCAGATTGCGAAATGAATTGCGTAAAGCGCTAAAAGTATAAATAAAAATCCTGAGCAAGATCTAAAACTGCTCCACTAAAAAAGACGTCGCGTTCGGGCGTGTCGCCCACAGGTTATCCACACACTTTAAGTGATTAAAAACACACTCCAGATTCCCCAGATTTGGTGTTTTGGATTGGAAAAAGTCAGTCTAATCTGATAGGGTTGTATTATTAACAACACGAAAGGAAAACTAATGAAAGATTATTTTGATGAATTCTATGATGAGTATTATTCTAAAGAAATGCCACCCAGCGGAGATAGTTGCTACTGCAAGACTATGATGCTATGCTCAGTTTGTGCGAAAGGATATAACTAATGGGAAAATTTAAAGATAGTATTATCGGTGTTTTAACCTGCTCATCTTGCTATGGCAATGGTTGGCAATTTGCGGGAAATGATATAGACTATGATGTATGGGCGTGTGAGTGTAATCCTTACAATATCCCTGCTGATGAAATACAGGAATACCACCAATTATTCAAAACTAAGGAGAACGCATAATGGAATATAACTACGC
>Ga0114974_10002718_pt1 | contig 13603 bp, 20 predicted proteins | sample S_130206_EF_Meta_FD_87318 | JGI IMG/M metagenome (GOLD analysis project Ga0114974, IMG submission 87318) | Freshwater microbial communities from Lake Simoncouche, Canada to study carbon cycling - S_130206_EF_MetaG | ecosystem: Environmental > Aquatic > Freshwater > Lake | place: Lake...
AAAATGTTTGATTTCAGTTGGGTTGAACCTTGGATGGTCGAAGCCTTGGCCATGATCGCAGGTGCACTTATTTTGGTTTTTGTGATTTGCAAGGCCAATGATTGTTTCAACGGAGATCAACAATGATACACCCAAAAGAATGGATCCATTATATCAAATGGCGCATTGAAAAAGCCCTAAAACGTATTAGACAGTTCATGGCATGAGCGGATATGATTTTCCTAGCATGGCTCATGCTCCATCCAACACCATAACCTGCTTGGCCGGCGGAGCTGAAATGTTGCGAGTCAGCCCCGAAGGATTTTGGGTGCGTGGTGTCCGAGTCGATCAGGATGACAACGAAGCCCAAGCCGTGTATAATGCTTTCAAAGCCTGGATGACCTGGGCACAGTTAAACAAAGATTATCAGTAAGGAAACGCAATGGCAACCAAAGAAGAACAGCAACAACTCATAGACACACTGAAGTTCACCCCCAGAACTTACAAGATTTCAATGTGGGGCTACGGTGGTGAAAAGGTCATGGGCACCGTGGATCCCAAATGTTGGGACTACTGTATGGAGAACCAGGTTGATCTGTCAGACATAGCCTGGAACTATGATGCCTGTGAAGAAATGGGTCTGGATGAAGACATGTTGCCATTCACTCCTGGATCATGGTATGAATGTGACAGCATGACACACGTCAACGGTGTGAGCCGCGACGCCGGACACATACAGATAGAAGATGAAAATGGGAATAGTGTGTTTGAAAAACAGCTGGAAGACTGCGATGGCGCCCAAGACAGTCCTGAGTGGTGTTGCGATGATGAAACCTACATTGGTCAGCGCAAGAAAGGTGAAGTGGTGTTTGTTGGAAGTAGCAACGAAAAAGGCACTTTCTTTGAAGGCGACATTGAACTACGAGCACCGTTTGACATCACCAAACTGGAACTACACTACGAAGAAGTGGATGGTGAAGAAATTGTTAATTCAGTGTACTACGATGGCGATGAGATCGACAACAACGGCGGCAGCACCGACGGTAAAAGCTCGGACATGATCATGGTCAGACTCACTGACGATGCGGGCAATTTTGAACGCTATGAGCCCGAAGAAAAAGATTGGGGACATCCAGAATATGGCACCAGCCCCAGCGACTGGGAAAAGTCCCAGACATTTAAGTTCAAGAAACAACGACCCACAATCCCAGGATACTATAGTTGCAATTATGGGTTTGGCAGCACCTATGGTAGCCTGTACTGGGATGGCAAGAACTTTGGTGAATGGGAATACGGCAAGTTCCATGTTAAGTCAGATGATGGCATAGTGTCTTGGTCGGGCTACAACTGGGACACCAGTTCCTGGGTCAATCAACCACCCGAGCCGGTAGATGTCGTCTGCGACAACAAAAAGTGTGGGTGGGTAGGCAAAGGTCAGGATCGTCGTACTGATGACGACTACAACGATCATTGCCCAGAATGTGATGGCACAGAGTTTTCGTGGATTGACTACGATCCGGACTCTAAGGAAGGTCGTGCTAATCGTGCTAAGTATTGCAAGCCATGGGATCCGGAGGTGTCGATGGATAGAATTGTAAAATCTATGACAGATGAGGAAACAGCACAATGATGGCCAAACCCGAAACAGCAGGCCGTTGCGGGTGTGGGCGTAGCCCCACTGGTGTGTGCTGTGGCTGGCATGCACTAACCGAAGACGCATACCAACAACGCTTGGCCGAATACCGTGACAGCGAACATCAAAAACAACGTCAGGATGAGTTAGAGTCTTACCGCCAACAGGCCATGGATCTATGGTTTGACAACGGAGGTAGTTGTACTGGAGCCAAGGGCTCGGGCACACCCAACATCAACTAAGGAAACCAAAATGACTTTTACAGAAATTTTGCACGAGATACATGTGTGGTCGATCATGTTTGTAGAAATGATCCGTTATTATATTTCATAAAGGAGAAATCGTGAATACCTATGCAAGTGTGAGTGATATCAACAACCGAATGATTTCGGTCTACAACAACATGTTCTTGGCCGTGGTCAACAGCATGTTGGTCAGTTTATTGGTAGCGTCAAGTCCCGGGCTCATGGCCCTGTTGTTTGGCACATGGATCAAGTGGGTGGTGATTTTTGCACCGCTTGTGATGATTTTTGCCATGACCTGGATCATGGAAAAGGCCACCTACGGTGAAGCTCGTGCCATGTTACACGTCTTTGCGGCCTTGATGGGTCTCAGCATGAGCACAATCTTTGTGATCTACACCACTGCCAGCATTGTGAGTGCATTCTTTGGTGCCGCGGTGCTGTTCGGCACCATGAGCATGTGGGGATACTTTACCAAGAAGAGCCTGGAAGGTTGGGGCAGTTTCTTGATGGTGGGTGTGATTGCAGTGGTGATCACCAGCATTGTCAATGTGTTTATTGGCAGTAGCACCCTGGCCATGGTTGTAAGTGCAGTGGCCATTATTGTGTTTTTGGGCCTTACTGCCTATGACACACAACGCATTCGCCAAGAAGTTTCAATTCTTGAACCCGATTCAAAAGCCGAAATCCTAGGTGCCTTGAGCCTGTACATGAACTTTATCAACATTTTTGTCAGTCTGTTACAACTATTTGGCAATCGTGATGATTAAAAAATTCCGCATATGGTTGGCTAGGAAAATATTAGGTAACCACTGCCCGTGCTATCAGATGGGTTATCACTCAATGGTAGATTTCCAACAACGCAGTGCAGATGCCTTGGCCCAACACAAGAAACGTCAACCATGACCCAGACAAGACCCAGTACCATAGAAGTAGAAGGTCGCACATACCAGTACGATTATGATTCTGACATCTATTATCGTGTTTATGATCTGACACCAGAAACACCGAGAGAGAGGTGGACCAAGGTTGCTGTGGCCACGCTTATGCTGATAGCATTGGTAGCAGCGGTTCCTTACTATCACTCCATATGGTCAAATTTATAAACGGAGGCACTGATGAATCCCATTAACCTACTGACCTCAGCCATTGACAGTTTATGGTTGTGGACCTATGGTATCATCGCCGGCTGGGGTCTTACCTTTACCTTGGTCGTGGCGGCCATGGTCATACTCTTGATCAGGACCATCAATTTACAACGCAGAGTGGACCGTTTGGAAGCCAGAATTATAACCAACGAACGAGAGTTCAATTTATTTTCTAAGACATGGCCGGGCAAGAAATAGATCATCAGTGCAGTGTGTGTAGTTGTGACTATACTGATGACGAAGGTGGCATCCAAGGAAACTTTGGCATGTTACCTGTGAGTTTTTGTCCTACTTGTTTTAGTTGCATGTGTGATATGGCCGCACAGTACATGGACATAGGGCTAGACGGTGAGTCAAATCCTGCACACGACGAGCTCATGCAACATCTTCGTGGACACCGAGACATTGTGATCAACTCACAGCACGGTGGATTTGGTCTTAGTTATGACACACAAATTGCCTGGCTTGAAAAATCTGGTGTACCTTACAAAACTGTGCCCAGACGTGATCGTCACAGCACTGAACGATATGGTCCCATGATCCTGGTCAACAATAAACATTGGTCGGACAAGGATATTCCTAGAGATGATTCTGTGTTGGTCAGCCTGGTACAAGAGTTGGGCAAGGCTTCGTGGGGAGATCATGCCCGACTAAAAATAATTCGCATACCTGCTGATGTGGACTGGCAAATAGACGAATATGATGGCGTTGAATGGGTGTCGGAACGACACAGGACTTGGGAATAACGGTAAATATTTGATTATGTGGTTTGGCATACTGACTCTCGCAACTGCACTGATTATCTCAATCAGTGCCGCTTATTACAGCATATTAGGCCTCACGGCCATATTCGCCTCGGCTTTTTGGCCCATAGTGATCCTGGGTAGCAGCCTAGAAGTAGGCAAGATTGTATCAACCCTGTGGTTGCACAAGTATTGGAATCGTGCCGAGCTACAATACAAGGTTTACTTGTGCAGTGCTGTGGCCATTCTCATGTTGCTGACCAGCATGGGCGTGTTTGGATTCTTGTCAAAAGCACACAGTGATCAAAGCATGATATCCGGAGATGTGGTCGCCAAGATCAGCATCTACGATGAAAAGATCAAACAGGCTCGTGACAACATAGACATGTCCAGGAAGGCCCTGGCGCAAATGGATGCCGCAGTGGATCAGACCATGAGTCGTAGCACCACAGAAACTGGTGCTGACAAGGCTGCACAACTGCGCCGTAGTCAGGCCAACGAGCGCAACAGATTATTAAAAGAAATCGACACCGAACAGCGAAAGATCCAAGCTCTCAACGATGAGCGGGCACCCATAGCCGCCGAAGTGCGTAAAGTCGAAGCCGAAGTAGGACCCATCAAGTATATCGCGGCCTTGATCTATGGCGACAATCCTGAAGCCAATGTGCTGGAAAAGGCAGTGCGTTGGGTTATTATTCTTATCGTGATTGTGTTTGATCCATTGGCCTTGACCTTGTTGTTGGCCGCAACCAAGACTCTTGAATGGGAACGTGGCATCAACATCATGGCACCCACTGGTCGCCGGCCCGACTACGAACCAGATGACGGTCCTTTGACTGACGAACAACTTGATCAACTTCGTGCCATGGCCCGAGATGATTTGCCAACCGGCCAGATTATAACTAAACAATCGCTATTTGATCCAGAAGCCACAGAGTTTTTTGATCGTGCCCGAGAAAAAGCCAGGGCCTTGGATGCCGGCACTTACGAGCCGCCCGAGGAAGAATCAGCAAAGAAGAAATCAATCTTGTCAGGCCTGGATAACATGTGGGCAAGGGCCAAAAAAATTGTAACACGTGACAGCGAAGCAGAACATGCACCTTTGGAACAACCCAAGGTTGTTGAGGAATCACTGTCGGCCGAGGATTTGCGTGAACGCGAGGCAGAACGTGCCTGGAAAGCAGAAAATCCCAACAACACACTGAAAAAACAACGTCAATTATTCCGTAATGGACTTATACCTCAACTGCCTTGGATGGAATCAGAATTTCAAAATCGTGTGTTGGCCAGTACACAATTACAAGCTGACAACGATCCACAAGGCACAGCAGGAGAAGTAAGAGGATTTGGCACTGCCTTTCCACCACAGGCTGTCAAAGGAGATATGTTCTTACGGGTGGATCGTTTGCCCACAGCACTATACAAATACAATGGCAGTACCTGGATCGAAGTCGACAAGTCTCTCAGTGATACCTACAGTTATGATCATGCATACATAGATCATTTGATTGAAAAAATATCGTCGGGCGAGTATGATCCTGAGCTACTCAGTGATGCTGAAAGAGACAGCATTGAAAAACGATTGAGCTCGTCATCCAACTTCTGGACCACTGTCAACTAATATGACCGAAGGTATATCCTACTGTTCATTTTGTGGCAAACACAAAGATTCAGTTGGTAAACTGATCGTCAGTCACAAGGTCGCAATCTGCAACGAGTGTGTGGATCTTTGTGGAACCTTGCTCAAAGATCAAAAACCCGCTGAAAAAAACAAACAAACCAAGTTGATTATACCAGATCCCCGAGACATACGGGATTATCTTGATCAACGAGTAGTAGGACAGGATCAAGCCAAGATGGTTCTCAGTGTGGCCATAGCCAATCACTACAAACGTATCAATTATCCCAACAGCATACAAAAAGCCAATATCTTGATGATTGGACCCACAGGCACAGGAAAAACACTCATGGCTCGTACCGTGGCTGAATATCTCAAGGTGCCTTTTGTGGTGGCCGACGCTACCTGTTTGACCGAAGCTGGATATGTGGGCGATGATGTAGAAAGCATGATTGCTAGATTATACACCGCGGCTGAAAACAACATAGAAGCTTGTCAACGTGGCATCATATTCCTTGACGAGATAGACAAAATTGCACGCAAGAGCGAGGGCGCAACCGTGACTCGCGATGTATCTGGTGAAGGTGTACAACAGGCCTTGTTGAAATTGATCGAAGGTACACAATGTAAAATATCAGTGGGCGTCGGAAGAAAAACTAACTCAGCTGACACTGTGGAAATTGACACCACAAATATTTTGTTCATCGCCGGCGGTGCTTTTGTGGGCCTGGAAAAAATCATACAAAATCGTGTGCAGGGAACAGCCATGGGATTTTCAGCACAGATCAAACACACAACAGACCTCGAAGACAGTCCGGCCACTGCCGACGATCTGGTCCGCTATGGCATGATTCCAGAATTCGTAGGTAGATTCAGTAGCATGGTGGGTTTGCATAATCTGACCAAGGATCAGTTGATCAATATATTGACCCAGGTACAGCACAATTTTGTGAGCCAATACAAATGGTTGTTTGATCAGGACGGAGTAGAATTAGAATTTGATGCAGAAAGTCTGGATCTCATAGCCGAACGTACCTTGGCCACACGAACCGGTGCCAGAGGCCTGCACAGCGAACTGGAACGCATACTCATGTGTCACATGTTTGATTTGCCCAGATATAAAAAAGCCAACATTCTCAAAGTGGCCATCAATAAAACCCAGGTAAATAATCCTATGACACTGGCACAGGAAAATTCGTGAAACTCTACGGTAAAACAGTCATCGTCAAAGATGGCAACGTAGAAAAAGCTCTGCGTAAGTTCAAGAAAAAAGTCCAAGACAGCGGCCTGTTGCAAGAACTCCGCGACAGAGAAACCTACGAAAAACCCACCACACGCAGAAAACGCAAAAAATCAGCGGCCCGTAATCGCTGGCGCAAGCAATTGGCCGCACAAACTTTACCAAAAAAGTTGTATTGATCTGAATTTTGTAGTATAAATAAACTTGTAGATGCCGCAGGTGTGGGTCTACAATAAAATCTTGCTTAACATAAGGAGAACGCAAATGAGCAAAGTCATAGGTATTGACCTGGGCACCACAAATTCGTGTGTGGCCATTATCGAAAACGGAATCCCCCGAGTAATTGAAAACAGCGAAGGTGCTAGAACTACACCCTCAATCATTGCCTACACCAATAATGAGACTCTAGTAGGTGCCAGCGCCAAACGTCAAGCAGTAACCAATCCCCGAAACACAATCTATGCCAGCAAGCGACTTATTGGTCGCAAGTTTGACGAAGAAGCTGTACAAAAAGACATTGGTCTCATGCCCTATTCAATCATCAAGGCCGACAACGGCGATGCATGGGTAGAAGCCAATGGCCAACGTCTTGCGCCACCACAGATCTCAGCCGAGGTCCTGCGCAAAATGAAATCCACAGCAGAGGACTATTTAGGTCATGAAGTTACACAAGCAGTTATCACAGTTCCTGCATACTTTAACGACAGTCAACGACAGGCTACAAAGGACGCTGGTAAAATTGCAGGCCTGGAGGTACTGCGTATTATTAACGAGCCTACTGCGGCAGCTCTTGCTTATGGTGTTGATAAAGCTGATAAAAAAGATAGGAAAATTGCTGTTTATGACCTTGGTGGCGGTACATTCGATGTTTCGATAATCGAAATAGCCAACATCGACGGCGAAAAACAAATTGAAGTATTAAGCACCAACGGCGACACATTCCTAGGCGGTGAAGACTTCGACCAACGTATCATGGATTTCTTGGTTGACGAGTTCCGTAAAGAGCAAGGTGTTGATCTCAAGAAAGACATATTGGCCTTGCAACGTCTCAAAGATGCAGCAGAAAAAGCCAAGATTGAACTGAGTAGTTCTAGCCAGACCGAAGTGAATTTGCCTTACGTGACTGCCGATGCTTCGGGCCCCAAACACTTGAACGTCAAACTGACTCGTGCCAAGTTGGAAAGTCTGGTAGATGAACTGATCCAACGCAGTCTAGAACCATGCCGTATTGCTATGAAAGATGCAGGTGTAAGCGCCACGGACATTGATGAAGTTATCTTGGTAGGTGGTCAAACACGCATGCCCAAAGTGCAAGAAGCAGTTGAGAAACTGTTTGGTAAAGCACCACGTCGAGATGTCAATCCTGACGAAGCAGTTGCAGTTGGTGCCGCGGTACAAGGTTCAGTATTGGCCGGTGATCGCAAGGATGTGTTGTTGTTGGATGTGACTCCACTCAGTATCGGTATTGAAACTCAAGGTGGTGTAATGAGCAAATTGATTCAAAAGAACACCACGATTCCAACCAAACAAACACAGGTATTCTCAACAGCCGAGGACAATCAGCCTGCGGTCACAATCAAGGTTTTCCAGGGTGAGCGTGATTTTGTACAATACAACAAGCTCTTGGGTGAGTTCAATCTAGAAGGTATTGCTCCGGCACGTCGCGGCATGCCACAGATTGAAGTTTGCCTGGACATTGATGCCAACGGTATCATGCATGTCAGTGCCAAGGACAAAAACACCGGCAAGGAAAACAAGATCACTATCAAGGCCAATTCTGGATTGACTGACCAAGAAATTCAGCAGATGATCAAAGACGCCGAAGCCAATGCTGAAGAGGACAAGAAACAACGAGAACTAGTTGAATCTAGAAATCAAGCTGACGCACAGATCCATACAGTTCGTACGGATCTGGACGAAGTGCGTGACCAGCTGACCGCGGAACAGATTGAAAAGATCGAGTCAGCTATCTCAGCTTTAGAAACTGCTGTCAAAGAAACGGATCAAGCGGGCATCACTGCCAAGATCAATGATCTCATGACAGCCAGTTTGCCCATCTTCGAAGCAAAGTCCAAAGCCGCTGAACCCAAGTCCACAGATGAAACCAAACCTGTTGACGATGGTGTAGTGGATGCAGAGTTTACAGAGAAGAAATAACGGGTGCCCGACTGGGGCCCGTACAGTCATCTTGCTTAATGAAAGGAGAAAAAAATGACTAAAATTACAGCAATGGATCTTAATCCATTTTATCGCAACAGCATTGGTGTTGATCGTTTGTTTGATAGGATCCTGAATCAAATTGACACAGCCGGCAACACCAACTATCCGCCCTACAACATTGTGCGTCGAGGTGACAATCACTTTGAAGTGCAAGTGGCAGTGGCTGGATTCAGCCAAGGCGAAATACAGATTGAAGTACGTGATGGCAATCTTGTGATTACCGGTGAAAAATCCGATGCACAGGAAGATGTAGAATATCTATATCATGGCATCAGTGCTCGTAGATTTGTACGCAGTTTCAGCCTGGCCGAGTATGTGGAAGTGTTGGATGCTGTGGTCAAAGACGGCATACTGACCATACAGTTGGAACGCCGCATTCCAGAATCTTTGAAACCCAAAACAATTGCAATTACGTATAAATCATAGTACAATTGTTAAATACAGTGGAGGACAAGATGTCCTCCACACAACAAAGGAACTGCAATGTCACACACCGAAACTATTACAAAACCAATCATTGGCTTGCAAGAACCACCCATGTTTAAAATCATTTACTTGAACGACAATCAAACAACCATGGAATTTGTGATAGACACTCTGGTTAGTTTTTTTAACTACACCACTGAAACTGCTTTTGAGATCACCAAAGACATACACACAGATGGATCGGCTGTGGTAGCTGTGTTGCCTTATGAAGTGGCCGAACAAAAAGGCATTGAAGTCACAGTACATGCCCGCAGCAACAATTTTCCCCTGCAGATCAAGCTCGAACCCGAAGCTGTTTAAAACTCCACAGTTATTTTTTTAGGATAGTACACAGGTTGGCACCAAGGTGTGTCGCCACGACCACGTGGGTTACTACAGTATTTGACTCCGCGTGATACTTGATCCACTGGACGATGATAGTGTCCAAACACCCAGTTGTGTATCTTGTGTTCGCTGTCTACATCCAACACCTGTTGGACCAAGTGGTTGCCCATGCTGTTGTAACGCCAAGTGCCGGCAATGTCAGGATCATGTGCCACAAAGGCCGGATCTGGCAGGGTATGGGTCAGCATCACAATCCTTTTCACATCCTGATGTGTTTGTAATTTACGCACACTTTTGACCAAATAGGTTGCATCATAAATGCCACGGTCTCGCATGGCATAGGATTCCTCTCTGGAAATACCCACATAGTGTCTGTACCAATCTAGGCTTTGTTCAGCATCGGTTCCGGGATCAAATTCATAGGTCCACCAGGCATTGGCAGCCAACAAGGCCACACCATTGGTTATGACCACATTGTTTTGCATGTAGACCACGTTGGGTATGTTGTTGATGGCGGATTCTAGTTCTGAATAACTAGCGTTTAAATCATTGAGTCGGTAACGATGTTCTTCATTGCCATCGATGTAAAACACACCGGCGTAGCATTCGCCCAGGTGTTGCAAGGTTTCAGCTACCAACACAGGATCGCGGGCCACATCGCCGGCTACCACACAGTAAGGACTGGTAGCTTGGTTGGACCAGTCAAACACCGGCCAACTTTCCACGTGTAAATCTGAAATGAGATCAAAACTGAATGACATATTTTTTGAGTGATAGTATCAACGAGATAATTATTTAACAAGGATACAAACATGCACATAATATTTGGAAAAGACGAAGCTCTACAGTTAGAAAAAAAATACACTGTATTGGAATTAGATTTGATTCAATTTGGTCAAGATGGCCCAGTGGCGCCGGCCTATTGTGTAATTGAAAACATGTCTATCCTGGACTTGCCCCGAGTTGCAAGCATGCGAGCCTTGCATGAAAATTTGATTTTGAATTATCGTGGCCGTGATTGGAAATATTGTCTGGATGCCATGGAACACCTACAAGGTTTTTGGGGCGGCGAACTAGATAGTTTTTATCAAAATCTGCGTGACAGAATCCAACCATTTTTAGACAATCCACCATCTGAAAGCTGGTCACCGGTGATTCAAAAATAACTGATAAATACCCATACAATAAAAAGACTCTAACAAGGAGCTAGAAGTGGGTGAATCGTCGGAAACAAAGCCGCTGAGTCGTAGCGAGCGTGAAGCGCAGATCAAAGACAAAGCCGGATGGGTAATCACTGTGTTGGCCGCCATGTTGGCCATCAATACCCTAATGGGTGGCGCCAACTCTAGTCGCATACTCAACAACACCATAGATGCCAACAACACCTGGGCATTCTATCAGGCCAAATCAATCAAGCAGACCTTGGCCGAAATGGCCTATGAAGATGCTGTGCGTGTGGGTGATCGTAAGAAAGCCGCAGACCTGCAGGCCAAGATCGATCGTTATGAGTCGGATCCCAAGACCGGCGAGGGCAAACGAGAACTCATGGCCAAGGCACGAGGTCTAGAAGCCAGCCGAGCCGAAGCCAAGCATCGTAGCCCCTGGTACACCTATGCCGGCAGCCTGTTCCAGATTGCCATCGTGTTGTTGACAGCCAGCATCTTGGCCGTGAGCAATCGAATGTACCGGGCCAGCATCGCGGTGGGTGCCGTGGCCATGATCCTGCTGAGCCAGGCCATATGGCTGTGGTTGCCGGTGACCATATAAAGGAGAAATCATGGATCCAGCCGCAGGAGCAAAAGCAGCAGCCAGCACACTCAAAGGCGCACAGGCAGCAGGAAAAGAACTGGGATCTGTTGTGACCTCACAGCAGGCCGACATGGAAGCCGCTGTGCAACAACAACACCAGGCTCGTCTCCGGGCCAAGGCCGAGGAAGCACGCCGGGCCGCAATGGCCGAAGTTAAAGCCTTGCAACGTTACGAAGCCGAAAAGGCACACCAGAGTGAAATAGAGCGCATCAAACAACAAACCATAGCCAAATACGGCAAAACTGCCTGGACCGAAGTGGAAGCAGTCAAGGCCCGCATAGAACGCGAGCGCCAGGAAGAGCTCAAATTCATGGACAAAGATCGAGCTCGCCAAGCGCAGGTTTTTTGGTGGTGCATGACTGCGGCAGCAGCGGTAACTTATTTTTTCAAACTGTATAAATGAATCCGCAACCATTTATATTTTTAGCGGTGTTGTGTTTGTGTTTAGCGTTGATAGTTGTAGAATCTGATGCCATACGCAAGAACACTGCCCCGCCGAGAGCCACACCTGCTGTGAACATGAAAGGAGCATGACATGAATATTGAACCCATAGTTTTTGCCTTGGTTATTCTAGGATCAATAGGCATCATGATATTGGAATGTCTGCAAAAAGTAACTTGAACTCAGAGTTCCGTGTGATCGAGGTCAAACACATCGCAGGCAAGCTGTGGAATGTGGCCTATTTGACTGTGGATGGAAGCCGAGACTTTGAAACCGTGGAGGCCTTGGACCACGAGGAGGCCTATCGCACAGCCTTGAGAGATTTGAAAAACAAAGGACAGAAATCATGAGCTTGGTGAACATACGACTAGAACACTATGGTGATGCAGTCAATACCACTTGGTACTGGACTGATCAAAACGGCCGGGTGATTTCACCTTACATGGGTGATTCAGACGTGGCCGAACGCTGGGGTCAGCTGTATCGAGTAGCAGTCAACGAAGGAAAAGTAGTGTTAGATGGTCGAGTTTATCACGCAAACAAATAAGTATCTGTAGGAGGATACAGTATGGAAGGCAAAACTATCAAAACTCTGGCACAATACATAGCCCAGTTGCACAAAACTGATCAAAGTTTAGAACATCCTGAAGAATATGTGCATGACGAACTGGACACCAATGGTGTAGCCCTGGATCATGTGGAAACATTCTGGCCACCAGATACTAGCTCTTGAGCAAATTAATGTACGTGGTAATCTTTAACCTACTGCCCTGTAAATACTGGGTCGATGTAAAAATTATAAGGAGTCGACCCAGTCACATATTCAAAAGCCTCTTCTGGGGCTTTTTTTATGATTTAAACAAATACTTCTTATGTAAGTGTAATCGAGCTTGGTTATATTGTAGACCAGTGATGACCAATGCTGCCAACCAAGGTAGTATTGCGGCGGCCCAAGGTACAAGTCCTGCCCACCAACCGGCCATTAGTGGTTCTTTCATTAACATTAAAAATGCCACAGCAAACAATACAAATGAACCCAGGAACACTGTGTCTGGATACTTTTGTAATATCTTACTGACTAGCCCTGCACCAAACAGAATAATTGGTACTGAGATTAACAATCCAGCGATGACTAGAATAAAACTTCCGTTGGCGGCTGCGGCAATGCCCAGTGCGTTGTCTATGCCCATGACAGCATCAGCAACCACAATAGTTCCAATGGCCCCCCAGAATGTGTCCTTGGCATCAACATTGTGTTCACCGTGATCGAATACCAACTTCCAACCAATCCATAGCAAGGCCGCCGCACCAATGGCCCGTAGACCCGGAATCAGCAACAAGTAAGTCAATGCCGCAACTGAAACAAAGCGTATGGCAATAGCACCAAAGGTACCCCAGAAGATTGCCTTCTTGCGCAAGTCTGGCGGTAGTTTGTTTGCTGCCATTCCGATAACAAGAGCGTTATCACCAGCCAATACAATGTCTATCAAAACGATAGCTAAAAATGCCCAAAGGGCCTGTAGGGATAAAAGTTCCATGATTGTCCTAAAAAAGTTATGGTCTTGCCAAGAACCGTTCTCTTGCACACCGGGCGCGAACCGTGTTGACGATGTGCAGGACCTAAATGTTAGGCTGGCTACTCCCCATGCAAATATTTAGTACTAAATATGTTATGGGTCAATTTGTACAAATCTTGCTGTTGGTCACTGTGGTTTATCT